>Ga0209693_10000040_pt1 | contig 49381 bp, 47 predicted proteins | sample HubBroMetageWRM3_FD_188345 | JGI IMG/M metagenome (GOLD analysis project Ga0209693, IMG submission 188345) | Warmed soil microbial communities from the Hubbard Brook experimental Forest, New Hampshire - Hubbard Brook CCASE Soil Metagenome WRM 3... | ecosystem: Environmental > Terrestrial > Soil... | reverse complement strand
GCCGGGCCAGTACCTGACCAAGGACTTCCCGGTCTTGTCGGTCGGCCCGACTCCGCACACGGCCCTGGACCGCTGGAGCTTTCCGTCGGCCGCGGCGGCCAGCAGCAGACGCCGAGCCAGGACGTGACCGTCGACATCCATTGCGTCACTAGGTGGTCCAAGCTCGGCACGGTCTGGCAGGGCGTGTCGGTGGACACGTTGCTGGATCTTGCCGGGCATGACGGCCCGTTCGCGATGGCCCACTGCGACGGGGGCAACACAACTAACTTGCCAGTGGCCGACCTGAGCAGCGGCAAGGCATGGGTGGCTTACGCCTACGACGGCCAGCCGCTGGAGCTCGCGAGGTGCGGGAAATCTTCTTCGGCGAACCGGCCAGGCAGCGAAGACTTGAACCACCGGCGAGGGCAGTCTTGACGGGCCTGCCCGTGCCCGGCACGATATGAGCGCTACGTAGCAGCATGAGCAGTCCCCGACGGGCACGATGAAGTCCCGTACCGGCTTCTCCGGCGCGGGCACGATGACGCCCCGTACCGGACCCCCGGGTGCGGGGGGATCGGCGCGTCTGCGCGCCCGCTCCTCTGGGGGTGAGGAACGACGCAATGGTGGGCTCAAATGCCAAGTCTGGCTCGTAGATTATTCGCACTGTTGTCGCTGTTGTCGCTGCCGGTCGCGCTTGTCGTCCTGTCTGGAGGAGCGGCGTCGGCCCGGGTGGCCACGACCACCAGCACCGCCAAAACAACCAGCACCGTTACTTCATCCAGCCTGGGAACTTCGTCGCCAACCTTTACCGGGCCCGCCGCAACTGGCTGCGCCGCGGCTGGCTGCTCCCTGCTCACGGGCCCGTTCCCGGCACCGTCCACGGCGGGCCTGTCCGCCTCGTCACCTGCTGCTGCCGCGGCTGCGAAGAACGCGGCGACCGCGAAGCAGCTAGCCGCCGGGGTGACTGACGGGCCGCATGCGATGCCGTCGCCGGTCTTCAAGCATGACGGTGCCGATCCCGCACCGCCCACGGTCAGCTGCCAGCCCCTGGGACCGGGCTGCGACCCGATCAGCACGTCGGCGGGCGGCGCGAAGGGCGTGAAGGGCCTGAACGCGGTGGACAGTGGCACGCTGAGCACCAACATCCTCGTCCCGCCCGACATCGAGCCGGCGGACCAGGGACTCTGTGCCAGCAACAAGTACGTTGTCGAGACCAACAACATCGGTGAGATCCTGGTCTTCAACACGGCCCTGCAGCGCAAGTCAGCACCCATCCCGCTCGACACCCTCATGGGACTCACCGCCAAGGGATACAGCAGCGGCGGAGACGTCTCGTGCCTGTTCGACCCCAGCAACGGCGGGCACTGGTTCTTCACGGAGATCGTCTCCGAGAACTCCGAAGCCAGCGGCGGGCCTTTCGCCGGCTGCTTCACCGGAACCGTGGCCAACGACTGTCTCGAGGGCATCGCGGTGACGAAGGGCTCCAACCCGTTCGGCCCCTACAACGTCTACTTCGTCAACGCCAACTACAATCCGGCCGAGCCGGGCTACCCCTACCTGTTCAACGACTTCGCGAAGATCGCGACCACCCAGGACGCTTTCCTGCTGTTCTACGACGAGTTCCCGGACAACGGGTCGTTCCCTGGCATCGGCGGCGGCTTCTTCAACGGGTCGCAGGAATTCGCGTTCGACAAGAACGCGCTCGAACGCGGCCTGCCCGTCACCAAGCCCAACGGAAAGCCGAACCCGGCGTTCAACGTGGCCATCGAAAATATGGGCCTGCTGCCGACGCCGGACGGAACATGCGCTTCCGACAATACGGATCATCTGCCGGGCCTCACGTGCTGGTATCAGACGATCCCGGCGCAGGCGCCCGACCAGACCCAGTTCGACAACAGCCACGGCGGCTCGGGCTTCATGCTCAGCTCACTCGATTTCTACGGTCAGGGTGACAGCCGGTTCGCGGTCTTCGACTGGACTGGCCTCAGGAGCCTGAACAGCTTCAACTGCTCGGCATGCTCCGCCGTCCACTTCGGCGGCCAATTGTTCTCCGGCGTGCAGTTCTACTACGACGAGGGATTCCTGGCCGCGCAGAAGAGCGGGCCGATACCACTGGGAGACGAGTGCGGCGCCGCCGGGCTCAGCGTTGGCACTCCGCCGCCAGCGTCCTGCCCCGAGGGCGGGATCGCCACGAACGGCGACGGTTTCACGCAGGTTTCCCAGGCACAGAATCAGCTCTGGGGCGCGGTGTCGACCGAGATCGACCAGACGTACAAGTCGGAATCGGCCCCGGAGGTGCACCAGGGCGCTGCGTACTGGGTCGTCGGCACGCGGAGTTTCGATAAGTCCGGGGTCTTCAGCCTCACCAGCCAGGGGTATGTGTCGCCCAAGCATGAGGACCTGGCCTTCCCGGCCATGGCCGCCGGGGGCTTCCCGTGGCAGGACGGCGGGACCGGCGGCGCCATCATGGCGTTCACGCTGACCGGCAACGGCGGGCCTACCGGAGCCGACAACGGCGGCTTCTACCCCAGCACCGGCTTCGGCCGGCTGACCAGCACGTCGGGCGGCCTCGTGGGACCTGTCCACGTCGCCGACCTGGGTCAGTCGCCTCAGGACGGCTTCACCGAGTACCAGGGCTACCCAGGTCCCACCCGGCCGCGCTGGGGAGACTACAGCTGGGCGATCTTCGTGCCCTGGTCAGGCGGCCAGACCTACTTCGCCACCAACTACATCCAGTACCCGAACTGCACCGGGTCGGCGTTCACCCTGACCACGGCAACCTGCGGCGGTACCAGAGATGGTCTCGCTAACTGGGGAACCTCAGTCAACTCCGTGGTGCCGTAGAAAGGCAGAGCCCTAGAAACCTGACCGGCCGCCGGCTGAACCCAGCCGGGCGGCCGGTCAGGCCGTCCGTTCGGCTGCTACGCGCGCCAACGGCATAAACGACTTGAAACCGCTGGCTAGCCAGCAACTGCCGTGGGCGTCCGTGCCCGGCTTCGACTGCCGTTTCGCTGGCACGAGCTGGTTCGGTGACGAGGTAGTTTGGCTGGCTGCCGAGCCTGCCGCCCCGTTGCGGGCCCTGATGGCCGCCGTGCACGCGGCGTTCCCGCAGTACCCGCCTTCGGCGGCCTGTTCGCCGAGGTAATACCCCACCTGACCGTTGGCGACCGCCTCCCGCGGGGGCGGGCCCGTGCGCTGCGCACCGCCGAGGCCGAGGTGCTGTCGGCGTTGCCGGTCCGGGCGCACGTCAGCCGCGCCTGGCTGATGACCGGCACCCGCACGCCCGGCATCGCGGGGGGTCCGCGAAACGACCATGGGAATGATCCCGTCCGATGGCATTATTGATCCGGATACCGGCGCGGTCGGCACTGGATATCATGCATTATCCCGTTCGATGGGTAGCGGTGATAGCAGATCCTGCATAAGGCGCCAGTCAGATGTTCCTTTCCTGGCACCAATGCCCAATTACGGGATGGCGCCGGGCGACATTTATGTTTCCTCCCACCAGCGGGTGGCGCAATGGCCGACGAGCGGTTAAGCTGAGATAACACTCGAGAATAACGGCTCGTATTCGAAAAAACCGTCTACCACATTGCCGCTGACGTCCATGGCAGAAGGCATGCTCCGATCGTGCCTTAAAGAGGCCAAACCTCCGAGGCGTCTACTGCTCGAAGACAGCCGAAGGCCGTGCGCCCGGTGTGCGTCCGCTGCGAACTTCTTATGGAGGTTGAGGCGGCGGGATTTATGGGACTTATGTCGGTCGAATTCTTCACGCCCAGCACGAACCCCGGCCTTCTGGGTCTCATGCCCGAAAAGCTGATCACTTCGTACGCGGATACGCGTCTCGACGCTGAGCCAGAGGTCCTGATCATGGACCTGAATGCGAATTGAAGGAGGACGCACGGTGAGTACAGTCATAGCGCATCGGCAGGACATGGTGAACGACAGCAACTGGGCCATCGCACACAATAGCAAGATCTTCTACGGAGAGGTTCGGCCGATCCCGGTCAACCTGCTCCCGTTCTCTCTCCCGTTCACGACGGACTGCTCCGGATTCGTTACCCTCATGGCGAAGTGGAGCGGCAATCCGGACCCGAACGGCGCCGACTTTGACGGCCAGGGCTACAGCGGGACGATGCTGAACAATCTGAAGCACATCCAGCTGGACAAGACCTGGCGCGGCGACCTCGTCGTGTTCGGCGGGTACCCCGGCGTGCACGTCGTGGCCATGCTGCAAGGCGGCTCCCAGGAGGGCGATCCAGCGGTGGTCTCGCACGGCGGGCCGGACGGCCCCCAGCGCTTCGCGCTCTCCGAGGTGATCTCCTTCTTCGGCGAGAACAGCCCGGTGACGTACCTGCAGTTGCGGCCCAACACCGGGTGAGCAGGGTAAGCGGGATGAGCGGGTTTTGGACGGCACGCCGAGGTTGCCTGGAACGGTCCGGTTCAGGTCGCCGGGGTACAGGTGAGCCCTGGAGACCGCAATGGCCAGGCGAATCCGCGCCGGGGAACCCGCGTCGAGGGTGCTGTCGGCAAGCTATGAGGAGATGCCGAACCGGAGGAGGGGCAGCTTCTGACCGACTCACCGCGCGGCCGTGGTCGTCAGCTCCGAACTGTGATAAGCGGCCTTGGCGGCAAGGTCTCTGTTGTAGCGGCCGATGATCTGCCGGACGCGGTGCGCGGCCAGCGGCCCCAGCTGATCGTAGGTCGTGATGAACAGCTCGCGAGCGGCCGCCCGCGGCCATTCCGCCGGGAGCAATTCGACCGGAAGATCGGGATCCAAGCCAGGAAACGCGCGCCACTCGTCCATGGCGCGAGTCCTGGCGACGAGCGCCTCGACCGGGGAGATGAGCCCGGCCAGCGCGCGCGCCTGCAACTGCCCGGTAACAGTGATGAACGCGTCGTACCGGGCGCGCAGATCGTCCAAGTCCCACGCTCGCTGCGGAAGCCCGTCGGGCTCTATGCCAGGGACCGCCGTGGCGCGAAACGCGGTTGCGGTGCTGATGCCAAGCTCGCCAAGCAAGCCGATCACGTCCGTGACCTGGTCGCGCGGTGCCACCCACAGTCCGTCATACAGCGGAGCGAAACCGAGCCACCGGAGTTGCCTGCGCAGCGCATCGCGCACGGCGCGGTTTTCCTCCGGAATCGAGAACGCCAGCAGGCTCCACATCCCATCCCACGGCTCGCAACCGCGACCGAACGAGAATATGTGCCGGGCACCTTCATCGAGTATCTGGGCCGCGCGATCGCTGAGCCGGACGTAGGTCCGCCTGCCGCTCCTGGACGTTACCAGCAGCCGGTTACGGGTCAGCCGGCTGAGTGCCGCCCGGGCAGCCGAGTCGCTAACTCCGAATTCTGCCAGCAGCGCGACGAGCGCCGCCGAGGGCAGCGACTCCGTTCGCTGCCACCAGTAGTCCCCGAGCAGCGTCAGCAGCAGCCGGGGCGGCCGCTGCATCACGCCCGAGGGGCGCATCTCGCGGGCACCGTCCGCAGCGAAGATCGCAACGTCGGCGGGTGAGTGAGATACAGCCACGTTGGAAGCCTAGCGAACTACGGTACGGCCAGGTCTGTCCATACTGCCGGTGATCGTTCTGACGATAGCCATGGATAAAGACAGCTGATTTCTGCGTAGCATGACGGTGCGAATGTCATAGCAGTTCTGTCTGATTGCCCGCCATCCGCCGGGCCGACGGACGGACCCAATCGCGGCCACGTGCAGGTGATGCCGGACATCGAGACTCGCTGATATCGTCATATCTGACACCATCCATCACGAGTGACGAGCAGACTGGCGAGCCACCGGGCGCTGATGATTGCGTGACCCATAGCAGCCTGCGGTGTCAGAGGAGTGACGAGTGGGAGTTGACGACTCCGCGCTGGAGAAAATCCGGCAGAGCCTTCTTGCCGAGGACTACCAGCTGCAGGTGACGCTGCAGGAGGTCGGCGCACGGGTGGCCATCGCGGCCGGGCCGTCAGCGTGCGCAGAGTGCCTGGTGCCGAAGGATCTGCTGCGCGCCATGCTCGCCCCCGCGCTGGGCATGCGACCCGACATGATCGAGCTGACCTACCCCAAGGAGCACTGATCGTGGAGATCTCACTCGACGGCAAGGTCGCGCTCGTCACCGGCGTAGGACCCAACATCGGCAGCGGCGTCGCGCTGGCCTTGTCCAAGTACGGCGCCAAGGTTGCCTGCAACGACGTGGACGAGTCGGCGATCAAGGCGTGCATTGCCCGCATCGAGCGCAACGGCGGCGAGGCGATGGGGGCGCCCGGCGACGTTACCGACGAGAAGGCAGTCCAGGGCTACCTCACGGCGGTGCTCGAGCGGTGGGGCCACATCGACATACTGGTCAACAACGCAGCACTGCTCGGCGGCCGGGGCGTGCTCGACGAGACCGCTGCTGACTTCGAGCGGGCGGTGCGCGTGTCGTCGCTGGGATACTTCCTCAACACCAAGCATGTAGGCCGCGCGATGGCCGAGCGCGGGATCAAGGGCTCGATTGTCTGCATCTCCTCGTCCAACGCCTGGTCCGGGACCGCCGGCATCATCGCGTACGCGTTCCACAAGGGCGGTGTGAACAACTTCGTCCGCGCTGCCGCCATGGACCTCGCGCCGTACGGCATCCGGGTGAACAGCTTCACTCCGACCGCCCCGAACCCGGACAACCCCGAGTTGCTCGCCGAGCGGGCCAGGGCTGGCCTCGGTCCCGGCGGAGTGCTGACGCACGGCCCGTCCGGGCTCGGCGGGCCCACCGGCGACGAGGCATGGCGCCGTCCTAGCCGATGGGCCGGGCAGCGGCCGCCGATGGTTCCGATGGGGACGACGGGGACGCCAACCGACATCGGCCACGCAGTCGCGTGGCTGTGCTCGGACTATGCCAGGCTGATTACGGGCACCGACCTGGTCGTCGACGGCGGTGCCAGGGCGAAGAACTTCGCCTACGCTCCGGCCGCGGCCGAGGATCTGGCCGGACCGCTGCCGCTGATCGTGCTGGACGAGACGCCCGCTTAGGCGCCGGTCAAGCCGAACAGGCGGGCGGCATTTTCCTTCATGATCAGCGGCCGGGCCTCGGGCTTGATGGCGCTGCCCTCGAAGTCAGCGATCCAGCGTTCCGGCGTGATGACCGGGAAGTCGGTACCGAAGAGCACCTTGTGCCGCAGCAGGGTGCCGGCGTACTGCACGAGCTGGGGGGAGAAGTACTTCGGCGACCAGCCGGACAGGTCGATGTAGACCCGCGGCTTGTGGGTCGCGATGGACAGCGCCTCGTCCTGCCACGGGAAGGACGGATGGGCCAGGATGATGTCCAGGTCCGGGAAGTCGGCGGCCACGTCGTCGAGGCAGAGCGGATTGGAGTACTTCAGCCGGATCCCGCCGCCGCCGGGGGTGCCCGCGCCGACGCCGGTCTGCCCGGTGTGGAACAGCGCCACCAGGCTGTGCTCGGCGATGACCTCATACAGCGGGTAGGCGATCCGGTCGTTCGGGTAGAACGCCTGGGTGCCGGGATGGAACTTGAACCCGCGCACGCCGTACTCGGTGATCAGGCGCCGGGCCTGCCGGACGCCCGCCGCGCCGCGGGCCGGGTCGATGCTGGCAAACGGGATCACCACGTCGGCATGCTGGGCGGCGAGCTCGGCCACCTCGAAGTTGTCCGGGACCGGCTCGTCTCCGGTCTGCGAGATGCTGTCCACGGTGAACGTGACGCAGGCCATGTTCCGCTCGCGGTAGTAGTTCGCCAGCTCGGGCACCGTGTACCGGGGCATGGTGCCGATGCCGAAGTACTTGCCCATGTCCTCGCCACGGCCGGGCACCGGATCCGCGTCCCCGCGGACCGAGCGGTGCACGTGCGTGTGCACGTCGATCGCGGTGATGCCGGCGAGGTCTATCGTGGACACACGTCACCTGTCCTGTCGGTCGTCGGTGTCGAAGTCTTCGATATACGGCGCGGCGGTCCGTTCGCGGATGGCCGCAGGTCCGATGCCCGGCGCGCACTCGGTCAGCCGCAGCCGCCCGTCCGCGATGTGGAAGATAGCGAGATCGGTATAGACGCGGGTGACCACCTCACGCCCGGTCAGCGGGAACGTGCACTGCTCGACGATCTTCGGCCGCCCGCCGCGGTCGACGTGTTCCATCACGGCCCAGACCTCGCGGGCGCCCGCGACCAGGTCCATGGCGCCGCCGACCGCGGGATTCCTGCCTGGCACATACCAGTTCGCCAGGTCGCCGCGGGCCGAAACCTGGAGCGCGCCGAGCACCGTCACGTCCAGATGACCGCCGCGGACGATGGCGAACGACATCGCCGAGTCGACGATCGCGGCGCCGGCAATCAGCGTGGCCGGCTGCTTGCCTGCGTCGGTGAGGTCCGGGTCCTCGTGCCCCGCCGGGGCCGGCGGCCCGAGTCCGAGCACACCGTTCTCAGCGTGCAGGATCACCTCGACGTCGGCCGGTATGTACCGCGGGATCAGCAGCGGGATGCCCACCCCCAGGTTGACCACGTAGCCGTCCCGCAGGTCCCTGGCCAGCCGTACCGCTATGCCTTCCCGGTCGCGGCCGCCGGTCGCGGCCGCCGTCGCCTCCGTCATGACGAGAGCCGCGCGATCGTCGGCTGACGTGGTGACCGCTCAGATGCCAGGAGCACCTCGTCGACGAACACGCCGGGCAGGTGAATGTCGTCCGGCTGCAGCTCGCCGGTGCCGACCAAATGCTCGACCTCGGCGAATGTGTGCCGTCCCGCCATCGCGGCCAGCGGATTGAAATTCCGCGCCGACAGCCGGAAGCGCAGGTTGCCCTTCGGGTCGCCGAGGTAGGCCTTGACCAGGGCGTAGTCCGCGACGATGCCGTATTCCAGGATATGCTCGCGGCCGCCGAACTCCCGCCGCTCTCGTGCTGGCATGCGCACCGCGATGTCGCCGTCAGCGTCGTAGCCCAGCGGGAATTCGCCGTCGGACAGCATGGTGCCGGCTCCGGACGGCGTATAGAAGGCGGCGATACCCGCACCGCCAGCCCGCAGGCGCTCCGCCAGGGTGCCTTGCGGGATCAATTCCAGCTCTACCCGGCCAGCGAAGTAGTCATCATAAAATTCAGGCAGGACCGGGAACGAGGCCGTCAGGCGCCTGATCCGGCCCTCCGCCAGCAGCCGTCCGATGCCGGTGAAATCGCTGCCGACATTGTTGACGATGACGTGCAGGTCGCGGCGATCCAGGTCGCACAGTGCATCGAGCAGCGTGTCCGGCCGTCCCGAGCTGCCGAATCCGCCGACAGCCACCGAGGCGCCCGATGGGATCGGCGCCAGCGCGTCCGCCGGATCGGCGCGGAACTTGTCGATCACTCAATGTCCTTCACTCAGTGTCCCCCCGAAGGACGGGGCAGCCGATGGGATGTCGCGGAAGATAGCACGGCCGTGAGCAGGCGGGAACCTGGCTTTCCGCGGAGCAGAAGCGCCCGCAGGCGGCAGCCGGCGGACCGGAAGCCGCGCCGCCGGTCCTTTGTCTTCCGTGAAGTGAAAAGGGGTGTGGCGCGGGCCGTCGCGCTAGCTCCATCGTGGACTGGCGATGGGCGATCGCCGTTACTACGAAGCCGCTATCTGCGCCCGCCGTCCGCACAACCAGGGAAGGGATCGAAATGAGCATGACCACCTTGGCGGCGGTCTGCCGCGCGCCCGGTCTGCCCTGGGAAATTACCGAGCTTGAGCTGGACGAGCCGAAGGCGAATGAGGTCAGGATCAAGTTTTACGCGGCCGGGCTCTGCCACTCCGACGACCACATCCAGAAGGGCGACGCGCCGATGCGCATGCCCGTTGTCGGCGGGCACGAGGGCGCCGGAGTCGTCGACGCCATCGGCGAGGGCGTGACCAGGGTCGCCGTGGGGGACCACGTGGTCTGCTCGTTCATCCCCGCGTGCGGCTCCTGCCGGTACTGCTCGACCGGGCGGCAGAACCTGTGTGACGCGGGGAAGAACGCAGGCACCGGCATGTTTGCGGACGGCACCTTCCGGTTCCACCAGAACGGTGAGGACTTCGGCGGCCTCTGCGTGCTCGGCACCTTCTCGCAGTACGCGGTGGTCTCGGAGTTCTCCTGCATCCCAATCGGCGCGGACATACCGTTCGACGTTGCCTCGCTGGTCGCCTGCGGCGTGCCTACTGGCTGGGGGTCGGCGGTGCACGCCGCCGGGGTGCGGGCCGGACAGACCGTGGTGATCTACGGCTGCGGGGGCGTGGGCAGCAATGCGGTGCAGGGCGCCAGCCTCGCCGGGGCGAAGAACGTGATCGTGGTGGACCCCGTGAGCTTCAAGCGGGAGATGGCTGCGGTGTTCGGGGCCACCCATGCGTTCGCTACCGCCAAGGAGGCGCACGAGTTCATCGTGGCAACCACCTGGGGCGAGCTGGCCGACCACGCGATCATCACCGTCGGGGTGCTGGACGATGAGGTTATTCACAACGCCATCCAGGCGGTGGGCAAGGCCGGTCAGGTCACGATCACGGCCGTGGGGAAGGGTTGGATCGACGAGAACCCCGGCATGCTGATCGGCTACCAGCGCCGGATACAGGGCACTCTCTACGGCGGCTGCAATCCGCTGTTTGACGTCCCGAGGCTGCTCGGGCTCTACCAGGCCGGCGAGCTGAAGCTGGACGAGCTGATCAGCCGCCGGTATCGGCTGGAGGACGTCAACCTGGGCTACCAGGACATGCTGGACGGCAAGAACATCCGTGGCGTCATCATGCACGAGCACTAGTCACATCGCCGCAAGCTGCCTATCGAGGAGCTGGCCATGACAATCACCTCAGCCGACCCGGCGAGCCCGCTCATCATCGATGACAAGCAGCTGATCGGCGGCCAGTGGGTACCTGCCTGCAGTGGCGGCACCATAGACGTGATCAACCCCGCCACGGCGCAGAGACTCGGCCGGGTCCCTCGGGCCGGGAACGCCGACGTGGACCTCGCAGTGTCGGCGGCGTGGGAAGCGTTCCCCGGCTGGCGGGACGGGCCATTCGGCGGTTACAAGCACAGTGGCTTCGGTCGGACCATGGGTGCAGACGCAGTGCTCGACTACACGCAGGTCAAGACGGTGTCGATGCGCGGCACCGAGAGGGCGGCCGGATGACAGCGGCGGAGCGTGACAGCGGCGGGATCCGGCTCCGGATCCTGCTGGAGCCCCGGCACGGCGCGCGCTACGAGGAGATCCTGGCCCTGGCCCTCGCCGCCGAGCGGGCGGGCTTTGACGCCTTCTTCCGATCCGACCACCTGCTGGGCGTCGACCCGGACGATCCCGATTACCGGCCGACCGACTGCTGGACCACGCTGGCCGGGCTCGCGCGCGACACCGGCCGGATCCGGCTCGGCTCGCTGATGACCGCCGCGACCTTCCGGGCGCCCGGGCTGCTCGCGGCCATCGTGGCGTCGGTCGATGAGATGAGCGGCGGCCGGATCGAGCTGGGTCTTGGCACGGGGTGGTACGAGCGCGAGCATGCCGCGTTCGGCCTGCCGTTCCCGCCGATGAAGGAGCGCTTTGACCGGCTGGAAGAGCAGCTGGAGATCATCACCGGGCTCTGGCTCGCCGGTTCGGCGGGCGGGGCAGGCTTCTCGTTCACCGGCCAGCATTACCGGGCCGACAGCAATCGCACGCCGCCGCAGGTCACCCAGCGCCCGCACCCGCCGGTCATCGTGGGCGGCGGCGGGCCCAGGCGAACGCCAGCCATCGCGGCCAGGTTCGCCACCGAATTCAACTCCGCCCTCAGCAGCGTGGACGAGGCCAGGGCGCGCTTCGCGGTCTTCGGCGCTGCCTGCGAGGCGATCGGGCGCGATCCCGCCGATGCCCGCCGCTCTGGTTTCATCCCCGTGGCCATCGGGTCTACCCAGGCCGAGGCCGAGCGGCGGGCGGCGATCGTTGCCTCGCCCCGCATCCGTGAGTCGATGGTCATCGGGCCGCCTGGACTGCTGGCCGATCGCATCGCCGGCCTCGCCGGGGCCGGGGCCGACACCGTCTACCTGCACATCTTTGACATCCACGATCTTGATCACATCGCGCTCATCGGCGCGGAGGTACTGCCCCAGCTCGAGACGATGTCCCGGGCCAGCTAGGAAGGGACGTAACCAGATGAGGATCACCACCCGGGCCGCCATCGCGCGGGGGCCGCACATCGGCTGGGAGCTGGCCGAGCTGCAGCTCGACGACCCGAAGGCGCATGAGGTCCGGGTCCGGCTGCACGCGTCCGGGCTGTGCCACTCTGACGACCACATCACCCAGGGCGACGCGCCGGTGCGCTTCCCGATGGTCGGCGGGCACGAGGGCGCCGGGGTGGTCGAGTCCGTCGGGCCGGGTGTGCGCCGGGTCAAGCCAGGCGATCGGATCGTGTGCTCGTACATACCAGCCTGCGGTGCCTGCAGGCCGTGCTCCACCGGCCATCAGAACATGTGCGTCAAAGGGCTCAACGCCGGGACCGGCATGTTCCTGGACGACACCTTCCGCTTTCATCTGGGCGCGGAAGACCTTGGCGGGTTCTGCTCGCTTGGGACTTTCTCGCAGTACGCGGTGGTGTCGGAATGGGCGTGCGTGCCGGTGACCGACGATATTCCGTTCGAGGTCCTGTGCCTTGTCGGCTGCGGTGTCCCGACCGGCTGGGGGTCGGCGGTCTACGCGGCCGGAGTGCGGGCCGGTGACACCGTGGTCATCTATGGCGCAGGCGGAGTCGGCAGCAACGCGGTGCAGGGAGCCAGGTACGCCGGGGCTAAGAACGTGATCGTCGTGGACCCGGTGGAGTTCAAGCGGGACATGGCGAAGGTCTTCGGCGCGACGCATACCTTCGCCGACGCGCGCGCGGCGCACGAGTTTGTGGCCGAGACGACCTGGGGCCAGCTCGCCGACCACGCGATCTGCACGCCCGGCGTGGTCACCGAGGAGATCGTGAACAGTGCGGTGCAGGTGGTCGGGAAGGGCGGCAAGGTCACGATCACGGCCGTCGGCCATATCGACGAGCACGCCGTGCATGTGCCCGCTGGCCTGCTGATCGGCTATATGCGTCAGATCAGGGGGGCGTTGTTCGGTGACAGCAATCCGCTCTATGACATTCCCCGGCTGCTGCGCTTGTACCGGGACGGCCAACTCAAACTGGACGAGCTCGTCAGCCGCACGTACCGGCTTGACCAGGTGAACGAGGCCTACCGCGACATGAGTGAGGGCAAGAACATCCGCGGCGTGATCTTGCACGAGCACTAAGCCCGGCGGCGCGAGTCCGCGCGAGCCGCGCATCGCACCGAAGATCTGGAAAGGAAGTCCTGCCATGCCGAACGCTATCCTCGACCCGACCGGGCGGGCCGACTTCGCACCGGCCGCGCGGCCGCGCGGCCTGGTACTCGCGCCCCGTCCGCCCGGCCTGGCCGGCCTGCGGGTGGGCCTGATGAACAACACCAAGCACAACGCCGCGCTGCTGCTGGCCGAGATCGGCAAGCTGCTGGCCGCCGAGCACGCCGAGGCATCGGTTACGGTCGCGGATACCAAGCCGAACTTTGCCGCGCCGGCGCCGGCCGACCTGATCGGGCGGTACCGGCGCGAATGCGACGTCGTGATCACCGGCGTCGGCGACTGCGGGTCATGCAGCGCGTCCGCGGTCGCCGACGGCATCCTGTTCGAGCAGGCCGGCCTGCCCGCGGCGGTGATCTGCAGTGATGCCTTCGCGGTTACCGCCACGGCAATGGCGGAACTGCGCGGCGCGCCTGACTATCGGTACATCGTCACCGAGCACCCGGTCGCAGTGCTCGACGCGGAGCAGGTGCGCGAGCGAGCCAAGCGACTGGCGCCGGAGGTCGTCGCACTACTGACGGCGCGAGCCGGCCAGTGACGACCGCCGCCCGCTCGGCACCCGCGGGGCCGCCGGCCGGGCTCGACCCGGATGCCGCCCAGGCGGCCATCGAGCATTGCTACGAGCAGGGCTGGTCCGACGGCCTGCCGCTCGTCCCGGCCACCCAGCCGCTGGTGGACACGTTCCTGGCGGCGGCTGGCCGCAGTCCGGACGAGGTGATCGGGCGCCTGCCCCAGCTGGACCGCGTCGTCACGGTCAGGCTCGCGGCCATCAACGCTGTGCTGGCCGGCTGCCGGCCTGAGTACTTCCCGGTCGTCCTGGCCGCGTGGGAAGCGCTGATGCGGGAGCGGGCGACCGGCGGCGGCTGGCAGTCGACCAGCGGGCCAGCGCCATTGATCGTGGTGAACGGCCCGGTCCGCACCGAGCTGGGTTTTAACGCCGCTGGCGGGGCCTTCGGGCCGGGGTTCCGGCCGAACGCGACCGTGCCCCGGGCGATCGGGCTGATCGTGCGCAATGTCTATGGCATCCACCCGCACGAGCTCGAGCAGGCCACCCAGGGGCTGCCCGGCCGCTGGTCGATCTGCCTGGCGGAGAACGAGGAGGACAGCCCCTGGCCGCCGCTCGCCAGCGAGGCCGGGCTTCCGGACGGCATCTCGGCGGTGTCGGCAACACTGCTGCGCACCTGCGAGTTCGTCGACAACCGGCACACCAGTAGCGCCGAGCAGTTGCTCGGGGACTTTGCCGACACCATTGGCCGGTCCGGCTCGTGGATCTTCCAGTACGCGGCGGCCGGAGTCGTGTTCTGCCCGGAGCACGCCCAGCTGCTGGCGGGCGCTGGGTTTGACCGGACGCAGGTGCGGGCCTGGCTGGCGGAACGCTGCGGCCGCAGTACCGCAGAGCTGGCCCGCGCGGGCAAAGACGGCCTCGATGGCCGCGTGCGGCTGCCCGGCGACGGCGAGCCGGCTGCGCACTTCCAGCGCATGCTGTCGAGCGATGACCGGGAGAACCTGCTGATCGCCGTAGCCGGGGCGCGCAACGCAGGCATCTCGATGGTGGTCCGGCTGTTCGCCGACTGGTCCGGCGCTGCCGTTCCGGTTGCCAGGCCCGACGCGGCCAGCCGGACAACGGACAAGCACGAGGAGAGCTGATGGCTGACATGGTGCGGGCGGCGGTCCAGGTGGGCCCGGGAAAGATCGAGCTGCGCGAGTTCCCGCGCCCTCGGGTAGGTCCCGACGACGGACTGCTGCGAGTGGAGGCCAACGGCATCTGCGGCAGCGACGTCGAGACCTATCGGGGCCATCTGGGCGGCCCCAGGCCGGCTTTCATCCCTGGCCACGAGCCGCTCGGAATCATCGACGAGATCGGTGAGCGCGCCGCGCAGCGCTGGGGCGTCCAGCCCGGCGACCGGGTGGCGCTGGAAGTGATCGTGCCCTGCCGGTCCTGTCAGGACTGCCTGACCGGCCGGTACCAGTTCTGCCGCAACCGGAAGTACGGCCACGGGGTGACCGGTGTCGACACCGAGCCGGCCCTGTGGGGCGGGCTGGCCGAGTACATGTATTTGTCCCCCACGTCCGTGCTGCACAAGATGGATAACAGCCTGCCCGCCGAACTGGCCGCGATGTACAACGCGCTGGGCGCGGGCGTGCGCTGGACCTGTCACCTCGGCGAGGTCCAGCTCGGCGACACCGTGCTCGTCCTGGGCGCCGGACAGCGCGGCATAGCCGCGGTCGTCGCGGCGCGCGCGGCCGGGGCCGGCACGATCATCATCACCGGGCTGGCCGCCGACGCCCACAAGCTGGCGGTGGCGCGCGAGTTCGGCGCCGACCACACCGTGGTGGTGGACGGCGACCCCGGGGCCAGCACCACGGGAGACGACATCGTCGAGCGGGTCCGGGAGATCACCGACGGGAAGATGGCCGACCTGGTGCTCGAGCTGACGCCGCTGGCCGCCGGGCCGGTTTCCGACGCGCTGCTGGCCGTCCGGCCAGGCGGCCGGGTGGTGCTGGCCGGGCTCAAGGGCAACCGCGAGATACCGCTGCGCAGCGACCTGATCATCAACCGGGCGCTCACGATCCGCGGCGCCTTCGGCGTAGATGCCAGGGGCATGGCGGACGCGATCGCGCTGATCGAGTCCCGCCGCTTCCCGCTGGAGAAGATGCACACGCACACGTTCGGACTAGACGAGGCAGAGCTGGCCATCCAGACGCTCGGCGGCGACGTGCCGGGCGAGTCGGCGATCCACGTCTCGGTCCACCCGGCCACCTAGCGCCCGATTACCCGGAGGCTGTTCCGTGCTCGTCGACGCCCATTGCCACCTGCTGCCGCGCGGTTATCCGCCCGGCGCGCCCGCGTGCTTCCCGCAGATGGAGCCGGTCGAGCAGAGCACCGACCGCATGCTGGTGTTCGGCGCCATGCGGTTCCGGGCCAGGGATGTGTTCTTCGAGGCAGAGCGCAGGCTGGCGGCGCAGACGGCTTCCGGGGTTAACGTTGAGGTGCTCACGCCCATGCCGCCGCTCCTGCGCTACGACCTGCCGGCCCCCGATGGCATGGCGCTGGCCAGGCACGTCAACGAGGTCACCGCGCAGTTCTGCTCCGTCGATCCGACCCGCCTGGTCGGGCTCGGCATGGTGCCCATGCAGGATCCGGACGCCGCCGCCGCGGAGCTGGCCGCGATCGGTGATCTGGGCCTGGCCGGCGTGGAGATTGCCTCGAACGTGCTCGGTGCCTCGATCGGCGCCGAGCGGTTCCTGCCGTTCTTCACCGAGGCTGCCCGGCTGGGCCTGGCGGTCTTCGTGCACGCCATGCCGGCCGCGACCGACCGGCTGCCGCCCAAGGCGGCGGGGACGTACGTGGTGGGGATCGAGGGCGCGCTGGCGGCCGCGTCGCTCATCGCCGGCGGCACGGCGGCCAAGTGCCCGGAGCTGCGGATCGCCTTCAGCCACGCGGCCGGCGGCTTCCCGCTCATGCTGCCGCGCGCCCAGTACTTCTGGAGCGGCAGCTGGAACGAGGAGCCGAGGGTGCCGGAGCGGGCGCCCATGCCCGACGACGGCCCGTCGCCGCTGGAGTTCGCCCGCCGTTTCTATTACGACACGCTGGTGTTCGATCGCCGGGCGCTGCGCTTCCTCGTCGACTATCTCGGCCCGGACCGGCTGCTCGTCGGCTCCGACTTCCCGGCGATGCCGCGCGAGGACCCGGCTGGGCGGACGCTTCGCTCGCTGGAACTGCCGCCGGCCGCGCTGGACGACATCACCTGGAACAACGCGTTCCGCTGGCTGGGGATCAAACCGGTGCGCTGACGCGGCCAGACGTCGCCGGTGCTACCGGCGCGAATCCGGTATGCCGGTGCGCTCCGCTGGCCAGCGGCCGCTCGGACTGCGCCGCCAGCCGGCGGGTGATCTCCGTGGACGCGTCGGTCAGCATCCTGGCCAGGGCCTGAGGCCTGGCTCGCGCGGCCTCGACCACCACGCTGATGGCTGCGGCCAGACCGCCGAACGGGTCATGCACGGGCACCGCCACGACCAGATCTGGCAGCGTGATCTGGCCGACCGCGACGGCATAACCCGACTGCCTGACCTGGGCAAGCTTTCGTCGCAGCTGCGCCGGGTCGGTGACGGTCAGCCGCGTGTACCGCTCCAGCGGGCGCCGCATTGCCGCCTCCTGCAGCTCGCGGTCGGCAAACGCCAGCAGGACCAGGCCGGTGCCGGTGGCGTGCAGTGGCCAGCGGTCGCCCGCCTTGCCGTTGGTCGGGTGAGTGGCACAGGCGCGGATCGCCTCGACGTAGACAACCTCCATGCCGTCGCGCACGCCGAGATGCACGTTGCCGCGGGTGCGGTGATGCAGCTGGTCCAGGCAGGGGAACGCCGCCTCCCGCAGGTCAAGCCCGCGTGGCGCCAGGGCCGCCAGTTCCAGCAGGCGCACGCCGATCGAGTAGCACCCGTTCGGATCCCGCTCCAGCGCACCCCAGCTAACCAGCTCGTGGACCAGCCGGTGAGCAGTGGAGAGGCTCAGCCCCGAGCGCCGCGATATCTCGCTCAGGGAGAGCGCGCGGTTTCGCGGCCCGAAAGCGTCAAGCACCGCCAGCAGTCGGCCGGCCGCGTTGGTGCGAGGAGTCTGCGCGTTCGCCTCCGCTGAGGCATCGAGCAGTTCCGGCATGCTGCACCTTCGCCCTTAGCGCTATGTGCCCAGGCCGACAGCTCGCCAGCGTCCAGCCAGGGAGCGCTGAGAGCAGTTAACACGGCTGAAATTATGCTGGCACGCGATGCCTGGTTCTGCAAGAACTATGTGATTTGGACCAAAGCCCGCCGAAACCATGAGGCGAGCTTTCGGTGCACGACGCAGGTGCGGCTACGGCAGGACACGGCCGCGGCCAGGTATCACCGAGGGGCACCCGCGAGCCGGCATCTCCCTTTCGCCCGGCGGAAGCGTTGTGGACGCACGTGGGGCGAGTCGCCGAAGCTGGGCGCGTCATCACTGAGGCAAGGCACTGCACTGAAGTCTGCCGAGCCGCGCCGCCTGGGCCAGGCGGCGCTGGCCTGCGCAGCCGCCGGTCCGTAACGGGAGTATCTCTATGGCGGGAGCATCGACGTGAGACCACATGCGTATCCGAGACGCAACGTCAGGCTGTCTGCCTTGCGAGTGTCGTCTGTCATCATCGCGACGGTAGTGGCGGTCATCCTGGCCGGCTGCGGGGCGTCGAAGAGCCCAGCATCGCCCGCAACCTCGGGGCCGAAACACGGCGGCTCGCTCACCGTGCTCGAGGGCTCCGGCTACGCGGGCAACTGGCCAGGCCTGGACCCAGCCACCGACACCGACGGCGCGGCGAACCAGAGCTACATGGACGCCATCTTTGGTGAGCTGTTCCAGCTGGAGGCCGGCGGCAAGACGGTGGGGGACCTGGCCACCGGCTACAGCTTCGCCAACGGGGGCAAGACTGTGAACATCACGCTCCGCCACGGCGTGAAGTTCTCCGACGGGACCCCGTTTAACGCGGCCGCGGTTGTCTACAACTGGAAGCGCGACCTGGCGGCGACCTGCACCTGCAAGCCGGTCTTCCTCAGCCCCCCCACAATCACCATGACGGGGCCCTACAGCGTCTCCCTCACGCTGTCCTACGTCGACGCGCCGTTCATCAACGCCCTGCAGGGCAACGTGTTCAACTGGATCGCCTCGCCGACCGCGATCAAGAAGCTCGGTGCGAAGGCGTTCGCCCTGAAGCCCGTCGGGGCCGGCCCGTTCACCGTGGTCAGCGACACGCCGGACTCCGAGCTGGTGCTGGCGAAGAACCCGGCCTACTGGCAGAACGGCCTGCCCTACCTGCACAACCTGACCTTCAAGTCGGTGGCGGGCGACCAGCAAGCGCTGACGGCTATGGAAGCTGGCTCGGGCCAGGCCTACGAGGGAATGTCGACGCCACAGCTGGTGAGCGCTTTCAAGGCGAAGTTCCAGACGACGGCGGAGCCATCCACGTCTCCGTACGACATCCAGCTCAACACGAAGATTGCCCCGTTCAACAACAAGCTGGCGCGGGAGGCGATCTACTATGCGACCGACGCGGCGCTGCTGGACAAGGGCCTGTTCCAGGACACCTACCCGCCCGGTGAGTCGTTTACGGCGCCGGCTGGCCTGTTCTACCAGCACACCGTGACGGGCTACATCGGCTACGACCTGGCGAAGGCCAAGGCGCTGGTCAAGCAGCTCGGCGGTCTGAGCTTCAGTCTCGGCACCATCAACGTGCCTACTGCCATCTCGCTGAACGAGGCTGTCCAGACCGAGTGGCAGGCAGCCGGCATGAAGGTCAATCTCAGTGACTTCGACCTGACCGGCCTTATCGGCGCCTTCACCCAGGGCAAGTGGCAGGCGATGCTGCAGACCGCGGGCGCCTACGACCCGGGCACCGGCGTGGGCGTCGCATTCCGGTTCGCATCCACCTCGCCGTTCAGCGGCGTGCACGACCCGAAGCTCGACGGCTTGCTGAACGCCGCGGCGGCGACGATCAACAGCGCCACGCGGAAGACTGACTACGCCGCGGTGGCCGCCTACATTGCCCAGAACGCCTACGGGCCGTTCCTGTTCCCGATCGCCAGCTACAACATCGCCGTCAAGGGCGTAGGCGGACCCGGCCTGACGACGCCCATCCCCGTGACCGACGTCAACCCGGAGGTGCTGTGGCAATACGTGTACAACAGCGGATGAGGGTGAGATCGCTGCTGACATGAACGCATCGGTTACCGTTCAGCCGGCTCGCTGGCCGGGCGGCGCGCGGGCGCGCCGCCTGGCCAGCTCTCCGGCACTGCGGTTGAGCGGCCGTCGGCTGCTGTCGGCCATTCCCGTCCTGTGGGGCGTGACATTCCTGACGTTCCTTACCCTCAACGCGCTGCCCGGTGACGCCGCCTCGGCCCTCCTCGGTATCAACGCCACCCCGGCCGAGATCCGGGCCTTCAGCATCAAGCTGCACCTCAATGAACCGCTGTGGGTCCGCTACGGGCACTGGCTCGGCGGTGTGGTGCACGGCAACCTGGGCAGCTCGCTCGCCAGCCCGCAGACGGTCGCGTCGGTCCTGGAGCAGCGCCTCCCGGTCACCCTCGAGCTGGTGGCCTACGCACTGGTCATCACCTTCGTAGTGTCGATCCCGCTGGCGGTGCTGTGTGCGCACCGGCCGCGGGGCCTGACCGACCGGCTCTGCATGGTGCTCAGCATGTGCGGCATCTCGATCGCGCCGTACGTGCTGGGCCTGCTGCTTGTCCTGTTCTTCGCCGTCGACATACCGATCTTCCCCGCGATCGGCTACCAGTCGATCGGCGCCGGGATAGCGGGAAATCTCAAGGACCTGACCCTGCCGGCGATCGTCGTCGCGCTGCCGCTGGCGGCCTTCTACACCAGGTTCCTGCGGGCAGACCTGCTCGAGCAGATGCAGTCCGAGGACTACATAGTGACGGCCAGGGCCAAGGGCCTCGGGCCCTGGCGGGTACTGACCCAGCACGCCCTGCGGAATTCCTTTATCGGACTGCTTACGGTCATCGGCCTGAACCTCGCCACGCTCATCGGGTCGACGGTCATCGTGGAGCAGATCTTCTCGCTGCCCGGCATCGGTTACGAGCTACTCCAGGCGATCAGCAACAGGGACGTCCCGGTCGTCGAGGGAATCGTGCTCGTGTTCGGCGCTGTCGTCGTCCTGGCCAACCTTGCCACCGACCTGCTCTACGGTGTGCTCGACCCAAGGATCCGCCATGTCCGTTCCCGCAGCTGACATCCTGACCACGCCAGTACCGGCGGGGCCGGAGTCCGAGGCGGCCGGACGGGCGTCGCGCGGCTGGCTCCGCTCGGCAGAGATCACGATTCCCGGCGCCGTGCTGGCGGCACTGCTCTTCTTCTGCTTCATCTGGCCGCTGGTCTACCCGGTGCCCAAGCCGATCGGCGGGTCGCTGCTCACTACCAACCTGCCGCTGTGGTCGCCGGGTCACATCCTCGGTACGGACACGGTCGGCGACGATGTCATGTCGAGGATCCTGTACGGCGGCCGGGTCTCATTCGAGGTCGCCGCCGCCGTCCAGGTCATTGGCCTGGTGATCGGCGGGCTGTTCGGGATGCTCGCCGCGTACCGCGGCGGCTGGCTCGAGGCGGTCCTGATGCGGATCCTCGACGTGTTCATCGCCTTTCCCTCGCTCGTCCTCGTCCTCGCGATCTCCGACAGCCTCGGCCCCAGCGAGACGCACGTGATCTGGGCGCTGTCCGCCTTCAGTATCCCGGCCTTCGGCAGGGTTGCCAGGGCCGCGACGCTGCGCCTGCGCGACCAGCCGTTCGTCGTCGCAGCCCGGCTGTCCGGCAGCCGGGCCTGGCGCATCCAGCTCCTGCACCTCGTCCCCAACATGCTGCCGCAGCTGCTGACGTTCAGCCTGCTCGGCGCCGGAATCACGATAATCCTGGAGGGCGCGCTCGACTTCCTCGGCTACGGCATCCCGCCGCCGGGCCCGAGCTGGGGCAACATGATCGCAGCCGGCCAGTCGTTCATGTCGGTCTACCCGCGCTTCGTGCTAGTGCCGAGCATCTTCCTGCTGGTGAGCGTGCTCTGCCTGAACCTGCTCGGAGACGGGCTGCGAGCGCGCTGGGGGGTGCGCTGATGGCCGGGCTGCTGCGCGACCGAGGTCGCCGGCCAGCCGCAGCGGGGACGACGGCGGACTCGGCCGCGCTGGCCAGTGCCGTCGGGCTGCCTGAAGCCCGGACGGACTCCAGCCCGCTGCTCGACGTCTCGGACTTGCATGTCACCTTCCACGGCCGGCGCGGCAGGGTATATGCGGTGCAGGGCATCAGCTTCAGCATCGGGCGAGGCCAGACGCTGGCCATCATCGGAGAATCCGGTTCGGGCAAGACCGTCAGCGCTCTGGCGGTGATGGGCCTGCTGCCGGATTCTGCGCACGTTTCTGGCTCGATCCGGTTCAAGGGGGAGCAACTGGTCGGCCGCAGTGAGCATGACTTGCGTGCTTACCGGGGCCGCAATGTGGCGATGGTCTTCCAGAATCCGGAACGGTCGCTGAACCCGACGATGCGGGTCGGCACCCAGATCACCGAGGTGGTCCGGTGCCACCTGCTGCTGGACCGCGAGCAGGCGCATGAGCGCGCCGTCGAGCTGCTCCGGATGGTGCGCGTGCCCGCGCCGGAGCGGCGTTTTCACGAGTATCCGCACCAGCTCTCCGGCGGGATGCGCCAGCGCGTCGTCATTGCCATCGCGCTGGCCTGCGGGCCGGACGTGCTGATCGCGGATGAGGCGACCACTGCGCTCGACGTGACGACTCAGGCACAGATAATGGATCTCCTCCTTGACCTGCAAAGCCAGACTGGTACCGCGCTGGTGATGATCAGCCATGACCTCGGGCTGGCCGCTAGCTACGCTGAGGACATCATCGTGATGTACGCCGGCCAGGTGGTCGAGCGGGCGCCTGCGGGGGAGCTCTTCGGTGACGTCCGGATGCCCTATACGCAGGCACTGCTCGACGCCATGCCGCGGATCGAGCTAGAGCCGCACGTGCTGCTTCCGGTCGTCGGCGGGCGGCCGCCAGACTTGTCGGCGATCCCGCTCGGATGCCCGTTCGCGCCGCGCTGCCCTGGCGTACAGCAGGACTGCCGGGAGCAGCCTCCTCGCCTCGCGGAACACGAGCCGGGCCGCTGGTGGGCATGCTGGCATCCGTGCGGGAGGGGGGCTCCGCGATGACAGCGACAGTGAACGGGGCCGGCGTTCCCTCGCCGGCCGGCGATGACGTCCTGCTTGAGGTCCGTCACCTGGTCCAGGAGTTCGTGCTGCGCGACTATGGCGGGGCGAAGGGCGGCGTGCTTCAGGCTGTATCCGACGTGTCCTTCAAGCTGCACGCCGGCGAGACGCTCGGGATCGTCGGCGAGACGGGATCGGGGAAGTCCACCCTGGCCCGATCGGTGATCCAGGCGCCGCGCCCGAAGCACGGTGAAGTGATCTTCGACGGACAGGATCTCGTGCGCCTGCCCTACCGTGCCCTGAAGTCGGTGCGGCGCAACCTGCAGATGGTGTTCCAGGATCCGTTCTCGTCCCTGGACCCGAGATGGACGGCGTCCCGGATCGTCGAGGAGCCGCTCATCGCCTACGGGGTTGGCACCCGCTCCGAACGCCACGAGAAGGTGGGCTCGCTGCTCGAGCGGGTGGGGCTCGACGCCGCCCGCTACGGCAGCGCACGCCCGCGCGAGCTCTCCGGCGGTCAGTGCCAGCGAGTGGCGGTCGCCAGGGCACTAGCGCTGGAGCCCAAGCTAATCCTGTGCGACGAGCCCGTCTCGTCGCTCGACGTGCTGGTGCAGGCGCAGGTACTCAACCTGTTCGAGAAGCTGCGCACTGACCTGGGCCTGTCGTATCTCTTCATCGCTCACGACCTGGCGCTGGTCAAGCAGGTGAGCGACCGGGTGGCGGTCATGTACCTCGGGAAGCTGTGCGAGATCGGCCCGGTCCGGGATATCTATCGCCAGCCGTTGCATCCCTACACCCTGGCGTTGCTGGACTCCATTCCGACTCCCGTCCCGCCAGCCGGGAAGCGGGACGCCCGCAGCGTCATCAGCGGGGAGCTGCCGTCGCCGCTGGACCCGCCGAGCGGCTGCCGGTTCCGCACCCGGTGCCCGCGGGCGCAGGAGCTATGTGCGGCGGAGGTGCCGGAGTTGCGCGCGCTCGGTGACGGGCACCTGGTCGCCTGTCATTTCCCGCTGTCGAGCGGCCGGCCGCCGGCCGCAGCCAGCGAGCAGCCGGATGCAGCTGGCACGCCCGTGGTGGCCAGCAAGGTAGCGGAAACCTCATGAGGAGAAGGTCGGTATGACAGAGACGCACAGCATCGGGCCGCACGCCGCAGCCAGCCCGGCACAGTCCGCCGGACGGCCGCCCTTCCGCGCCGACCACGTCGGCAGCTTGCTGCGGCCGCCTGAGCTGCTGCGCGCCAGGGACGACTTCGCGGCCGGCCGGATCGGCGCAGGCGAGCTCCGGGCGGTCGAGGACGCCGCCATCCGCGAGGTTGTCCGGATGCAGCAGGAGGTCGGGCTCCGCGCGGCAACCGACGGCGAGCTGCGCCGCGAGTCCTGGCATATGGACTTTATTTACCAGCTTGGCGGCATCAAGAAGGTCCAGGACGACACCATCAGGGTGGCCTTCCACAACGAGCAGCGGAACTATGACTGGGCGCCGCCGTCGGCGCATGTCGTGGCGCCGGTGACGCTCAAGCAGACGATCTTCGGCGAGGCCTTCGGCTTCCTGCGCGACACGGCCACCACCGCGGTACCGAAGCTGACCATTCCCTCGCTGAGCATGGTGCACTACCGCGGCGGACGGTCGGCCATCGATGCGTCGGTGTACCCCGACCTGGACCAATTCTGGGCCGACCTGGCCGCAGCTTATGCGGAAGAGGTGCGGCGGCTCTACGATCTCGGCTGCCGCTATCTCCAACTGGACGACACCAGCCTGGCCTACATGAACGACCCGGCGCAGCGCCAGCACGTCGCTGAGATCGGCGGCGACCCGGAGCACCAGCACGAGCGCTACATCGAGAACATCAACTTCGCGCTGGCCGGACGGCCGGCTGACCTCGCGGTCACGACACACATGTGCCGCGGCAACAATCAGAGCATGTGGGCGGCCGAGGGCGGCTACGAGTTCGTGGCGGATGCGCTGTTCAACCGTCTCGAGGTGGACGGGTTCTTCTGTGAGTGGGACGACGAGCGCTCCGGTGGCTTCGAGCCGCTGCGGTTCGTGCCGGAGGGCAAGCGGGTCGTGCTCGGGCTGGTCACGAGCAAGCGCGGCGAGCTCGAGAGCAAGGACGACCTGAAGCGGCGGATCGACGAAGCCTGCCGGTTCGTCGACGTCGGTCAGCTTTGCCTGTCACCACAGTGCGGCTTCTCCTCCACCAAGGAAGGCAACGACCTGACGCCGCAGCAGCAGTGGGACAAGCTCGCCCTGATCGTCCAGACCGCGGAGGAGGTCTGGGGCTCGCTATGATTCCGGGCCTCTCGCCCGAAGGATTTCTCAGGGCAGCGCCGCTGGTGGCGGCGCACAACTGACGCGCAGCAGCTTTGAGGCTGGTGCGGATGAGCCGCCGGCGTCCGCCGGCACGTGGAACGCTCGGTGCTTGCCCGCGCGGTCGGGTGGCAGCTGGACGACCGGATCATCGTGCACCGGAACAAGACGATTGTTTTCGCCTGATTCGCGGGGGCCGTGCGGGCCGCGTCAACCTCGCGGTGCTGAGCACTTTCACCCAGTGAAAGTGTCATTGCCCGGCGGCGCTGGCCTATGCGACCGTCAGCCATGTAATGCAACGACGCGTCCGGGGAACTGGATCAGGCTTCTGCGGCCGAAGGCCACGTGCAGAGAGGGCCGGGCATGACCGTGCCAGTTCGCGAGGGCAGCCTGCTATGGACGCCAAGCGCCGCGCAGGTGGCAGACGCTAACCTGACCGCCTTCCGGACCTGGCTCGCTGACCGCGGCCACGCCTTCGACAGCTATGACGCGCTCTGGCGGTGGTCGGTCACCGATCTCGACGGCTTCTGGCAGGCAATCTGGGACTATACCGGCATCACCTGCTCGGCGCCGTCAGAGCGCGTGCTCGGCCGCCGCCAGATGCCGGGTGCCGAGTGGTTCCCCGGCACCCGGCTCAACTATGCGCAGCACATTCTGCGGCGCGAGCGTCCAGGCGAGACCGCCCTGCTGTCGGTGAGCGAGTCCGCGCCAGCGGTCAGCATGGACTGGGCCGAGCTGGCCGGCCAGGTACGGATTCTCGGCACCCAGCTGCGCGCCATGGGCGTGCGGCCAGGCGACCGGGTCGCGTCCTGCCTGCCCAACATCCCGCACGCCGTCATCGCGATGCTGGCCACCACGAGCATCGGCGCGATCTGGGCGAGCTGCTCGCCGGACTTCGGCTGGCGGGGAGTGCTCGACCGGTTCCGCCAGCTCACACCGAAGGTCCTGTTCTGCGCCGACGGCTATAAGTACGGCGGCAAGCGGTTCGACCGCACCGACGAGCTACGGCAGATCATCGGCGGCCTGGACAGCCTCGAGCGGGTGATCTGGCTGCCCTACCTCGATCCGTCTGCTGGTACCGCACCGCCGGCCGGCGCGCTGACCTGGGTTCAGGCGCTCGACCACCCGCCAGTGCCCGCCGCGCAGTTCGAGTTCGAGCAGGTTCCGTTCGGCCACCCGCTGTGGATCTTGTTCTCGTCGGGTACGACCGGGCTGCCCAAGGCGATCGTGCACGGCCACGGCGGGATCTTGATCGAGCAGCTGAAGCTGCAGACCCTGCACATGGACCTCCGGCTCGGCGACCGGATGTTCTTCTTCACCACCACTGGCTGGATGATGTGGAACTTCCTGGTCAGCTCACTGCTGCTGGGCGTGTGCCCGGTGCTGTATGACGGCAGCCCAACCTACCCGGGGCCGGAAACGCTGTGGCGGCTGGCGCAGGACTGCCGGGTGGCGTTCTTCGGCGCCAGCCCTGCCTTCGTGGAGATGATGTCTCAGGCGGGCTTCGTGCCGAGGCAGCAGTACGAGTTTCCCGCCCTGCGCGCGATCATGCCGTCCGGCTCGCCGGTGTCGGCCGAGTGCACAGCCTGGTTCTACCGCAACGTCAAGCAGGACGTCTGGGTGTGCACGGGCAGCGGCGGCACCGACGTGTGCACCGGCTTCGTCGGCGGTATGCCGACCGCGCCGGTCTATGCCGGCGAGATCCAGGCCCGCCACCTGGGCGTCGACGCGCGTGCGTTCAGCGAGCGCGGCGAGAGTGTCGTGGACGAGGTGGGCGAACTCGTCGTCACCGCGCCGATGCCGTCGATGCCGGTCGGCCTGTGGGGCGACGCCGACGGGTCGCGATACCAGGAGTCCTACTTCGCGGAGTTCCCCGGAGTCTGGCGGCATGGCGACTTCTTCCGGGTCAACTCCCGCGGCGGCTGTTTCGTGCTCGGCCGCTCCGACGCCACGCTGAACCGGCAAGGCGTGCGGATCGGCACTGCTGAGATATACCGCACGCTCGCCACGATCGGGGAAGTAGAAGACGCGATCATCGTGAACCTCGACCTGGACGGCGGGAAGTTCTTCATGCCGCTCTTCGTCAAGCTCGCCGACGAACTCGTCCTCGACGCGGCACTTGAGCAGAAGATCTCCGAGCGGCTGCGGCGCGAGTGCACGCCCCGGCACGTGCCGGACCTGATCGTTCAGGTTCCGGCGATCCCGGTCACGCTGACCGGCAAGAAGATGGAGGTACCGGTGCGAAGGATTTTGCTCGGCGTGCCGGCCGACGAAGCCGCCAACCGCAACGCGATGGCAAATCCTGGCTCGCTCGACTTCTACGTCAGGTATGCGGCCACGCAGCAGAAATATCCGATCGGCTGACCGCTCTGCCGCGGCTGCGGACATCCCCTCACCTGGAGGCTCCCATGGACGGAAACGGCTTCGGCTTCCCGCTCCCCTCGCAGATTGCCGACGTGCCGGGCGCCGAGGGATGGCGGTCGATGTACCAGTACTTCACCAGGTTCCAGCCGGAGGACGACGGGCGGTTCTGGTTCCACAACGCGATGCACTTTCCCGAGCCGCTGCCCGCATTCGACACGGTGACCTGTGAGATCCCGTACGGCGCGATCGGTGCGAACACCGCAAGGGTGTTCTCGTTCCCGACCACGCTCGGAATCGAGCACCGGATACTCAACGGGCGTGTCTATATCACCGCGATCCCCGTCACCGATCCGGCCGAGATCGAGCGCAGGCTCGCGGTCTTCCAGGAGCGGGCCGGCTATTACTACGAGAACTGGGATCATCTCTTCACCGCCTGGAAAGCCAAGATGACCGCCCTCATCGGCGAGATCGATGCCATCAAGGTGCCTGAGCTGCCCGAGATCGACGACGCTGAGGTGGTGACCAGCGCGACAGGGATCGCGCAGAACCACTACGTGCGCGAGAACTACCACCGGTGCCTGGATCTGTACTCGAAAATGTGGCACTACCACACCGAGTTCCTGATGCTCGGGTACGGCGCTTACGTGGTCTTCTTCGAGTTCTGCAAGAAGGCATTCCCCGAGATCGGCGACCAGGCCGTGGCCCGGATGGTCGCGGGCATTGACGTGGTCATGTACCGGCCAGACGACGAGCTCAGGCAGCTGGCCAGGCTCGCCGTCGAGACCGCGGTCGACGATGAGTTCGCGGACGGCCGCGCGCCGGCGGAGGTGCTGACGGCGCTGGCGGGGCGCGGCGCGGCCGGCCAGCGCTGGCTTGCCGCTTTCGAGGGAGCCCGCGATCCGTGGTTCAACGTGTCGACCGGCGACGGTTTCTACCATCACCACCGCAGCTGGAACGAGGACCTCACCGTGCCGTTCGCGGCGCTGCCCCGCTATATGCGGCTGGTACGCGAAGGGGTCCCGCTGAGCCGGCCGACCGAGCAACTCAGGACCGAGCGCGAGCAGATCGTCGGCGAGTACCGCGGTCTGCTGTCCAGCGACGAAGAACGCGCGGCCTTTGACCAGATGCTCGGCCTGGCACGGCTCGTCTTCCCGTACGTGGAAGACCACAAGTTCTACTGCGAGCACTGGTTCACCACGCGGTTCTTCGCCAAGATCCGCGACTTCGGCGAACTGCTGGTACGGCAGGGCGTGCTGGCCGACGTCGAGGACATCTTCCACCTGCACCACACCGAGGTCGACCAGGCGTTGTCGGACGTGATGCTGGCCTGGGCCGCGGGCGCGCCGACCCTCGGCGCGGCCCACTTCGGCCCGATCATCGCCGAGCGCAGGCGAATGCTTGAGGTGCTCAAAGGCTGGCCGCCGCCGCCGGCCATCGGCCCGGTACCCGAGGCGCTGAACGACCCGGCGGTCCGGATGCTATGGGGAGTGACAGCGGAGACGCTGGCGATGTGGGCCGCGGCTGAAGACAGCGACGGCCAGGTGATACACGGCTATGCGGCGTCGCCGGGCGTCGTCGAGGGCGTCGCCAGGGTGCTGCGCAGCGTCAACGAGATCGGCCTGATCAAGGACGGCGAGATCCTGGTCTGCGCGGTGACGGCGCCGAGCTGGGCGCCCATATTCGGCAAGATCAAGGCGGCCGTGTCCGACATCGGCGGGACGATGTCGCACGCCGCCATCGTGGCCCGCGAGTACGGCATGCCGGCCGTCGTCGGCACCGGGCATGCCAGCAAGCTCATCAAGACCGGCCAGATCGTGCGGGTTGACGGGGACCGCGGAGTCGTCACTGTCCTGCAGTGACCGGCGGACATAGCGATGGCAACCCAGGACCTGGTCCGCCCGATCGGCGACGTCGGCCTCGACGACCGGCCGGTTGTCGGGGGGAAGGGCGCGAGCCTTGGTGAGCTCAGCCGGGCGGGCCTGACGGTCCCGGCCGGGTTCATCGTCACGGCGCGGGCATTCGAGCGCGCGATCCGGGCCGTCGACCCGGCCGGGGCGGTCAGCACTGAGATTGAGCAGCTGCCGGCTGCTGACGGTGCCGTGATCGCGCAGGTTACCGCGCGGATCCGGGAACGCATCGCGGCTGCCCCGTTGCCCGCCGACATCGCCGAAGCCATCAGCGCCAGTTACCGCGCGCTTGCCGACAGCCAGGATCACGGCCGCGATAGCCCCGTCGCCATCCGGTCAAGCGCGACGGGCGAGGACAGCGGCGGCGCGAGCTTCGCCGGCCTGCAGGACACCTACCTGTGGGTTGCGGGTGAGCAGTCAGTTCTGGATCACGTGCGCAAATGCTGGGCGAGCCTGTATAACGCCGAGTCGGTAAGTTACCGGCGGCAGCAGCGCATCGGTGAGCAGGCGCTGGCGATGGGTGTCGTCGTGCAGCGCATGGTCGAGCCACGCTGTGCGGGGGTCATGTTCACCTGCAGCCCGACAACCGGCGACCGCTCGGTCATCGCCATCGAGGGCAGCTGGGGTCTGGGCTCTGTGCTCGTCAGCGGCGAGGTCACGCCGGACTCCTATGTTGTCAGCAAGGTCACCGGAGAGATCGTCCGGCGCACCGTGTCGGCCAAGCTCCGGCTGCACCAGCTGAACCCGGCCGGCTCGGGAACAGTCCCCGCGGACGTGCCCGAGCACCTGCGGGAACAGGCATGCCTCGACGATGACCAGGTCCGGGCCCTGGCGCGGGTCGGAAAGCTGGTGGAGCGCCATTACGGCACCCCGCAGGACATCGAGTGGGCGCTGACCGGCAGCAGCGGCGGCGGCGACCGGATCGTGCTGCTGCAGAGCCGGCCCGAGACGGTCTGGTCAGGCCGCGGCAGCGGGCCGGTCGCAACTCCGAAGGCGCGGCCAGCTGACCATGTGTTCGAGCAGCTCAGCCGCGTCGTCCCGATCGCCAGGCCGGAGCGCTGATGTGGACCTGACCAACGAGGACGTGCAGGACATCCTGCACGTTCTCGACAGCCTGCCATTCGGCGAACTGTCCCTGGAGACAGCCAGGTTCAGGCTGAGTCTGCGCCGGGCCGGAAACGGCGACTGGACGCAGGCGCTGGAGATACTGGTGCCGCCCGCGCTAGCGGCTGACGCCGGCGCCCCGGCAGGCCCGGCCGAGCCAGCATCGAGCGGGGGAGCGGCAGCCGGGCCGCGGCGGCCGGCCGCGGTGAGCCCGGCCGGCGCCGGGCTCACCGATGTGCGCGCGCCGCTGCTGGGCACGTTCTACCGGGCCCCGAGGCCGGGCGCGCCGCCGTTCGTCGCCGTCGGCAGCCTGGTCGGGCCGGATACGGTCGTCTGCATCATCGAGACGATGAAGCTGATGAACTCGGTGACAGCAGGCGTCAGCGGCACGGTGACGGAGATCCTGCTCGCCAACGCGCAGTTCGCGGAGCAGGACACCGTGCTGATGCGGATCAGGGCGGACCGGTAATGGCACTCCTGCGCCGCATTCTCATCGCCAACAGAGGCGAGATCGCCGTACGCATCCTGCGCACCTGCCGGCTGCTCGGCATCGAGACCGTGCTCGCGGTGTCCGACGCCGACCGCGACAGCCTGCCTGCCCGGCTTGCTGACGCGGTGATCCGCCTCGGTCCGGCTGCGCCAGCCGCCAGCTATCTTGACATCGATGCTGTCGTCCGCGCCGCGATTGCGGCCCGGGTCGACGCGATCCATCCCGGATACGGATTCCTATCCGAGAATCCGCGGCTCGCGACAGTCTGCGATGCGGCCGGGATCATCTTCATCGGCCCGACCGCCGGGCAGCTCGAGGCAGTCGGCGACAAGGTTTCGGCCCGGCGGCACGCGACGGCGGCCGGCCTTCCGGTGCTGCCCGGAGGCGAGGTAACCGGTGAGCAGCAAGCGATCGACCTGGCCGCCAGGACTGGCTGGCCGGTCCTGGTCAAGGCAGTCTCTGGCGGTGGCGGCCGCGGCCTGCGGCCGGTGCGCGAGCCCGCCGGGCTGGCCGAGACGCTGAGCGTGGCGATGGCCGAGGCCGGGGCCGCCTTCGGTGATGAGCGGGTCTACCTTGAGCGTTACGTCACCTCGGGCCGCCACGTCGAGGTGCAGTTGCTCGGCGACGGCCAGCGCGTCATTCATCTCGGCGACCGGGACTGCTCGGTGCAGCGCCGCTACCAGAAACTCGTCGAGGAGGCCCCGGCGCCGCTGCTCGCCCCGCAGCTGCGCGCGCAGCTACGGCAGGCAGCAGTCGCCCTGGGGGAGCACCTGCGCTACCGGGGGCTTGGCACCGTGGAGTTCCTGGTCGACTGCGAACGCGATGCCTTCTACTTCCTGGAGGTGAATGCGCGGATCCAGGTGGAGCATCCTGTCACCGAGGCCATCTCCGGACTCGACCTGGTCGCCGAGCAGATCTGGATCGCGGAAGGCAACTCGCTGCGGATCCAGCAGGGCAGCGTCGAGCTGACCGGGCACGCGATCGAATGCCGGATCAACGCCGAGGACTGGACCGACAGTTTCCGGCCCAGTCCGGGCCTGATCACGGTGGCGGAGTTCCCGGCCGGTCCAGGGATCCGGGTGGACACCCACATCCAGGCCGGCTCGCAAGTACCGCCCTGGTATGACTCGCTGCTGGCCAAGCTGATCGTCAGCGGCCGCGACCGCCCGGAAGCGCTGGCCAGGATGCAGGCGGCGCTCGGCCGCTGCCAGATCGGCGGGGTCGCCACGACGATCGCGATGCACGCGCAGTTGCTCGGCACCGAAGCCTTCACCAGGGGTGGCCCGGACACCGGATACCTCGACCAGTTCCTGCGGCGCCGGGGCACTGGTCACCAGGCCGCCGGGCGGTTGTCAGCTACCGGGGGCCGTCATGGCTGAGATCGAGCTGATCGATGTATCCCTTCGCGACGGCAACCAGAGCCTGTGGGGAGCTACCGGCCTGGCCACCGCGCATATTCTGCAGATTGCCCCGGTACTGGACCGGGCCGGCTTCCGGGCGATCGACTTCACCTCCAGCACCCACATGGGCGTCGCGGTGCGCACGCACCGGGAGGATCCGTGGGAACGGATCCGGCTGACGCACGCCGCGATGCCCCATACGCCGCTCCAGTTCATCGGGTCTGGCCTGCGGTTCATTTCCTGGGAACCAGTTCATCCCGACCTGATCCGGCTCGCCTACCAGCGGCTGGTCGTGGCCGGGATGGAGCGCTTCGTCGTGCTCGACCCGATGCACGACATCAGCGCGATCCTGCAGACCGCCCGCGACATCCGCGCGGCTGGCGGCACCGAGATCGTCGGCGCGCTGACCTTCACGGTCAGTGCCGTGCACGACGACGAGTTCTATGCGGGCCTGGCGGGCCAGATGGCGGCGTCGCCGGACTTCGACCGTGTCTACGTGAAGGATCCGGCAGGCCTGCTGACGCCCGAGCGAGCGCGCACGCTCTTCCCTGCGCTGCGCGCACGCCTTGGCCCGCTGCCGCTGGAGCTGCACTCACACACGACCATCGGGCTTTCGCCGCTGACCTACCTGGTGGCAGCTGAGCTGGGCGTCCAGGCTCTCCAGGTGGCCTGCGGTCCGCTTGCCAACGGCACGTCGCTGCCCAACGCCGAGCGCATCGTCGCCAACCTCACCGAACTCGGGCACACAGTCAGCGTCGACCGCCGGCTGCTGGCGCAAGCGGCCGGCTACTTCACCCGGCTGGCCGCGGCTGAGTCGCTGCCGCCCGGCGTCCCGCAGGAGTATGACGCCTCGTTCCTGCGCCATCAGATGGCGGGCGGCGTAGTCACGACGCTGCGCCGTCAGCTCGCCGAGCTCGGGCTGGCCGGGAAGTTCGACGCGGTGCTGGCCGAGGTGAGCCGGGTCCGCGCGGAACTGGGCTATCCGATTATGGTCACGCCCTTCCCGCAGATGGTGTGCGGGCAGGCCCTGTACAACGTGATCGGCGCCGAGCGGTACGGCAACGTCTCCGACCAGGCCATCAACTACGTTCTCGGCAAGTTCGGCCGGCCGACCGCGCCGGTGGACCCGGAGGTGCAGGACCGCATCCTGTCCCGGCCGCGCGCGCGGGAACTGATGGCCGCGCCGCCGCCTGCCTCGCCGGCCGAGCTGCGCAAGAAGCTGCCGTCCGGCATCTCAGACGAGGAATTCCTGCTGCGCGCGACGATGCCCGCGGACGAGGTCGACGCGATGATCGCGGCCGGCCCGGCGAAACGGCACTACAACCCGGAACTCAAGCCGGTGCTTGCGTTGCTGACCGCGCTCCGTGCTCGGCCGCCGGTAGCGGCGGTACGCATCGACAAGCCGGGCTTCCGGCTGGAGCTGCGCGGCGGTGACCCGACCGGAGCGCAGAGTGCCTGACCACGCCGCCACGCCTGCCGCGGGCGCGAGCCAGCGAGCGAACGCCGACTCCATCAGGCGGCTAGGGACGGTCCGCGGGTTCGTCTTCGACCTGGACGGCACGCTAGTGCTCGGCGACCGGCACAATCACGGCCTGACGCCGCTGCCCGGCGCACTGGAGCTGACCCGCTGGGTGCAAGGCCAGGGACTGCCGTTCGCCGTGTTCACCAACGGGACCACCAAGACACCGCAGCAGTACGTTCAGACGCTGCGCTCAATCGGCTTCGAACTGCCGGATGGCGCCGTGCTCACGCCCGCCAGCAGCGCGGCTGCTGTCCTCACCAGGCGCGGGCACCGGCGGGTCATGGTGCTGGGCGGAGAGGGTTTGACCGGCCCGCTGCAGGACGCGGGTCTCGATGTCGTCCCGGTGCTCCCTGGCGAGCGGCCCGACGCGGTGGACGCCGTTGTGGCGGGCTGGTATCCGGCCTTCAGCTTGCCCGCCCTGGAGCAGGCCTGCCAGGCCGTGTGGGCCGGGGCCGCGCTGTATAGCTGCTCGCAGTCGGTGTTCTTCGCGACCGCGCAGGGCCGCGCGATCGGCACCTCGCGCGCGATCTCGGCGATGGTCAAGAGCCTAACCGGCTGCCGCGTGCAGCTGGTCGGCAAGCCATCGCTCGACGCCTTGCGCACCGCGAGCAGCTGGCTCGGCGTGCGCACCGCCGAGCTGGCCGTGGTCGGCGACGACCCGGAGCTCGAGGTGCCAATGGCGCACCGCGGTCGCGCGCTGGCGGTAGCGGTGACCTCGGGCCTGGCCGACGACGACTCGTTCCGGCAGCTGCCCGAAGCGCGCCGGCCGCACCTGCAGCTGCGTGGTGTCGACGAACTGCTCTCGATCTGCCGCCAGGCGGCCGCAGCGTGCTCCGCATGAAAATCCAGGTTAAGGAGGGAACGTGGCCGATTCTTCCACCCGGTCATACCGCCGGATCGCCGTCGAGGAGGCGTTCTCGGTTCCGGAGGTGTTCGCTGCCCTGCAGCAGTGGGTAGCTGAGGCCGGGCCGGACGAGCCCGATCAGGATTTCCTCAGCTTCCTGTTCGGCCAGGATCTGCCGGGCCTGCTCCGGGTTCGCCGGCAGCTGCTGGACCTGGAGGACGAGCGGCTGCAGATCATGGACGACTGCGGCGTCGACATGCACCTGCTCTCGCTGACTGCACCAGGCGTTCAGACCCTGGACAATGACCGGGCAACGGCCCTGGCGGCAGGGGTGAACGACCGGCTGGCCGAGGTCATAGCCAGGCACCCGGGCAGATTCGCCGGCCTGGCGGCGATCGCGCCGCAGGATCCGGGTGCGGCGGCGGCCGAGATCGAGCGCGCGATAGGTGACCTGAAGCTGAACGGCGTCGTGATCAACTCACACACCCGCAATGAGTATCTCGACGATGAGAAATTCTGGCCCATCTTCGAGGCCGCGGCGGATCTCGGCGCACCTATCTATATACATCCGCGCTCACCGTCGGCGCAGATGGCGCTGCCGTACAAGCGATTCGGGCTGGAGACCGGCATCTACGGGTTCCAGGCCGAGACGGGGCTGCACGGCATCCGGCTGATCTGCAGCGGCGTCTTCGACCGCTTCCCGGCCCTGCAGATAGTTCTCGGCCACCTGGGCGAGGGAATCCCGTTCTGGCTCTGGCGCGTGGATTACATGCACCCGGTCCGCAGCTCGCACAACATCCGCCCGAAGCTGGAGCTCAAGCCCAGCGAGTACTTCAAGCGCAACTTCATGATCACGACGAGCGGCATGAACTGGCATCCGGCCCTGCGGTTCTGTATCGAAGTCGTCGGGGCCGACAACATCATGTGGGCAATCGACTACCCGTACCAGGTCACCGAAGGCGCCGTGGAGTTCATGAACGACGCCCCGATACCGGACGAGGACAAGCACAAGATCTTCCACCAGAACGCCGAGCGCGTCTTCGGGATCGCGCCGAAGGGCGCAGCGGCTTTCGCCGGTCACTGACAGCAGACCACGAAGCCGCGGAGGACGCCATGCGCGCCGTCGGCATCACCCGTTCCGCGGTCAGGCCGAGCTCTCCATCACCGTGACGCTGGTGCTCGTGGCCGACTACCTGCACGCCGCGGACAAGCTGGCCGGGCTGGCCAGGCCCGCCAGCCGGCGTCGTGGGTCGGGCTCAATTCTCCGTTCCTTTGCCTTCGAGCTCGGCGCCGCGGAGCCGGCTGACCGGCCGCACATCAAGGTGTATCGCTGCTTCCTCCCAGGCCGGCGCAGGGGGAGTCCGGCGGTGCCGGGCTGAGGCCAGCCAGCTGCAGTATCTCCGGAATGCGCTGCTCGTTACCGACTGCCATGACGTGCACGCCGGCCACCCCGGGCAGCTGCCTGAGCCGCGCGATTGTCTCCGCGCAGAGCGCGACGCCCGCATCCGCCGTGCGCTCGGCCGGAACGCTCAGCAGCCTGCGGGCTACCTCATCGGGGACGTGCACGCCGGGCACGGCGTGCTGCAGGTGCGAAAGCGCTCGCGCTGACATGATCGGCCCGACCCCGGCGAGGATATGGCATCGCCCGGGCAACCCAAGGTCCCGCGCCTGGGCCATAAACCGCTCGAACGCCGGGACGTCGAAGACGTACTGCGTCTGCACGAACTGCGCACCGGCGGCGACCTTCTTGCCCAGGCGGGCCGCGCGGAAGTTCACCGGTGGCGCGAACGGGTTCTCGACGGCGCCGAGGAACCACGTGGGCGGCGGGTCCAGCACCCGGCCGGACAGCAGCCGCCCGTCATCGCGCATTGTTCGAGCCGCCCACAGCAGCTGAACGCTGTCCAGGTCGAACACGGGTTTGGCGTCCGCGTGGTCGCCGAAGCGCGGGTGGTCGCCGGTCATGATCAAGATGTTGGGTATGCCCATCGCCGCGGCCGACAGCAACTCGGACTGCAGTGCAATCCGGTTACGGTCCCTGCAGGTCAGCTGCATGATCGGCGCGACCCCGATCGCGAGCGTCAGCAGGCTGCCGGCCCAGCTCGCCAGCCGGACGACAGCACTCTGGTTGTCAGTGATGTTGACTGCTGCGACCCAGTCCCGCAACGGCTGCACTTTGCGCCGGATCACCTCCGCATCGGCGCCCCGCGGCGGCCCGACCTCGGCCGTCACCGTGAATGCTCCGCTGGCCAGGGCCGACTGGAACCGGCCAGGGACGGGTTTGGTTCCGCGAAGCGCGGCTCCGGCGGGGCCCGGGTTGTCGAGCTGGATCATGTGGTCGTCATCCCGGCCGCTGCAGTCCGGCGGGACTGATCGACGCGGTGCGGGCCAGTCCGTCATCCTCGGTGCACAGGCTCTCGTCCCGGCCCTGCCAGTAGTTGATCCAGGAGCTCTGACCCCAGCGCCGGTGATCGATCGGGCGTTGCAGCCGGAGGAGGTCACGGCCGTTTCCCGCGTTCTCGGCGCGCTCATACGCGACCAGCCAGACGCATCTGGTGGCCGGGTAGACCTCGCAGCTACCGTCCTGGCCGACGCCGCCACACGGGCCGTTCCTGAGTTGCTTCGGGCACGTCATCGGGCACGCATAGCCGGTGACGGGAAGGACGCACTGACCACACATGCGGCAGCCGAACATATCGTCCTTGACGTGCTCCTCGACGATCGTGAACAGGCGGTTGCGCCACCGTCTCGCCTCCAGCCAGGTGGCCAGCCGCCGGTATCCGGCGTTCGGTTGCAGCAGGCGATGCAGCCTGTACATGGAACGCGCCGGAACGCGCGGCCGCACCGGGCTCGGCGGCGCCGCGGTGAGTCGCCCGGACTGCGGAACCGGCGAGTGGGTTCGCGTACTCACCCACGCTCCCTTCCGTAGCGGTCGGCTGCCGCGGGTGGCCGGATGCGGCCGGGCCGGGCGACGAGCGCAACTAGTGCGCGGCTTCAGCATGCGCGGGTGGCCGGATCCGGATCAACATCCGTAGCCACAACGTCCGCCGCACCTCGTTGTGGCCGGAAGACAACGCCCTGACCTGACAATATTGTCCGGTCAGGGCACGGCGTCCAGCAGCCGGTCGAGCGCGGCCGGATCGGTGCCAGGTAGCGCCAGCACCGTGCCCTGCACGAGCGGACCGGCCTCGGCGAGCAACTCGGCTGCCATCTCGATGGCCGCCCGGCCGGCATCGCAGCCCGCATGCAGCATCGTGCCCATCGCGCCGTCGCAGATCAGCACCCGCTGGCCAAGCTCGGTCCCTATATCAGCCTGTGACGGCTGTGGCGGCTGTGCTTCGGCGTCCTGCCGGTCGTCCGCAGGCACCTCGTTCACCGCCGGCGGGCAGCGCGGTCATCCGGCGCGCACAGCCCGCCGCGCTCGCAGCGGGCAGGACGTTCAGCCTGCCCTCGGCGGCGCCCAGGATTTCGATGGCCACCTGCGCCATCAGCCGGTCGCGATAGGTGTCAAGCCGCAGGCCGGTGATCTCCTGGATCCGCCTGATGCGGTAGGCGACGGTGTTGGGGTGCAGATAGAGACTTCGCGCGGTCCGCTGCGGGCTGTTGTTTTCCCGGAAGTAACACGCCAGAGTGGTCAGCAGCTCGACACCCCGCTGAGGATCCTGCCGATCAAGCTCACCTAGTATCTCGGTGGCAAACGACCGCAACTCAGTGAGGTCAGGGACCTGCAGCAGCAGCCGGTGGATGCCGAGGTCCTCGAATGCCACCACCTGTCCCTGATGTCCCAGGCGGACGATGGCGTCGATCGTACGCCGCGCCTGGCCGTAGGACCGGGCGATCTCCGCCGGGTCGCGGCAGGCTCCACCGATCCCGATGGTGATCACAGCCTCCGGGAACAGATCGCGCATCCGGGTGAGGCAGCCTGAGCTCAGCCATTTCGCGTCTGCATCGGCCGCGGCGTGGCCGTCAGGCTCGGCGATCACGACGACCACCTCATCATCGCGAATGGAGGTGATAACACCCGGCGTCCGCGCCGTGAAGAAGTGATCGACTGCGGCAGCCACTGGCTTTGCCGGCGTCGATACGCTACTCACCGGACGTGCTGGGCCGCCGGCATGGATAGCCACCGCGACTATCCGGTGGTCCCGGCTGGAGTCGTAGCCGAGGTGCCGAGCCCACCGTCCGACCTCGCCGTTCTCCCGGGTACCCAGCAGGAGACCCTCGACGAGATCGTTGCGGACCTGGCGGGCAGCGGCGGCCACCACGCGCTCTCGGCCTAGTATCACCCCGCAGATTGTTGCTGCGTGTTCGGTCACGAGCAGACTCATGTCGCCGCCGTCGGGCTGCTGGGCATGGCCGAAGGTCATGAGGTACGCCGGGACGTCGTCACCGACCAGGATCGGCGCCACGATGACGGGCACGGAATCGCCGACGTCAGGCAGCCGGAGTGGTCGTCGGGTCTGTGCCGTGTTGTTGAGCAGCGCGCCCAGTCCCGGGTTCCGCAGGTACGCGCGGACGCTCGCGGCAATGTCCTCGTGGGTGACATCGGGAGCAGCGGCGGCCAGGATCTCAAGTCCGCGGCTGACGACCGCCACCGTCGCGGCGGTCCGCTCGGCGAGCAATTGGACGACCGTTGACACGTCGGCGTCCTGCAAGGTGAGCCCGGTCAGCCGCTGATATACAGTGACCAATTCGCGGAGCAGGAAATTCTCACGCTGGACGGCATGTTCGTCCAGTACCACGGAGGGCTGGCGCGACGCCTGCAACCTGGCCACCACAGGCACAAATCTACACCGCGTGCGTTCTGGCAGCCATGTGTAAATGCACAAGCCAGGCAGGCATGTTCGCTTCGCAGCTTGCCGCTTGAAGCGCACATGTGGCCTGCTAGCAGGCTATTATTACGCTCGGCGTCAGGGCGGGGGGTCTTGTTTCAAACCACCATCGAGGCAACTGAGCCAGTGCACCACTGCCGCCGCGGGACGGACTATACATGACAAGAGCCCTCACGTACGTCAGTGTCCGGGACCTGCTTGGGCGTCCTGACGATAGCCGCGGGGACCAAGCCCATATCGATCCTTGAAGACGCGGGAGAAGTGCGCGCTGTCCTTGAAACCGGCTGCGAAAGCGATGTTCGTGATGCTCCGGCTGAGCTGTCGCGGATCGGTGAGCAGCCGGGCGGCAAGGTCAAGCCGGCGCTCCAGGATCCAGCGGAACACCGATGTCTGCTCCGCCTGGAAGAGCAGTTGGAGATACCGCACGGAGAGGCCGAGGGCCTCGGCCACTGTCCGCGGCGTCAGGTCGGGGTTAGCCAGGTGGTCGGTGATATAACGCTGTGCCCGCAGCAGCTGGGCCTCCCGTGGCAGCGTCGGCCGGACCCGGCCGGCCTGCTCGGCCAGGGCGGTGGCGAGCAGCTCGAGCACGCTGACCCCAACCTGCCCGCCGACCTGTGATGGTAGCTCGTCGGCGTGCGCGGATACGCTGAGCAGCAGGGACGTGAATAGCGCGCCCACGCCGCGATCTCCCCGCAGCGCAGTTGCGGTGGTACCCGCCGGAAGCTGGCAGCGGGACATGAACAACTCCCGCGGCACCTTCAGGACATGCAACCGGAACGGATCGTGGCACGCTATCCGGCAGGGCCGCGCGCTGTCATAAACAGCGAAGTCACCGGGGCGCAGAATCGCTTCGCGTCCGTCCTGTGCCACGACAGCGCCGCCGCCGACCGCGAGGTTCACAAACAGGTCATCGTCGGCTGAGCTGCGGATCAGGGCCGGCGACCGGAAGACCGCATGGGGCTCGGACACGACGGTGGCCACCTGCATCCCGCCGAGACGGCGAGCCGTGACCTCGGCCCGGAATCCGGCCGTCGCTCGCTGCAGCGGTTCGACGTCGAGCCCGACAAAGGTCGCGCAGACGACCTCGCGCCAGTAGCTCAGCTGGGACCGCCTGTCCACCGTTGCGGTCGAGAAGCAGATTGGCATGGCCGCGACCTCGTCGGGGATCCTCCAGTGACCGGCCGGGACCGGCTTCGTCAATGGGCCGTTACCGGTGCACCCAGAGTCAGGCATCTATGCGCTCACAGTCAAGGACAGCGCGAGCAGCGGCATTACGGTCTGGTTCGTCGGCGGGCCGGACGGCACGCCGCCGGAGTCGTCGGCGCCAGCATCGAGAGGGGTCCGGTATGACCACGACTGACGAGGTCATCAGCAATTACATCCAGATTGAGTCCCGCGTGGACAAAATGCGGGACAAGTACGCTCTCAAGGAAGGCTACGTCGACGGCGAGGGCTCGCCCTGGGTGCCGTTCATCCCCAATGTGTACATCAAGCACCTCACGTTCGACGTCCGCAGCAGCAGTGCCGCGAATGTGCTCTGGGTTCAGGCGGGCGGTGAGCTTGGACGGCACCGCCACCGCGGGCCGGTATCGGGTTACGTCATCGAAGGCACCTGGCTGTACCGCGAGTACTCCTGGGTGGCCAAGGCCGGTGACTTCGTGCGGGAGAGCCCTGGCCGGACCCACACGCTGTACTCCGAGAAGGGAATGAAGACCTTCTTCTGGCTGAACGGCCCGTTGGAGTTCCTGGACGAAGAGGATCGCGTCGTGGAGACGGTGGATGTGTTCTGGTTCATCAACCACTACGAGACCTATTGTCAGGAGCAAGGCATTCCGATCGACGAGCGGCTGTACCTGTGACGCCCTGACCGCGGCGCTCAGCTAGTCCTGATCATTACTTTCATGACCTCGGCCGGATTGGCGATCGCGTAACGGATGGCCGCTGGCGCCTCCGACAGCGGGAACTCGTGGCTGATCAGGCGCGCCAGCGACGCGCTCTGGCGCTGGACCACGGCGACCGCGTCGCCGAACTCCGCCTGGCCGCAGCAGCTCACCCCGAGGAGGTCCAGTTCCTTCTCGGTCAGGCTGCCGATCCGGATCGGCACTTCATCGTTCGACATCCCTACCTGCACTGCCCGGCCGGCCGACGCCACCATGGTGACCATTGCCTGGACTGCTGCCGCGGCACCGGTTGCGTCGAAGGCAACCGGCGGTCCCGCGGGGCCGGCCCACCGGCGGGCGGACTCGACGGCATGGGCTACGCCGCGCCACTGCAGGATCTCGGCGCCCAGCTCGCGGCTCAGCGCGAGCCGATGTTCTAGCAGGTCAATCACCAGCACCTCGGCGCCGCGTTCGCGCGCCACCAGGCAGATGCAGTAGCCGATCGGCCCGGCCCCGAGCACGACGGCGCGTTCGCCGGCCTGGATGGCCGCTCTGTTCACGGCGCGCACGGCAATCGACACTGGCTCGGCCGTGGCCGCGACGGCGGGATCGCCGACGTCAATCGGGTAAACCTGTCCTTCGCCGACCGACAGCCGTTCCTGAAGGCCGCCATCCAGGTGAATCCCGGTCAGCTTGAACGCGTCGCAGGTGTTCGGCCGGCCTACGCTGCACGGATAACAGCGTCCGCATGCATGCAGAGGCCATACCGCGACGCGCTGGCCAACATGCAGCTCCGGACGGCAGCCGGGGCCAAGCGCCGTGATGCACCCGGCCAGTTCGTGGCCTTGCACCCGCGGGAATTGCGACCCGCCAGCCGCGTCCGACAGATGTCCGGCGAAGAAGTGATAGTCCGAGCCGCAGATCCCGACTGCCTCGGGGCGAATCACAACGTCCCGCGGACCGGGGGCAGCCGGTTCGGCGCGCTCGACCACCCGCATGGAACCGGCGCCCTCGGTGACCGCGGCACGCATCAGCCGCCGCCATCGCCGGTGTGACCGTCGCTACCTCGCAGCAGGTACGCCGACCTGAGCAGTTCCGGGTTTGCTCGCAGCTCACTGGCCAGCCCGGAGAATCGCAGCCTGCCGCTCTCCAGGATGTAGGCGTTGTTAGCGAGGGCCAGTGCGACCGTTGCGAACTGCTCGATAAGCAGCACGCCGATGCCGGACTCGGCCACAGCCCGGATGGTCGGGATGAGCCGGTTGATAACCACCGGTGCGAGCCCCAGCGACAGCTCGTCTATCAGCAGGTACCTGGGCTCCGTCACAAGGGCTTGCGCTAGCACGAGCATTTGCTGCTCGCCGCCCGATAGCGCTCTCGCGGGCGCCGACAGCCGCCTGGAAATCTCCGGGAACAACGCAAGTGCGCGATCACGCCCGGCCTTGGCCCGATCGCCCGACAGCGAGTAGGCCGCGACGCGGATATTGTCCGCGACAGTCAGGTCGGAGAGGAGCCTGCGGCCCTCCGGGACGATGGCGACGCCAGCCCGCCGAATCTGCTCAGGGCGCCGACGGGACAGCTCGAGCCCATCCATGGTCACCGAGCCGGCCTGCAGCTTGAGCACGCCACCGACAGCTAGCACCAGAGTTGACTTGCCGGCCCCGTTCGGCCCGAGCAAGGCGGTCACCTCTCCGGCCGGGATGTCTATCGACAGGTCCCGGATCACGGCGCGCTGGCCCCGCTCCACGACGAGGCCGCGCAGCCTAAGCGCGGCGCTGGTCCGCTCCGTCGCAACCGCTCCGGCCGCGATCGGCTGTGGCTCGCTCACGTGACGTCCGCCGTACCCAGGTAGGCCCGGGTCACCTGCTCGTCTCGGAGCACTTCCGCGGTCGGCCCGGATGCGATGAGCCGTCCGAAGTCAAGGACGGCCGTGGTCTGGCAGCAGGCGGACACAAGACTCATGTCGTGGTCCACGAGGATGGTGAGCGCTCCGGTCCGGGACGGGATCCTGCCGATCACGTCGGCCAGGTTCCGGGTCTCCTCGTCTGGCAGCCCGGCAGCAGGTTCGTCGAGCAGCACGAGCTTCGGCCGGCCGACGACTGCCCTGGCGAGTTCCACGAGCCTGCGCTGGCCCGCCCCGAGAGTTCCTACCTTGGCGTGCGGATCGACGTCCAGCCCGGCAAACGAGATAGCGTCCAGCACGTCGCGGCGGCGTGCGGTGCCGCGCTGCCTGGCGTGCTCGTGGACGATCGCGACATTGTCATAGACCGAGAGGTCCTCGATCGCTTGCTCAGTCTGGAAGGTACGACGCAGTCCCCACCGGGCCCGGCGGAAGTGAACAACGGACAGCAGATCATCGCCGAAGGCCCGCACGCTGCCGGAAGCCGGGCGGACGAAGCCGCTCAGGACATTGAAGAATGTCGTCTTCCCGGCGCCGTTGGGCCCGATCAGGCCGCAGGTGCCCGGCTCGAAGGTCACGTTCATGCTGTCCAGCGATGTGACGCCACCGAAGCGGACAGTCAAGTCCTTAACCTCGATCATGCTCGCTCACTCCCTGACGATGCCGCGGTCCGGTCGAGCGGAGGATCAGCCGGCCGAGTCTGGCCAGGTCCTTCGGAACCTGATCGGCAAGTCCGGCCGGGGCGGTGGTCAGCACCTGAAGCACGCCGACACCAAACAAGATCGTGAGCCAGTCAGCGGACACGCCCCAGTCGTTGAGCAGCGCCGGCAGCAACTGCAGCAGGAGCGCAGCGACGATCGCGCCCCACATGCTGTATACGCCGCCCATGAGCACTACTGCGAGCAGGATGATCGAGTCCTGAGCCGGGAAGTCGATCGAGTACAGGAAGTGCACGGCACCCGCGTATATCCCGCCGGCGACGCCGGTGATGAAGGACGCTAGGGCGAATGCCCACAGCTTGTACATCGTGGTGTTGATGCCGGCCGCGATCGCGGCCGCCTCGCTCTGCCTGATGGCGATCCAGGCCCGGCCCGGCCGGGTCCGGATATGCGCGTAGACGAGGGCGAACATGAGCGCGGCGACGACGACGGCATAGCGGAAGTACGCCGGGTCAGTGGTGGCGATGCTGGGCCGGCGGATCGGCGGGATGTGCACCGAGCTGCCGTTGTAGCCGAGGAAACCGTGACCGCCGTTGGGGAAGTTCGTGGTTGCCAACACGATCGAGAACGCGCCAGCGAGCATCAACGTGATCAGCGCCAGGTACAGACCGCGCAGCCGCAGCGCAGGCAGCCCGACGAGCGTTCCCACGGCCATCGTGCTGGCTCCGGCCTCAAGCAGCACGAGCGGGTAGGGCTGCGAGGTGGCGAAGAGCAGCCTGGCAGTTACCCATGCGCCGATTGCAAAAACAGCGATCTGGCCGAGCGAGACGAGACCGACCCGGCCGACTAGCAGGCCAAGCCCGATTGCAAGCATGGCGTACACGGCGACCTGCGTCATCGAGTCGACGTAGTAGGCGCTGAGCAGCGCGGGTGCCGCGAACAGCAGGATCAGCAGCAGGCCGGTGACGACCGCGGCCCGGACCAGGGTTCCCGGGCCAGGTCGGCGCAGCCGGAATTGCCTGCGCCCGCCGGTGCGTGCATCCGCAGTATCGAGCACTAGGTTTCCTCGCGTGATCGCGCTATCACGTGGCGACGGGACAGCACCAGCAGCGCTGTGGCAGCGAGCACGAACGGCGTCATGTCGTTGTAGTTGGACAGCGACGGGATCGGCACCAGCAGGTTCTGAACCAGGCCGATCACGATCGCGGCGGCGAGAGTCAGGGTGATCGAGCGCAGCCGGCCGATCAGCGCGGCGGCCAGTGCTGAGATCACCAGGAACGTAAGCGTTGTCGCGTCGAGCGCGACCATGTCTGCGAGCAGCAGGCCGGCCAGGCCGGCCAGGAGGCCGCAGCCGAGCCACGCCGCTGCCTCGACTCGTCGCACCGGTACCCCGAGCGTCGCGGTGATCTCCCGGTCGTTAGCCATCGCTCGCATGGCCGTGCCGAGCTTGGTATAGCGCAAGAACGCGCCCGTCACCGCCGTGATAGCGAAGCCCGCAGCCAGCCCGATGACCTGGGTCCAGGTCACCTGGATCTGCCCGATGATGAATCCGCTGTTGTCCGTCGGCAACGTGATTGCGCGGGATTGGCCCCCGCTTGTTGTCCATAGCAGGTCCATGAGCCCGAACAACACGAGCAGCAGGCCGAGCGTGGCCGTCGCCTTGACGAGTGGATCTCGTTTCGACAAAGCCGGGCCGAATAGCATTCCGTAGCCGAGTGTCACGGCCCCGCTGAACAGCAGGCAGGCCAGCCACCCAACCCAGGCTTGCACGTGCGCGTTAGTCACCGACCACGCAATCAGCGCGCCCATGGCGCCGACGGCGCCGAATGCGAGATAGACCACGCCGGTGGCCCGGTACAGGACGACCAGTCCTACCCCGGAGAGGGCATAGACCCCTCCCAGGGCGAGACCGGTCACGATGAACGGCTGAAAGTCCTGCCAGCTCGGCATTGGCAGCCTCTACCCAGCCGCTGCGGTGCAGATGCCGTCCGGGTTTGTCATGGCGCGAGCGCGGCGACACCCGCGAGTTTGCGGTATTCCGCTATCTGCGGATCGACAGACGAGATTTTTGTGCAGCCCTGGGCCGTTACCATCTTGCCGTTATTTGGCGTGACCGTGTAGTCCTCGTTGTTTGGAATGTGCATCGCGTAGCTGCCGTACGTCCAGAGTTGGCACAGCATTCCGGTGTTATAGTTCGCTACCGCCTTGAACGCTGCGTTCACGCTCGCGACCGTGTACGCGCCGGTGATCGTTTCAAGGGCGTGTACTGCGATCTCAGCCTCGGTGAATCCCATCTGGCTGAAGCTGCCGATGCCCCCTGAGACCGCCTTGCCGTACTGCTTGAGTATCGCCTCGTACAGTTGCATCGTCGGTGTGCTGGTCGAGTCCGGCGGGGTCAGTTCCGCGTTGACGAAGAGTTTGTTATTCCACTTGGGCCCCAGCGACTGAGCCAGGAAGTCGGTGTTGCATGGCGTCGAACAGCCCCAGAGCTTGACGCGATCCTCGATGCCCAGCTTCTGTGCAGCCTGCAGAATCACGAGTGCCTCGGGCGGGGTGAAGTTGAGGACGACGGCGCCGTTCGGTCCCGCATCGTCGACTTCCTTGAGTGCCACCGAGCTAGCGTCCGTGATCGGCACATTCTCGGTCAGCTGGACGATCGGCACCTTCGCGGCCGCGGCGAGCGCCGCCGGGCCGGCAGCGATGTAGCCGGTGCCGGGAACGTTCGACTGGTCGAACACGATCTTGGTGACGTGCTGGGCAAGCGCGTACTGCACTGCTCCGTCAGAACTGTAGCGTGGGCCCATGTTGACGGCTGCGCTGTTCGGCGTGGACCAGCACTCAGGCGCGATGCCCGAGTCGATGATGTCGTAGCCGAGTTTCTGCCAGTAGCTGGAGTCAATCGAGCACTCAATGATGCTCGTATTACCCACGATCCCGACCACGTGGTCTGTCTGCACTAGCTGCTTGGCCTCGCCGGCAATCTGAGCTGGGTTGGTCTGCTCGGTCTCGATGTTGTACTTGATCGGGTGGCCCTTGATGCCGCCGTTGTCGTTCACGCAGGTGAAGTAGGCATTCGCCATGTTCGCGATGTCGGTGAACGACGTCCCCGGCTGGTTGGTGACGATCCCGCCTAGCGTGATCGGCGTGCCGGTCGCGACGACGCCCGGCTTGGTGCCACATTGCGATGCGCTCACGACCGCCGGGCTCGAGGTGGCGGACGAGTTAGCCGACGGTGTGCCGCTGCCGCCGCTAGGGCTGGGCGAGCTGCTGCAGCTGGCTAGCGCGAACATCCCGACTGTAGCGACGAGTACGACTTTTCCGCATGTATTCGATGCGCGTTCGTGCATTTGCACCTGCCTCCACCTCCTGGTGGTGACGGCATAAACTCGCCCACTGCGGGGGAGGTGAGCCGATATTAGAGCCAGCCCTGAGCACGCACAAGGCTTAATAGGCCACTGTGGTGCAATGAATCGGCAGTATTGTGGTACGCGCCAAAAACCGATGTTTTGAATTTGTGCCAAGCCACAACAGATGAGCGCGAGCGGCGACGGCGGGCCGGGAGCCGGGGATTAGACGCAGCAGGATTCAGCTGGATGTCGTGGGACATGATCGAAAAGGTGCGTCGCGCTGACCAGGGATTCCGTGGAATTACGGGCGCAGCGCGGGCAGAACGCGGTTTCAGTCATGGGGAATGAGGGATCCGCAGATGGGCGGGAATGAACGGCCTGTAAAACCGCCGGCTCAGCGCGGCAGGTTAGTCGGAGCATTTCCGTGGCGGGGGACCGCTACGGCCGTCCGCTCGGCTGCAGCCACGCGGGCCCACGGGAATAAAACGACTTGAACAGTATCCCGAGCTTGAGACGGTCACGCTGAAAGTTTTGGGGTCCGCCTTCGATCGCTCTCATTTTCGAAGGATTGATCGTTTGGCCGCGTCAGCCGCAGCCTCCCGCTTCCCTTTGCTCACGATGCCAGGCGCTTGAGTCGCCAAGCCGGCTGCTCCCAGTTCCCTGGGCGCCCTGGCTGGCCGGGGGCTTTAAGGGACCGCAGCGGGATCCCTCTGCGGGACAAGGATCAGGCCGTCGGGTGGCTCGGGTTTCCGGTCTGGCGGGCGATGCTGGCGGGGGCGCCCGGGTGTCTGGCGGCGGGTGAGCGCGAGGCCGACGCCAGCGAGAATGAAAGCGAAGCCGAGGAGCTGGCCGAGGGGCGGCCATTGATGGCGGGCGAGGTAGACGTAGACGTAGCCGGACACGGTCTCAACGTTGATCAGCAGTCCGGCGGTGGTGGTCGGCAGCCGGGCGGAGGCGGTGTTCCACAGCCAGGTCCCGCCCCAGGAGACAGCGACGCCGAGCAGGGCAATGCCAGCGAGGAACATCGCTGCGTCGCGCCGGCCGGCGGCTGGCCAGCTCGTGTGGCCCAGGACGGCGACCGGCAGGAGCGCGGCGAGGGTGACGACTAGCGTGGCGAGGCCCACGACGCTGGACCACGAGCCCGCCGGGATTCCAGGGCGGGCCGCGAGGAACCTGGCGTTGGCCAGGGCGTACCAGGTCCACAGCGCCACGGCACCGACGGCAGCGGCCAGGCCGATGAGCCTGGCGCCGAGCGGAGTGGCCGCTGCCGAGTGGGTTCCGGTGAACTCGACGGCGTTGATGAGCGCCAGCCCGGCCAGGCTCAGGGCCACCGGCAGGACCAGCCGCCGCCACGGCAGCGCCGGGGCACGCCAGTTGCTGATTACAGCAACGACGACCGGCATGGATCCGATGATCGTGTCGGTGACCGGGGCGCCGATCTTCTGGATGCTGATGACGAGCAGCAGGTAATAGCCGACGTTGCCGCTGACCGCGAAGGCCAGCGCGGCTCGCCAGTGCTCCCGGGCGAGGCGCCGCGCTGCCCGGCCCTCATACGCAAGCAGCGCCAGCGACAGGATCCCGTAGGCGAGGTAGCGCCCGGCGGTGACCGCGACCGCGCTCCAGCCGGGAAGCAGCACCGGAACCAGGAAGGCAAGGCCCCACACCAGGCCGGCTCCGGTACCTGCCAGCAGGCCGGCCGAAAGCCGCGATGGACGGGCCATGATCACCTCCTGAAGGGTGGACTGCGCCGCTGTCCTCACCGTATATTAGGTGCGTGAGTTACGCACATAATCGCAAGATGAACCTTCTGGGGGCGGCGGTCCTCGCGCTCAGCGACGACATCAACGCCGCGACAGCCCG
>Ga0209693_10000039_pt1 | contig 50167 bp, 44 predicted proteins | sample HubBroMetageWRM3_FD_188345 | JGI IMG/M metagenome (GOLD analysis project Ga0209693, IMG submission 188345) | Warmed soil microbial communities from the Hubbard Brook experimental Forest, New Hampshire - Hubbard Brook CCASE Soil Metagenome WRM 3... | ecosystem: Environmental > Terrestrial > Soil... | reverse complement strand
CAGGTGACCGACCTCGTGCATCTCGTACAAGGCCACGCCGTTAACTGGGTGCTGGTCACCGGCGACACCGGCGTCATGTTGATCGACGCCGGCTATCCGGGCGACCGGGAGGACGTGCTGGCCTCGCTGCGCAAGCTCGGCTACGACGCCGGCGACGTGCGCGCCATCCTGCTGACACACGCGCACATCGACCATTTGGGCTCGGCGATCTGGTTCGCCGGCGAACATGGCACTCCGGTGTACTGCCATGCCGACGAAGTGGGCCACGCCAAGCGGGAGTACCTGGAACAGGTATCGATCCTCGATCTCGCGCTGCGCATCTGGCGGCCCCGGTGGGCGGCGTGGGGCGTCCATGTGGTGCGCAGCGGCGGCCTGATCCGCGACGGGATCCCGACTACCCAGCCGCTGACCAACGAAACGGCCGCCGGGCTGCCGGGTCATCCGATGGCTGTTTTCACCCCGGGGCACACCAGCGGGCATTGCTCTTATCTGGTCGATGGGGTGCTGGCCAGCGGCGACGCGCTGATCACCGGCCATCCGTTGCTGCGTCACCACGGGCCGCAGCTACTGCCGGAGGTGTTCAGCCACAGCCAGCAGAATTGTCTGCGCAGCCTGGCCGCCCTGGCCCTGCTGGACACCGAGATTCTGCTGCCGGGTCACGGTGCGGCATGGCGCGGCCCCATCCGCGAGGCCACCGAGCAGGCCATCTCGTTGGCGCGTTAGGCCTGCTCAGTTCGTGAGCCCCAGGTGCTCGCGCAAGGTCTCGCCGGCATACCCGGTGCGGAACGCGCCGCGCTCCTGCAACAGCGGCACCACCCGGTCGACGAACTCGTCCAGGCCGTGCGGTGTCAGGTGCGGCACCAGGATGAACCCGTCGCAGGCGTCGGCCTGGATATAGCGGTCGATCTCGTCGGCGATATGCGCGGCGGTGCCGACGAACTGCTGGCGACTGGTGACGGCGATGACCAGCTCGCGGATGGACAGGTTCTCCGCCTCGGCGCGTTCGCGATAACTGCGGGCCACCGCCACCGGATCGCCGTGTCGTACCCGACCCTGGGTGATACCGATATCGCCGCTCGGGTCGACGTCGGGCAACGCGCCGTCGGGATCGTAGCCCGACAGGTCCCGTCCCCACACCTGCTCGAGCATCGCGATCGCCGTCGCGCCGCTGACCTGCTGAAAGCGGATGTGCCGCGCCTTGTCCTCGGCCTGTTCGCCGGTGTCACCGATGACGAATGTCGCCGCCGGAAAAACCTTGAGCTGGTCCGGATCTCGACCGTAGGACGCAGCGCGGCCTTTGACGTCGGCGTAGTACCGCTGACCGTCCTGCAGCGAGGAATGCAGGGTGAACAAGGCGTCGGCGTGGCGGGCCCCGAACGTGCGGCCGTCGGCGGAGTCGCCGGCCTGTAGCAGCACCGGATGGCCCTGCGGCCCCGCCGGCAACGTCGCCAACCCGCGTACGTCGAACTGCGGACCCGAGTGCTCGACGCTGTGGATTCGGTCCGGATCGACGTAGAGCCCGGCTTCCAGGTCGGCCACCACGGCGTCGCTGTCCCAGCTATCCCAGAATTGGCGGGCCACGGTCAAGAACTCCTCGGCTCGCGCGTACCGATCGGCGTAGTCGAGAAATCCGGCGCGCCGGAAGTTGGCGCCGGTGAAAGCGTCCGAGGAAGTGACGATATTCCAGCCGGCACGGCCGCCGGACAGATGGTCAAGTGTTGCGAATTGCCTTGCCACTTCAAACGGTTCGTTGAAGGTAGTGTTGATGGTCCCGGTCAGCCCGATCCGGTCGGTGACCCCCGCCAGGGCCGCCAGCGCGGTGAACGTATCCGGCCGGCCCACGACGTCGAGATCGTAGATCCGGCCGCGGTGCTCCCGTAGCCGCAGCCCTTCGGCGAGAAAGAAGAAGTCGAACATTCCACGTTCGGCGCTACGGGCCAGGTGCACGAAGGAGTCGAACTCGATCTGGCTGCCGGCGCCGGGGTCGGTCCACACCGTGGTGTTGTTGACGCCCGGGAAATGGGCCGCCAGGTGAATCGGCTTGCGGTACCTGCCCTCCCGGATGCCACCCGGGCTCATCCCGTCAGTCCCCACCGTTTGGCGATCAACTCATGGGAGCGCAGCCGGTCCTCGTGCCGGTGGGTCACCGAGGTGATGACAAGTTCGTCCGCACCGGTCGCGCGTTGCAGGGTCTGCAACCGCTCGGCGACTTCGTCCGGGTCGCCGACGAATTGCGTTGCTATCCTGTCCCTTACCACGGCCAGCTGCTCCTCGCTGAGCGGTGCGCAATCGTCCGGATCGGGGTAGGGCATGGCGCCGATGCCGGTTCGGATTGAATACACCCAATGGCCGTAGCCGGAAGCCAAGTGTCTGGCGGTGGCGCTGTCGTCAGCAACCACGATGTCGGCCGACACCACGACGTAGGGCCGCGACAACGCCGCCGAAGGTCTGAAGGCATTGCGGTAGGCGTCGATGGCCTCCAGCGCGGTGGCCGGCGTGATGTGATAGCTGGCGACGAACGGCAGCCCCAGCGCTCCGGCTACCTGCGCGCTTCGACCCTTGCTACTGCCGAAGATCCACGGCGTCAGTCCGGCCCGTTCGCCGGGCACCGCGTGCACGTCGAACCCGCCGGTGTGGTAACTGCCATCCAGCAACGCGATGATGTCACCGACCTGCTCGGCGAAGTCGGGCGAAACCGCCTCGGGCTGCTGCAGAATCGACATGGTAGCCCCCAGCAGTTCGAGGTTGAGCAGCTCGCGCACATCGAACGGCGGCGGAATCACCACGCCGTCGACCTCACGCCATTCGCGCGGCGGTCTGGGATCGCGGGGTTCTTTTGGCGTTCTTGCTTTTTGGCCCTCTTTGCGACGCTGCCCGGACCGACCCAGCCCCAGGTCGATGCGGCCCGGATAGAAGGCCTCGAGCATCCCGAAACTCTCGACCACCGCGACGGCGGTGGTGTATCCCAGCTGCACCGCGGCCGAACCCACCCGAATTCTGTTGGTAGCGGCCGCGATTTGTCCGATCAGCACAGCGGGTGACGCACTGGCAACGGCGACGAAGTGATGCTCGGCGATCCAGTACCGGTGAAACCCCCACTGCTCGGCCTGCCGGGCCAGGTCAATGGTGTTGCGCAAAGCCGTGCCGGCGTCGCTGCCGGCGCTGATCGGCGCCAGGTCCAGCACCGACAGCGGCACCGGCGTCACTGGTTCACCGCCGCGTAGCGGTTAGGCGCCACCGGCAGGCCGAGCCGTGCGCGCAGTGTTTCGCCGTCGACGTAGCCGGCGCGGAATCGCCCGGCTCTCTGCAGCAGCGGCACCACCTGGTCGACGATGACCGGGAGATCGGTGGCGTTGACGGCAGGACGCAACCGCACACCGTCGATACCGAGCCGCTGCCAGTCCAACAGCATGTCGACCAACTGCGTTGCGCTGCCGGCGAAGATGAGGGCATCCGAAAGGAAGTCACCCAAGTCGGCCCGGCCGTCGAACGAAGCCACCACGTCGGCAAATACTTTCAGCCGGGCGCCACCGGCAGCCCGTACCTCACCGAGGATGCTGCCTACCGTGGTCCCGTCGGTGGGTGTGATGAAGACGACGTCGGCGCTGGCGGCGGCGAATTCATAGACGGGCCCGGCGTGCGCAAGCACGGCCACTACCGGCTGGCCCTGCGGTGGGCGCGGCGTGATCGAAGGCCCTTTGACCGAGAAGTACTTTCCGGTGAAGTCGACGTAGTGCAGTTTGTCCCTGTCGACGTAGCGGCCGGTGCTCACGTCGCGGATGATCGCGTCGTCTTCCCAGCTGTCCCAAAGCCGGCGCACCACCTCGACATGATCCGCGGCCTCGTCGAACAAGGGATGCGGGGATCCATCGCGGCGCCCGAACAGGGCCGCCTCGTGTGCGGTCGCGCTGACTCGTGGCTGCCAGCCCGCCCGGCCATGCGACGCATAGTCAAGGGTGGCAATGGATTTAGAGACATGGAAGGGCTCGGTGTGGGTGACCGTGGCGACCGGAATCAGCCCGATATGCTGCGTCGCCGGAGCGATGCGAGCCGCGACCAGCACAGCATCGGCTCGACCGGCCAACCGTCGTGCACTGATCCGCTCACGACGCCCGGGCTGCGGCATCAGCGTGTCGTCGATGGTCAGGAAGTCGAGCAGCCCACGCTCGGCGGTGGCTGCAAGTTCGGCCCAGTAGCGACCGCTGAGCACCGGCGGGACGGCGGGGTCGGACGCCAGCGTGGCTCGCCAGGCCTGTGGGTGCCAGCCGTATCCGTCCAGCGCGACGGCCAGATGCAGCTGTTGGTCGGTCATAGGAGTTCCTTGAGAAACGCGATCGGGAAAACCGGACCCGAGGCGGCCAGCGGCCCGGGCAGCTGGGTGTATCCGGTAGCCCGATACAGCTCCTCGGCCTCGGGCTGACGATTGCCGGTCATCAGGTAGACCTTCCGGTAGCCACGGGCCGCGATCTCGGCCTCCAGCTCGCCCAACAGCGCCATGGCGAATCCGCGCCGCCGATGCTCGCTGTCCGTCCAGATTCTCTTGAGCTCGGCGGTGTCGGCGTCAAATCGGCGAAACCCACCGCCGGTGACCGGACGGCCGTCCAAGAGACCGACCAGCATGCCGCCGTCGGGCGGCGCGAACTCGTCGGTCGGGTTGTTTCGCAGCCAGGACAGAACCATCGGCGGCGTGCTGCCGTAGCGCTGTGCGTACTCGACGGCCAGCTCCGCCAGCAGCGGCTGCGCCAGCGCATCGTCTAACGTGGCCGGAACAAACTTGAGCTGCGTTTTGCCCATCATCTAACTGTCTAACGCCTCTGCGGCGGATGCATTCCGGAAGACGGTCAGACGTCGGAGCTGTGCCGCAGGGCCAGGCCGACGGCCGCCCGCCAACCGAGCAACAGAACCGCGGTGACCGACGCTGCCACTACTACGAAACTTGCTGCCACACCCGCCGAACTGGCTTTGCGCAGCACCATGCCGACCACCACGGTGCACAGCCAAACGACCACGCCGGTGGGGACTACAACCGTGGGCCGCCGCCAGCCACGGGACGCCAGCCACCCCAGAACGGTTCCGGTCAGAAACGGCCACGCCGTCGCCGCGACGCCGGTGACAGTGACTCCCTCGGCATGGCTGCGGCGTCCAAGGGCGCAGAACACCAACACGCCGATGACGTCCATGACTAGCCAGGCCGGCCGTTGCATGCTGCGAGACTACCGGGTGGCAGGCTGACTGCCATGAGCACGGACGCTTCCCAAATTTCCAGGCCGGCCTTCGACCGGTACGACCCGCTTGGCCTCGACGCATCCCTGTCGAGCGACGAGATCGCGGTGCGTGACACCGTCAGAAAGTTCTGCGCCGAGCATGTCACCCCGCACGTCGCCGAGTGGTTCGAAATCGGCGACCTTCCGGTCCGCCAACTCGGAAAGCAGTTCGGCGCACTGGGCCTGCTCGGCATGCACCTGCACGGCTACGGATGCGGCGGCGCCTCGGCGGTCCACTACGGCCTGGCTTGCGTAGAGCTGGAGGCCGCCGACTCCGGACTTCGGTCGATGGTCTCGGTGCAGGGGTCGCTGGCGATGTTCGCGATCTGGAAGCACGGCTCTGAGGAGCAGAAGCAGCAGTGGCTGCCCGGCATGGCCGCCGGCGAACTGCTCGGCTGCTTCGGGCTGACCGAGCCCGATGCCGGATCCGATCCCGCCGCGATGAAAACCCGGGCCCGACGCGATGGCTCCGATTGGGTGATCAACGGCCGCAAGATGTGGATCACCAACGGGTCGGTCGCCGACGTCGCGATCGTCTGGGCCGCCACCGACGACAAGATCCGCGGCTTCATCGTCCCAACCGATACCCCGGGTTTCACCACCAACACCATCCACCACAAGCTGTCGCTGCGGGCATCGATCACCAGCGAGCTCGTCCTCGACGACGTACGCCTGCCCGCCGAGGCGATGCTGCCCGAGGCGAGCGGCCTCAGCGGGCCGCTGTCCTGCCTGTCCGAGGCGCGCTACGGAATCATCTGGGGATCTATGGGGGCGGCCCGTTCGGCCTGGCAGTGCGCGCTGGACTACGCGACGCAGCGCACCCAGTTCGGCCGTCCGATCGCCGGATTCCAGCTGACCCAGGCAAAACTCGTCGACATGGCGGTCGAACTCCACAAGGGGCAGCTGCTGTCGCTGCACCTGGGCCGCCTCAAGGACAGCGTCGGGCTGCGTCCCGAGCAGGTCAGCTTCGGCAAGCTCAACAACACCCGGGAGGCGATCAAGATCTGCCGGACTGCTCGAACGATATTGGGCGGCAACGGAATATCACTGGAATACCCGATAATCCGGCACATGGTCAACTTGGAATCGGTGCTGACGTACGAGGGCACGCCCGAGATGCACCAGCTCGTCCTCGGCCAGGCTTTCACCGGTAGCGACGCCTTCCGCTGACTGGAGTTCTCGATGGGAGATAGTTATGGGAGTTATCGCACATCGGACAGGTATGAGTGTCGCGGCCTGCTGTCTGTTTCTGGGCGCCGCGGTCGGGATCCCCACTGCAGTCGCCGACCCCACCGTCACGCTGCCCCCGATGACATCCACCAGCGGCGGCTCGATCATCGGTGGCGGAAGCAACGCAGCGATCTCGCAGCAACTGACCAGCCTTGGCAATCCAAATGTCCAAGAGGTTGACGGCTCGGACGCGGCGCAATTCATCACGGCTGCCGCCGCACTCGCCAACCCGCAGCTCGCGGCACCATTCGCGCTGTTGCGTCGTGTGTTGGCATGCCAGAACAACAACGCCGGATTCGGGGCGCGCGCCTACCGACGGACCGACGGGCAATGGGGAGGCGCAATGCTGGTCACCTCCAAGAGCAGCACACCGAACCTCGACGCCCTGAGCAGCTGCGCCCAGACCAATTGGCGCAGGCCCACGGCGGGCACGGAAACTTCGATGTGCAACAACGGCTGGACCACTCCCACCTCACTCGATCGCAAGAGCGAGAGCTACTACATCTTGCTCGCAGGCACCGCCGACGACTTCTGCAGAGGGCTCAACGGGAAGTACAAGACCAACGCGAATGGGTGGCCGTTCTAGAACGGCGGTGGCTCGTCGTTTGCGGTGACGCGGATTTCTTCGCCTTGCCGTTGTGTGAATGTGCGCTCGCGGATCTGCTGGTTTTGGTGACGTTCGGCGGCGATGCGGTTGACTCGATTGGCTGCCCGGGTGGTGGCCCGGAGCGGCATCATCGCCGTCCTGATGCCGCAGCGGCCGGCGTCGGCCGAGCCGACTTCGGGCAGTTCACCGGTGGGTGCACACAGGGTGGGGAACAGCAGCGCACTGCCCGGGGTGGTGATGTAGGTGTGTCCGTCGGGAAGTTTCCAGATCACGTGTCCGTCGGGTAGCTGTTGGTCGCGCCAGCCCCAGAATGTTTTGAGTAAATGATGAAGGCGGCAAAGGCATTTCAGGTTCGACGCATGAGTGACACCGCCGTCTCGGTAGGCGATGGTGTGGTCGATATCGCAGTCGGTGGCGGGGCGGTCGCAGCCCGGGGCCCGGCAGGTCAGATCCCGCGCCCGCACGAATGCGGCCAGTGCGGCCGACGGGGTGTATCGGGGTTCGGCGCGGGCCGGGACGTTCAACGGCTGCAGCTTGGCAGCCTTGGCCAGTTCGGCTACCAACACAGCCGGGATCAACTCGTCGGCGCCGAGCATGCATGCCGGTGTGTTGCCGCGGCCGTCGAGACTGGCCTGATCGGCGACCACGTGGATGACCACCGGCGCGGCGGGTGGTCTTCCCGCCGAGCAGTCGGGGGTGCCGCAGCGACAACCCAGCCGGTCGGCCCCGGCAGCCAGTGCACCGAGGGCGTCGGCGCGGCGCTGCTCGCGGGTGCGCTGGTCGGCCTCACACACAGTGGCCGCCAGGGCATCCAGCCGTCTGTCCAGGGCCGTGGCGTCGGTGAGCAGCAACCGGCCGTACATCTCGGCCATGCCGGGCTCGGATTCCCAGATCGACACCTCGCGGTCCTTGCTGCGCTCGCGGGCACGGCGCACCGCATCCGGATCGGCGTGGGCCACGACGCGGTCGATCTCGCCGGCCAACCGCCCACGCGTCATCGACGGCCACCGGGCCACCCGCAGCGCCAGCGTCGCGTCGACACCCGCGAGCACCGTGGGATCGGTGATCAAGTCGGTGCGATACACGAGTGTCTGAAACAGCCGGTAGTCGATGTCGCCAGCTCGAAACACCTGCGCCGCCTGCGGAAGCCGCTGGAGCATGGCCAGCGCGTAGTGCATGAAACTGCCGGCGGTACCCAAGCCGACGCGCAAAGCCGCGGCCACCTCGGCACCCACGGCCGCCCAGGTATCCACCGCCCAGTCCTCGTGTTCGCCGCGTTCGGCGCGGCGCAACTCGAACAACTCCCCGATCGCATCCAGCCGACCCGCCGCCGCCTGGGCCTCGGCACGCCCCGCGGCACACATCTGATCGATCAGCGCCCGCGACTGGGCGGTGTCGGCGGGCGCGAAGTGCTCATGCAACCGGGTATCGAACATGTGTTCGAGTATAGCCGCGAGCGCTGACAAACTATTCGGCAGCGTCGCCGGACGCGCTGGCGCGCCTCGGGGCGTATAGCCGGAATCGACATTGCCGCAAGGGTTACGGCCAAAACCCCACCCGACGACATCGCCCCCGTGATGATGTTCCTCACGTCAGATACAGCTCGAATGGGGCGCGGCGCCAACGTCACCGCACAGAGCTCGAATCGGCTCACCCACACCGAGATTCGTGATAGAGGGAGCAGGACAGGGGCAGATCGGAGCCGTGGCAGTAGTGCGGAACAAGCTATGTTTATCTGGGTGGAGTCGCAGGGCGGACATGTGTTGCGGAGACTGTAAAGACCAGAAGGATCAAATGACCTGAAGGAGAAATATGTCGCGCCATCGCGTCGTCATCATCGGAAGTGGGTTCGGCGGTCTGAATGCGGCCAAAGCGCTCAAGCGGGCCGACGTCGACATCACCCTCATCTCCAAGACGACCACCCACCTGTTCCAGCCACTGCTGTATCAAGTGGCCACCGGGATCCTGTCCGAAGGCGAGATCGCCGCCACCACCAGACTGATCCTGCGGAAGCAGAAGAATATCCGGGTGCTCCTCGGCGATGTCGGGGGGATCGACCTGAACGTCAACACAGTGACATCGAAGTTGATGGGCATGGAAACGGTGACACCGTACGACAGTCTCATCGTGGCTGCCGGTGCCCAGCAGTCCTACTTCGGCAACGACCAGTTCGCCACCTACGCCCCCGGAATGAAGAGCATTGACGACGCCCTGGAACTGCGTGGCCGCATCCTCGGCGCGTTCGAGGCCGCCGAAGTCAGCACCGACCCGACCGAGCGGGAGCGCCGGTTGACCTTCGTGATAGTCGGTGCCGGGCCGACGGGCGTCGAGGTCGCCGGACAGATCGTCGAACTCGCCGAACGCACCCTGGCCGGGGCGTTTCGCACCATCAAGCCCAGCGATTGCCGGGTGATCCTGCTCGACGCCGCGCCCGCGGTGTTGCCGCCGATGGGCCCGAAGCTGGGCCTCAAGGCAAAACAGCGGCTGGAAAAGATGGGCGTTGAGGTCCAGCTGAACGCGATGGTCAGTGACGTGGACTACAAGGGCATCACGATCAAGGCGGAGGGCGGCACGCAGCGCCGCATCGAATGCGCGTGCAAGGTGTGGGCTGCCGGCGTCCAAGCCAGCTCGCTGGGCAAGATGATCGCCGAACAGTCCGACGGAACCGAAACCGATCGCGCCGGGCGGGTGCTCGTCGAGCCCGACCTGACCGTCAAGGGGCACCCGAACGTCTTTGTCGTCGGTGATCTGATGTTCGTGCCCGGCGTACCCGGGATGGCACAGGGCGCGATCCAGGGGGCGCACTATGCCACCAAGCTCATCAAGCACGCCATCAAGGGACAGGACGACCCAGCCGCTCGCAAGCCCTTCAAATACTTCGACAAGGGCAGCATGGCGACGATCTCCCGGTTCAACGCCGTCGCGCAGGTCGGCAAGCTGGAGTTCGCCGGCTTTTTCGCCTGGTTGGCGTGGCTGGTGCTGCACCTCTACTACCTAGTCGGTCACAAGAACCGCTTCACCGCGGTGCTCGCCTGGACGATCTCCTTCCTGGGTCGTAGTCGGGGCCAAATGGCCATCACCAGCCAGATGATCTACGCCAGGGTGGTGACGAATTGGATGGAGGCGCAAACCCAAGGAGCGCTGGCGGCGGCCGAACGCGCCGAACAGGCCGAACGAAAGGCGGCCGGTTAGTTAGCTCAGCGCCTGGTCGATATCAGCGATCAGATCGTCGGTGCCTTCCAGCCCGACGGAGATGCGAACCACGCCGTCACCGAGCCCGATCGCCGCGCGACCCTCCGGGCCCATCGCCCGGTGAGTCGTGGTCGCCGGGTGTGTGACAAGCGATTTGGCATCGCCGAGGTTGTTGGAGATGTCGATCAGCCGCAGCTTGTCCAGCACCTGGAAGGCGCGTTGCTTGGCAGCGCTTTCCGGGGAATCGAGCTCGAAGGTGACCACCGTCCCGCCACCGGACATCTGGCGCTTGGCCAGGTCGTACTGGGGGTGCGACGCCAGAAAGGGGTAGCGCACCCAACGCACCGCCGGGTGCTCCTCAAGGAACTCCGCGATCCGCTGTGCCGACGAGTTGCTGTACTCGACCCGAACCGCCAGCGTCTCAAGGCCTTTCAGCAATACCCAGGCATTGAAGGCGCTCATCGCGGGGCCGGTGTGCCGCATCAGCTTCTGCACGGGTCCGTCGATGTACTCCTTGCCGCCGAGGATGGCACCGCCCAGCACCCGGCCCTGACCGTCAATGTGCTTGGTACCTGAGTACACCACGACGTCAACCCCGAGCGGCAAGCCCTGCTGCAGCAGTGGTGTGGCAAATACATTATCCAGCACAACTTTTGCCCCCGCCGCATGAGCAAGCTCGGTCACCGTGGCGATGTCCACCAGCGACTGCATCGGATTCGACGGCGTCTCGAAGAACACCGCCGCAGTAGGAACCGATAGCGCCTGCTCCCATTGCGCGAGATCGTCGCCGTCCACGAAGACGGTTTCCACACCCCAGCGCGGCAAGATCTCGTTGCACACCACGAAGCACGATCCGAACAGGCTGCGCGCGGCGACCAACCGATCACCGGCGGCCAACAGCGCACCCAGCGAGGTGAACACCGCGGCCATGCCGCTCGCGGTGGCGAACGCCGCCGGGGCTTCCTCGATCAGGCGCAGCCGTTCCTCGAACATCGTCACCGTGGGGTTGCCGTAGCGCGAATACACGAAGTGGTCCAGGTCGCCGGTGAACGACGCCTCCGCAATGGCCGCCGACTCGTAGACGTAGCCGGACGTCAAAAACGTCGCCTCGGCGGTTTCGTCGAAGCCGGACCGCAAGAGTCCCCCACGCACGCCGATGGTGGCTTGGCTGACACTGTCGGGCAGCGCCTTCGGCGTGCGAACCGAGCGTTCTTCTGTCATTGTTGCTTCCAGGGCAATCCGACTGCCCGCCAACCAGTTTCACCGCGATGACCATTGGCGTCGAGATTGCCTTCGAAGCCGTCCAGCACGTTGTAGGCCGGTGTGATGCCCGCCTCGGTCGCGACCTCGGCGGCGCCGATGGAGCGGTTACCCGAGCGACACAGGAACACCACCGGCCGCTCGCCGGCACCGGCTTCTGACGGTGCGACCCGGTCCTGCAGTTCGGTGCGGAAATTCTTGTTGCGCGCCCCGTCGTTGGTGTTCCATTCGATGTACACCACTTCATGTCCGAGGCTTGATAAGTCGGGCACCCCGACCCACCGCCATTCAGCGTCAGTGCGCACGTCGACCAGCACTGCCCGGGGGTTGTCACTGAGTAGCTTCCATGCCTGCTCGGGCGTGATGTCTCCTGCGTATCCCATGCCTGAGCAGCCTACCTAGACCGTTCAGACCCGGTCATATGGGAGCAGGGGCGCCGGTGATACGGGTGTCCAGAGCGTGCGGCCTGGCAAATGGGACAGATAGGCTGCGTGCATGCGAGAGCGTGCTGCCGACGACCTGGCCAGCTGCTGCTGTGCGCGGAGACGGGCGCCGTTCAAGGAGGCACCGTGATCTCGCCTTCGTCCCCGCTACACCACAAGGAGAGTCCGTTCTTCGCAGCAGACCGCGGCGCCTATTGGCGCCAACTGCGCGGGCTGGGCCCAGTGGTGCAAATCAACATAGGCAACCCAACCCTGCGCGGCTACTATCTCACCGGGCGGGACGACGTGCGTGCGGCTTTGCGCGACCCGCACACGTTTGCGTCGCCGCCGAAAACCTTCAAGCTCGCCTTGGCCGGCGTACCGCTTCCTCAGGTGCCGCTCTCGTGCGCGACGCCGGCGGAACATGCCCGTTTCGCCGGCGTCTTACATCCTCTGTTCAGCCCCAAAGGGTTGGCCCCCTACGCTCCTGCCTTGCGCGCCCAGGCCGCGACGCTGGTCGACACGGTCGCCGCGAAGGGGCAGTGTGACGCAATTAACCTCGCCGACAACTACGCCTGCCAAGCGATGTGCACGGTGTGCGGGATGCCCGGCAAACGACCGGCTCGCCTGATCCAGGCCGCAGTAATCGGCGACTCCAACGGCGCAGCCGAACTTCAACTCCTCAACTGGCTGAATTCCGAGCTGGGCGCCCAGATGGGAAATCCCCGGCGCCCGCCCGGCGTGCTCTGGCCGCTGCTGGACGGACTCGACGGCGATAGCGATTTTCCACTGAGTAAGTTCGAAGTGACTGCAGTCATCCTTTTGTTGTTCTCTGTTGCAGGCATTGAAATGATTTCCGCGGCAATCGGTTTCACGCTTCTCTATCTCGCGCGCGATCCGCAACTGCAGGCCCGGCTGCGCGAAGACCCAGCACAGATTCCGGCGTTCGTCGAGGAAATTTTGCGGTTGGAGGCGCCAGGGCCGGCCATTCCGCGCGTCACCACGAGGGAAGTCACTATCGGCGGCGTCACAATTCCGGCGCAAAGTGCGGTGTGGCTGGCCTTGGAAGCTGCGGGCAGAGAGAACGGTGGCGACGAGATATCGACGGCCAGCGACGGAAAGATTCGGCGGCAGCGCCATTGGGCGTTCGGCGCCGGCATGCACAGATGCTTGGGCCTTTACCTGGCCCGACTTGAAATGGCCGAGTTTGTGACCGAGTGGTTGAGCCGCATCCCGCAGTTCGAACTAGAACCAGGCTCCGCGCCGGCCATTGTGCATAAACCGATCGGCGTGACCCACCTGGGCAGCCTAATGCTGCGCTGGGAGGCTCGGTGAGCGCGCCGCCGACGCGGGCCGGCCCCCCGATGTGGCGAGAGGATTCGAACGCGCTGCCGTCACTACCGTGCGACATATGACAGACCCAATCGCCGGAATTCAGAAAGCACAACTCGTTGCACGCATTACGCAGCGGGTGCTACGCGGCATGCAACTCGGCGAATGGGTCCTTACTAGTCTTCCGGTGGATGACGGCAGCAGTCTTGCCCTTGACGATCAGGACTTCATGCCCGGCCTTGGCCCGCGCCTCGTAAGCTCGACAGCCCGATTTCCCGCGCTGAACGCCAGCGAGAACCTCGTTGCTGCCGGGCAGGTATTTTCTACCGCACTCACTCAGGAACCAAAGCTCAGAACCGCGTCGGTAGCCACATTGTGCCGCTCGGCAGTCGAGGCTTCAGCCAAGACAATATGGCTTCTTGGCGACACCAGTCGTGATGTACGGCGGGCCAGGTGCCTCGGTTCTATCGAGGGCGAACGCGAGTATCAATCTGCCGATATCGATATCGAGGAAGCGACTTTTGCGATTCGGACTGACGAAGCAAGAGATGCTGAGTACCAACGGTTTCAGCAGCGTAATCAGAAGTTCAACGAGCGTCTGGAAGCGATCATTTCGTTGCCCGAGTCGGCGCGGGAGAAACCGCCAGACTGCACCGGTTGTGTCAATAAGGCGGCGGAATGGATCGACGAGAATCCGCCGCCCGATCTTTTCGGCGAGTTGAGTCACCTCGGCATGACTATTCCGACGAAAAGCTTTTACTCTGTGGGGTCTAGCTTCGTCCACGGACTTCGGTGGGTGCGCGAATACATGCAGAGCGAAACGGACTTACTGCGACTGACGTTAATAGGATTCGCCACTGCCGTCATGATGACGGAGTGCGCTGTCGCTTTGTTTGAGGCCCAGTCGATCAACGCGGCCAGTGCAGCGACGCGGGCACAGAACTATCCGGCTGGAATCGCCGGGATGGTTGCGACGTGGTCTGCCAAATATCAATGAGAGCTGGCCCGGCTCACCTGCGTGAATCTCGCATATCAAGCGCTGCGGCCACCTCCCGGGCCCGGTCGCGCGCAGTCCCCACCTCCGGCGCCGTGGCCAGCGCCACTCCTCCGGCAGACCCGAACACCTGGATATCGCTTTCCGGCATACCGAGTGCCGCGGTCAGTGCCTCAGCGCCGGTGTGGCGGGCACTGATCAGGCGGGCGGCACCCGGCGAAATCATCACGGTATCCACCGGCAGGCCCAGGATGGCCCGGGCCTGCAGATCGAACGCCGAAAGCCGCTGGCTGCACACGGTGACCCAGGCACTATCGCCTGGGGATGCCGTGACGTCGGCGAAGTACACCTCGTCGCCGTTGATCATCAACTCGACAGCGAAGACACCGCGCCCGCCGAGCGCCTTGACGATCCGCGCGGCGATCGACTTCGCGGCATCCAGCGCCGCCGCGCTCATCTTTTGCGGCTGCCAGGATTCCAGCACATCGCCATCGGCGTCGCGATGACCGATGGGTGGGCAAAATTCGATCAGCGGCCCCTTGGGGCCGTCGCTGCGCACAGCGAGAAGGGTGACAAAAGACTCGACCTCGACCACCGTCTCCGCCAGCACACGGGGTTGCGCCGCTCCGGCCTGATGCCCTACTGCACGCTGCCAGGCCGCCTCGGTGTCATCGGGGCCCGCGACCAACGATTGGCCCTGCCCGGCCACCCCCGTCACCGGTTTCACCAGCAGCGGATACCCGGCATGGACGGCGACCGCCTTGAGTTCGCCGACCGATCCGACGAACCAGAACGGCGCGGTGGGCAGTCCGAGCTGGTCGGCGGCGAGTCGGCGCAAGCCCTCCCGGTCGCGGGTGATCCGAACGCTGCGGGCACTGGGGACCAGCTCAATGAATTCGCCGCCGCCAAGAGCATCAAGCGCATCGACGGAGATCGCGTCGGCCAGGCTCACCAGGAAATCAGGTTGCAGTCCGCCGATCAACGCCGACAGCTTTCCGGGCGCGTCCGGGTACTCATCGACGGCAGTTACGACGGCGCCGAGACGCCGCAAGGCGATCGCCAGCTGGCTGCTGAGCTCGTCGGAACCCAGCAGCACTACTCGGGGCCTGGTAGTGGCTGCAGTGGCTTCGGTATGCACCGTTTGCGGGGCCACCACAACTGTGGTCGTTTTATCGCCGTCGCCAGCCGCCGGTCGCTCATGTTTGCCGGGGGGGTCGTGCAGTCCTTCGGTCAAGCCGTCAGTCACCAGCTCACCTCTCGCTTCGTTTCGTCCTGTCGCGCGGTTGGACGACGCATACTGCATGGTACGAGCCGTCGGCGAGCGGGCGTCTCAAGGCTGGCCCGGCAGCAACCGCACCATCAGGCCGTTGGCTTCGGCCAACACCGTCTCGTCGCTGTCGACCAATTCCGCGGACACAAACGCCTTGCGGCCCTCGGTGCTGGTGACGCGTCCGCGCACCAGCAGTGGCGTATCGATCGGGGTGACCTTGCGGTAATCGACATGCAGGAAGGCCGTCCGGCTGATCGGCCGCCCCGCAGCGTGCGAGATCATGCCGAACATGTGGTCAAACAGTAGCGGCAGCACGCCGCCGTGCACCGCGTGGTTGCCGCCCACGTGAAAGCGGGTGAAATACCCCGTCATTTCGACACCGTCGGGGGCGTAGCGCGTCAACGTCCACGGCGGCAGCAGCAGACTGCCCATGCCGGGCACGTCGGGTGTCCGCCCGGCCGGCGCTTTGCCTTCATCGGCCTCAAACGGTGCCAGCAGGTCCGCCAGCGCCGCGGCGCGTTCGGCCGCTTCGTCCCATACCCCGACTTCGCCATCGGGGTCGGCGGACACGGCGAGGTCCTGCAGGCGCCGCATTGCGGAAACGAACCGGCCGAATCCCGGGCCGGGGGTGGCCGGGCCGTATTCCGGAAAACCGCCGTGATGCTCGTAGTCGGGGTCGAGGTCCGTTGGATCCAGGCCTGGGCTGGCGGAGGCATCCGTCACGGGCGCGCCTGCAGGACGTCGCGGCGCACGATGGTCTGATCCCTTCCCGGACCGACGCCGATGCACGAAACCGGTGCTCCGGCAAGCGCTTCCAGTCGCAACACGTAGTCACGCGCTTTGGCGGGCAGGTCGTCGAAGTCCCGCGCGTCCGAGATGTCCTCCCACCAGCCCGGCAGTTCCTCGTAAATCGGTTCGGCGCGGGCGAGATCGCTCTGGGTCATCGGCATTTCACGAACGCGCGCCCCGTCGATCTGATAGCCGACGCATACTGGCACCGTTTCCAGGCTGGAGAGGACGTCGAGCTTGGTCAGGAAGTAGTCCGTGATGCCATTGACCCTGGTGGCGTAGCGGGCGATGACGGCGTCGAACCAGCCACAGCGCCGCCGCCGTCCGGTGGTGACACCGAATTCGCCTCCGGTCTTGGACAGGTATTCACCGTTCTCGTCGAACAGTTCGGTGGGGAACGGACCCGAACCCACCCGCGTGGTGTAAGCCTTCAGGATCCCCAGCACGGTGGTGATCCGGGTCGGACCGATGCCGGACCCGACGGCCGCGCCGCCCGCTGTCGGATTCGACGACGTCACATAAGGATAGGTGCCGTGGTCGACGTCGAGCAGCGTGCCCTGCGAGCCTTCCAGCAAAACCGTTTCGCCCGCCTCGAGCGCATTGTTGAGCAGCAGCCGGGTATCAGCGATGCGGTGCCGGAAACCTTCTACCTGTTCCAGCAGGGCCTCGACCACCTGGTCGGGGTCCAGCGCCCTGCGGTTGTAGATCTTGACCAGAATCTGGTTTTTGAGCTCCAGCGCGGCCTCGACTTTATGGGTCAGCAGCTCGGGGTCGAGCACGTCGGCGACCCGGATGCCCATCCTGGCGATCTTGTCCTGGTAGCAGGGGCCGATGCCGCGGCCGGTGGTGCCGATCTTTTTGCTGCCCATGTAGCGCTCGGTGACCTTGTCGATGGCCACATGGTAGGGCAGCAGCAGGTGCGCGTCGGCAGAGATCAGCAGCTTGGAGGTGTCCACACCGCGTTCTTCGAGGCTTTGCAGTTCGCTGAGCAGCACACCGGGGTCTATCACCACACCGTTGCCGATGACGTTGGTGACACCGGGCGTGAGGACTCCCGATGGGATCAGATGCAGCGCGAAGTTCTCGCCGGTGGGCAAGACGACGGTATGACCGGCGTTGTTTCCACCCTGATAGCGCACCACCCACTGCACGCGCCCGCCGAGCAGGTCAGTGGCCTTACCTTTGCCCTCGTCGCCCCACTGGGCGCCGATGAGGACGATTGCCGGCATGCCTTGCTCCCGCCTAATCCCACCTGTTAAAGCCTGCTTATTGTGGTCCAGCCGGGGACCCACCCTATCCCAGCAGGTTGCGAGGAGCCCATGACCGTCGCCGTGTTGGTGTTCGGCGATGACCGTCCCCGACGACGACGGAGCCCACTGAGCGGCCTGCCCACCCGCTGTGCCGACGCTCCAGCCGAAATCGATGCCGCCATTGACACCTACGGGCGGCTCGTGGTGGTCGGGACCGACGCCGGCCTGGCCACCGTGCTGAGCCGGCTGTTGCGCGCCAACCGGCTCAACGTCGAGGTGGCTTACGTGCCGCGCCGGCGCACAGCGGCGACAAGGGTGTACCGCCTGCCGGCCGGGCGTCGCGCGGCGCGTCGCGCTCGACGCGGCTCCGCCCGGCGAGTGCCCCTGATCCGCGACGAGACCGGATCGGTGATCGTCGGCCGGGCCAGCTGGCTACCGGCCGACCACCAGCAGGTGATACACGGCGAGGCGACCGTCGACGACACCTCGCTGTTCGACGGCGACGTCACCGGCATATGCATTGAGCCGACGCTGGCCATGCCGGGCTTGCGGGCTTCGTTGAAAATCGGGGCACAAAACAAGCGCACCAGAATCTGGCGCCGGTGGATCGCCGGCCGCGCAGTGCAGCTGGGCAGCACCGGCGTCACCGTGGTGCGTGACGGTGTCCCGGCCCCCCGCTCAGCGCGCCGATCGACGTTCTACCGCCATGTCGAGGGATGGCTTCTGGTCCGGTAGTTTTCCACCGGTGAGATCCTTATGAAGAACATGGGTGTGCAGGGATCGGTACGACCCAGCCCGATCTTTCTGGGCCTGGTCGGCTTGACGGCGGTCGGGGGCGTGCTGGCCTGGTTGGCCGGCGCGAGCGTGCAGCCGCTGGCCTATGCCGGGGTGTTCATCTTCGTCATCGCCGGCTGGTTGGTGTCGCTGTGCCTGCATGAATTCGGGCACGCGCTGACGGCCTGGCGATTCGGCGATCACGACGAGGCCGTGCGCGGGTACCTGACGCTGGATCCTCGGCGCTACAGCAATCCGGCGCTGTCGCTGCTGCTGCCGATGGTGTTCATCGCGCTCGGCGGGATCGGCCTGCCGGGTGCCGCGGTGTATTTGCGGACCTGGTTCATGACGCCCACCCGTCGCACCCTGGTCAGCCTGGCCGGCCCGGCAGCCAACCTGGTGCTGGCGGTGCTGCTGTTGGCGCTCACCCGATCGTTCTTCGATCCGGACCACTCGGTGCTCTGGGCAGGGGTGGCGTTCCTGGGCTTTCTTCAGATCATGGCGGTGGTGCTGAACCTGCTGCCGATCCCGGGCTTAGACGGTTACGACGCGTTGGAACCGCATCTGAGTCCCGAGACACAGCGCGCGGTGGCACCGTTCAAGCAGTACGGCGTATTCATCCTGCTGTTCGTGCTTTTGGCACCGGCGCTGAACCGGTGGCTATTCGGGATTGTGGACTGGTTCTTCGAATTCTCCGGGGTGCCCCACATGCTGGCGAGCGCGGGCGACTCGCTGACCCGCTTCTGGAGCCAGTGGATTTAGCCCTTGCGATATATGCATTAGCGCGCATATATTACGAGCTATGGGCGCCGGTCACAGTCACACCCCCGCCGGGGTTGACACATCTCGGGTCATTCCCCGCATGATCGCTGCAGCGGCGATCTTGGCCACGTTCTTCGCGGTGGAACTGACCACCTCGTTGCTGATCAACTCGATGGCGCTATTGGCCGATGCCGGGCATATGCTCACCGACGTCGTTGCCGTGTTCATGGGGCTGGCAGCGGTCTCGCTGGCCCGGCGCGGCAGCTCGTCACCCGCGCGCACCTACGGCTGGCATCGCGCCGAGGTGTTCACCGCGGTCGCCAACGCCGCGCTGCTGGTCGGGGTCGCGTTGTTCATCCTGTACGAAGCTGTCGAACGGCTCGGTCCAGGAGCGCCCGCTGTCCCGGGCGTACCGATGATCGTGGTGGCGCTGGCCGGGCTGGCCGCCAACTTCGTGGTGGCCTTGCTGCTGCGCTCAGACTCGTCGCAGAGCCTGGCGGTCAAGGGCGCCTACATGGAGGTCGTAGCCGACACCGTCGGCAGCCTGGGCGTGCTGGTCGCCGGCGTGGTCACCGTCACGACGCACTGGCCCTACGCCGACGTGGTGGTCGCCGTGTTGGTCGCACTCTGGGTGCTGCCGCGCGCCATCTCCCTGGCGCGCGACGCACTGCGAATCCTTTCCGAATCGTCGCCCACTCATATCGACGTGGCGGAGCTGCGTTCGGCGTTGGCCGCCGTCGACGGCGTGACCGAAGTGCACGATCTGCATGTGTGGACGCTTTCGCCCGGTAAGGACATGTGCACCGCACACCTGACCAGCGCCGACGACTCGGCCAAGGTGTTGCATGACGCGCGCGCGGTGCTGTCCGCCCACGGACTGGCTCACGCCACCGTCCAGATCGACTGCCCCGACGGCAACTGTAGCGAGACCTTCTAGAACCTTCTAGAGCCCGAGCGCCGAGCGGGCCGCGGGGTCGCAATCGTCGAGCAGATCCGCGCAGCGTAGATATTCTTCGGTCTCGCCGATAGCGTCAGCGGCCCGCGCCAGCGCCGCCACGCAACGTAGGAAGCCCCGGTTGGCCTCGTGTGAATACGGCACCGGGCCGAAGCCCTTCCAGCCATTGCGGCGTAGCTGGTCCAAGCCGCGGTGATACCCGGTGCGGGCGTAGGCGTAGGCCGTGATCGCCTTGTCGTCTGCCAGCGCCTCCTCGGCAAGCGCCGCCCAGGCCACCGAGGCCGACGGATGCGCGGCGGCGACAGTGCCAGGGTTCTCGTTGGCGAGCAGTGCTGCTTCAGCGTCGCTGTCGCCGGGCAGCAGGATCGGATCAGGTCCCAGGAGATCGCCCATCGGTGCCATGGCTCCTATTGTGCCGGTCCGCTATCCCCGGCCCTGCCCCGGACCTTGGCCAACACCCCAACCCGGGACCGGGTCGCTAAGCTCCAACTACGCAATCGATTGCGGGAGGACAGCAACACTCATGGTCAATGCACCCGAGCCCGACCACGGCGCTCCCGGCGAAGAAGCCACCGAGGACTACCCACTGGTGCCCAGCGACCCCGAGACCGAGACCGTAGTGATCAACAAACCCGATCCGGGCAACGATCCCGAGGCGAATCCCGAAGGGCAGCCGGAACGTCGCTTCACCGCACCCGGCTTCGACGCGAAAGAGACCGCCGTCATCGCCACCCCGCCGGAACCCGCCACCGAAGTCTTCGCACCGCCAACCGCGCCGGCCGGGCCGCAGGCGCAAAGGGGAATGGCCGCGAAAAATGCTGCGCCACAGTTGTTCCCGCCTCGCGCGGCAAGAAGGCTCCGGGCCTCCACGCAGTTCAACTGGGGCTGGGTGCTGGCGCTTGTGGTGATCATTTTGGCGGTGACCGCGATCGCAATCCTGCTCACCGTGCTACTGACCCGCGGTAAGAACTCCAAAATCTCGCAGGAAGACCGGGTACGGCACACTATCCAGAGTTTTGACACCGCGGTGCAGAGGGGCGACCTGACCGGGCTGCGCACCATGACGTGCGGCACCACCCGCGACGGCTATGTGGATTACGACCAGCAGGCTTGGGACGAAACCTATCGCCGGGTTTCAGCGGTCAAACAATATCCAGTGATCGCCAGCATCGACCAGGTCGTCGTCAATGGCGAGCACGCGGAAGCAAACATCACCACATTCATGGCCTACGACCCGGAGGTCCGCTCGACGCGCAGCCTTGACCTGCAGTACCGCGACGATCAGTGGAAGATCTGCCAGTCCTCCAGCGGCTGAGAACTCGCGTCAGCTGCTGAGAGACTTTCCGGCGCAGTGCAGGTCGTTGCAGGCCTCCACTACCCGCTCGGTCATCCCGGCTTCGGCCTTCTTGAGGTAGCTGCGCGGGTCGTAGACCTTCTTGTTGCCCACTTCGCCGTCGACCTTGAGGACGCCGTCGTAGTTGGTGAACATATGACCGGCCAGGGGGCGGGTGAATGCGTACTGGGTGTCGGTGTCGACGTTCATCTTCACCACGCCGTAGCCCAGCGCCTCCTCGATCTCCGACTTCAGCGAACCCGAGCCGCCGTGGAAGACGAAGTCGAAGGGCTTGGAACCGTCCGGCAGTCCGAGCTTGGCAGCGGCTACCTTCTGGCCCTGGTCGAGAATGTCGGGACGCAGCTTGACGTTCCCGGGCTTATAGACGCCGTGGACGTTGCCGAAGGTTGCGGCCAGCAGGTACTCGCCGTGCTCACCGTGACCCAACGCGTCGATGGTCTTTTCGAAGTCCTCCGGGGTGGTGTACAGCTTGTCGTCTATCGCGCCCTCGACGCCGTCCTCCTCGCCGCCAACGACGCCGATCTCGACCTCGAGGATGATCTTGGCGGCCGCGGCCGCCTTGAGCAGCTCCTTGGCGATGGCGAGGTTCTCGTCGATCGGCACCGCCGAGCCGTCCCACATGTGCGACTGGAACAGCGGGTTCTTGCCCGCGGCCACCCGCTCCGCCGAGATCGCCAGCAGCGGCCGCACGTAGGTGTCGAGCTTGTCTTTGGGGCAGTGGTCGGTGTGCAGCGCGACGTTGATCGGGTATCGGGCCGCGATGCTGCGGGTGAACTTGGCCAGCGCTACCGCGCCGGCCACCATGTCCTTGACCCCGAGGCCGGAGGCGAATTCCGCACCACCAGTGGAGAACTGGATGATGCCGTCGCTGGCCGCGTCGGCGAAGCCTTTGATGGCGGCGTTGACGGTCTCTGAGGAGGTGCAGTTGATGGCCGGGAAGGCGTACGAGTTCTCCTTGGCGCGGCCCAGCATCTCGGCGTAGACCTCGGGCGTTGCGATGGGCATGAAACTTCCTCCTCCAAGACTGGGGTCCGCTCAAGTATCGCAACACCGCGTTGAATGTGGGCAGCCAGGACGGGGCCGGTATGTTGTGACGTCATGAGCACCGCCGTGATGGCCTCGGGGAGCATCCTCGACCCGATGTTCTGGCTCGGCGGCGACGGCCCGTTCGGGTCGGCGGTGCTGCCGACGATCCTGGTCATCGTCTTCGTCGAGACCGGCCTGCTGTTCCCGCTGCTGCCCGGCGAGTCACTGCTGTTCACCGGCGGGTTGCTGGCCGCCCATGGCAATCCCAACATCTGGGTGCTGGCCCCCGCCGTCGCGGTGGTCGCGGTGCTGGGCGACCAGACCGGGTATTTCATCGGGCGCCGGATCGGGCCGGCGCTGTTCAAGAAGGAAGACTCGCGCTTCTTCAAGCAGCACCACGTGACCGACTCGCACGCTTTCTTCGAGAAGTACGGGCCCTGGGCCATCATCCTGGCCCGGTTCATGCCGTTCGTGCGCACGTTCACGCCGGTAGTCGCCGGGGTTTCATACATGCGTTATCCGGTGTTTCTGGGATTCGACATTGTCGGTGGCGTTCTCTGGGGTGGCGGCGTGACGATCGCCGGCTATTTCCTCGGGAACATCCCGTTCGTGCACCAGAATCTGGAAAAGATTGTCCTGGTCATTCTGTTCGTGTCGCTGTCGCCGGCTCTGGTCGCGGCCGGCCGGGGCTACCTGGCACGCCGTCGCGCAGCCAATCAGGACAGCTGAGTTCTGCGGTACTGAACGAAGCCGTCGAACAACTCTGGCCGGTCGACCGAACTCTGCTGCACGGCGTCGGCCGGCGCCGCGCCGAGCAGGATCCGCTTGATCGGGATTTCCAGCCGCTTGCCGGTCAGCGTCCGCGGCACGCCGGGAACCACCAGGATGTCGTCCGGCACATGCCGCGGCGAGGCCCCGGTGCGGATGGCCGTGACAATCCGCGACCGTAGCTCCTCGTCGAGTTCGACGCCGTCTGCTAAGTCCAGGAACAGCGGCATCCAATAGCCGCCGTCGTCCTGCTCGACGCCGACCACCACGCAATCGCGCACCTCGGGCATGCGCTCCACCACGCTGTAGATGTCGGCGCTGCCCATCCGCACACCCAGCCGGTTCAGGGTGGCATCCGAACGGCCATGTACCACAACCGATCCCCGGTCAGTGATGGTGATCCAGTCGCCGTGACACCACACCCCCGGGTACTTGTCGAAGTAGGCGGCGCGATAGCGGCTGCCGTCGGCGTCGTTCCAGAAGAACACCGGCATCGACGGCATCGGCTGGGTCAGCACCAGTTCGCCCTCTTCGCCGATGACCGGTTGTCGCTCGCCAGACCAGGATTCAATGGCCGCGCCCAGGCACAGGCAGGACAGCTCACCGGCCACCACCGGCAGGGTCGGGCATCCGCCGATGAAGGCCGTGCACACGTCGGTGCCACCGCTGAGCGAAATCACCGGAACCGGCCGGCCGAGCCCCTCTTGCACCCATCCGAACGCGGACGCCGGCAGCGGCGAACCGGTGGAACCCACCGCGCGCACCGCCTCCAGCGGGTACGACGTACCCGGGGTGAGCTCCTTTTTGGCGCAGGCCAGCAGATAGCCGGCCCCGGCGCCGAGCACCGTGACACCCGTGTCGGCGGCGACCCGCCAGAGGCCATCGGTCGTCAAATAGGTCGGGCTGCCGTCGTAAAGCACGATGGTGGAATCGACCAGCAGCCCGGACACCTGCAGGTTCCACATCATCCAGCTGGTGGACGAGTACCACAGGAAGCGGTCGCCCGGGTGCAAGTCCAGTTGCAGGCTCAAGTACTTCAGGTGCTCCAGCAGCACACCCCCGTGACCGTGCACGATACCCTTCGGCTTGCCGGTGGTCCCGGACGAAAACAGCACCCACATCGGGTGCGCGAACGGCACCGCTGTGGTCTCCAGGGCGGTATCTGCCGCAACTGCCGCCGCCCACGGCACCAGTTGGGGTTCGCTTCCCAGGCTTTGCAGATCCAATCCGAGCCGCGGCACCACCACGGTGGCCCGCAGCGTCGGCATCGCCTCCCGGATCGTGGCCAGCTCGGTGCGCCGGTCGATGCGCTTGCCGGCGTACAACGAGCCGTCGGTGGCCACCAGCACGGTCGGATCCAGCTGACCGAGCCGCGCGATCACACCGTCGACGGCCTGGTCCTGATTGCACACCGCCCAGACCGCGCCCACGCTTGCCGCGGCCAGAGCCGCGACCACCGCTTCAGCGACGTTCGGCAGGTATCCGACCACGCGGTCCCCCGAGTTAACCCCGAGACCCCGCAGGTAGGCGGCGAATGCGGCGGTCTCGCGCTGCAGCCGCGCCCACGACCAGTCGGTTGAGCCGTCCTCACCGACGACTATCAGGGCCGGGCGCTCGTCGGTGGCGTGCCGGAACACCTCGGCGGCGTAGTTCAGCGTGGCGCCGGGGAACCACTCGGTGCCTGGCATCAAACGATTGCCCAGAACCGCGCGGGGCGGACTGGCGGCCTGGATGTCGAAGTAGTTCCAAATGGCGCTCCAGAACCATTCGATGTCCTCCACCGACTTCGCCCACAGCTCTTGGTAATTGGCGCAGTGGCCGCGTCCGGTCTCGGCCAGCCAGGCCAGAAAACGGGTGAGGTTGGCCGCGGCGAGGGTCGCCTCATCGGGGATCCAGTCGCCGGGTTCGGTCATTCCCGCGGCCGATCGCCGCCACGAACATCACTGCCTGTTGTCACGGCGGTGACGTTACCGGCGGCCTCCATCAACATCCACCCCGACAGCTGCACCGAGAGGTCCCGCTCGGCGATTTGGGAAGCGTTGACCGCGCCTTGGACAAACTTCGCTTCTTGGCCGCCCTCCTTGGGTAGCTCCGCGTCGCGATCCCAAAACGCTCCGAATAGCGGCAGCCCGTCCAGCGTCTGCCGGTGCTCCCACGCCGATTTCGCCGAAGCCAACACCACCGCGCGGGCGGTGTCGCGAGCGGCGACGTCTGGTGCCGAGTCACCCGGCAGCGTTGTGGCGACCAGTGCGAGGTATCGGGCGGTGACGCCCGCGAAGAGGCCGCCATCCCCGCCACCGGAGCCCTGCAGCACCCCCGACGGCGCCATCTGCTCGCTGACGGCTGCGACCAGGCGGTGCACCCGTGCCGCATGCCGGTTGTCAACGGTGCGGGCCGCAAGCTCCGTTTCCAGCCCGAGCACCACGCCCTGGCAATAGGTGTACTGCGCCCGGACCAAGGACCCGCCCTTGATGCCATCGAACACCAGATGCGTCTCCGGGTCGATCAGCGTGCGGTCGATCCAGTCAGCCATCTGCTGGGCCCTCGGCAGCCGGTCGCCGTAGCGGGCCAGGAAGATTCCCGCCGGGCCGTTGGCCGGGGCGTTGAAGAATTGGTCTTGCTTGCGCCACGGGATGCCGCCACCGTCCTCGGGCACCCACGCTTTGACGAACTGGTCGGCGAGCTTCGGCAGTGCGCGTCTGCGCTCGACTCCCAGTCGCGCGGCACGTTCCAGTGCCAGCGCCAGCCACGCCATGTCGTCGTAGTAGCTGTTGGTCCACGACCCGTTGTTGCGCAGCCGGTGTGAGCGAACCTGCCGGTTGATCTTGGTGCGCCGTTCCGGCTGCGGGTCTCGCAGCTGCGCGTCGACCAGGCAATCCAGCAGGTGCGCCTGCCACCAGTAGTGCCAGGTGCCGAACAACCGGTCGCGCCGCGCAGCCGGCCAGGCCACCACTCCCAGCTGGGTTCCGGGCAGCGCCCAGAGTCGTGTCAGGTGGCGTTGCGCGACAGCGGCTTCAGCGCTGGCTGCCCGGTGAGCCCATAGCTGATCCATGAGTTAGATCCTGCCTCAAGGCCGGGCGGGGCCGGTCCGCCGCCGCTGATCAGAACGGTGGCGGCCTGTTGCGTTCGGCGACGTGGGCATCGTTGAGGGCCCGTTCGCATGTGATGCGGTGGACCCGCTCCGCGGCTCGGGTGCGTCGCCGTTGCGGCATCATCACGCCGCGGTCGCCGATAGTGGTTGTGGGGCTTAGCGTGTGGGGCAGTTCGGCAGTGGTGGTGTTCCAAGCGGGAAAGAAGATACGGCTGCCGGGGCGGGTGGTGTAGGTCAGTCCGCTGGGTGCGGTCCAGGTCACCGTGCCGTCCGGCAGTTGCACATCGCCCCAGCCCGTCCAGAAAGTCTTCACCAGGTGATGTTTTCTGCACGCACACTTCAGATTCGACGGATGCGTCGGCCCCAACGGCCAGGGCACCGTATGGTCGATATCACAAAACTCGGCGGGCACGTCACACCCGGGGAACCGGCACGTCAAATCCCGCACCCGAACGAACTCGGCCAGCTTGGCCGATGGCCGGTAGCGCGGCTCTGACGGCAGCTCGCCGGGACAACGCACCGGGCTGAGGGTGGCGCCGCCGCCGATCAGCTCGGCCAGCAGCGGCGCGGGCACCACACCCCCGCCGGTGATCAGCGCCGCCGGCGTGCGCGACGATGCTGACGGCGCATCCGGCTCGGGGTCAGGCGCCAACGCCTCGGCCAGCGTCATCCCCGCCGTGATGGGCCGCGATGGGGGCGCCTGACCCGACAGGTGCGGGTCGGGTACCGCGCCCAGCGCGGCGGCCTCGGCGACGACGTGAATGACCACACCGGTGGCCCGCTCATCGCCCCGGCTGCCCGACGGGCAGTCGGGATTACCGCAGCCACACGCCAGGTGTTCGGCACCGGCGGCCAGCGCACCCAGCGCATCGGCGCGGCGCTGGGCGAGGGTGCGCGGGTCGTCGTCGCACACGCCGTTTGCCAGCTGCGTCAGCCTCCGATCCAGCATCGCGGCGTCGGTGGCATACAACCGGCCCCACAGCGCGGCGGTTCCCACGTCGTCATCGGGGTCGCCGATGCACACATCACGGCTGCGGGCCGAGGCCCGGGTGCGCCGCAGCGCACCCGGGTCGTGGCGATCAATCCAGCCGTCAATGGCCTGTTCCAGTTTCGAGGCCGACAACGGCCCCCACTTGCCGGCGTGTTCGGCCACCGCGGCATCAACGAGCCCCAGCGCTTCGGGGTCGCGGACCAGGTAGGTCCGCCACGCGATCACCGACATCAGCCGCGCACTGAGCTCTCCGGCCAAAAACAGCGCAGCCACCTTGGGCAACCGATTCAGCGCCAGGCTCAGATGCATCTGTCCGCAGGCCCTGCCGTGGCTGAGACCCAGCGCGGCGGCCACCTCGGCGGCGGTGGCGTCCCATTCGTCGCAGGCCCAGTTGGCCCGCTGATCACTGGCGGTCCGCCGCCGGGTTAGCTCGGCGATCGCCGACAACCGCCGGGCGCCGACGGCCGCTTCCGCGCGGGCACACTCCTCGATCGCGCCCACCAGCGCGGCGTCGCCGGATCCGCGCAGCTCGGCCGGGTCCGGCAGCGACACTTCGAACATACGAGCGATACTATATGGAGGCACGCACCGACAGCGTGCTGTGAGCTGGTCGGGCTGGGATGCTTGAGCCATGGGAGAGGGCGAGAAACCGACGGTTCGATGGCTCACCGTCAACGGGCGCCGCTGCGAGGTTCGGGCTGAAGACGACACACCGCTGCTGTATGTGTTGCGCAACCACCTGAATTTGAAGGGGACGCGTTTCGGCTGTGGGCTGGGTTTGTGCGGCGCATGTTTCGTGCTTGTCGACGGCCGTCCCGTCTACTCCTGTGACGTTCCGTTGTGGTCGGTAGCGGACAAGTCGATTCGCACCGTAGAGGGCTTGAGCGCCGACGGAGAGCCCCACCCGGTGGCACGTGCTCTCATTGCCGGGCAAGCAGCGCAATGCGGGTATTGCATGTCGGGCATCGTGGTGGCGGCCGCGGCGCTGTTGGCCGAGAACCCCGATCCGACGGAAGCGCAGGTCCGCACCGCCCTGGACGCCAACCTATGTCGTTGCGGCTCGCATAACCGGGTGGTTCGGGCGGTGTGCAGCGCTGCGGCCGAGATGGCAGCTGAAAAAACGGAGTGCACTGATGGCCAGGCCTGACTTGCCCCCGTCGCTGGCTGCCAATCCGGTCCTGGGCGACTGGGTTCGGGTCAGATCGGACGGCGTCGTGGAGGTGCGCTCGGGCAAGGTGGAGCTGGGCCAAGGCGTGCTGACAGCGCTGGCGCAAATCGCCGCCGAGGAGCTCGATGTGGACCTCGCGCGCGTGCAGATGATTGCTGCGGCTACCGATCTCAGCCCTGACGAGGGCTTTACCGCCGGTAGCCTGTCGATTCAGCACTCAGGTGCGGCGCTGCGACAGGTGTGTGCCGAGGCACGGGCGGTTTATCTTGAGGTCGCGGCGGCCAAACTCGCCGCAGCGACCGACGAGTTGGTAGTTGTGGACGGCCACATCAGCGGCCCGGAAAACTCAGCCACCAGCTACTGGGAGCTCGCCGACGACTCGTTGCTGGATCGGGCGGCGACCGGCGACGCGGCACCCAAGCCAGCGTCGGACTACGGGATCGTCGGCACCAACGCAGCCCGGCTGGATTTGCCGGAAAAGCTGACCGGGCGGCCACGCTACCTGCACGACCTCACCCTCGATGGGCAGGTGTACGGCAGGGTCGTTCGGCCGCCCTCGCGCGGCTCGAGGCTGCGCCACGTCGATACCCGCCCGACCCGAACACTGCCGGGTGTGCTCACCGTCGTGCGTGACGGCGACTTCCTCGGAGTGGTGGCCGAACGCGAAGAAGTCGCGTTGCGCGCCGCTGAGCTGCTACGCCGCGACGCCCGCTGGGACCAGCGGCCGACCCTGCCGGACGAGAACGACCTTTCCGGATATCTGCTGTCGGCCGAAGCCGACACTTCGGTGCTCGCGTCAAAGGAGACCGCAACGCATACCCAGTCCATGCGGTCACACTCGGCCCGCTATCACCGGCCCTATCTGGCACATGCCTCGATCGGTCCGTCGGCCGCGGCAGCGCTGGCGCACGGGGACGGCCGCCTCGACGTATGGTCACACAGCCAAGGCGTGCACGTGTTGCGGCGGGAATTGGCCGCAGCGCTTGACCTCCGTCTTGATCTGGTGTTGGTACGCCACGTCGAGGGAGCGGGATGCTACGGGCACAACGGCGCCGACGATGCCGCCATGGACGCCGCGCTGCTGGCGCGGGCCGTGCCCGGGCGGCCCGTACAGGTGGTCTGGTCACGCGCCGATGAACTGGCGTGGGCACCGTTCGGCCCCGCGGCGGTCGTCGAGACCGCCGCTGACTGTAGCGACGACGGCAGCGTGCTTTCCTGGCGCCACGAGATATGGAGCGGCAGTTACATGGGCCGCCCCGGGACGACGCCTACGAATGCGTTGCTGGCGGCCAGCCACCGCGCCGGTGGCGAACCGATCCGGGCCGGCGGCGAGCCGCCGATCGAACGGGGAGGTGGCGCTGGGCGCAACGCCCTGCCGTGTTATGACTTTCCGGCCTACCGGGTGATCAACCACCTGTTAACCGAGATGCCACTGCGCACCTCGGCGCTACGTTCGCTGGGGGCCTATCTCAACGTCTTCGCAGCGGAGTCGTTCATGGACGAGCTCGCCTCGGCCGCGGCCCGCGATCCCCTCGAATTTCGGTTGGCGCATTTGTCGGACCCCCGCGGACGGGCGGTGCTGCAGACCGCGGCGGCCCGGGCCGGCTGGACGCAACGGACATCAGGTGCGGCCGTTGGCGCCATTGGCCGAGGCATCGGCTATGCCCGATACAAGAACTCGTCTGCCTACTGCGCGGTCGTCGCCGAGGTCGAGGCGATCGACGAGGTCCGGGTACGCCGGCTGGCCGTGGCGGTAGATGCGGGTCTGGTCATCAATCCCGACGGTGCGGCCAATCAGATCGAGGGCGGTGCAATACAGGCCACCAGTTGGACGCTCAAGGAGCGGGTGCGCTTCGACCGATTGGGTGTCACCAGCGACACCTGGGAGACTTATCCGATTCTGCGGTTCTCCGAGGTGCCTGCTATCGACGTCGAATTCGTTGCTGGAAAAGGCAATCCATCACTAGGGGTCGGCGAGTGCGCGCAAGGCCCAACAGCGGCCGCGATCGCCAACGCGGTTTACGACGCGCTCGGCATCCGGGTGCGCTCACTCCCGCTCACCGCCGACCAGCTGATCGCCGCGATGCCCGACTGACGACGTCAGCCGCGTGGTCGGAAGCCAGCGCCAGCAGCAACTGGTGCAGGCCGGTCAACGAGTGCCCCGGCAGGAAGAGATCGCAGTAGCGCAGGGCTTCCGCCATCGAACCGGCCAGTGGCTGGAATTCGGTGTGCGCTGCGCGCGGATTGAGCCAGACCAACAACTCGGCGCGGCGACGCACCCTGGCCAGCGCGTGCCCGAGCACGTCGGGCGGATCACTGTCCCAGCCGTCGGAGGCGATGATCACCACGGCGCCGCGCAGCGCGTTTCCGTGTGGCGGGGCCAGCAGGGCGCCGATGCTGCGGCCGATGAACGTGCCGCCGTATCGGTCGGTCACCTTCGCGTTGGCCCGTTCCAGCGCGACCTCGGCCGAGCGGTGGGATAACACCGGGGTGAGCCGGGTCAGCGACGTCGAGAAGGCGAACACCTCGGGACGGATCCTTGCCTGGCGAAGCGCCGCCGCGCGCATCAAATGCAGGTAGATAGCGGCATACGGCTGCATCGAGCGGCTCACGTCGCAGACCAGCACGACCCGCCTGGGCCGCCGCCGCGGCCGCGTTCGCGCCAGGACCACCGGTTCCCAGCCGGTCGACCGGGACGCGTTCATCGTCGCGCGCAGGTCGATCCTCTTGCCGTGCGGACTGGACTCAAACCGAAGGCTACGGCGCCGGGGCCAGCGCTGCACCGAGGCCTCCAGCCACGAGCCGAGCAGACGGAGGTCGTCGGGGTCGAACTGGTCGAACGGTTCGTCGGCCAGTGCGGCGATACGGCTGGGCAGGAAGTCAGGAAGCTGAATGTTGGGGCCGGCGGCGTTTTTCTCGTCGGTGGCGGTCCGGGTGACCCAGGGCAAATCCTGGGCTTGGGCCTGGGGGGAACCGGATCGGTTGCCCGCGCGGTCCACCACGCCGGCGGCAGGCGTGCGGGGACCCGGGAGTTGCAGAAGCGCATCGCGGTCCTTTGGGCCGTCGAGTTCGCCGAACACCGATAAGAACACCACATCGAACGCGGCGAGGTCCTCCATCCGGTTGACCAAGGTCAACCTCGCGGCCCAATACAGCCCCGCCGGTGTCTGCGGTGCCAAGTGTCGCAGCGCCTGCACGAAACTCGTTGGGCCGCTGGCGGACACCAGCACCCCGGCATTGCGCAGGCGCGCCACCAGAGCTGCCGCAAACGCCGCCAGATCGACGCCGCGCAGCAGCAAGGGAGTATTCACGAGCCGCTAACGTCTCCGCCGCAACACCCAGATCAGCAGCAGCACGGCGAGCGCCGCCACCGCCGCCGCCGAGCCGTACTTCTTGAGCTGGCCGGCGCCGGCGAGCTCCAGCAGATCGATGGGCTCTGGCTCGGCAGTAGGGGCTTGGCGAGCTTGGGCGACGGGTTTTGCCGCAGCCTCGGTATCCGCCGGGACTACCGGGCTTGGCGGGCTTGCCGGGCTTGGCGGGCTGCCGGCATTCTCGGCAGTCAGTTTCGCTTCAAAGGACTCCACGAACTGGCCCAGCAGCTTCTCCGACACCTGTTGCAGCATTCCACTGCCGAACTGGGCCAGCTTGCCGACGATCTTCAGATCGGTGTCGACCGTCACGTGGGTGCGGTCGCCGTCGTCGTGCAGCTGGGCGGTGACCGTGGCGGCTGCGTTACCGGTGCCACGCGACTCCTTGCCCTTGCCGTCGATGACCGCGCGATGCTGCTCGCGGTCCTGCTCGACGAAGCGCACCTTGCCAGTGAACTCGCTGGTGACCGGTCCGACCTTGACCTTGACCTTGCCGAGATAATCGTCGCCTTCATGGCCCACCAGCTGCGCCCCGGGCATCAGCGGGATCACCTGCTCCAGGTCGCAAAGCACGTCCCAGGCCCGCTCGATCGGGGCGCTGACGCTGAACTGGTTGGCGATCTTCATCCTTTGAGTCCTCTCAGGTGCGGCTGTACTCAGTAAAAGCGTTGTATGCGTCGCGGATCAGCGTACGGTCGTCGGGCGTCTTGGCCAGCGCCCCCAGGCTGACAAGTGCGGATTCGTCGACAAGATCCGCGACGCCGAGCGACACCAAAGCACCCACCCAGTCGATAGTCTCGGCCACGCCAGGCGGCTTGTCGAGATCGAGATCGCGTGCGCTGCCGACGAATTGGGTGGCGTGCGCAATCAACGGCACCGTTGCTCCGGGCACCGTCCGGCGAACGATCGCGGCAGCCCGAGACGGCTCCGGGTAGTCGATCCAGTGGTACAGGCAGCGCCGCCGCAGTGCGTCGTGCAGGTCACGGCTGCGGTTGGAGGTGAGCACCGCGATCGGCGGACGCTCGGCGACGAAGGTACCCAGCTCGGGCACGGTGACCGCGGACTCACCGAGGAACTCCAGCAGCAATGCCTCGAATTCGTCGTCGGCCCGGTCGATTTCGTCGATCAGCAACACCGGCGGTTTCGGGCCGCGATGCCGCACACACTGCAGGATGGGTCTGTCTACCAGGTAGGTCTCGGTGTAGAGATCCGCTTCTTCCATACCGATGCCACGCGCCTCGGCCAGCCGGATGGACAGCAGCTGGCGTTGGTAGTTCCAGTCGTAAAGTGCCTCGTTCGCGGTCATCCCCTCGTAGCACTGCAGCCGGACCAGCATGGTATCTAGCACCGCTGCAAGGGTTTTCGCGGCTGTCGTCTTGCCGACGCCGGGCTCCCCCTCCAGCAGCAGCGGCCTGCCGAGCGTGACCGCCAGATAAATCGCGGACGCGGTCCCAGTGTCAAGTAGGTAGTCTTGGGCGTCGAACCGGCGGAGCACGTCGTCGGGGCTTGCGAAAATCATGACGCCACCGATTCCAGTAGCCGCCGGTAGTCGTCCCAGGTGTCCACGTCGAGTGGCACCGGGCCCTCCACCGCGAGTTCGCGCACCGGGCGCCGGCCCGACCGGACGAGCTTCCAGACCCCCTTGTCACCATGCAGTTGCGAAAGTTCGTCAAAAACACCACGACTGAACCAGAACGGATGCCCGACGCCGTCGGCGTAACGGCACACCATGATGTCGGCCCCCGGCCCGGTAGCGATCATCCGCCGCACGGTCGCCGGGTCCATTCGCGGCTGGTCACCGAGCATCAGCACGATGCCGGCGGCCCGCGGGTCCACCTGCTGCAACGCGACGCGCAGCGACGCCGAACACCCGGTGCCGAAGCCGTCGACAACCACCACATCGGCGCCGTCCAGCGGCACGGCATCGCGCACCGCTTGCGAGGCCCCGCCAAGGGTGACGATGAGCTGGTCGAACCCGGCGCCGCGGGCGACCTCGAGGGTCGCCCCGAGCACCGTCGTATCCCGGTATGGCAGAAGCTGTTTGGGCGTGCCCAGCCGGCGGGAGCTGCCGGCTGCCAGCACGACACCGGTGACCCGCGGCGCGGTCATACGCTGGCTTTCCCCGCCGCGAACGCCGCCCGGCATCCCGAGCAGCAGAACCAGTAGTCCGCGCCGGCCAGCTGCAGATGCTCGGTGGCCGGTCCGATGAGCACCGTCATGCCGCACACCGGGTCGACTGCCTCGATCGGGCCGCCATTCACCGGGACGGCGAGCCGGGTCAGGCTGCCGTCGCGCACGGCGGCGATGAGTTCGGCCGCGATGGACACCGCGATCTCTGCCGGTGTCTTGGCACCGATCGCCAATCCCACCGGGGTGTGGACCCGGGCCCGCTCGGTGTCGGAGAGTTCCAGCTCGTTCAAAATCGACAAGCCGCGAACCTTGCTGGCCACCAAGCCGATGTACCCGACGCCGTTATCCAGTGCGGCGCGGATGATTTCGGCTTCCGGCCCGCCATGGCTGGCAATCACCACGGCGGCGGTGTCGGTCAGTTCGGTTTCGCGTCGGGCGTCCCCTACAGCTTCGTAGCCCAACACGGCACACACCTGGATCACCGCGTCGGCGATCGGCGTGGCTCCGTAGATCCGGATCAGTGGGGGCGGCAGCTGTGGCGTCAGAAAGATCTCCAGCGATCCGCCGGACAGGCACGGGTTGACCACCACACAGGCACCGGGGGCTTCCGGAAAGTGCACGTCGCCGTCGGGAAGCACGCGCAGCAGCACACTTTCGCCTGCCTGCAGCACACCGAGGGCCGCCTTGCGCACCGAGTTCTGCGCGCACTGGCCGCCGACGAAACCCTCGATTGTGCCGTCCGCCAACAGAATCGCTTCATCCCCTGGATACGCGGAAGTTGGCTGTTGGGCCCGCACCACCGTGGCGTGCACAAACGGTGTCCGTGCCGCCAACAGCTGCTGAGCTCGCTCGCTGATCGTCATCGTCACTCTCTAGATAGGCGGTCTGGCGCGCCCCTGCATGGCCTCCCAGACCCGGGACGGGGTCAGCGGCATATCCGCGTGGCGAACCCCGAACGGCGCCAACGCATCCACCACCGCGTTCACTACCGCCGGCGGCGATCCCACGGTGGCCGATTCGCCGACGCCTTTCGCGCCGATCGGGTGATGCGGCGACGGCGTCACAGTGTGCCCGGTCTCCAGATGCGGCACCTCGAGCGCGGTCGGGATCAGGTAATCCATCAGCGACCCGCCCAGGCAGTTGCCCTCCTCGTCGAAGGCGATCATCTCCATCAACGCCATCCCGATGCCGTCCACGATGCCGCCGTGCACCTGGCCCTCGATGATCATCGGGTTGATGCGGGTACCGCAGTCGTCGACGGCCAGGAAGCGCCGCACCTTGACCACCGCGGTGCCCGGATCGACGTCCACCACACAGAAGTACGCGCCGTAGGGATAGGTCAGGTTCTCCGGGTTGTAGCAGATCTGGGCGTCCAGGCCACCCTCGATCCCCTCCGGCAGGTCCCCGGCGCCGTGCGCACGCATCGCGATGTCCTGGATGGTCACCGACGCTGACGGGTCACCCTTGACGTGGAATGAGCCCTTCTCCCATTCCAAGTCGGCGACCGAGACCTCGAGCATGCCCGACGCGATGATCTTGGCCTTGTCGCGGACCTTGCGCGCAACCAGGGCCGCGGCCGCACCCGACACCGGCGTGGACCGGCTGCCGTAGGTGCCCAGCCCGAACGGCGTCTGGTCGGTGTCGCCGTGCACGACGTCGATGTCGTCGGGCGGGATTCCCAGCTCCTCGGCGACAATCTGGGCGAACGTCGTCTCGTGCCCCTGACCCTGGCTCTGAACCGAAAGCCGCACCACGGCTTTACCCGTCGGGTGCACGCGCAACTCGCACCCGTCGGCCATGCCGAGGCCGAGGATGTCCATGTCCTTCCGCGGCCCGGCGCCGACGGCCTCGGTGAAGAAGGACATGCCGATGCCCATCAGCTCGCCGCGCTCGCGCTTCTCCTTCTGCTCGGCCCGCAGTGCGTCGTACCCGATCATGTCCATGGCCAGCCGCATGGTGGTCTCGTAGTCACCCGAGTCGTAGAGCCAGCCGGTCTTGCTTTTGTACGGAAATTGCTCGGGCCGCAACAGGTTTCGCAACCGCAGCTCGGCGGGGTCCATCTTCAGGTCGAAGGCCAGGCAATCGACCAGCCGCTCCACGAAGTAGACGGCCTCGGTGATCCGGAACGAGCAGGCGTAGGCCACCCCGCCGGGCGCCTTGTTGGTGTACACCGCGGTCATGTGGCAGTAGGCGGCCTCGATGTCGTAGCTGCCGGTGAACACCCCGAAGAAGCCGGCCGGGTATTTCACCGGTGCCGCCGTGCCGTTGAACGCGCCGTGGTCGGCAAGCACATTGCTCCGGATCGCCAGGATCTTGCCCTCTTTCGTAGCGGCGATCTCACCGACCATGATGTAGTCGCGCGCAAAGCCGGTGGAGGTCAGGTTCTCGCTGCGGTCCTCCATCCACTTCACCGGCTTGCCCAGCACCAGCGAGCCGACGATCGCACACACATAACCGGGATAGATCGGCACCTTGTTGCCGAAGCCGCCGCCGATGTCGGGTGAGATCACCTGGATCTTGTGTTCGGGCAGGCCGGCAACCAACGCGTACAGCGTGCGGTGCGCGTGCGGCGCCTGACTGGTGGACCATAGCCGCAGCTTTCCGGTCACCGGGTCCAGATCGGCCACCGCGCCACAGGTTTCCATCGGCGCCGGATGCACCCGGGGGTAGACGATCTCTTGCTTGACGATGACGTCGGCCTTCGCGAACACCGCTTCGGTGGCGGCCGCGTCACCCGTCTCCCAGTCGAAGCAGTGGTTGTCGGTCTTGCCCTCGAGGTCGGTCCGGATCACCGGCGTCGAAGCATCAAGCGCCTTGCGCACATCCACGACCGGGTCCAGCGGGTCGTACTCGACGTCGATCAACTCCAGCGCGTCGCGGGCTGAATACCGGTCCTCGGCAACGACGAACGCCACCTCCTGGCCCTGGAAGCGCACCTTGTCGGTGGCCAGCACGGCCTGCACGTCGTTGGACAGCGTCGGCATCCAGGCCAGGCCCTTCTCGGCCAGGTCGGCGCCGGTCACCACCGCTTTGACTTTTGGATGTGCAAGGGCTGCAGTCACATCGACGCTGACGATGCGGGCGTGCGCATACGGCGAGCGCAGGATCGCCAGGTGCAGCATGCCCGGCAGTGCGACGTCATCGACGTAGTTGCCGCGGCCCCGGATGAATCGGGGATCCTCTTTACGCAGCATCCGGCCGTAGCCGCACGGCTTTTGATCGTTGTCGGCTGTGTCTTCCGGGGAGGGCGGAGGAGATGCCCCCTCTTTGAAGGTGGTCATGAAGTAGCCGCCTCTGTCGCGTTGCGCGCCGCCCATTGGATGGAGCGCACGATCGTGGTGTAGCCGGTGCACCGGCAGATCTGCCCGGAGATCGCCTCCCGGATGGTCTCCTCGTCCGGGTCCGGGTCGCGGTCCAGCAGGGCACGGGCGGTGATCATCATTCCCGGTGTGCAGAAGCCGCATTGCAGCCCGTGGCACTGCATGAACCCTTCCTGGACCGGGTCGAGCCGGCCGTTCACCGCCAGGCCTTCTACGGTCCGGACGCTGTGCCCGGATGCCATCACCGCAAGCATCGTGCAGGACTTCACCGGCGCACCGTCCACATCGACCACGCAGGTTCCGCAGTTACTGGTATCACAGCCCCAGTGAGTTCCGGTGAGCCGCAGCTGATCACGCAGGAAATGCACCAGCAGCATCCGCGGTTCGACGTCGGCGGTGACTTGTTCGCCGTTGACGGTCATGTTCACCTGCATCGCTAAATCCCCTCGGCCGTATTGCGCACGCGCTCGAACGACGTGCGCAAGGTGCGGATGGTCAATTCGGAGGCCAGGTGCCGCTTGTACTCGGCGCTGCCGCGAGGGTCGGTCACCGGGTCGCAGGCTTGCGCGGCCAAGCGACCGGCCTCGGCGAAAACCTCCTCGGTAGCAGGCTCGCCGACCAGAGCCGCCGACAGCTCCGCCAATGCCGCAGCGTCGGGATTCACCGCGGTCAGTCCCACCCGGGCGGCGGCGATTGCGCCTCCGTCGAGCGTGATCGCCGCGCCGGCCGCCGCGACGGCCCAATCGCCAACGCGGCGTTCTACTTTCGCGTAAGCACTGGACGTGTTGTGCCGCACCGGGATCCGGACCTCGATCAGGATCTCGTTGGGGGCGACCGCCGTCTCGTATGGACCCAGCAGGAACTCGTCGATCGGTATCTCGCGTTCACCCGACGGTCCGCGCACCAGGCACACCGCGTCCAGCGCCTCGCAGACGGTGGACAGGTCCTCGGCCGGATCCGCCTGGCACAGTGAACCGCCGAGAGTGCCGCGATTGCGGACCACCGGGTCGGCGATCACCCGTTCGGCGTCGCGGAAGATCGGACATATGGCGGCCAACGTTTCCGACTCCAGGATCTCGCGGTGCCGGGTCATGGCGCCGATGCGAGTCAGGGTCGGATCGTTGATCACGTATCCGAGCTCGAGCGCCAGGTCGTTGATATCGATCAGGTACTCGGGGTTGGCGATGCGCAGCTTCATCATCGGCAGCAGGCTGTGCCCGCCGGCGACCACCCGCGCCCCCTCCCCTAACCGATCCAGTAATCCGATTGCGTGGTCGACGCTGGTCGCGCGTTCGTATTCAAAGGGCCCGGGTACTTGCATATGACCCACCTCACTTGTCAATGGCACCCAAGTGTCAGTGCCGGAGTGGTGGACGTCAATGCCGAGTTAAGGAATCCTTTAACTCGCCCTCGACCTGCGCGTCATGGTGAATTCGCCCCACGATTTCGGCCAGCCGCCGGCCCCCGCCGCCCCAACGCCGGGCGATGATGTCGGCCGCGATCGACACCGCGGTCTCCTCCGGGGTACGGGCCCCGAGGTCCAGGCCGATGGGGCTGGACAACCGGCTCAGCTCGGCATCGGTCAGCCCGGCCGCGCGCAGCCGCGCCATCCGGTCGTCATGGGTTCGGCGCGATCCCATCGCCCCCACATATGCGACGTCGGGCAGCCGCAGCGCCACTTCGAGCACCGGGACGTCGAACTTCGGGTCGTGGGTGAGTACGCAGATGGCCGTGCGCTCGTCGATGGCTCCCGCTTGCTGCTGGGCGGCGAGGTAACGGTGCGGCCAGTCGACGACGACGCGTTCGGCCGCCGGAAAACGTGCCGGCGTGGCGAACACCGGGCGGGCGTCGCAGACCGTGACCCGGTAGCCGAGGAACGATCCCTGCTGTGCCAGCGCGGCGGCGAAGTCGATCGCGCCGAACACCAGCATCCGCGGCCGCGGCGCGTAGCTGGACACGAAGACCTCCACGCCTTCGCCTAGCCGCTGCCCGTCGGGCCCATATTTGCGGACCTCGCTGCGACCCAGCGCGAGCAATCCGCGGGCGTCGTCGGTGACCGCGGTGTCGGCACGCACCGAACCCAGCGATCCGGTCACCGCGTCGGGCCGGATGACGAGCCGGCGGCCGACCTGCTGCGCGTCCGGGTGGGCGATGACGGTCGCGATCGCGACCGGCCGGTGTTCACCGACGTCGTCGGCCACCCCGTCGAGTTCGGGAAACGTCGCGTGCGACACGGACTCGATGAAGACGTCGATGATGCCGCCACATGTCAGGCCGACCGCGAACGCATCGCCGTCGCTGATCCCATAGCGTTCCAGCCGTGGCGTCCCGGTTTGCGCAACCTCGGTGGCCAGTTCATAAACGGCACCCTCTACGCAACCACCCGACACCGACCCGCTCACCGAACCATCGGGCGCCACCAGCATCGAGGCCCCAGCCGGCCGCGGCGCCGACCGGAATGTTCGCACCACCGTCCCGAGCCCCGCGGTCTCACCGGCACGCCAGATCGACATCAGCTCGGCCAGCACGTCACGCATGCCTCCCAACGTAGGCTCAGTCCATGACTCCAGCGCAACTTCGGGCCTATTCGGCTGTGGTGCGCTTGGGTTCGGTGCGGGCGGCGGCCACGGAGCTGGGCGTTTCTGATGCCGGAGTCTCGATGCATGTCGCGGCGCTGCGCAAGGAACTCGACGACCCGTTGTTCACCAGGACGGGTGCCGGGCTGGCGTTCACGCCCGGCGGACTGCGGTTGGCCAGCCGGGCGATCGAGATCCTGGGTCTGCAAGAACAAACCGCGATCGAGGTCACCGAGGCCGCTCACGGGCGCCGGCTGCTGCGCATCGCGGCGTCCAGCGCCTTCGCCGAACACGCCGCGCCCGGCCTGATCGAGCTCTTCTCGTCGCGGGCCGACGACTTGTCCGTGGAGCTGAGCGTGCACCCGACGAGCCGATTCCGCGAGCTTATCTGCTCGCGCGCCGTGGACATCGCGATCGGCCCGGCCAGTGCAGGTTCGATCGGTTCCGACGACTCGATCTTCGTGCGGCCCTTCCTGAAATATCAGATCATCACCGTCGTCGCGCCGAACAGTCCACTGGCCGTGGGCGTTCCGCCGCCCGCGCTGTTGCGCCAACAACAGTGGATGCTCGGCCCGTCGGCAGGCAGCGTGGACGGCGAGGTCGCAACCATGCTGCGCGGCTTGGCAATTCCGGAGTCGCAACAACGAATCTTTCAGAGCGACGCCGCCGCGCTCGAGGAGGTTATGCACGCCGGCGGTGCCACGCTGACCATCGGCTTCACGGTCGCCAAGGACCTTGCCGCCAGACGGTTGGCCCACGTGACCGGTCCCGGGCTGGACAGACCGGGCGAGTGGTGCGCGGCGACGCTGGCGCCGTCGGCGCGCCAACCCGCGGTGTCCGAACTGGTCCGCTTTATCACCACGCCGAGATGCATCCAGGCGATGATCCGCGGATCTGGCGTCGGGGTGACCAGGTTCCGCCCGAAGGTGCACGTCACGCTCTGGAGCTGACGGCTACCATGCGCGGCCCATGTCCCCGTGCTGCCTGATCCAGGCATGCATCGCGATCCCCGCGGCAACCCCGGCGTTGATGCTGCGCGTCGAGCCGAACTGGGCGATCGACAATGTGATCGCTGCGCCCACCCGGGTGTCGTCGGTGATGCCCGGACCTTCCTGGCCGAACACCAATAGACACTCACGCGGCAGCGCTGTCTGTTCCAGTCGTGCCGCCCCCGGCACGTTGTCCACTGCGACCACCGTCAGACCGGCACCCGCCGCGAAGTCCAGCAGTTCGGCCGCGCTGTCGTGATGACATAACCGCTGATAGCGGTCAGTCACCATGGCGCCGCGGCGATTCCAGCGCCGCCGCCCGATGATGTGCACGGTGTCCACGGCGAAGGCGTTGGCGGTGCGCACCACCGAGCCGATGTTGGCGTCGTGGCCGAAGTTTTCGATCGCGATGTGCAGCGGGTGCCTTCGGGTGTCGATGTCGGCGATGATCGCTTCCCGGGTCCAGTAGCGGTAGGCGTCAACGACATTGCGAGTGTCGCCGTCGCGCAACAGGACTGGGTCATACCGGGGGTCATCGGGGAGGTCCCCCACCCAGGGCCCGACGCCGGCGGCCGGTATTCCCCATTCGGTGGGCCCTGGCTCGCTCATTTGGCGGTCCACACGCCGGCGTGGGTGCCGACGATCGCCACCGTCGGATACAGCAACGCCTCGTTGATTTCGCCTTGGGTGCACAACGACGCGTCAACGTGCACCGCGTCCAACGACGCGTCGGGCAGGATCAGCACCGACGCACCGTACACCGCGCAGGCCGGGCCCAATCCCCGGCCGGGAAGACTCGGCGACGCGAGCAGCATCATCGGGCCGCCACGGCTGGCGGAGTCGTCGCGATACCGGGCCGCGATGGCGTCGGCTTCCAGCCCCAGCAGCATGTAGCCGTTGCCGGTGAACGCCCCGGCGTCACCGAGCTGCGCCTTGGTCACCGGGGTCCCGTCAGCGCGCCAGGCCGACAAGCTGATGGTCTTGACCACCAGGCCGGTGTCATTCGCGTTTGTCGGCATCAGCCCTACCGGAAACGCCGCCGGATAGGCCGCCGAGGTATTCGAGATCCGGTCTCGCGTCGAGTAGCTGTACACCCCGCGGACCTGACTTCGGTCCTTCAGCGGGCCCAGGCACACGGTGCCGGTCAGCCGGTCGGAGGGCGCCGACAGCGGCGAGGGGATGTCGCGCACACTGGCCATCGCGTTGTCGCAGCTGCCCAGCCCGGCGGACTCCATCGGGTGCGCCAAGGCGCCGTAAAGCCCGAAGCGAATGTCCTCGGCTTTGGCGTGCGGCGCCTTCGGGTCCTTCGGGGAGGCGTCTACGTCGATCAGCACGAAGTCGCCATCCCAGCGCAGATTCGACACCCCCATGTTCCAGCCGAGCAGCGCCAGCGATTCGCCGAGCCGCGCTCCTTGGGCGCCGTAAGGGCGAACAGGATGGTTTGAGCTCGAGCAGCCCACCAGGCAGAAGGCCATGCACGCGGCTGTTGCAATGAAAGTGCGCACAGTGATCCGGTTAGGGGTCTAGTCCAGCCCGAGATCGGCAAGGCCCAGCACACTGCGGTACAGCAATCCTTCGGCTCGGATGGCCTCGGCCGCGCCGGTGGCGCGGTCTACCACGGTGGCCACGCCGATCACCTCACCGCCCGCGTCTTGGACGGCATGTACCGCTGTCAGCGCAGAAGCACCGGTGGTACTGGTGTCCTCGACCACTAACACCCGCTGACCGGCAACCTCGGATCCTTCGATAAGTCGCTGCATGCCATGGGTTTTCGCAGATTTGCGCACCACGAATGCGTCGATCGGACGCCCGGGGGCGTGCATGATGGCGGTCGCCACCGGATCGGCGCCCAGGGTCAAGCCGCCGACGACCGCGTAGTCCCAGTCGTGGGTGAGTTGGCGCATCAGCTGCCCGATCAGTGCGGAGGCCCGGTGGTGCAGGGTGGCGCGGCGCAGGTCGACGTAGTAGTCGGCCTGGTTACCGGACGACAGCGTGACCCGGCCGTGTACCACCGCAAGCTTGCGCACCAGGTCGGCCAACTCTGACAGGTCAGGTTCGGTCACGGCCGCCGATTCGTTGGGTTGCCGCCCGCACCAGGCTTCGCGGAATCATCCGTCCGGCGGTGACAAGCGCCTTGTACTGCACGCCGGGAACGCTGATCACCTTGCCGTCGGCGATGTCGGCCAGGCTTTTGCTGACCACGTCATCGACCTCGAGCCACAGAAACGACGGCAGCTTGGCCATGTCGATCCCGGCCCTGGCATGGAATTCGGTGTGCACGAACCCCGGGCATACGGCATGTACACCGACGCCGGTGCCCTGCAGGCCGCCGGCCAGGCCCTCGCTGAACGAGACCACCCACGCCTTGGACGCCGAATAAGTCGACCCTCGTCCGGACACCAGCCCGGCCACGCTGGCGACATTGATGACGGTGCCGGCCCCGGCGTCCAGCATGGCCGGCAGCGCGGCCCGGGTCAGGTGCATAACCGCGGTCACGTTGACGTCGAGTTGCGCCTGCAGCAGGGCAGGATCGGCCGTCCAGAATTCGCCGGAGGTGCCGAAGCCGGCGTTGTTCACCAATACCCGCACTCCCCCGGCGAGCCGGTCGGCGACCTCGCCGCGGCCGTCGGGTTCGGTCAGATCCGCGGCCAAGATCTCGATGCTGCCGGCCTCGGTTCGCAACTCATCCGCCACCTGAGTCAATCGGTCGACATCGCGGGCTACCAGAACCAGGTCATGCCCGTCGGCCGCGTAGCGCCGCGCGTAGCCGGCGCCGATCCCGGACGTCGGCCCAGTGATCAGGGCGACGGGGCGGGACATGAGCGACAGTGTACTAACCGGGGGCTTGCCGTCCCGGTGGCCACCCGGCGGGCTATCAGTGCTGGTAGTTAGTGGCCTGTCGGCCGTTGCGTCCCGCTGGCGGCGGGCGCCGCACGGCTTCTGAGCGACCCTCTTTTCGACTCTCGTCCCGGCGGACAGGCTCAGGGGCACGACGGCCTGCCTCGCCCAGCACCCCGGCCACGTCCTGCCCGGCGCGCCTGGGCGGTAACTCCGCACGGCCGGCCGGCGCCAACGGACGGCTCGGCGACGAATTGCGCATTCCTGCCGGCTCTCCCCCTTCCTGAGGAGTCTCCTGGGGCAACGGCGGCAACACCCGCAGCAGGTCGTTGAACTGGCGCACGGTGCGCAGGCCCTCGTCCCATTCGGCGCGAGTGCTGGAGACCGGCAGGGCGACCAACGTCCAGTTCTGCTCGTTCCACATGATCTCTGCGCAGTCGGGTGCGGTGTGCGCGAAGGTGACCATCCGCCGGTCGCAGGCCCGCCGGGCCGCGTCCAGATTAGTGGAGTAGACCATCCGCGGCCCGATCGCGCCGAGCAGCCAGATATCGCTCTCCCGTGGCTCTTTCAGTCCTTTGAGCCGCAGGTCGACCACGACGTTGGTGCCCACCTTGCGGTGCAGCGCGATCACGGTGGCGACTTCCTCGAGGTCGAAGATGTACACGGCCTCGCCGCGGATCTGGCCCAGCACCACGTTGTAGGCGGGCACGTCGCCCACTGTCGACATGACCCCGCGTTTCCAGCGCTTCAGGATGTCGGTCGATTCGCGCTCGTAGTCGAATCCGTGCGATCGCGCCCACGATTTGCGGCGTCTGCTCCTGCCGCGGCGCCGATCCACATCGACATACAGCAACACCACCGCACCGACAAAGCACAGTGCGGACAGCGTGAACCAGAGCGGCACCATCCTAAGTAGGGTATCTGCTGTTTGCCCGGAATACAGAACCAGACCAGGTCACAACCCCATCACAGCACGCAGCATCCGCGTGTGCAGGCCCGGTGAGTCAAACTAGCCCAGTATCAGGGAATCGCCGTCGGGGCTGACGTTGACCGGAACGGTGTCGCCGTCGTGCACGTCGCCGGCCAGCAACATCTTGGCCAGCTGGTCACCGATGGCCTGCTGCAACAGCCTTCGCAACGGCCGGGCGCCGTACACCGGGTCGAATCCACGGTGGGCCAACCAGCGCTTGGCCGGCAGCGACACGTCCAGCTGCAGCCGCCGCTGGGCGAGCCGCTTGTCCAGCTGGTTCAGCTGAATGTCGACGATCTGCACCAGCTCTTCGGGGTTGAGGCCGTCGAAGACCAGCACGTCGTCGAGGCGGTTGATGAACTCCGGCTTGAACGTTGCACGCACGGCGGCCATCACCTGCTCCTCGCTGCCACCCGACCCGAGGTTGGACGTCAGGATCAGGATGGTGTTGCGGAAGTCGACCGTGCGGCCCTGCCCGTCGGTCAGGCGGCCTTCGTCGAGCACCTGCAGCAGCACGTCGAACACGTCCGGGTGCGCCTTCTCGACCTCGTCGAACAGCACGACGGTGTAGGGCCGCCGGCGCACCGCTTCGGTCAGCTGACCGCCCTGGTCGTAACCGATATAGCCGGGAGGGGCACCCACCAGGCGGGCCACCGAGTGCTTCTCGCCGTACTCACTCATGTCGATGCGGACCATCGCCCGCTCGTCGTCGAACAGGAAGTCGGCCAGCGCTTTGGCCAGCTCGGTCTTGCCGACGCCGGTGGGGCCGAGGAACAAGAACGAGCCGGTGGGCCGGTTGGGGTCGGCGACCCCGGCCCGTGCGCGGCGCACCGCGTCAGAAACCGCAGTCACCGCTTTCCGTTGCCCGACGACGCGCTTGCCCAGCTCGTCCTCCATCCGCAGCAGCTTGGCGGTCTCGCCTTCCAACAGCCGCCCGGCCGGGATGCCCGTCCATGCCGACACCACGTCGGCGATGTCGTCGGGACCGACCTCTTCCTTGAGCATCACGCCCTCGCGAGCCTGGGCCGTCGGCAGCGCGGCGTCGAGCTTCTTTTCCACCTCGGGGATACGCCCGTACCGCAGTTCTGCGGCCTTGGCCAGGTCGCCGTCGCGCTCGGCGCGCTCGGACTCCCCGCGCAGCGTGTCCAGCTGTTCCTTGAGTTCGCGGACCACGTCGATCGCGTTCTTCTCGTTCTGCCACTTCGAGGTAAGGCCGGCGAGCTGTTCCTTCTTGTCGGCCAGCTCTGCACGTAACTTCTCCAAGCGCTCTCTGGACGCCGCGTCTTCTTCTTTGGCCAGCGCCATCTCTTCGATCTCGAGCCGGCGCACCAGCCGCTCGACCTCATCGACTTCGACGGGCCGGGAGTCGATCTCCATCCGCAACCGGCTGGCTGACTCGTCGACCAGGTCGATGGCCTTGTCCGGCAGGAACCGGGCGGTGATGTAGCGGTCGGACAGCGTGGCCGCGGCCACCAGCGCGGAGTCGGTGATCCGCACCCCGTGGTGCACCTCGTAGCGGTCCTTCAAACCGCGCAGGATGCCGACGGTGTCCTCGACCGACGGCTCGCCGACGAACACCTGCTGGAAGCGCCGCTCCAACGCAGCGTCCTTTTCGATGTACTTGCGGTACTCGTCAAGCGTGGTGGCGCCGACCAGTCGCAGTTCGCCACGGGCCAGCATCGGTTTGATCATGTTGCCGGCGTCCATCGCCGACTCACCGGTCGCTCCGGCCCCGACGATGGTGTGCAACTCGTCGATGAACGTAATGATTTGCCCCGCGGAGTTTTTGATGTCGTCGAGCACGGCCTTGAGCCGTTCCTCGAACTCGCCGCGATACTTGGCGCCGGCCACCATCGACCCGAGGTCCAGGGAGACCACGGTCTTGTCGCGCAGGCTCTCCGGCACGTCGCCGGCGACGATGCGCTGGGCCAGGCCCTCCACGATCGCGGTCTTGCCGACACCCGGCTCGCCGATCAGCACCGGATTGTTCTTGGTACGACGGGATAGCACCTGCACGACGCGGCGAATCTCGTTGTCCCGTCCGATGACCGGGTCGAGCTCGCCCTCGCGGGCCCGGGCGGTCAGGTCGGTGGAGTACTTCTCCAGCGCCTGGTAGGTGGCCTCGGGGTCAGCGCTGGTGACCCGGGCGCTGCCGCGCACCTTGACGAATGCGTCGCGCAATGCCTCCGGGGACGCGCCGTGGCCGGTCAGGAGCTTGGCCACGTCCGAGTCGCCGGTGGCCAGCCCCACCATCAGGTGCTCGGTCGAGACGTATTCGTCGTCCATCTCGGTGGCCAGTTGCTGAGCGGTGGTGATGGCGGCCAGCGATTCGCGGGACAGCTGCGGTTGCGAGCTGGCACCGCTGGCCTGGGGCAACCGCTCCAGAATGCGTTGCGCTTCGGCGCGGATGGTGGCGGGCTCGACGCCGACAGCCTCCAGCAGCGGAGCGGCGATCCCGTCGTTCTGCGTCAGCAGCGCCAACAGCAGATGAACCGGTCTGATCTCGGGGTTGCCGGCAGCGGTCGCCGCCTGCAGGGCCGATGTCAGGGCCGCCTGCGTCTTGGTTGTCGGGTTGAATGAGTCCACGAATTGCCTCCATCCGGGGTCCAGAAAGGGGGGTACTGAAAATGCTTGTCGCGTTATGCAACGCCGTCAAGGTTGAGTCTGTTCCACTCAACTCTACTTGGTTTCCGACGTCGCGGCAGCGAGCTGAGTATCGGCCCTGCCGGGCGGGTCCGCCCTAGCGGTTCGCGGCACGGTTATCGGTTGGGGTGTTATCGAGAAATGCGGGGTGAACAAAAGGGATGCCTGGTGTCATCATCTTGTATAACCACCCGGCAGCATTGTGATTCTCCCCGCTGGGGCCATCGGCTTCTTCGCTACCGGTTGCACGAAATTCTTTACGTGATGTATCTGGCCGGTGATATCCGTGGTGTCGACGGGTGTCTTTTCAGTCGTGGGTGCCGGATTCGGTTGTAGCTCTTGGTGGTTAGAGCATCCCGGTGGCTCTCTCGACCCAGGATGCGACTTTGCGGATAGGTACCGAATGAGCACGTCAATAAGGGTGTGTCGACGCCACAACGGTAGCCCGGGTATGCGCGAGCAGTTTGCTCGCGACAATACGGCGAGACGTCGCACGTGCTGTTCGCGTGCCGCTGCGCTTTTTTGTCTTGTCTAGTGCCGCTACGCACCGTTACGCTTCCGCGTTGTCTAGGGCCGCTAAGTACCGTCTGGATGTTTTTCGGCGGGTGTGGGTTAAGGGAGTCGCGTGATGTCGTTTGTGGTGGTAGCGCCGGACCTGGTGGGGGCAGCGGCGGGGGATCTGGCCAGGCTGGGTTCAACGATCAGTGCGGCGCACGCGGCCGCAGCGGCCGCCACGACGCAGCTGGCGGTCGCCGGCGGTGACGAGGTCTCGGCGCGTATCGCGGTGTTGTTCGGCGGCTACGCCCAGCAGTATCAGGCGGTCAGCGCGCAGGTAGCGGTGTTTCATGACCAGTTCGTGGCGGCGATGAACACTACGGGCTTGTCCTATATGACGACCGAGGCCGCCAACGCCGAGCAGAACCTGCTGAACGCGGTCAATGCGCCCACCCAGGCCCTGCTGGGGCGCCCGCTGATCGGCAACGGCACCAACGCGTCCACACCGGGTACTAACGGTCAGGCCGGTGGGCTGCTGATGGGTAACGGCGGCAATGGCGCCGCGGGGGCGCCCGGGCAGCCCGGCGGGTCGGGCGGGTCGGCGGGATTGTGGGGCAACGGCGGCACCGGCGGGGCTGGCGGGATCGGCGCTGGCACCGGCGGGGCCGGCGGTCACGGCGGGTGGCTGCTCGGTGTGGGCGGTGCCGGGGGCATCGGGGGCGCTGGTGGGGGCACCGGCGGGGCCGGCGGCAACGGCGGGTTGCTGTTCGGTGGCGGCGGTGTCGGCGGCATCGGGGGTGCTGATGGGGGCACCGGGGGGGCCGGGGGCCGCGCTGAGCTGCTGTTGGGCACCGGCGGTGCCGGCGGTGCCGGCGGGGCCGGCGGGGCCGGTACCGACGCGGGTCCCGGTGGGGCCGGCGGAGTCGGTGGGGCCGGGTGGTTGTTTGGCGGTGGCGGTGCCGGCGGCACCGGCGGGGCCGGTGCGGCCGGCATCCTGGGTATTGGCGGTGGCGCGGTCGCCGGGACCGGCGGGATCGGCGGGGCCGGCGGTGCTGGCGGGGCCGGTGGTCACGGTGCGATGTTGTTGGGCGCCGGCGGGCACGGCGGGCTGGGCGGGGCCGGCGGGATCGGCGGGACGGGCGGGGCCGGTGGGGATGGCAGCGTCACAGGTGGTGTGGGCGGGGTTGGTGGCGATGGCGGCACCGGCGGTATCGCCGGGCAGGGCGGGGCCGGCGGTGCGGCCGGCCAATTCTTCAGCAGCGGCGGCGCGGCCGGGGCTGCGGGCCTGGGCGGGGCCGGCGGGGCCGGTGGCACGGGCGGGGCTGGTGCTGACGCAGCCACGGGCTCGGGTAGTACCGGCTTTGCCGGCGGCGCGGGCGGCCAAGGCGGTCAGGGCGGCGGGACCGGCGCCGGCGGAACCAATGGCAGCGGTGGCCAAGGCGGCAACGGTGGCCAAGGCGGCACGGGCGGCGGCGGCGCAAACGGCACGACTACAGTGGCCGCCGCGTCCGGCGGCGACGGCGGCGACGGCGGTGCGGCCGGCGCCGGCGGCCAGGCCGGCCAAGGTCCCGGCGCGGCTGGCAACGACGGCAACGCGGGCACTGGGGGCACCGGTGGCCAAGGCGGCACCGGCGGCACCGGAGCGAACGGCACGACCACCAACACGGCCGGCGGCACCGGCGGCACCGGCTTTGCCGGCGGCAACGGCGGTCAGGGCGGCGCCGGGGGCACGGCCGGCGCCGGCGGCACCAACGGCGACGGCGGCCAAGGCGGCCAAGGCGGCACCGCCGGCACCGGCGGCAACGGTGGCAATGGCGCCCAAGGCACGATGCCCGCTGCCGGCGGCGTCAGCGGCCAGGGCGGCCAAGGCGGCCAAGCCGGCACCGGCGGCGACGGCGGCACCGGCGGCAACGCCGGAGACGGCACCGGCGCAGCCGGCCACGCCGGCGCCGGCGGCACCGGCGGCAACGCCGGCAACGGCGGCAACGGCGGCAACGGCGCGAACGGCACGACCACCGTGGCCGCCGCGTCCGGCGGCACCGGCGCGGCCGGCGGCACGGCCGGCGCCGGCGGCCTGGCCGGCAGCGACGGCACCGCCGCCGCCGCGGGCAACGCGGGCACTGGGGGCACCGGTGGCCAAGGCGGCCAAGGCGGCACCGGAGCAAACGGCACGACCACCAACACGGCCGGCGGCACCGGCGGCACCGGCTTTGCCGGCGGCAACGGCGGTCAGGGCGGCACCGGGGGCACTGCCGGCGCCGGCGGCACCAACGGCGACGGCGGCCAGGGCGGCCACGGCGGCACCGCCGGAAACGGCGGCAACGGAGGCACTGGCGCCC
>Ga0209693_10000038_pt1 | contig 51863 bp, 80 predicted proteins | sample HubBroMetageWRM3_FD_188345 | JGI IMG/M metagenome (GOLD analysis project Ga0209693, IMG submission 188345) | Warmed soil microbial communities from the Hubbard Brook experimental Forest, New Hampshire - Hubbard Brook CCASE Soil Metagenome WRM 3... | ecosystem: Environmental > Terrestrial > Soil... | reverse complement strand
GGTGGCTTTTGGGCAACAGGTGTTGCATCCATGCCACTGTGGCTGAACGGCAACGTGTCCTTTCCGCCACACTGTGACTTTGCCGCCACCCCCACCCCCAAAACGCGCGCGTCGGGCCGGCCCAGTGTTGCCCCGCAAATTTTTGTTGTGGGGAACAACCCATACCCATCACGCGGATTGCGAAGCGTGAGTTGACCGAGCGATTTCACTTGACATTTGGGGCAGGAAGGTGTATAATGGAATGCATGATGGAGGATTGTGCGGCATCGGAACGAGAAGGGTTTGAGCCTTTTGGCCACCCTCAGCCTGGAACTGGGGTTTATCTCCTTCTCTTCAAAGGGACAGTGCTGTACGTTGGGAAGTCTCTGAACGTTTATCATCGGATTGGTCAACACATCAGCGGTATGCGCAGGCATAAGAAAGGGCTTCGTCCAGCCAAAGGTAAGGAGGAAGTTCCGCTAATTGAGTTTGATCAAATCAAAGTCAAGTGGGTTCCGGTTTGGCAATTGGATGCAGAGGAGATTAAGCTCATCCAACGCTATCTCCCTGAGAAGAATACACTCATGAACCGTACTTTTATTGACGTATCGGACCTCCCGAAGGTCGCAAAGCTCATTGCTGATGCACCGCGTGTGACTTCGCTATTACATGGCAATACTCTTGGCTCTGTTCGTCGGAGGGCCGCGTAATGGGAGCCCTCACCGCCGCTGGCCGGGCCCTCGATCAGTACCGCGAACGCCACCACGCGGTAGCGCGCCTCGTCGCCATCGGCGCGACGCACGACCACATCCGTCGTCAGACTGGGATTTCGTTCAAGCGCATTTCGATCCTCCTCGCTGATCCCTCCTTCAAGGAACTCGTCACCCTCTACCGTGACGACGTGGAGAAGATTTGGAACCGGAACGTGGATCAATACCTCGACCTGGGCATGGCCAACATGATCCAGACTGAGGCCATGATCGCGGATCAACTTGAGGAAGCGGATGAGGCGGGGGATAAGCTCCCACTCTTGACCCTCAACCGCCTTTCTCAAGACCGCGCCGATCGCTTTGGCTATCCCAAGACCTCTCAGGTCGAACACAAGCACGACTTCGCAGCCCTCCTAGACCGCGCGATCGAACGCAGCGGGAAGGCCCGCGAGGTCAAGGTCATTGAGTCCACCGCCGTTGAAGTCAGTGAGGGGTCCCAGTCCTCCCGGACTAAGCCGCCCTTATTGCCTTCTGGGCCGGAGGCGGCGAAGACTGGGGAGCGTTCGAAACCTCCGGCCCGCCCTTCATTCGCAGCTATCCTAACTACTAAGCGGCGGAGGGTGGCCTAAGCGGTAACGTCAATGCACCGCCTTCAAGCGTTGACACATTCGGAGGTAGAACCCGATGGAAGAAGATAAGCCAAAGGAACGAAGAGCAGACCAGGATCATGTGATGTTGTTAATCGAAAAGGCTTCGATGGCAACTGATCATGATCAGGCAATGAAGTATTCACAGGCCGCTCTTAATGCAGCTAACGCTTTGAGTACCCTCGATTATATAAAGCAAGGAAAGCGTTAACAGTCTCCTGGGGGAGGGGCAAAGCTAGAGTGGGTCTAATCCTCCCGGACCGGGTTCACTTGCTTTGCCCCTTAGGGGTTTAGATGGACGAGAGCTTAGTCAATTGGCTCGCCTCTGTGTCGAAGGACCCCTTCGCCTACGTCTTAGGTGCATGGGAATGGGGCTCGCCCGGTCGCCTTGCCAACTTCAAAGGCCCCAACTATTGGCAAGAGGATCAGCTTAAGGGCATCCGCGATCGCCTGCAATCCACGACGAACCTGACCGAAGCCCTCCAGCCCATCCTCGAAGCCACAGCCTCTGGCCACGGCGTAGGCAAATCCGCCGAGGTCTCTTGGATTTGTAAATGGGGCATCGACACCCTTCCAGATACCCGTGGCGTGGTCACTGCCAATACCGAGCCCCAGCTTAAAGGTAAGACCTGGGCAGAGTTAGGGCGGTGGCACGCGGCCAGTATAACCAAAGATGTTTTCAAATTGACAGCTACGTCGTATTACCACCCCGAGTACGAACGCACTTGGCGCCTCGATCAAGTCCCCTGGTCCAAGAACAATCCCGAGGCCTTCGCGGGTCTGCACAATCAAGGCCGTCGCATCCTCCTCATCATGGATGAGGCCTCTGCCATCGACGACGTAATCTGGGAAACCAGCGAAGGCGCCCTCACTGATAAGGACACCCAAATCTTCTGGCTTGTCTATGGCAACCCTACCCGCAACTCGGGCCGCTTCAAGGAATGTTTCGAGGGCGGGATGTTTGCCAAGTATTGGCGCACGCGCTCCGTTGACTCCCGCTCAATCGACTTCACCAACAAAGAGCAAATCTCCAAGTGGATCGATGCCTACGGCGAAGACTCCGACTTCGTCCGCATCCGCGTCTACGGCATGTTCCCCCGCGTTGGTGAGATGGAGTTCTTCAATGCAGCCGACATCACTGAGGCCATGGCCCGCGACGCCATCTCCGCCCTCACCGATCCGCTTGCCCTTGGGGTGGACGTGGCACGATATGGCAAGAACGCTTCTGTCATTTACCCCCGCAAAGGACGGGACGCTCGTACCTACCCTCGAGAACGATTTCAAGGGCTTTCAACTGTACAACTAGCGGAGAAAGTCTTCGACGCGAACTTCCGTCTCCACGCTGATGGGATCATGGTGGATGGGGGTGGCGTGGGTGGCGGTGTGGTAGACCAGATCAGGCACAAGGCCCTCTTCTGCTACGAGGTCCAATTCGGCTCGAAGGACATGACCCCCCATCGCTCCTTCGGCTCTGAGCAGGAGCAATACGCCAACATGCGCAGCGGCATGTACGGGGCCCTGCGCGCCTGGACCAAGACCGGGTGCCTCCCCGATGACCCCGAACTTAAGCGCCAGTTCATGGCGATCAAATACACTTTCAACAAAAAAGACCAAATCCAACTCATCTCCAAAGAGGACATGCTCAAGCTCGACCCCGATCTCGAGCTTGACGATATCGATGCCCTCGCCCTGACCTTCTCGAACGCCCTCGCCCCGCACGAATATGCAGGTGGTGAGCATCAGCACAAGCCCAATGTCGAACACGACTACGATCCCCTTGAGCGGTATGAAGAAGAAGTGAGGGCCGCATGAATTTGAATTCTCTCCAGCACGCAATTGAGTACCTCCGTAAATGGATTGGTACCTGCTCCTGGGGATGGGATAGGAGTAGCTACCCTATCCACCGACTAAAGCTCCCGGGATATAGGAGCGAATTGCTAGCTGTGCAAAGCAGGGCAAGCGAACGCAGCATATGTGGCTCTTTGAGCGGGCGACAGGGGTTGGCCCAAGACCTTATGTCTTCAATCCCGTCGCCCGTCGCTCATCAGGTGCTTGCATGATGGGCACCCCTCAACCAGCAGCCCCCGTTCTCCCTCAGGCCCCCGGCGCCCCTCCAGTCTTCGGCGCCCAAGGCACCGGCCCAGGGCAAAAGCCCCAAGCGAAGCCATCCCAGCCTACCTTCCTTGGTTCGGGCCTCGTCGCCTCTCAGCAGAACCAAGGCCAGAAATCCCTGATCGGTGGAGCGGGGCTCTCATGATCGTCCCATTCGCCAAAGGCCAATCCGCGCAACAGGCCCCCGTCCAGGCGAAGCCTTCCGAAACCGACATGCTCATGGCACTCGCCACGATGCACTCCATGGGCCGCATCCCGAAGCCCACCCCGTCGAAGGCTCCGCAGGATGCCTGAACAATCCGCCTTCAACACCGGGATGATGAAGCTCCACCCCGCCATGCAGGCGAAGGTCAACCGCGCGACGATGCGCGCCAACATAAGGCTTGACTCCCCTGAGCAACTCTTTAGACAGAAGGCAGAGTCTAGGCTCCTTGGTTTGCGCACTAATCGATATAGCTGGTGGGTCCACGGAAGAGAGCTCGCCGACTATATCCTACCGCGTCGGTATAAATGGCTCATTACTCCGAACCAGCAGCAACGCGGGTCGCCAATCAACCAACACATACTTGACTCCACGGGAACTTTGGCTGCTAGGAATTTGGCTGCTGGAATGATGATGGGGTGCAGCGACCCAACCAAGCGCTGGTTTCGATACAAGATCAACAACATCGACTCGACACAGACCTCTCCGATTAGCCTTTGGCTTTCTCAAGTCGAGCGCCTGATCAATCTCATCCTCCTCCAGTCCAACTTCTACGACTCCCTCGCCATCTTCTACTTCGACCTCGTCGTCTTCGGCACGGCGGTGATGCTTATTTATGAGGATTTTGAAAATGTCATCCGTTGCTTCAACCCTTGCTTCGGGGAATATTACATCGATCAAGATGGCTACTACCGACCCAATGTATTCGCACGTGAGTTCACTAATACAGTGGACCAATGCGCGAATAGGTTTGGAGTTGAACAACTCTCTCCTAGCACAGCTAGACTGTGGGCCGAAGGCGGAACATCCCTAACGCGCGAGCTGGTAGTGGCGCATATGCTGGAGCCCAACGAGGATGGCCGCAAATACGGTATCCCTGAACTCTTCCCTTTCCGTGAGTGCTATTGGGAGTGGGGAGGTTCTGCTTCGCCACAAGGGGGTGGAGGCAACATTCGTGGCCTACTTTCCTCCAAGGGCTTTCACGAAAACCCTGCTATTACGTGTCGATGGGACTTGGTTAGTAATGACGCCTACGGCCGATCCCCTGGTATGGATGCCCTGCCCGATATCAAGCAGTTGCAAGTAGAGACCAAGCGCCTCTCCCAAGGCATCGACAAGATGGTCAACCCTCCGATGGTGGGGGATATCCAACTTAAGAACCAACCCGCCTCGTTGCTGCCCGGTGGCGTAACGTATGTGAATGGCATGACCGTTTCCGGCAAAGCCGGCTTCGCTCCAGCCTACTTGGTCAATCCCCAAGTCAAGGAAATGATGGAGCAGATGGCAGATGTCCGTTCCCGGATCAAAGAGACCTTTTACAACAACCTCTTTCAAGTCATTTCCCAATTCGAGACGCGCTCGAATGTCACCCTTGGTGAGATTGACGCCCGCCGTTCTGAGGCCATGCTCATGCTTGGGCCTGTTCTCGAACGTCTTAATCATGAAGGCTTTACTCAGATGCATGAACGCGTCTTCGGTATCGCCTCTCGTGCAGGCATCCTACCTCCAGCCCCACGTGAGATTGCTGGGGCTCATATTCATACCAACTTCACCTCTATGATTGAGCTCTCTCAAAACGCATCACAGGCTTCAGGTATCGAACGACTTTTTAATCTTGTTGGTTCTCTTGCTGGTATTGATCCAGCTGCTATGGATAATGTTGATGTTGATTATGGACTTGATAAAGTCAGTTACCTTTACAATAACGATCCTAAGTTAATTCGTTCGCCACAAGCATTGCAGATGATCCGCGCCAACCGCGACAAGCAACAGCAGCAGCAAGCGATCGCCGCTCAGGCCGACACCGCGCAGAAGCTCGCGGCTGGGGCGAAGACCCTCAGCGAAGCCAACCCCGGTCAGGGCTCGTTGATGACCAAACTCACAGGAGCCGCCCCATGATGGCAATTACCCCCGAAGCCCTCCTCGTCTGGTTCGTCTGGGGCTTCTTCATGGGCCTTGGCTGGACCATCGCTGCGTGGCTCATCACGCGCCTTTTGCTGTCGAGGTTCTAGTGACCGACTACAACGCCAGCGACACTCGTCAAATCAAAGCCGCGATCAAGCGCAACCGCTCTGATCGCGCCCTTGACGATGGCGTTCTTATCAAAGTGATGACCACCCAAGATGGCCGCGCCTGGATGTGGCGCCTCATCGGCCGCTGTCACGCTTTCCGAACCCCATACACCGGCGAGAACAACGCGACCAACTTCCAACTCGGCGAACAGAACATCGGGCTGGAGTTGATCGCCGATCTCCTCCGTGCCTGCCCAGATCAATTCATCTTCATGATGCGAGAGGCCAACGATGGCGGACGAACAGACGACGACAACGGGAACCGACGGGATAGCGCGAACGACGGACGGGACGATAGCGGATCAGGGGACGCCGCAGTCGAAAGAGACGACGACCGAACAGAAGACAGAGACGACGCTCCCGAAGACCGAACAGTCCAATGATGGCAAGTCGGTCCTAAACCAAAAGGCCGAAGGCGAGAAGAAGGAAGAGCCTCCTGCTAAGGGCGCCCCCGAGAAGTACGAAGACTTCAAAGCCCCTGAAGGCGTGAAGCTCGACCCCGTTGTCATCGCCAAAGCCCTTCCCATCTTCAAGGAGTTAGGCCTCCCGCAGGAGGGTGCGCAGAAGCTTGTCGATATGTATCGTGAGCTCACCGCCGAGGCGCAGGCCGCCCCTTACAAAGCCTATCAAGACACCGTCGCTGACTGGCTAAAGCAGTCGCAAGACCACCCTGACCTGCGAGGCAAGCTCGCCCCTGGCGGGGAGGTAAACGTTCGGATCGGGAAACTCCTCGACGGAGTCCCTGACGCGAAGCTGGCCTCGGACTTTCGCGAGGCGATGGACATCACCGGAGTAGGCAATCACCCCGCCTTCATCCGGATGATGGACCATTTCGCCAAGCAGCTGACCGAAGGTACGCATGTTGCAGGCAATGGACCAAGCAGGCACGGTCAATCCGCGCCGGGAGCTTCGACCGAGCCGGGAGCAGCGGCGGCCATGTGGCCTAAACTCCCATCGGCGAGCGATCGCCGTTAACCCTGCAACAAGGAACCAATTCCAATGGCAACTATCGGAAACCTCTCACTCACGTATGCCGATTGGGCAAAACGTGTAGAAGATGGGTTTAAGGTCGCCCGGATCATCGAACTCCTCTCTCAGACCAATGAGGTATTGGAGGATATGATGGTTGTCGAGGGCAACCAACCCACCGGCCACAAGACCACCGTTCGAACCGGCCTCCCACAGGCCACTTGGCGCTTACTGAACCAAGGTGTCCCGAACGCGAAGTCCACCACCGCCCAGATCGTCGACGCGTGTGGGAACCTCGAAACCTACTCCGTGATTGACAAAGACATCGCGGACCTGAACGGGAACACTCAAGAGTTCCGCCTTTCGGAAACGAAAGCCTTCCTCGAAGGGATGTCTCAGCAAGTCGCCGGGACCCTCATCTACGGCAACCAGTTTGTGAACCCGGAACGGTTCACCGGCCTTGCCCCTCGCTACTCGACCTCGAACACCGCCAACTCCCAGACCGCCAACAACGTCCTCTCCGGCGGTGGCGCTGCCTCGACCAACACCTCGATCTGGGTCCATGTCTGGGGCGATGACACCGCCCATGGCATTTTCCCAAAAGGAAAAATCACCGGCCTCCAGCATCGTGATATGGGTGAGTGGCCGGTTACGGACAGTTCCTCGAATACGTATCAGGCCTACCGTGATCACTTCAAGTGGGAGATCGGCTACGTCCTTCGCGACTGGCGCTACGTCGCCCGGATCGCGAACATCGACATCACCCAACTGACCGGCGTCTCAGCTGCCAACCTCATTAACCTCATCGTTCGCGCGATTTACAAACTCCCGACCCAGCCAGTCTCGGCCGGTACGATCCAGACTTCGGACACTCCCGAGGTCAGGGCCAATATGGGCCGCACGGTGATCTACTGTAATCGGGTCATCAGGACGTATTTGGACCTTCAAGCGATGAATAAGACCAATGTACTGCTCCGCATCGAAGAATTCGACGGCAAACCGATCACCACCTTCCGCGGTATCCCTTGCCGGACCTGCGACCAAATCCTCAACAACGAAGCCACCATCTAAGGAGCGGCACAATGATCCTCGACGCATTTCTCCAGTTCGATGCCGCGATCAACCTCGCTCAAATCGCAGGCACCTACAACTCCACCAACGTGATCGATCTCGGTATCACTTCAGGCATCCCTTCCTCCGCCAACGGCGGAGGAGCCCGCGATATCGGTATCGGTGACGACCCCACGATGAAGCTCTTGGTGCAGGTGACCACCGCCTTCACCTCTGCTGGTGCGGCCACCCTCCAGGTCACTCTCCAGTCGGCCATCGACAACGGCTCTGGCGCCCCGGCTGCATACTCCAACTGGTACTCCACTCCGGTCTACGCCCTTGCGACCCTTGTCCAAGGCGCTCGCCTCATGGACATGGACTTCCCTCGCCCACCGGACGGCGTGGCCATCCCTCGCTTCCTCCGCCTTCAATACGTCATCGGCACCGCCACCACCACCGCCGGTATCGTCGAAGCCCTGATCATCCTCGACCGGATGGATCAGTTCTACTCCGGAACCAACAACGCTGTGCTGTCGGGCTACCAGCCCGGCATCACTGTTGCGAACTAAGGAGGGCAAGATGAAAAGACTAGCTCAAGCTCTCCTTTGGGTCCTTGCATTGTGGGCTATGCCTGCAATGGCTCAAGTCCCATGCATCGGCGTGGGTAGTGTCAACAACGTTCCTCAAGTTGGCATTGTCTGTAAACAGGAACCCGGTGTCAATAGCTACGCCGCCACTGGCATAGCCGTTGTTCCACCCTCAGCCGCCACCGATCTCTCTTGCATCACCGGCGGTCTTAACGTCGTTGCTCGTATCCAGCAAGTCCGCGTCTCTGGCACCGCTGGTACACTGATCAACGTTCCTACCACCATCACCAAGCATGCCACCGCCAATACCGGAGGCACTCCCGCAACTGGCACCGCGCTGCCAGTTCCCTATCGACTGGACAGTACCGACTCGGCGCCTGTCGCTACCACCACTGCTTGGACTGCCAACCCTACTATCACTGATGCTGCACCAGGGTTGATCGACACAGGTATCCTCGTCCTCACCGCGACTGGTACACTTGCAGGCAATGCGGGCCTCAACTTCGACTGGTCCGAGCGCCAGTTTATTGAAGCCCCAACCCTCCGTGGTGTAGCCCAACAACTCTGCATCAACCTCAACGCCACTTCCATCTCGTCTGGCGTTGTCAACGTAGTCTGGCGTTGGACGGAGGCTCCCCAATGAAGAAGTTCTTCCTCGCCTGTGCGCTGGCTGGAAGCGCTCTGGCCTTTGCCGTCCACTATGCAAAGGCCACCGTCACGCCAATCACCTACGTCGGCAACGTCGCCTACCAAATGCTCAACTCGGACAAGACCATTGTCCCGTCCGTGGCCCTTACCACCAATCGAACCTGGACCCTCCCCTACGCCGGTGGCACCAACCTCACCGGCAACCTTGATATCATCGATGCCCAAGGCAACATCGGTGGTGCCAACTCTTGCTTGGTCATCGCCCCTCAATCTGGCGATACCATTAACGGGTCCTCAAACTCCATCACCTTCTGCGGCACCTATGGTAAGTTCTCAATCTTCCCCATCTCAGGAACGAACTGGACTTACTCCGTCGTCGCAGCGGGGCAGAACGCCGGCACTACCACTAACGATAACGCCTCAACTGGCAACGTTGGTGAAATGCAGACGGTGGTGGTTACCAAAACCAACGCTCGGCAGGCCACCACTAACTCCAGCACTACTCTTGGTAGCGTATCCCTGACCGCTGGTGACTGGGACTGCAACGCAGTGATGTCGCAGGCCCTCTCGCCTACTACCACCGCTACGCAACTCTCCGCCTCGATCGTTGGCACTGACGGTGTCCTTGGCACTCAAGGCACTGATGGTACCACCACCATCGTCCCGGCCTCTGCAATCAGTGTCGCTGGTGATGATCTTCGCATGGGTCAAGTCCGTGAGTCCCTTGCCTCGACCACTACCATCTTCCTAGTCTCCGGCGCAACCTTTGCCACTTCCCAACTCTGGACCTACGGGTCCCTTCGCTGCCGTAGGATGCGCTAATGCCTTGGCTGTCCTTCCTCATTCCCATCGCGTATATCCCCGGTGTCACCGGGGCCGCGTTGGCGACTGGATGGGCAGTCATGTCAGCTGGGTTGCCGATCGTCACCTGGAGGGGAGGGGCTACGTTGGCTTCTCCTCTCATCCCTCTCTTGGCGATAGCCTTCCTCACCTACGCAGGCACTTCGCTTGCGTGGGTCGACAACCCTGACACTGCCCTCTCCACCCTTTGGCAATACGCGATCCTGGCCGGAGCCTTCTATGCAGGAACTCAGCAGACCAATTTGGTGGGTGTTAGCATCGCTCTCGCTTTGGGCTTTGGCGTATCTAGCCTTCTTTGTGTTCCTCAAGCATTTGGCCTAGACTGGATCGTTGAGTATATCCCCTGCCGCCCCTCAGGCCTTATGTTCAACCCCATCATTCTCGGAGAAGGCTGTGCGATCACAATGCTCCTGTGCCTTTCCCACCGTCTGTGGTGGTTGGCTGGGTTGCTTGTTCCCGGCCTGTTACTCTCGCAATCCCGCGGCGCCTTCCTCGCCCTTGCAGTTGGCCTCGTCCTCACCTACTGCCGTCCCCAACGCGGTACACTCTGGTCCCTCGCCCCCATCTGGACCACCTGCTCCTTCTCCTCGGCGGTCACTCACGATGAAGCTAACGATTTCCGCTGGATGATATGGCGGGTCCTCTACCACTTCCTCGACTTCTGGGGCCACGGCGCCGGTTCCGTCGAGGCCGTCATCATCCGCTTCCGCGATCAGCTCTATTCACCAGGATACGCACATAATGAGTTCCTTGACCTCGCTTACCAATACGGAGTTGGAGCTCTCCCCGCCATTGCGCTTCTACTCATCCCAGGGCTTAACGCAGGACGAAGAGAATGGCCAACTTACATGGCCTTCCTCGCCTGCTGCCTCTTCTCCTTCCCCCTCCATTGCCCGCCCTTGGCATTCCTTGGAATGGTGGTTGCGGGTAACCTCGCTCGCGATTGGAGTTTTGCTCGCATGCGCCAGCAGCTTCGCGGACCTTGGGCTTTACCATCACTGGCTCACGCGGGAGCAGGCGCACGCGGTTTGGCCAATTAGTTGGGAGATTAACAATGGGAACTAACATGCTCAAGTCACTCCCTCTCCTGCTGGCGTTGGGCATTGCCCCGGCGTTAGCTCAGCCAGTCTTCCCGCTGACGCAGGCCTCAGTACCAATCACGGTCTCAACACAAACTACGCAGCAGTTAGTTGCGGCGCCTACTCAGTCCAACCAAGCCATCGTCGTTACCTCAGCCTTCGTCATCGCCGCCGGCACAACCAACGTCCAGTTCGTCTACGGTACTGGCACCAACTGCGGCACCGGTCAAGGGAACGTCTCTGGCAATCTCCAACTAACCGCTCAGGTCGGCTTCTTCGGTGGGAACGGATCAGGTGTGATTTGGGTCCTTCCCAAAAACACCGCCCTTTGCGTTGTCAACTCTCAAGCCATCGCTATCCCTGGAAGCGTGAGCTATGCGGTCTTTTAGACTAGCTCTTTTAGCATTAGCACTTGCCTCTCCTGTTCAGGCTCAGCTTTTAATGACTGGGGCTGGTGGAGGAGTTGCTGTTGTACCCTCTTATCAAGGCCTCGGCGATATAACCTCTGGTGCTATTGCATTCTACAGCGCCGGCCGCGCTTACAATGCTGCATATGCCACAGCAAAAAGTTCACTCGCTGATCTTGTAGATACTACAACTGGATTGCTTGCTTGTACATTAAAAGTTGGCATAAACGGTTATGCCGATTTAACTACCGCGTATTGTCCTACGTTAGTGCCAGTCAGTAACGTAGTGACGTGGTGTACAACCGTTGGTGGATGTAGCATCACCAAGATCTACGACCAGACTGGCAACGGCAATCACGTTGTCCAGGCGACCCTCGCCAATATGCCGGCGCTGACGTTCAATGCGCAGAATGGACTGCCGTGTGCGGCGGGAACGAACAACGCTGCTATTCAACTAAAAACCGCTGGAAATATTTCCCAGGCGGCACCATTTACGAGAGGTGCGGTCGTCGAACGCACCGGCAGTCCCACGACGCTGCAAAAAATTGCCAGCAATGGATCAAATGCGAATACGTTTAATTTTACTGCGAGCGCCAATACGATTTCAACAGCCAATCCAACATCGGTCTCGCTGACAGCCAACGATAATTCTTTCCACGCAATTTTAGCCGTGATAAGCGCGACAGCCCCGCTCTTTGCTGTCGACTCCAGCGCAAACACATCGACTTCCACAAGCGGGACTGCGGCGCTTGCCTCAAATGAATACGTCATGGGCCGCAGCGGCGGAACGCAAGGATTGTTAGCCGGACTCGTATGCGAAGATTGGATATACCCAGCCGATCTCAATTCATCCTATCAAGCCATGCTCGCCAATATGCGCAGTGCTACGAATGGGTGGAACTTTTAACCAGGAGAAAGAACTATGGCCCGTTGGAAGCTCACCGAAGCCCACTATCTCAAAGTCCCCGGCACCGCTTGGGAATACAACTCCATCGACCGTCGAACCGGGCGGCCCAAGCGGGAGGTCTTTTCCGTTCCCCTTCAACTCGACCCCAAGTCCATCGACGACCTCACCAAGCACGGCCAGCCGGACCCGTCCTTCCCCTCGCGAGATATCGAGGACTACATCATCGTCGTTACCGACGCCCCAGGCGTCAACCAACGCGACGTTGTCTTTGAAGGCAAGCCCACCCCTGGAATGCTCCCACTCGATGATGAGGCCAAGGCCATCACCGCTGAATGCTCAAACGGTTTATGGAAGCCGACTCCTGGCACCGACGACGACTCTCAGCGAGCATCTCTCTCCAACCAGATCATCGACACCCTTATGGGCCAGATGAACACGATCAAGGATGAAGTCCACAAGGCCCCGCAGATCGAGGGAATGGGCGAACTCATTGCCACAATGACTGCGATGATGAGACAGAACAGCGAGATCATTGGCCTATTGGCGAAGCAATCGGCTGAAGGCAAACGCCGAGCAGCCTAATGGGCGGGCCATCACAGACCGACCTCGACGCAGGTGGTACCGTTCGTCGGTGGGTCAATACCTATCTTGGTCCATCGGTGGGATGGGTTCGCACCCCTGCTCAGAACTTCTTCGCGGACCCAACCACTGGCAATGGTACCACGATCCAAACTGCTGGGACTTATCAACTTGATCTCTGTACCAATTTCGTTCAAGTCTCTGTCGCTGGGGCGGTTACTATCTTATTGCCTTCGGCTAAAACCGCTCGTGCTGTAACTCAACCAGGGCTTAACGTCCAAGTACCAGTAACTATAGTTGACATTGGGGGCAACGCCGCCGCACATCCGATTACCATCAAACCAATTTCTCTTGCTGAGACGATTATGGGCTTAACGCAAATTCAGATCACTAGCAACTTCGGTGGGTTCATCCTCGAACCGAGCAACCTTCTTGCTGGATGGGTCAACGCACAATGAGATGGATCGTCCTCGCCTTTGCGTTGTTATTTTCAACCGCTGCGAGCGCACAATGCTCAGGCGTGTTTCCAAACCAATATATGTGCGGGAACAATAGTGGTGGCCCTAACGTTCCTTCCCCCATACCATTCAACGTCTTCACCTCCGCTCAAGTGGACGCCCTTTGCGCCACCAACAACAACTTCCTCCTTCGTATCGCTGGCGTTTGGCAGTGCAGCGGGAACAATAGCGTCGCTGGCAATCTCACCTGGACTGGGAATGTCACTAATGGCGGGGATGTATATTTCCAAAGCGGCCGCCCTTGGATTGATGTTCGTGCTTATGGCGCCACTGGCAATGGCACCACCGATGACACCGCCGCTGTCCAGGCAGCAATCACCGCAGCTACAGGCGGAACAGTTTACTTCCCCTTAGGTACCTATTGCATTAAAACCGCTGGTGGCCTCTCGGTCACTACCACAGGCCTGCATTTGGTCGGTCCCGCCTTTGGCGCTGGGGTACTAATCTCCACTTGTGGGGCTAATGTCAATCTATTTACCTTGAACGCCGATAGTATCGATGTTCAATTCTTAGCATTACTCGGCCCCGGTTATGGAGCGAGTGCCAATAACAATGCAATTACCATTGGTAGCTCCTGCGTTCGTTGCATCATCCACGATGTAGACGTAAATGGCGGATACCACGCGATTTCTATCGCAGCCCCCGATGTTACAATCGAACACATCCGCTCTGGCGGGGCCTATAGTAATGCCCTTGTTAATATCGTCGGCACCTCCGCCGGGGCTTATATCAAACGTAGCGAGCTAGACCAAAACTGGCCAGTCAGTGTTCCTAGTGGCCTCGCCTCTATCTCAGCATGGCAGGCGAACACTCCTTATATCGCTGGTAACGTAGTCTCCACTCAAGGCTACTATATCCAAGCTCGTGTTGGTGGTACAAGTAGCTCTGGCGCGCCGACCCTTGCTAACTACAATACTGACATCCCCGACGGTGCAACACTAAAATGGCAACTTGTCGGGCAAACTACCTACTACGGCGTCGCTATTGACACCGGCGCGATTAACAACTTCGTCTTCGACACTGATATATCTGGCCCATACACCGCGCCGATTACTATCTCCAACTCCCTTGCAGGCGTAGCACCAATCAGTACCCAGATTTGGGGCGGCACCACCCTCGGTCAATTCACAACCATTGGCATCTATGCTCAAGCCGGTTCGGATTTAACCGTCAGTGGCGTGCACGTACAGAGTTGTATCGAGACTGGTTGCATCGGCATCTACCTAACCTCTGGTTGGACTGGGAATGCGACTATCAATAACGGTAACATTATCACTGGGATGGGCACAAGTGGTAATGGCATCGTCGTCGCTGGTGGTGTGCAGACGCTTATAGAAGGTAACCAAGTCTTTAGCGGAGGTGGCACCGGTATTGCTGTCTCAGCTAACGTAACTGATTTTCAAATCGTGGGGAATGTTGCAGGGTCTTCATCATTCGGCACCAACGGCGCTGGCATTACCGTTGCCTCTGGTAGTAGTGACAATTACACTATCACCGGGAATAACTGCCACGGTGCAACAAGTACCTGCATTACCGATGGTGGAACTGGAATACACAAGTTCGTCCGTGGCAACAATACTCAAATCTACACTGAGATGATTGATGCCTACTCTACCGGCCCGATCAACTCCATCCTTACCCCCAAGGCCGGATACACCGTTTGGAACGTTTCTTCGACCGTCGATAACCTCGCCACCGACACTCTTCAATACACCTGTTCAGGTGCCCCGACTATTACCTACTACGAATGTGGAACCTCCGTTACCTGCGCCTCCCCAATCCAAATCGGCGCGATCACTCTCGCTGCCAGCGGTCGGGTCTATTCCAACACCACCGGCTTATCATCGACCCAAATCTCCGCAGGGGACTATACCGCTTGGGGCCTATCCGGCACCTGCTCCGCACTCCAGCTTACAGCGAAGGCTCAAGTCCATGCCCAATGAAAAGCCTGAAGTCGATCTTGAAGAGCTTACTGAGAAGGGGCTGTTGCTCCGTGTTGCACAGGAGCTTAAGTCTATTCGTGTCCTTCTAACTGGCGCTGTTCACTTCCAACGCGAAGCGGAGAAAGAAATCCCTGAGTACATGCGCCGGTTCATGGACTATATGCACGACGTCAGCGACATCACCTATATGTATGAGAGCCGTGGACATCAGGCGCCAGAATATGTAAAGCGTGAAGCAGAGCGTTGCGACGATCGCCTGCGCCAGCTTCTAAACATCCTCCATACCGACGGAGGTGAGTTTGAAAAAATCCGTCGTGAGATGGCAAAGGACAAAGAGAACCGCTGGGATCATACCCGGCAATTAGCAGCACCAAAGGAGCAAGCATGAGGCAAGGTTCAGGAAATAACAGCGACAGCGGCCGTAAGCGGGAGCCGGTGGTACACTCCATCAACCCTGCTGCGGTTGCTCAGATCGGCACCGCTCTTGGTAACAAGGCCACCGACGTGCCACACACCCTTCGGGGTGGTGCCGAGGCGATGCATAAAGGTCGTGGGTTCTCCGCCCCTCACGACGAAGGACGGACTATTCACCATGGCGGGTCGCAAAGGAAACATGACTGATGAGCCTAGCCATAGACGAGATCAATGGACTACTCAATATCGTGAAGGAAGCCGCAGGGCATCCGCAGAAGCTTGGCTCCCTCGGAGCCTTAGCGATGAAGGCGCTTGAGAGCCACAACGCCGCGGCTAAGAAGGAGCATGACAAAATCCTCGCCGATGAGGCGAAACAGGTTGCAGCTAAGCGGCAGGATGAACTCAACAAGCAAGCGGCTCAGGCAGCAAAGGACAACAAGTCAGCCGCGTTGACATTGAAGCCTCAAGAGCCACCGAAGCCTATTGCACGGCCCGCGACCGAGTTCAAGCCTGAGCCAAAGGAAGAGCCTGAGGCTGATGAATATTCCACAACCGCTGAACCCGTTCAACGCCGTAACGTCACCGAGGAGGTAGCCAATGGCTAGAGGTATCCTTTCCGAGTACGGCCCCGACACTCCCAAGCCCCAAGCCTCCCGCATGTCCGGGAGCGGGCAGGTGGAGTGTAAGCCCCTTCCTTATGATCCGCCGAAGGGGCCCAAGGGCCAGATGGAGCAGGGGCCGGGGCTGCACGGCACTAACCACGGCAACTGCGGCACGCAGAAGTAAATGGTCGCCCTCGTCGACATCGGCAACCGAGCCCTTCAGTTGGCGGGCACGCGCACAAGCATGTCCGCCAACGAACTCGCGACGAATGGATCGAACGAGGCGATCCAGATTAACCTCGTCATCTACAATCTCCGAGATGAAATCCTTCGGATGGCTCCATGGGATTGTGCTTTTAATTTCAATAATCTCAACTACATCACCTCCACCCCCGGTACGCCGGAGAACACTTCTCAGATCACGCAGACTTGGGTAAAGGGCCAGCCTGCACCTCCATGGAGCTACGAATATGCGTACCCAGGTGATTGTCTCCGTGCTTGCTGGGTTGTTCCTTGGCTCAACACTGGCTTTGCTGGGGGTATTCCCATCACCACTGCGGTCACCTCCGTCGGTATGGGCTCCCCCACTAATTGGGGTTCTCCTCCATCCCCTTTCAAGATAGGCATTGATCAGTTCTACTCTGTAGCAACGATGACGCTCAACGCCCCTGGCCTTGGCTATGCCGTAGGGGACTTGATCTATCTCGCTCCAGGGCAATACTCACCAAGTAATATCCCCACGAACAATCCCCCAATCGGTGGACCGGCGATCGCTCAGGTTACTGGGATTGGCGCTCTTGGCGCTATCACCTCCATTGCAATGGTCAACACCTTCGCTCAATCCCAGCCTGAGAATATCGAACCACTCTCAGGGCAATACTTCTCGATCCAACCCTCGCCCATGTCTCAGTCCTCGACCACCGGCTCGGGCTCTGGGGCCACGATCAACGTTACCTTCACCGCCACCCAGACCGACCAACGTGTGATTTGGACTGGGCAAGAGTTCGCGACCCTAGCCTATGTCAAGCAGGTCACCGACCCGAATGTGATGGACCCGTTGTTCATCTCCGCTTGGGTCCATGGCCTCGCTGGCTATGTCGGCTACCAACTCCACGGCTCGGTGCAGAAGTCGAACATGGAGATTGGACTTGCCAACAACGTGATTATGGAAGCGAGGAAGGCGGATGGGAATGAAGGCTTAACCGTCAACGATGTAATGCCTGACTTCCTTCGCATCCGTGGGGGCTACTCTCCTAACTTTGAGTATTCATCTTCTATAGGAGGTTTTAATTGGGGGCCGCTGCTGACAGCGTTTTGACATGAGCACTTATTCAGAAGAGCTAAAACGACGATTGCTGTTACGCATTGACATTGCTGATAACGGCTGTTGGAATTGGCTTGGTTCAAAAGGAACTAATGGTTATGGAACTATAACATACTTATATCGAACTCTATCTTGTCATCGCGCTTCTTGGATTGTACATTTTGAAACGCTTCCTGATGACGCATGTGTTCTTCACAAGTGCGATAATCGGGCGTGTATAAACCCTGACCATTTGTTTCTTGGAACATATCAAGATAACCACGATGACATGCATAGGAAAGGACGAAGTAATCATCGTCATGGAGCGAAATTGACATATGAACAAGTAGATGAAATCAAATATCTTTTAGGAGAAGGCAGTTTATCTCAGTACAAAATTGGGCAGATTTATGGGGTATCTAGATCAGCAGTCTTACAAATCCATCTTGGGTTAAGTTACAACCGTCCATGAGCCAACCACATATACAAACTTCATTTGCCTCTGGTGAAGTTGCACCGAAGTTAAGATCGCGTATCGACGTACAGAAATATCATAACGGGGCCGCCCTACTCCGCAACTTCTTCGTCGACTATTCCGGCGGCGGGGCCTCCACTCGCCAAGGAACGAAGTTCATCAACCAATGCAAATCCCTCGGTGCGAGACTGGTCGCCTTCCAGCCCTCAACCACCATCGCCTACGAGCTCGAGTTCGGCCAAGGCTACATCCGGTTCTATTCTAATGGCTCACCAATCTTGGAAACAGCGACTACTATTTCAGGCGCGACACAGGCTAATCCCGGGGTTATTACTGACGTTGGGCATGGTTATTCTACTGGGGATTGGGTTTTTATTAATGCTATAGCGGGGATGACGCAGCTTAACGGCAACTATTACATCGTCGTTAAGACTGGGGCCAACACTTATACCCTCACCGACCTAAACGGCAACGCGATCAACACCACCGGCTTCGGCGCCTATATCAGCGGTGGCACCGCGCAGCGGGTTTATACTTTGGCTTCGCCCTATATCACCGCGGACCTGTTCCCAAATCCCCTGACCGGTAATCCTGGGATTAAGTTCGTTCAGGATGTGACCTCCCTTATCATTTGCCATCCAAGCTACTCTCCTCATATCCTCACCATCACCTCCGCGACGAACTGGTCCCTGACCGCAATCACCTTTGGCTCTACAGTCGTCACCCCCACTGGCATCTCCGTCTCCACCACCTCCACCTCCGGCTTCGGTTGGAACTACGGTTACCTCGTTACAGCGGTGGATAATAATGGGCAGGAGAGTGGGCCTAGCCAGCCGGGGATCATTACCAATATCCAACTTATCAGCAGCGCGGGTATCACTAATACTCTCTCTTGGAATGCCGTTCCGGGAGCAGTGAGTTATAACGTTTACAAAGCCTCCCCCACCGTCATCACCACTATCGTAACCGGTGCCCCCTTCGGCTTCATCGGCAACACCACCGGCCTTTCCTTCAACGACGCATTCCCTGGGATCGACCCGGACTTCTCTCAATCCCCGCCGGTTGTGCAGAACCCATTCCAAGGGGCGTCGGTCACCAACCTAAACATTACCGCCGTTGGTAATTACAATGGGCTAGTAGTCCCTGCGGTTACCATCGGCGCACCACCTGTGGGCGGGATACAGGCAACGGCCTATGCTTCGCTGACCACGCCGACTACGACGTTGGCTGGGGGTGGGATAGGGTATGTGCCGGGGGATGTGGTCTACTTCCAAGGCAATGTCTCTATCACTGTGCTAACAGTGAGTGGTATTAATAGTACCATCGTCACCTACAGTCTCCTCAGCCCTGGCTCACTCACTGCTGGAACCGCCCCTGCGACCTTGGCGCAGGTAGCTGGTGGATCAACGAGTGGCAGCGGCGCTACGCTAAACGCGAACTGGATATTAGGCAACCTCGTCCTAGTCTCTGGTGGTTCTGGCTACGTCTCCGCCCCCAGCGTCGCCTTCTCCACCGGCGCGGCGACAGCGACTTCCACCATCGGCACTTCCCAAGGTGGCAACCCTGGCGTTCCTGGGTTCATGCAAGAGAGGTTGATGCTGGCGAACCAGCCCACGGCGATCCAAGGGTACAACATCTCCCAGCCGGCATCGTTCTTTAACTTCAATATCTCGAACCCGAGCGAAGATGACGATGCAATTTCTGGCAATATCATCGCCGAGGAACTGAACGATATTAGAAACTTGACCCCAGTCCCGACAGGCATGATCGCCTTCACCGGCAAGGGCGCGTGGCTCATCAACGGCGGCGGGGGCATCTCAACACAGACGCCAATTACCCCGAGCAACCAAACCGCCCAGCCCCAAGGCTTCAACGGCGCCAACGACATGCGCCCGATCAAGATCAACATGGACGCCCTTTACGTTACCAATAAGGGCAACTACGTCCGTGACCTGACCTACAACCTCTACGCCCAAATCTTCACTGGGGCCGATATCAGCGCGATGGCCAATCACCTCTTCTTTGGCCATTACATGCTCGACTGGGCCTGGAGTGAAGAGCCATTCAAGGTCCTTTGGGCCATTCGTGACGATGGGCAGATGATATCCCTGACCTTTGTCAAGGATCAAGAGGTCCAGGGTTGGGCTCACCACGACACCAACGGCCAATTCAAATCCGTCTGCTCCGCGATTGAGAATGTGAATGGGAACATTGTCGATGCGGTTTATTGCATCGTCCAACGCCTTGTCAATGGTAATACTGTTCAGTATGTCGAGCGAATGGCGGACCGCTACTTCCCTTACGGGTATGAGGATAGCTGGTCGGTGGACTGTGCATTGCAGACGACGCCGGCGATTTCGCCAACGGGGAACCTGACTATTATTGGCGATGCAAGTAAGATAGGCAACGTCGTTACCCTGATTGACGGAGTCAATTCACCCTTCACTATAACGATGGCAACGAACGGTTGGGTAGTCCGATCAGGTGGGGGCATTTACAAGATCACTGCCTATACCTCCGCCTCTCAGGTTACGGCAACGGCCACCCGCGTTCCTTCTCTCATCAACGCCTACACTAACATCGCCTTCCCGACGAGCTACACTATATGGCAACCGATATCGAATGTGAGCGGCCTGACCCAGCTAATCGGCCAGCAGGTGATCGGGGTCGCCGATGGCACTACGATCGGCCCCTTCACCGTCTCGGCCACTGGGACGGTCGCACTTGGATTGACTGCATCGAAGGTGACCCTTGGCCTTGCCTACCTTCCCCAGTTGCAAACCCTCCCCCTCGAGCCCGCTTCGCAGAAAGGGACGACACAGAGCAAGAGAAAGAAGTTTCCTGATATCGTGCTTCGCGTCGCCGACACCCTTGGCCTCCAAGTTGGCACCTCCTTCGCCAACGCGGTGAATGTGAAAGACTTCGTCATCGGGGCAATCCCTTCGCAATCGACCGGGCCAGGGCAGACGGTGATGGACTTGATCAATCCTTCCATCTCCCCCAACGGCAACGTCACCGACGGCTTCACCGTCAACGACCCCCTCTGGCAAGAGATCGGCCAACTCTGTATCCAGCAAAACCTCCCGTACCCGGCAACGATCCTTGGGATCATCCCCAGCGTAGTGGTAGGTGATGAATGATGGTTGATATCCTCGCCAAGGCCCCTTCCACTACCAGCGATCTTATTCAGCGATCGCCGTTTGCTGACATCCCTGGTGCTGAGGAAGTGTTTAAGGAATGTATCTGGCGCTCGATCGAGATTAGACAAGGCCTCGTCGATGGCAAGATCGCCTGCGTGTGGGGGCTAATCCCACCGACGGTGCTCAGTACCACTGCATACCTTTGGCTGCTCACTACTGATATCATCGCCGAGCATAAGTTTCTTTTCGTCCGCCATTCACAACGGTACATCGAGGAGGCTTTGAAGAAGTATCCAACCATCATCGGCGAAGTCATTGGCCACAACCCCTCCGCCTCTCGATGGATACATTGGCTAGGTGGGGAGTTCGGGCCAATGATCGGTGGTCGAACTCCATTTACGATAAGGGCCAAGTAACATGGCAATGGCAGCTGGGCCTACAGCGGCGATTGGAGTTGGTAGTACCGCTGCGGGTGGCGTGATGGGCGTGATTGGGAGCCTGTTCCAAGGGCAAGCCCAATCGAATATGTATAAGTACCAAGCGGGCGTGGCGCAGGTTAATGCTAAGGTCGCTAACCAAGATGCACAGTACGCCACTGAAGCAGGGAACGTTGAGGCGACTAACTCAGGGCTTCGTACCCGCGCTGAGGTTGGGACCACCCGCGCTGGGATGGCGGCGGGGAATGTAGATATCAACTCTGGGTCCGGCGCGAGGGTCGTGTCGAGTGAGACCGCCATTGGTCAGGAGAACGAGGCCACCATTCGAGCCAACGCCGCTAAGCGGGCCTACGGGTTTGAAGTGAAGGCCGCTGGGGACACCGCTACCGCTGGGGCGATGGACGTAGCAGCTACGACCTCCATCGAGTCTGGAGATATCGGCGCGATAAGCTCTGTCATCGGCGCGGCGGGGAGTGTGTCAAGCAAGTGGTTGCAGGCGGGTCAGGTCTTTGGCTCTGGTAGCACTAGCACTACTGCCAGTGGTAGTTTCCCAGGAACAGGATAACCTTTGCCCCAAGTCCCTTACATAAAAGAACCAACCGTTGACCCTCAATCGCCTGGGGAGCAGGTCAATGTCAATGCTCCGCCCGCTGCCTTTGGCGAGAATATCGGGGCGGCCCTCTCACACCTTGGCACGACCACCGATCAAGTCGGTAACGAACTCTTCACCCGCGCCATCGCGCTGCAAGACCTCGCGAATGAGACCCAGGCTCGGAATAAGGTCATCGACTTCACTACCCAGGCCGCTCAGCGCCAAGCAGACTTTGACTCCCTTCAAGGGGTGGATGCAAAGAACGCTCTCCCGGCGCATCTTAAAGCTATCAGCGATATGCGCAATGATATGCGCGGGACGCTCTCGTCCCCGATGGCCCAGAAGTATTTTGATCAAGAGGCTTCGAGCTTTCAGAACCGGATCACCTTCTCCTCAGCTGCGCATGCGGGGGAGCAGTTTAAGCAATATGCGATCGGCACTGCTCAGGCCAGGATCGACAACACGACTAAGGCCTACGTCGACCCCTTCAGCGAGAGCGAGTACGCGGCGAAGAACCAAACGATCGAGAATGAGTCCCACACCATCGCGGGGCTCAAAGGCTGGGGCGAAGATGAACGGCAGGCTTACGTCTTAAAGCAGCAGAGTGTTAACCGCCTGGGGCAGATTGAACAGCAGGCGATTGAGAACCCGATCAAGGCTTATGACACTCTCCAGACTTCAATCAAGAACGGTGAGATAGATCAGGCTTCGGGGGATCGGGCGTTGGATAATATCTATCTACATAACCGTGGGGTGGGAGTTCAGAACCAAGCGAGTTCGATCTTCGGGCCGAACAAGTCCCTCACTGACATGGATGCTCAGGCTCATAAGATCGCTCAAGACCCATCCGTGACCCTCGGCGATCCGATGTTCGAAAAGGACCTTCGGACGGCGATCCGGTCCAAGGCTCTCTATGACAAGTCCATCACCACCGATCAGAACCGGACGAATATGGGGACCTTGTTTGATGCAATCCATTCGGACAAGTACAAGACTACTCAAGAGCTTCTAGCTGACCCAGAGGTCGGTGCGGCAATCCACGCGCTCCCGTCAAAGGACCAGGATAAAATCCCTGAGATGCTAAAGCAGCATTGGACGCAGCATGATGCTGATGCAGGGTATGCGAACTATCAGGCATTGTACGGGTCCGCTCGGAGCAACCCTGGTCAGTTTATGGACACTGACCTCTATGACCCTGACCTGCATCTGACTAAGGAACAGCGGGGGGACTTGCTTGGCATTCGAAAGCAGCTAGTTGCTAACCCGAATGTCAACCCTCAGATGAGCAGGGCTCTGAGATGGATGACTGTTACCCATGGTCAAGAGCTTGATGACCTAGGCGTGCGCCATCCCCCGGCGCGCAACGAAGACCCATCTAGCGATCGGGTCAAGAACTATAATATGTATGTCGGGTCCCTGGCTCAGGCGATTGAAGCCTTTCAGGAAACCAATAAACACTTCCCTAACCCTCAAGAGTTCGAAGAGAAAGTTGCTAAGCCGTTGCTAATGCAACACTCTACCTCTGAGGGGACTTGGTTCCATGGGCTGATGGGCAACCGCGACGTTCCTGAGTTTGAAAAGACTATTCCAGATGAGGTGATGACTGAGGCTAAGTCCGCGTTGCAAGAGGAAGCCGCGAAGCATGATAACCTTGGACCGGACTATCAGCCCTCCGAGAACGAAGTGCGGATGTACATAGTCCGTAAGCAGTGGGACGAGTTCTATAAGAAAGCAAAGGCGAGCGAAGGTGGCAGAACAGGACCCAAGTAGTCAAGATGACAGTAGTGGCTTTGTGGATGATAACGTCCTCCAAATGTCACCTGCTGCCTTCGTGCTGAACCAACGCCGAAGGGCGACGGTAGGGGCGATCAACGATCTTGAGGCGAACCCTGATGACGCTGCTAAGGCTCAGCAGCTGGCTAGGGCGACGGGGGCGGGGCCATCACTCGTCTATGGGAACTTAGAGAACTTCGAGCAGCAGCATAAGGCGGCGCTCACTTCCAACATCTTAGACAACAACCCCTACATCCGCGACTATATCCAAACCCACCCGCTCGGGTCGAAGATTTCCAACGACGATTGGGGGCAGCTAGATAAACTATCCCAGGCGATCCAGGCTACGCCAGTTGGCAGGCTTGGGACTGGTATAGTCCAGATGGCCAAGGACTTCGGGGAGGGGTTTGGGCGGCCGGGGTTATTTGGGACTGGGCCCGAGAATATCGCCGAAGCTCGCGCCCATCCCTTCGTCGGGGCGGCGATGGCAACTGCGGCGATTGGATTGGCCCCGTTGGATGTCGCAGTGCGGGCGCCTGGGGGCGTGATCAACGCCGTTGCGCAGTCGGTTCGAAGGTCGTACGAAACCCTCACCGGGCGATCAGGGGTGGACGCCACGGAGCAGTTCCTCCAAGTCATCTCTGATCCAGGCGCGTTGGCCTCGATCAATCCCATCCTCGGCGAAGCCAGTGAGGTCTTTGGTGAGGGCCTTCGTGAGCGGGCGAAGTTGCGGGAGCAGGTAGATAAGGTCGCGCCTTATCTCAAGGCTGGGGAAGTTCCACCGCCTGGTGTGAGTGAGATTATCGACGATGCGAGACAGGAGGAGAACAAAGCTTTCTTGAAAGGGCTCAAGGAGCAGGGGTCTGCGGCTAACGCTACGAACACCATTGAGCGGGACCCGCAGAGCTTTAAGGACTTCGTCAACGCTCACAACCCTGGGCACATCGAACTTCAGGCAGATGCCGTCCGTGGCCTCTACGGCGAAGACATCCCCTCTCCCGGTGACGATCGCTTCGGGGATATCCCCGGCTTCGAGCAGGAGCTTCAGCTAGCCGAGCGGCATAACGGGCATGTGCAGGTGCCCTTGGCGGATTGGCTTCTGTTTCAGAATAAGAACCCGGAGGAGGCGAAGTTCCTTCAGGACTATGCGACCCTGCCAGGGGGCGTGACGAAGGCTGAGGGGGAGTTGGCGAAGGAGAGGCAGGCGGCGGCAGAGCCAAAGGAAGAGGAAGAGTCTAAGCCTGTGGAGGGTGAGGAGCCTCAAGCCCAAGTCCTTCCTGCTAAGGAAGTCAATCCCCATGAACTGGCGATGGCCTCCATCCGCTCCGCCGCAGGTCTAGACCCAATCTTCGCCCGCCAGCCGGGGATCATTCCTGAAACGGCAGGGGAGGGGACCCTTACCTCGGGGGATAAGGTTTATCCCACTAAGCACTTCCTCGCCACTGATGCTTTTAAGATGATCGACAAGGATCATCTAAGCGGCGTTCCTCGCGCTCTAGCCGAGTTCTTCCACGACCGCTTTGATCGTATGGCGGGGGACACTCCAGTGATTGCGGTGGCGCCGGATATTATGCGGCAGATCAACAAGCGGTTTAATATCAAACATGATGCCCCTGGGCTTTATTCCCCAGATGATAACGCCATCATCATGCGCGAGGACGTTGCTGATGCGAGTGTCGTCTCCCATGCTACTGCCACTCACATTCTCGTCCACGAAACCGTTCACGCTGCAACGTATCACGCAATGGAAGAGTTTCCGGAAATTAAAGCGGCGGTTGAGTCGATTAGGAATGAAACTGATAGATATCTTAGTCAGAAAGTTCCAGAAGCTAAAGAGATACATAGCTACGCATTTAGAAATGCGCATGAGTTTGTGGCGGAGACTTTTTCTAACCCAGAGTTTCAGAGGGTACTATCTCTTACTCCACTCTCAGAAGATTTAGCCAAGCGCCTTGGCCTCCCAGGTAAGCAGCCATCTGTTTGGGACGCGGTGAAGCAAATCATTTCTGGGATCATTGAGCGGATCATTGGTAAGGCACCCCCACCCACGGTGATGGATGGGATGATGAGGATCGGAGAGGCGATTGAGGAAGCCAAAGGGCAAATGAAAGGTAAAGGAGGTGAGGCTCTAGGCGCCCCTCCCATCGAAGAACGTAAGGCCTTCAAAACCCCTGGTGCCACTGGCCTCAACGCGGACGCGATGCGCCGATACCTTGGCCTGATCGAGAAGCAACACGAGGCAGAGCAGGCGCATATCGCTAGCAAGGCCGAGGAGGACGAGCGCCGCCGTCAGACCTCCGAATGGAAGGATAACGAAAAGCGGGTTCGAGGCGAAGTCCGCGAAGGGGTCTATCGCCAACCCGTCATCGCCGCCGACCGCTACCTCCGCGACGGGGTCCTCGAAGGGCGAAAGGCCGGGAGCTTCAAACTCGATAAAGGGTCCTTGACCGATGAGCAGGTTCGAATACTCTCTCCTGATTATTACAGTGCTAGCGGCGCTGATCCTGATGATATGGCTAGACTATTTGGATACCAGTCTGGGGACTCCTTAGTTCAGGCGCTGGGGCAACTAAGGGCGGAGCGGGACTTGGAAGGGTTGACGCCACAGGCGCATATCTCCAAGCTCGTTTCGGTGGCGACTGAGCATGAGATGCAGAGGCAGTACGGGGACCTGGAGGAGAACATCCTCCGTGAGGCGAAGGAGCATGTGTTCTCACAGAGCCAGATTGATATCCTCGCCGACGAGACGGTTCATCTTGCTTCACTCGCTGGGTCAGAGCTTCCTATTTCCAAGGATGATCTCCTTAAGGGAGCAAGGCAGGTGTTCGATGCCTCGCCATTACGGGCTATCTCATCTAAGGCCTTCGAGGCTTCTGCCGGCCGCGCGGGTCAGGCTGTGCAGGATGCTTTGCTCAAGGGCGATTACCGCGCGGCGCTTAAGGCTAAGCAGGAGCAGACCAACGCGGCGATCTATGCGAACCTTGCTCTTAAGTTTGAGAAGGGGCTTAAGAAGTTTAAGGAAACCGACGCCCCGAGGTGGGGGAGGAGAGAGCCCCCTGGTGTTCCGCAAGAAGACGCGGTATGGATGCATCAGATACTTCTTCAGGTTCTAGGGCCGGATGGGATACAGACTTCGCGACAGGACCTTGAGCGTAGAAAGGAGATGTCGTCGCCCTACGCCACCCTCAGGGATTACGTCGATGCTAAGAACAAGGCCAATGGGACGGCGTCGACGGACCCTGATAACCCTCCCATCGCCCATACCCTCAACGTGATGCCCGACCTCTTCTCTGCCAACTGGCCTGGGAAGGATTTCGAGGGGCTCAGCGCCGCCGAGTTCCAAGGGGTCTATGACTCCCTCAAGTCGATAAACCACTACGGCCATGAGGCGAACAAGTATGAGGTGAAGGGGAATAAGGAGGACCTTGCAGGGGTGGTGAGTGGACTGGTGGAGCGGTTGAAGGCCGCGGTGGATAACAAGCCCGCGGTTCAGGGGGCGCATGAGGAGAGCAAGTTCAGGACGATCGGCTCCCTTCTCCTCAATACCGAGACTTGGCTCAACCGCCTCGACCTCGGCAATCGCCAAGGCCCCTTCAACCAGCTTATCATGCGCCCGATCACCGAGGGGCAGAACTACCTTCGTCAGCTGAACCGCGACTTTGCAGCGAAGTGGAAGGGGCTGGGAGAGTTCCCTGACTTTAACAAGAAGATCACCAATACAATGTTCCGCACCGACGATGGGCGGTTTATTGACATGACCAAGGGGAATGCTTACGCCGTCTTGCAGAATATGGGCAACGCCCTCCAACGAAGGAAGCTCATCGAGGGATGGAATATCTCCAAGGACCAAGACACCGGCGAGCAGATGGTTTGGCATTGGCTGGCTAATGTCGCAGGGATGGGGTCTGAGGACCTCGCACGCGCGCAGAAGATGGGGAAGGTTTTCGACGATGCCTTCCGCTTAGCGGAGCATGCCTATGTCCATACCGCTGGCGTGGCTCCGGCCAGGATCGAACTCTACAAGGTCCGAACCCCTTGGGGCGATGCTGATGAATGGTACCATCCCTTAATCGCGGACCCCTTACGCCACTCGTCGAAGATGACGGTGGATGACATGATGGGGGATAGTGGATTTTGGAAGCCGTCGCCAGCGAGTGGATATACAAAGACCCGTACGGGCGCGAGGTACCCCCTCGACCTTTCCTTCGAGTCCGCGGCGATGAAGCTGAAACAGATATTGAACGACGCCGCGATGAGAATACCGATCACCGAGGTGTCGAAGATTGTTTACAACAAGTCCTTCATGAACGCCTTTAAGGAATACTACGGCCCTGAATACCACTCGGCCCTTGACGCCTGGATGAAGGATGCCGCCGGGAACCGACAATGGCAACCGGCGAATATGCGGGCCTTGGATAGGTGGGTCAATTCGCTGGCGCAGAATATGTCCACGATGATGATCGGGTTCAATCCAGGGACCGTGGCGAAGCATGGGCTGACGGCGGCCATCTTCTCCTCATGGGAGGTAGGGGTTAAGAACTGGGCCGGGTCAATGCTCCACATGATCCACGAACTCCCTGGCTCGCGGGAGCGTTGGGGCTTCGCGATGGGGAATAGCGAGGAGCTTCGGAACCGACTTAATAACATGGAAGACACCATCATCGCCCAGAATAAGGAACTCTTTCGAAGCCAGAAGAACCGGGCGTTTGACGCGACGAGGGTTAAGCTGGAGAGCTTTCGGGATTTGGTTAGTCACTGGGGCCATGCACCGGTTGGAGCGAGCGATCTGCTTTCAGCGGTGTCTATGTGGGATGCGGAGTATCGGCGCCTTAATAAGTCCGACCCTGATATGTCCCATGGTGATCTTGTCTATGCAGCAGACACGGCGGTCCGAAGGACCCATGGCTCGTCGATCTTGACCAATCGCTCAGCGGTACAGAGGCATCAGTCGCCATTTGTGCGGCTTATCATGCCCTTCTATAACTTCCTCTCCAATGCCCTCCAGCGGAACTACGAACTCGCTTGGAAAGCTAAGCTAGCAACACAAGGGCGCGAGCTTCCTGAGATGCCTGGGTTCCTTGAGGAGAAGTTCGAGGCAGGGCCACAACATATCCTCCCAATCATGGGTGGGGTCGCGGTCTTCGGCCTCGCGGTGGGGCTGGTTGAACATCTCGTCTCGGGTCAGCCGAAGAAGCAGGATGAGAGTGAAGGGGCGCATATCGCCAAGATACTCCTCCGTGGATACCCAGCCCAGGTGCCGATTGTGAGGGACGTTTCCAACTATCTGATTGACGGCCATGATCCCTCGATCGGGCTTTACGGGACCCTCGCCCAGGACGTGAAGAAGTCCCTCACCGCGAAGAGCTACGACTACCGCACCAATCCAGGGAAGACTTTTCGAACCGCGGGCGATGTCCTCTCTATTACCAGTGGACTCACCACCCAATCAGCGGACAAGCTCGGGGAATATCTGATCAACGTCTTAGCAGGCCATGAACACCCCAAGGGCTTCGGGGACCTTTGGACCGGCATGCGCACTGGCACACAACAGGCACCGAGGAGGTAAAGGATGGCTAGGTTCGACGATTGTTGGCCGCATACGCTGATCGAGGAGTGTCCGCTTCCGGGAGATTGGAGCAACCCAAGAAACTTCTCCAACGATCCCAACGATCCCGGTGGGGCGACGATGTGTGGGATTATTCAAAGTGAGTATAACCTATATCGAAAGCAGAACGGCGAACCGACTCAGTCAGTGAAGCTCCTCACCGAAGCTGAGGGCCACGATATATATTATGATAGCTACTGGCTCCCTCATTGCCCTACCCTCCCACCAGGGCTTGACATGCAGTTCTTCGACGAGGCCGTGAATGCAGGACCAACAGCCGCTGTTCGAATTCTTCAGCGGGCTTTGATCATCACCTCCGATGGAGTGTGGGGGTCGCTTACGATGAGCGCGGTGCAGGGGCTCGCGACGCAGGATATGGCCGGGGTCAATAAGTCCTTCACCAACTATCGGCTCGCCTACTACCAAGCCCTTGCTGGGTTCAAATACTTCGGCAAGGACTGGACTGCGCGCACGCAACGGATTGGGGCGGCCGCCCTGACAATGGTTTCAACCAACGGAGCAGCAAGTGTATAACATCGACCCGAAGTTCTCGTTCTGGTTTGGGCTTGTAGTATTCGTGGCTGGGGTTGTCGCTGCTGCTGGCACAGGGTTCTTCTCTGGGGCCTTGCCTGAATGGCTCATCCCTCCACTTGTGAAGTGGTGCTTGATCGTCTCAGTGCTGGGCAACGGGATCATGACCTACGTCGCGGGGCAGAACATGACCAACGCCGGTCGTATCGCCAACGTTCAACAGGTCCCGCTGGCGCAGAAGTTGGATAGCCTTGTGGCGAACAACCCTGAAGTCAAGGGTGTGGTCACTACCCAGGCCGTTGCTAATGCAACCAGCAGTGAGAAGGTGATCAGCGGATGAACTTCTTCGACATGATGAAGCTCGAACCGGAACTCCCGCATATCGAAGCGGCGGTTGCGGTGATCAAGAAATACATGAACGATCCCAGGACTCCCCAAGCGATCTCCCTCATCGAGGCGATCGAGAAGGACCCTGAGGTCAAGGACGCCATCGCTACGGTGGAGGCGGTAGCGAAGATCGTAACAGCACAGGGGACTTAAGATGAGGAAGATACTTCTTGCTTCGACGATGCTGCTGTGGCCGGGGATGGCTATGGCGGCGGATATGGCCGTGAAGGCCACGACCCAACCGTTCCAGTACCCGCAGGCGAGTGGTTGGTATGCGTTAGTTGGTACCGAAGGCGGCGGAGGGACGGTGTCCGTATCCGCCCCTGGGGTTAATACCAATTCCCTGGTGTCGAACTCGATCGGGGTCAACCTTGGCCTTGGTTATACCCAGGCGATCGCGGATACGTCTATGTTCTGGGCGCTGGAAGGGGATGTTGGGTACACCAACTTCAACGGCTCTGCCCCGGGGCTCTCTTGGAGCGGCCCGCTGGAGTTCGACTTCCGCGGGATCATCTCCGCTCCGCTCCAGCAACTCGCGTCGTTCTTCCCGAACCTGGGGATCACGCTGCCGAGTCTATCGGCATTGCCTTCAGGCTTCACCGCGGTGAGCTCGCGATACTACGTCGGTGCGGGGTTTGACGCCACGGATGACTCCTTGGCCTTTGGCTCTACACTGAACAAGGTCTGGGGGTTTGCACCCACGATCTACCCCGCTGGCGTCTTGGTTCAGTTGACCAACGGCTCAGCGGCGGATATCTACACCAAGGTGCGGCTCAACGAGAATGGCATCTGCACCAACATGCCGGGCGTGGGCGATGCCTGCGGCCGGGCGAATGTGGAAGTCCTCGCAGGGTTGAAGTACAAGTTCGGTATCTAAACCTCCCTCCCTGGCCGGAGTTGACGCCAAGCCAGGGCAACTACGAGGGCGCAAATGCCCTCGGCCTTTCGGAGAAGATAGATGGAAGCGTGGGCTGCGTTGTTACTAGCGGGTGGGGCTTTTGTAGGGGCCTTTGCTTCACTCATCGCATCGTTACATAACGGGAGTAAGATTGAGAATATCCATCTCTCGATCAACTCCCGGATGGATCAGTTGTTAAAAGTTTCAGAAGCAGCAGCGAGGGCAGCAGGGGCTAAGGAAGAGCGGGATCAATCTAGGGCGGTGTAGAGCTTCTGCCCATTGGCCTCTCCAGCCTCTTCAATCTGGCCAGAGAGTTCCATTAACTGCAAAACCCTGATCACGGAATGGTTGGGCACCAAGGAACAGGCGAAGTGGATTACTCGATACTGAGGCACGGGCTTCCCCGCACGGCGAATGAAATCAACGATCTCATCCATCGCGCGTGCGTCAAGGGTGGTGGTGCCGGCAGAGAAGAGAAGAGGCATGTTGATCTCCGCCTCTTCGAGCCAATGCAAGGCAGCCTTGAAGCAGTCGGGGGTCAAGGTAAGGTCATCGCCCTTGTCGATGGCAGCGATCATCGACAGCTTATATAGATGGACCTTGCGCCTAGAGTTGTAGTGGATGAGCTTGGGGTGTGATGGCTTCGTCCCTTCCCCACTCTCACGCCAAGCCATCACGAGGTCCTGCCATTCCTTCGTTACGACGAACTCGCCTATGATACCAGAGATGGAGTTGAGGTCGTGGAGCAAGTCGGGATCGACGGCGCGTTGGACTTCCGCGAAGTCATCCATCAGGCGTTGCTCGTCGGAGTAGATCAGAATGATCCGCGAGGTGAAGCCCTGGTCCCAAGCGAAGTCGGGCATAAATTTCATTAAGTTCGAAGGCGTAGAGCCAGCAAGCATATTCAGTTGGGGGCGTTCGATAGTAGTGTCCCTGCTCTTTGTAATACGTGTTTCCCTGTAGGGCACTGTTACGTCGTAGAACGTCGTCAAGCCACCAATTATGTCGTGGCTGTACTCGCTCATAAACGCGCTCCACTCGTCCATGATCATCATCGCGGTATGATAATCCAGTATCCCTTTCCCCTTCGGCAAAACATGCTTCTTCGAAGACCTTGATAGAAAATCCACAAGGCTTGCCATTGTCATCGAAGTAGGTGCGATACAGAAGTCTGGTAATTCGGCCAGAAATTTCCGGGCCGACATAATGGTACGCGTCTTTCCAATGCCAGGAGGGGCTACCAAGATTGTGTACAGGTTTGGGAAGATTTGGTCGGTTGTGGTCAGCCAGACTTTCTGTTCGAGGACGCCTGCTAGGGTGGAGATCGCTGCCCATCGCCTGAATAGCTCCGATGATCCCAAGTTGTCAGTATGTTTTACGAAGGCTTCGATCCAACTTTGGAGCCTTCGACGTGCGCTGCCATTTGTTAAGCCCCTTTTAACCACAGGCAAACTCGCCGTAGTGTAGCTGGGCTGCTTCTTGATAAGCCTTGCCAGCCTCTTCGGCGGTGTTGAATTTACCTAGGCACGTAATCCTCCCATCAATCCTAATATTGGCTTCATATAACCCACTTCGAAATCGTACGCCTTTAACGCCAAGAGGGTTGTAGCTGTATTTCTTATGATTGTTCTGTGAGTAAGTTGCCTTTTGCAGGTTGTCAATTCGGTTGTCGTTCTTTATATCGTTCTTGTGATCGGTCATGGCTAACTCGCCATAGACATATAGCCATGCTAGGTTATGTGCCCCATACTTAACGCCATCGATGCTAATTATGATGTAGCCAGTATCGTATTCAGACCCAGCTGTGGTACCGACCAATGCCTTCGGCGATAGCATAACTTTCCAAGTAAACACCCCAGTGACAGGATCATAATCAAGCACTTCCTTTAAACGCTCTTGAGAGGGGCCGCTCCAAGATGGGGATTGGTGCCCTTCTTTTACGGGTGTCTCCTCCCCTATAAGATTTAAGTCCTTCTGGATTATCTTTCTCATCATATTTTCCCCAATTGAAACCCGTTTGAACACCGTAAGGTATTAAGAACTCTCTTCCGTTGTCAAGTTGGATAGGCACTTTCAGTTGTTCTTGAATTTTAGGGATGATTTTATCTTCTTTTTCTTCTTTGTATTGTACGAGGATCGCGTCATGTATTTGGAGGAGTAGCTGACAGTCCCCACTCCTCCATACGCTAAGCATTCCCCGGTTGAGGATATCGGCGAGCGAACCTTGAGGATCGTATGCAATGGCTTCTCTGAGCGTCGAGTCATCATTCCTCCTCCCAAAGAACCAGCGCTTGCGGCCGGTTAAGGTGGTTAGGTGCCCATCCTCGCGGAGGGTACGGTCTACTCGGGCGTGCCAGCGGAGATGGGCTGGGAAGGCGCGGAAGTACTTCGGCTGAAAATCCTCGATAAGTCCAACTTCAACCTTAGCCTGAGCGGCAAGAGTGCGTGGCTTCCCACCGTAGTTAGTTCCATGGCCAATCTTCTTGCACATGAAGCGTCGATCATAATGTCTATAGTACGGCTGCTCGGCCAGTTGGCGGTCACCAGCGAGATTTCCTGTCCAGGCCACAACGTCCGGCCAGACCAATCGAGCAACTGTAGTGTGTAGGTCTCCTCCTTCGCACGCGTCAAGGTATCTCCAATCGTCGAAGAGGTTTCCTTCAATGGCTCCGACGACTCGGGACTCGCCTTGTTCGGCGTCGAGGTAGGCGAGTTTGTAGCCAGGGTCTGCGACAAACACACTTCGTAAAGCTTCCTCAATATTTTGGAGATTAGTACCCGTTCCGAATTCGGAAAATGACGACGACAATCTTCCTGTTGTCGTTCCAGCAATGTTATAAGACGTTCGCATTCTTCCATCTGGATCAATCTCCGTCTTGAGCATGCTGATCTTCTTCTGCATATCGCGCATGACCAGCATATGCGCGACGATCAATCTCGCAGAGAAATAGCTCTCCAATTTCTCAAGAGCCTCGCGATTGACTGTAGGTCTTCCACCTCGTCGGATGGGTGGAAGACCAAGGTGATCGTAGAAAAGGAGATGCAAATCCTTATTCGATCGCCAGTTAAACTGCCAGAGTCCAAGGCCGTGACCAACGATGCGATTAAGCTGCTCTTCGAGCTGGTCGAGCTTGGTGAAGTATTCGTCGATGACCTCGGCCCTGCGGGCTTGGTCGATGAGGACCCCACGGCAACGCATTTCGAGGATGGGGGCTTGGAGGTCGCGGGAAAATTGATAGGTGCCCGTCGTTTGATTATCGAGTTGCGGTAAAAGGACATCTAAAACCTCGCGGGTAATGACACAGTCCAAGCCGTTGTAGACCCATTCGCGTTCTTGTGGACTAGCCACTTCGGGAGCGACTTGGTCAGTGCGGATAATCTTCATCGACGTTGGTTCCGTCGAGACCACTTGCGTCCTTGAGACCAATATATCTCACGTGCTTCAAAGTACCCCCACTCCTCCTTATGCCACCACACCCAATGATGTGGACAGCGAACTCGACTATCATTCCAAAGTTGATCGAGGAACCATTTGCTCATTCATCCCTCTTAATCGTTGTCACCTTCTCCCTCATCTGCTTCCAGGCGCCGTGATCGGTGTAGATTGAACCGAGATAGCCAAGGCCCTTGAGCGACTCAGGTTGGAGCGCGTGGTGGAGGAGCATGGTGTCATGTTCGGCGTTCATCACCTTCAGCCCGTAGCTTCTCCAGAGGAAGGCGATGTCATAGAGACCGTTCTGGAAGGTTTTAGAGATAGCTCTATCCATGAGTAGCTTGCGTATAAAGCCCCAAGCTTGTCCCTCACTGTGCTGATCAGGCCAATAGCTTCGGTTCTTTCTTCGTCGGTCAAAGATTGGAATAACGAGAGCATCTCCGGTTGAAGGTGCGAACCCAATGCAGGTGATCTGGACTCCAGCTGTTTCAATATCCACAGCCAGCGATTGGCATCCTCGGATGTGTAGGGCATAGAAGTCCTCTAGGTCGGAGATGGTTTCGGGAATATGGACGGAGACGGCGGGCCGGCGAATTTCGGGGAAGGCAGACTCGCGGGCGGCCTTGATGAGGTCCATTACGGTCGTAGGTCGGAGCTCCCATTGGCGGCAGACGGCGGCGGGATGGTAGGTGGGGAGAACTTTATAACCAGTAGCTGTGTGGGTTGAGAGTTCCGTAGTCCCTCGATACTTGCTAATTGCGGTTCGACCCAATAAAGCCCAACTGGCAGTATTGCCCAACGCGATGACCACATTTGGATTGACTTCAGCAAGCTCTGCTCCAAGTCTTTCAAGCTCAGGGATAAACTCGGTTCGGCAATATTTGCTTTTGGTAAGTGGCGGGTAACCAGCGATGCCTTCGGCTTTTGTTCCACAGAAGAACTCCACTTGGTTGCCGGGGGGATGGAGATTGAAGACGTTGGTGAGGAAGCAGTCGGCACGGTGGATGCCTGCGTCTTCGAGCATGCGGGTGAGTTCTTGGCCGGAGTAGCCGACGAAGGGGGAGCAGGCTTTCTCTTCGGCTTCGCCCCAGGCTTCGCCGACGATGGCGATGTTAGCTTTCATCTTCGAGTAACCATTTGATTAGCTTGTCAAAATCCGCGGCACGCATACCCATTTCGATAGCACGAACTTGGAAATCTATGTCGTCGATGACATTGTATTCCCAGTCTTCAAGCAGGCGGTAGAAGTCTTGACTTCGTGTTGTTCTACTCACAGGCTTCCGCCCCAAGCTTGGCATAGCCGGCGATGTCGTCCCAGTGGTCGCGGAAATTAGCTTGGCCTGAAAGGATGCGGGAGAGTTTAAGGGCGATCATGTCGAGGGCTTCTTTGTGCACCGATGATAGAACATATGGATGAACTGTCTCGCCAAATGGATCGTGCATGATCTTCTTGATCGCCTGACTTAAATCTGCATTCTTCTTGAACGATCCATGCGTCTTCTCACGTTCGACGAGGAGCGGGTCGCGGGGGCTTTCAGCCATATTTAACATCCTTTTTGGAATGGCATATTCGAAGGGTCCAGTCTTAAGTGGGTGCCCCCACTGTGTACTATCTGAACCACAGTGGGGGCACTTCATGGTTACTCCTCCACCGCCGCTACGCTACCAACCTTCGCGGAGACGCCAGAGCCGTCTTGGAAGGACTCGTGGCGCATGGTGACGATCAGCTGGTTGCCTGGGGCCTCTTCGATTAGCTGGCCCAGGGACATATCGCTCTCAGTGTCGAGGCCACAAGCCTTGAGCATATCGGTCAGACGCCAGAGGGAGTTCTCGGTGAGGTAGTAGGTGTCTTTGATGGTGACTTCGGTCAGCTTTTTCTTCTCGCCTTTCTTGTTCGTCAGCCATTCGTCGAGTTGGTCGGAGTCGACGGACTCCATCGCTTCGAGGATTTTGTAGGTGAATTCAACGAAAGGGGTTTGCTTCTTTGTCGATTTATCCTGCCTGGGTTGGCCAGTTACGACGACGACGTAATCGCCGACTGGCATAGCAGCGGGGCGTTCGACATCGGAGGCTCGGGTGTTGAGGATGTCGGAGAAGGAGGAAGCGGAGGTGCGGGGTGCGAGGGCGGTTGCTTGCTTTGCCATGTGTTATGATGCTTTCCGTTTGATGGGTGTGACTTTGGGTTGTGCTCGTAGGACCGCGAAGATATCGGCTAGGCCTGTTTCGATGGGGTACTCCTTTGCCATGTCGAAGGGACGGGGGTTCTTGAGGTCAATGGTTCGCGTTGGGACGGTCTTTATCCGTCGTTCTCCTCCTTGGATGGTTTCGAAAAGGGCTACGGTGTTGAAGTAGGCGTTCACCTTGGAGGCGATTGCCTTACCTACTGTTGAGGGGAAGCCCTTGGTTTTGCCCTCATCAGTATCCACGAAGACGATGTGGGAATTGAGGATGACGTTGGTTTCGAAGTTATCGGAGTTGAGCTGGGCGAGGACGGCGAGGATGCCCTTCTGAGCTTCGAAGAAGGTTGAGCGTTTGTCTGGGTTGGCATTGATGGAGTCGTAGAAATTCCAAGCCGCGTCGGAGAGGAAGGTGAGAGTGTCGACGACGAGGATGCAGTCAGGACCCCACTCGGCCGGGCGGCCGAGGTCGATGCCGTCGTACTTCCAGCGGTCCATCATCTTAAGAGTGTCGATGAAGGCCTTGGGCGCCCCATCCATGGCAGGGCCAGAGGCGGTGGCTTTGCGGTTGTCACGGAGGGTGCGGTATTCGATGTTGGAGATTTTGTCGGGGCACTCCTTCAGGACATAGTTCTTGAGCGAGTCGAGCCCATTGTCAAGATCGAGGATACGAAGCTTATACCCCGCCGCGACGAGGGAAGTGAGGCCGCCGGTTTTGCCTGTGCCGGGGTTGCCCATACAGCATAATTTTGTATATTGGTTGGATTGGTGATTAGCTAGACTAGTCATTCGACCCTCTCATATGTTACTTCGAATATGTCAGGTTTGCATGGGTAGAGTTCGCCTTTGACTCCACGGATAATCCAGTCGCCGTAACTGGCTACCATTGTACCTTCGAGGGTAGAGATAATTGCCTCGACAATGGTGTTGCCGTCACGTTTGAAGATGATGTTGGAGTCGCCGTCAAATACACGAGTGACTGCATCGTCCATTGGTATCCTCCAAGCTTCAATCTCAACAGGCTTCTTTCGGAACTTTGGCATTTGTAAGTATCTCTGTGTAAAGTGTGAGTAGATCGCCTTCACGAACGTCCGCCTTCGGACCAGAGCAAATCAATTGGCCGAGGCCAGGAAGTTCGATGTTGAACTCAAGCAACGCGCCTCGATCGATCACGCGAGTGACACAGAATTTGCCTAGGATAATTTGGTATCTCATCTGGGGCATAGGGCAAACAATTCCTGTTGCACGGTAAGCATTTTCTTCTTGTCATCGTCCTTGCGAGTGTAGTAAAAGTCTCTGCACGCTTCGCAATACTCACGAGCTTTCGCGGCGACTTTGGCATCTACCTCGCCTTGAGTGGGTTCCATCTGTCCTTCTCCTCCAACTTAGTGAACTGCATCTTCAAGAAAGTCTCCCTCACGCTCGAGTCCTTTCCACAGATGCTTCGAAATGGGCAGCCGGTTCGGTCGTCCTTCTCAGAACGGTAGTGACCACAGGACTTGTCATTCATCGGCCAGTAGTTGTTGACGGCGTATTGCTCTGCGAGGGTGAGCCAATAGCGGAGGTCGGTGAGCCATTCGGCGGTTTGCGCTGGGGTGCGGTAGGTGAACCCTCGGCCGAAGCGGCTTTCGTCTTCAAGGATTTGGGCCGCGTCGATGATGACGCCCCGAACGGGGGTCCCCATAACGACCTGCCCTGCGAAGGAGTAGAGGGACATTTGATTGTCGGGCTCGAATTGGGAGAAGAACCAGCTGCTGGGCGCAGCGGTGGTGGTTTTGCGGTCCATGACGAAGAGGTCACCGTTTAAGTCTATAACCCGGTCGAGGTGGCCGGAGAGGATGTAAGGCTGGGTTTGCTTGTATTTGTTACCTGTAATACCACTATCCTCGTCAATCCAAGTTTGTTCTTTAGCACTCGCCGGCCCCCAATCCAACTCAAATCGAAAGCTCAATTCGACCGCTGGCTTTCCGTCGGCAAGGATGTGGGTCTTGGTATTCTCGTTCCTAAACTGATCCAAATACCAAATAACCGTCCGTACCAGACCACTACGGGTCTTGGTCTTATGGTCGGGATCAAAGTCGGCAGTTCGTATAAGTAATTCTCGAACCGTGTCGTGGACCGCGTCATTATGCCGAATACCCGCTGCTCGCAACACGTCGTAATCCTGAAGCGCATGGTGATACTCCTGACCGAAACGGAGGTGGACGGACTCTTCGTTGGAGGCCCAGCCTTCGATCATCTGATAATAGTATAACCGCGGGCAGACCTTGAGCCATCCAAGGCTTGTACTATCCCAAGCCACTTGGATGTTGGTGCCGGGGAGGAAGGGGGATTGGACTTCGTCGGTCATGCTTCACTCGTCTCATCAGATAAAAACTTGTCTGCGGCAGCGATAGCCCTATCCTTTGCCTCGAACGCCTCTATCATATAGTCAAGGAGTCTAATTTGCTGGGCCTTAAATTCCTCAAATGTACTACAAGCTAACACTCGGTCTTTATGAGTTAGTAGAACTAAGACTTGTATCCCATTGGTCACGGTATCGTTCTCCTCTTCACCACCTGCTTGGGCGCAGCGAGGCCGATCTTTTCAAGATCAACCTTGGGCCCCTCGTTCTTCTTCGGCTTGACGCCGGCATCGACGAGTTGGCGGTTGCGGCGGTGGTAGGCGATGACTTCGTCGATGTTCCGGGCGGAAAGTTCGAGCGGGTCCATCGACATGAGCCAGTCGAGGTAGTTGCCAGTGCCGGGAAAGCGGGGGTCCTTATCAGGCTCTTCAGCCATTCACTCTCTCCAATTCTTTAAGGAAAGCGCAAATTCTATCAGCTACTTCATTACCATAGTAATAACTACCTAAAGCCATTGAATTCCAAGTAATGATTTCGTTTTCTGCTTGATATAGTAGTCTCAGCGCCACTTGCCATTGCTCCTCAGTCATCTTTGAACATCCTATTCTTGCTCCTGACGAACTCATGCACGAGGTCACGGACCTTTTCGGACCAGCGTTCGTAGTTGGCTTTTAGGTATTCATAATCCTTTGCCCAGATGTTTAACGTCACCTTCTTGTGGGGCTCTTCGAGGGGAGGGGTTGGCATTCCGTGGCCTCTCATTGTAGATGCGATTGACCCAAGCGCGGGAGATGCCAAAGTCGGCACCGATCAGCTTGGAGGAGTTGGCGCGGGCGAGTTCGCAGCGGCGGATGATTTCGGCATGGTCGGCAGGGGAGAGTTTGGATGGCTTGCCTATTTTGCTCATGGAATGCGCCTCCGCCTGACCCCATTCTCCGAATAGTTGTTGATCGGGGAAAGGTCGTGGATGTTTTCATAGCTCTCGATCGGGGCAAGCTCTTCAGTTTCCCCAGGGAGCTTGCGGGGCTCGATGTAGACCCACCAGCGATCGGGGGCGGGAACGACGCGGAGGATTAGGCCGTCGTAAGGGGAAGTGCCGAGCTTATGGTCGTTGTCGAGGAGGGCGGAGCGTTCGTTGCGGGAAAGCACGCGGGCGTAGTTGAGCCGGACGCGGAGGTGATGGGCGGCGCCTGAGGTGGGGCAGGAATGACGGATGCCGGCAGGGGAGTCCATCGCCCGGTCGAGGAGGTGGAAGCAGTCTTCGTAGGCGGCGCGGGAGGTGGAGACGGTCATTGAACTTTTACCTCTTCAATTATTAAGCTTTGACCAAGAGCCTCACACCAACGGTCTAAATTTCTAAGTGTAGGAGAAGTCTTTCCCCTTTCCCAATTTGAAATGAGTTGCAGCTTAGTACCTACCATTCCAGACAACTCCTCTAAAGATAGCTGTTGTTTAATACGTATTGCTCTAAGCTGATCACAGATGAAATGTGTATCATCAGCCCTAAATCCATTACGTCTAATCCCACTGATCTTATATTTCACGGAACTATTTAATATCCGCTGTGTTGATCTCGTAATAAGTTTCCATCGCTCTGGTGGTGATGACGTAGCGGAGGTTCAGGTCTTGCTCGTCGGGGCGGAGGAGGAAGGGGTCCAGGTGATAGACAACAGGCCACTCCAGCCCTTTCGCCTTATGACCTGTGAGTAACTGAATGCTTCCCTGCTGTCGAAATAAGTGCTCAGCGAACGCCACTGCTTGTCCCAGAGTGGCACCGTGGTCAGCAAAGACTCGCATACATCCCGCAATATCTTCTGCCGTATTACTTCCCTTCGAGAGTTTCTCAGCTTTCCACGCTTCGATGTCTTCATAGAGTCCTTGCCTTGTGAGGTTGTCTGGCCCTAATCGCCGCATGATCCCAATAACGCGAGGGCCCACGTCGCTCCCAGCAACGCTAACGCTCCGCCCCGCAGCCAAGAGGCGAAGGGCCAGGGCAAAGAGAGGAGCATTATTCCGACAGATGATAACAGAGCCATCGGTAAAGCTATTGAGTGTAGGATTGCGAAGAGCCGCGACACGACCCCCTCCTTTGATCCACTTCATTTGTGGGCAGCGCCAGTGGACTGCCTTGACAATGGCCTCTGGACAGCGGAATGAGACGGTTAGTTCCGCAGTATCCATCTTGAACCGCTCCCGGAGCTTGCTCATTCCGTTGGTGGTTGCGCCCCGAAATCTGTAAATTGATTGATTTTCGTCCCCAACTGCAATAAGCCGACTTTTTGAAAGGTGACTGAGCATTTGATGATTGACGGGGGAAAGGTCTTGCGCTTCGTCGACGAGGATAGTCGGAAACTTCGGGTATGTACCACCGAACAGTGCGGGCATATATACCTGATCGTTATAGTCGATGAGGCCGGCGTAGGCGGATTTGATCGACGCGGTGAGCGTGGCTTCGACGAGGTAGGGACCAATTTCTCCGATGTCCTCTGTAAGGTGCGCGTAGAAGCTGTCTGCTTCGATGAGGCGTTTGGCATTTGGATACTTTCCCTCTGGAACATAGCCGAGTGACTTTGCTAATCCAACAGCAGCGATTACATCCCAAAAGACTTCCCGCGCTTCACCTTGCTCGCTCTTGACTAAGCCTCTTATGACTTCTCGGAGGAGGTCGGGGACTTTGCGTGGGTCGAGAGATAAGCGGCCGGCGCAAGTAGCACTCCAGATACGATGACCAAGGCCATTGAAAGTTCTAACAGTGGTTGTGGTTTTAAAACGTTTGACCATAACATCTGCGATCCGCTTATTAAAAGCAAGACACAATACAGGAGGAGCCAGCGCATCTTGTATCATCTCCAAGGTTGTCGTCTTCCCGCTCCCTGCAAGGGCGTTGATGATGAGGTTGGAGGTGGTGAGAGTGACGAGGGAGAGGATGTGGGATTGCTCTTCGGTGGGCGGGGGCGTGAGTGGGAGGGAGGGTTGGACGCGGGCGAGTTTAGTCATGAAGACACTCAGCAACTTCAAGTGTGAGAAGGTCTCTCATGCAATTAATACCTTTTTGCAAATCGTTCACTTCTCGAGATTTTGCGACAAGCTGTGTAGCCATAAGATAAATCATAATATGCCCACCATCTGCTGGCGATATCTCTTGCGAAACAAACCACAGGCATAAGGCATCTGAGGCCTTCTTGACTTCGTCTAATTCCATCATTGCCTCGTCACCGGGCCGGAGGAAGAGACATCACGATGGGTCGCCAAGAGCGACATATGGAAGTCGCCAGCGAAGGTGGCGAAGGGGAGGGCCTCGGGGTCCCCGCAGGCGTCGTCGTAGAGCTTGCAAAGGGCGAGGCCGAGAATGGCGATGCCGTCCCGAGGGGAGTCGGTGGAGGATTTGATCAGGCCGAGGAGGGCATCGGCAGTGGCGTTGAGTTCTAATATATTCATAACTCCGACCTCCACTCAAATTGCCAAGGGCCAATACGCCATAGCCATATATCCACGCCAAAAGGAGATACACGATTGTAATGCCCAATAAAGAATGGCGGCCACCATGTGCTAAATCTCCAAGGGCTTCCTAGACGATAGGAGTACAGCTTGCGCATCAGTTAAACCCCGCTTTGATCCGCATCGATTTCGTTGCGATATTGATGACATTCGTTTGGCTCATCTTGAACATTTCACCCACCGCGAGGAACCCCTGACCGTGTTCGAAGTCGTCTTGGGCTTTGTAGAAATGGCCGAGGGTGTAGGAGGCCTCTTCGGCCAAGCGCAACTGCTCAAGTAGGTGACTGAATATTTCCGCCTCGGTCTTGACTGGGAGCCTGCTCATGCGTCAATATCCTCAACCGCAGATAGAATGTCTTCCAAGGCGGTGTTTGCCTTAACAAAAGCAGAAGCGCTATCATTAACAATTGTACCTAAGGCTGGATTTAACTCAATCAAGTCCATGAGCTTTTCACGGACTGTCTCCATTGCGTCCATTGCTTCATTAACAAGACGTTCCATATCCTTTTGGATGCTCATGTCCGGTTCCTATCTTTCCAAGCGCAGAAGATGATGAAGGCCCAGAAGGTGAGGATGGCGAGGGCCAGGAGGGGATCGCCGTGAGGGGTCATATGGAGATTGACCTCGTAATAGAAACAGCTAGGGGCCGTCTGATATATGACATTGCCCCTATCCATTCCATTCTTATTTCAACACTCCAACCTCGGTTTGATCCTTCTTGTAAAGCAAACTCCAACTCCGATGCAAGATGCCTAATTCGTGTAGCCAAAGCAAGATCATTATCGGTTGGTGTGTATGGATCGGTCATTGTTGATACCCTATGCTCGTCTTCGTCTTCCCCTTCGCCAGATGCGTCAGCACGGCGATGATCTTTTCGAAGTTATCAGCAAGTTGCATCCAAGCCTTCGCCTTCACGTGGGTCTCGTGGAGCTTGGCCCAAGAGGCCAGCTCGCGAAAGTCCTCCTGCGCCAGTCGGCAGAACTCGATGAGTTGGGAGAAGGTAATGGTGGGAGAGAAATCCCCGCCGAGGGTTTGGTAGTCGAGGCGGTTGGGGGGAGGCTTAGTCATGAGTAGTAACCAAGGTAATTGGTTGTTGATCTACGCAGCCGTTATGGCATTTGGCTGGGAATGGGCATTTGGGGTGCTTGCATTCAGTGGTGCTTGATGTGACACGCCCTGGGTATCTAGCGTTGACAGGCAGGCCTCTGGGATTGATTGTAGGATCGCTGGCCAGTTTAAGAATAGCTTCCCTTCCAAGTTCATCAGATGACTTACGTTGATCCGCTTGATAAGCAACATGCTCTGGAACGAATATCCAATTGTTGAGGGCGACGAGGACACCTGCGAGGCCGCAGTCGTAGCCTCTGACGATTTTATTGTCGTCGTCGAGCATGTCGATCTTGTAGCGACCAAGGTGGATGATGGAGATGCACATTTTCATGGGAGGTTCATGTCGAGGGTTACGAGGATAAGGGCGATGATACCACAGGTGGAGCCGAAGGCTATATACCAGTTATAGAATTGGTTCATGGAATGACTCGGCGCTTAACTGGCTCCTGGGGCTTCGCCTTTCCAAGGCCGATAAGGGAGAGGAGATCGCCAGCGGCGGTTGCGAGACGGGAGCGGGCCTCGGAGGCTTGGTAGTGGTCGGGCCAGTTATCTGGCAGGCCGGATGGTGTGCTATCAAGTAAACATTGAATGTCAGGGACATCGTTAATCTCAACCCACCACCAGGGGTATGCCCTATGCCCACTCGTGGGGATGATCCACCAAGGTTCGTCGTAGCCCTCTACAATCATCTGCTCCGCTATGTCAAAGGCGGGGGCGCCGCGGACTTTGTGGAGGATGAGGAAGGGTTCACTCATCGCGTTGGCTTCCCCTTCGGGGCGAAGGTCTCAGCCTTTAGCTTGGGGCTTGCGATTTCCATCACCAGGGCGAACATTTTGAAAAAGCGCATGGCGTCATCCGGGCCCCAGACATCGCGATTGGTAAGCCGGCGAAGGGCGTCGTTGTAGACGTTGAGGAGGTAGGAGGCGATGTAGGCGTGGTCGTGGTTCTCGGCGGCGTCGGTGTTGGCGAGGAGGGAAGAGATGGTAGGCTGGGCCAAAGCGTCCGCGACAACCCGCTCAGCGGCTCGCTGTTGGTCTTCGGTGATGTCAGCCATAGATGCCGGACTCCTTTTGGTCGGTCTCATTAGCGCGATCGGTGGCATTTGGGCGCTCGAAGGCGTTATCCATCAACTCCTGTGCGCGCTGTTCAGCTTCTTTAAGAGAAAATCCCTTCCTCAAATAGCGAGTGGTGGTATTGTAAAGTAAAGTAAAGTACGTTGCCCTGTCGATTGTAGCAATGCTCATTTCCCCATCCCCCTATGCTTGACCACGGCCAGTTCTGATTGAGATAGTTGTGCTAAATCGTTACCCGATTGGCCGCTCAATAAAGCCATGTCACTTATTGAGAGATGCATCCGTGGGTCAGGGTGCGTGGTTGGGCCATTGGATGGGATTAACTTACGCGGTTTCCAAGGATTTTCTTCGTCAACTGACCAATTCTCTGGCATGACTATTTTCCCATTCCTCTACGTTTCACCACAGCTAAAGCTGCCTCGCGCATTCCATCTGGGAGGTCTAGGATCGGCCGTCGGCCTTTGAACTTGGTGACCTTCGCGACATGGCCTTTCAGACTGACGACCTTGGGAAAGTTGCTCTGGCCGGTGAGGTGGCCGCCACGCGGGCCGGAGATGTTGGGGATATGGGCAAGGGCTTTGCCAAGGCCACCTTCGGTGAAGGGGAAGGGGAGGAGCATGGAGCCGAAGTCGAGGTAGAGGGTATCGGCGGAGCGGAAGATTGAGGGGCAGAGGGGAGGGGATTTCACAGCGCTTCCTCCGTGCTATCGTAATCAATCTTGTATCCATACTCTGCTGCGCATGCACTATCGTTCTCCATGCGCTGGGTTTGAGTGGAGTTCTTTGGAACAACAGAGTAAAACTCCACGCCGTCAATCTCAAACTTGCTTACTAAACACTCACCTAAATCCTCGTGAGTGCCATTATAACTGCCTTCACCGTTAAGGTTAGTGGCTTTGAATTTGATCATGATATTCGTCTCCGTTTGACAATGGGTGCACCAACCCCCACCGGGCTGGCTGGTGCGGCTTCGGCTGCTTGGGGCGACTGTGGCCCCTCCGGTGGCGAAGGGGGCGTAGCCTCTGGCGAGGGTTGATCCGCCCCAGGCGAAGGAGGTGTGAGGGCCTCCTCGCCAACCGAGGGACGAGATACCATCTCCTCGGGTTCGATGATTGGCTTCCTCCACATCCGCGTGTCCCATTCCAAGAACCACCCATCGCCGATGTGGCCGTGCTTGAGGAACAATGGAAACATCTTCCGATGACGACAGGTGGGCTTGGCCCCTTGTGGGCACATGCAGGTGGTTGAGGTCATCGCGTACACGCTCTCACAGCGGTAGTCGGTGTCGAACTTTTGAATGATGAACTCGCCTTCGGCGGTGGTGGAGTGGAGGGTGTAGAGGGAGAGGGTCATGGCTACGCCCCCACTCCAAATTGACCATTGGCTGCTTGTTCTTCAGCAACTTCTTCTGCTTTCATTGCAGAGGTGGTCTTTTGAATATGCCAAGCTTTGTCAAAGGCAACCATTGCAGCCTCTGGTGTTTTGCCGAAGGCGCATACTCCAGTTGCTAAATCTTCTCCGTATAACGCGCACCAATGATCTCCATCCTCACTTAAGGTAGGTTTGAAGATCACTGAAGGTCTTGCCATCTCGTAACCAACAGCGTATATTTGCTGTTGTAACATTTCACGCGCGGACGAGAAGTCGAAGGCGTTGCGAAGTGCATCACTGACAACTTCGCTAATGTTACCACCGCTGATACGACTTCGAACAGCATCATAAATCGCTTGGTAACTGTCACTCATGGGATTAGCCCTTTAAGCAAGGAGGAGACAAGACACTCCTCATTGTCCCAACAGTATAACCCATTTCCGCCTCAATGTCAAGAACATTCGCTTGCAAAGCAAATAATTCGCGTTCTCGCGGAGCAGGTTTCCTGGGATGGGTATGGAGAAGGCTGCGCCTCATGTGTGGCCGATTTGCCACGAAGCAGGATCACTCTGCCCGGGCCCGATGGTGGGTGGCAGGTCGGCCAAATTGTTGCAGACTCAAACCCAAGGTGGCCTAAAGCGGCCTACGCCTGGGTACATGACCGCCCGATTGCGATGGCAATGGCGGACCTTACCCCTGGCAGGCCCGGCCAGCACACGCTCCCTCATGCTCCCCTTGTGATACCCTAGAGGAACCCTAGTGATACTCTCATATAGACTATTTGGGAAGGTTGGGGCGATGGGGCTCTATCGTTAGATAAAAAAAAAAAAAAAAAAAAAAAAAAAAAAAATAAACTTACCCTATAGTGCCCTCTGCCCGATCCGGCTCAAAGTAGTGATATGAGAGTATCACTAGGGTTACACCAGAGTATCACCAAGGGTTCTCCAGGGAACGCGGCGGGGCCGGTGCGGAGGGAGCGGTGGTGAGCCTTTTGCGATGGCTTTGGCGTAACTTACATTCGCCTCTGGCGCCTTTTGGCGCAGGTAAGGTTGTGGGAAGCGCAGGGCAGAGGAAATGAGAATGGCCAAACGGTGAGGTTTGGCCATCTTAGGTTCGTGGGAAAATCAGGAAAGGCGATTATGCCTCGCGGCTTTCGCTTTTCTTCGTAGTCGCCTTCGCCGGAGGCCGGGATTTTTCGATGTAGCGGTGAACGGGTTTCATCTGCCCGCGAGTTGGCACGCCCTTGATTAGCTTGACTAACTCCCCGATGTCAACTTGACCGCGAGCCATTGTAAATCCTCCACTCGACATTCAGGGCTTTCAGCGATAGCTAAGACTAAGCCTTGTGCAAACTCCTCATGGCTTAATTCTCCTCTAAGGTAACGTTCCGCCCCTTGCGTTAGCACGCTGCGCATGGTATCTGCCATGATATAGAAAGGCCAGGGCTGTTAACCCTGGCCTTCTCCCTTGGTTAGAATTGACCCTGGCTTCCGGCGTCATACGCCTTTGGCATCTCTTGGAACTTCCCAACCTCATCCCGGGGCTGGACTTCGTAATGGGGAACACCCTTATTAGGAACCTCCTCAGTCTTAGGTTCGCCAAAGGCTTCGCCGAAAAGGACCTTGAGCTTGTTCAGTTGAGCGTCAACGGCCTTCCACTTGGTCTCATATTCCAGGGCCATGACCATTGCATCGTCGCGTTCTTTCGCCATGCCGTCAATCTGCGCTTGCATGGCAAAGACCCTGCTTCGTTGCTCACTCGCATCAGCAATGGCCTCATCCCTCTGCCGTCGAACCTGCGTTACCTGTTCATCCAATTCCTTATTCCGATCTCGCAGATATTCCATATCGCGTTGAAAGCGCCCAACTTCAAGTTGAAGCGAGTTCACTTGCCCACGAAGCTCTGTAACTAGCTTCGCAAGTTCCGTCCCTTCAACGATTGCATTCTTCGCCGCATCGAACGCCTCTCGCAGCTTGCTCACGGCTGGTAACTCCTGGGTGGTATCCACGTTTTGCTCCTGGGTTAAGGGATTGAAGTCACGAGGCGGATGTGATGTATCACGATACTCGCCTGTGATATCGTTGTAGTCATTGGTAAGCGACATTGTTTCAGCCTTCTTTTCAAGCAAAATCCCTAGGGGCCGGGTTGCCCCTAGGGTAACATAGCGGACAGAGTGGTGCTAAACTACGGCCTTTGAGCTTACGCTCATTAGCAAATGGGGCATTGGTCCATATCCTAGTTAGGATTAATTGACTTCCTGCCTTTCTTGCATGTCTTGTCAGTACCGCTCCTCTTCCTTGCATGTGTTCTAACCAGCGAAGGGCAACACTCCTACCACCGCGCGTCACTCCCAAATAGTGCTGGGCGTGTTTATAGCGTGGAGATATGTGTAGCAAATAGAGTGTATACCCGTTCACTGGTTAGCCTTCCTTAATGCTTCGCGTGGCTCTGCTGACCCTGGGGCTTCGCCGTCGCCATAACCCCCGCAGGGACCTTCTCTCCCTTCTTCGCCTTCTTCTCCGCAGCACTCTTCTCCGCCTTGGCCACCAGCTTCGGGTCCGCCTTCAGGCCAAGGGCATCAATCAACGCAGAGCCCTTCGCCTTGGCCTCGTCGGTCGTTGCCGCAGGCTCGTCCAGTTCATGCCGCTTGGCAACATTCGCCTTCGCGATCTCCATAAACTGCGGCCCACGCTCTTCATCCGCGAGGACCTCCTCCGCAGCCTCAGTGATCTTCTTCGCGGAGTAATGACTGATCTTCCCACCGCTCGCCTTGATCGCATCGCGAACTGCGAGCCGTGCAAGGCGCATTGCCTCTGCCTTGACTTCCCGTTCCACGCCCTTCAGCTTCGCCTTGCCACCAGTGATCCGCGTCTCACCAGCAAGCATTGCATCGTATTGCTTCTGCACGATCTCCAGTATGGCCTTCACCGCATCTTCCTTGGCCTTCCCTTCTAGGCCCTTGCTGCTCTTGAGCTTGCTCTGCCCACGATTGAGCAGGGTCTTACACCCTTGCAAGCAAATCTCCAGATAAACCGGCAATGGGAAATCATTACTCGCCAGGATATCCACGTCAATCTTGAACGTCACCCCTGCACCAGCCTTGGGGATCGGCACTTCCACAATCATACCCATTGGTATCGTCTCCTGTGAACCGATCATTAAGCCGTCGGCCCTTCGGCTATCCGTTGCAAAGGGATTAATTAAATCTCGCTCAGGTCGATGCAAGTTCTAATATTGTAGTACAACAGATCATAGTAGGAAAACATCCAAACAGTGTACGGTGCCATGACCTCTCTCCTTATGCCAGCAAAGGGATTAACGAGAGGCATTTGCGCCTCTCAAGGAATTATGAAATATCCCAGACCTCTTTGATCTGGTCTTGTTGTAAGGTGTTGAGGTAAGCTGCGATGAAGGTTGCAACTTTAGGTGAGGCGATCTTACCACATACCTCGGCCCCTGAACCTAACCCGTTATCAATGAAGATGCTACACGAACCATCATCATTGTCAGGGTCGCTTTGTACGTCGAATGTATATTTGCTCATGCAAGTTCCTCCGTTTCAAGCGTCGAACTTCAACCTACCTGTTAAGTGTACTCCCTCACGCGATCAACTGCAAGTAAACTTTTCGTGACCTGGGTAACATTTCCGTGAGGTCGTGGTGATTGCCTATTCGTCGGGTATTAAGTTACGTCGGTATGTCATGTCGAAACCTGATCCCGTAACACGCCCACGATCCTGGTCGCGATTGTATCTACATATGTTATCATCACCAAGGACGTATTCATATCCAGGTGTGTTGTCACATACAAGTACAGTGACGTAGTCACCTTCCTTTGTCCTGTAGCTTTTGTTAAGTTCAAAAGGCTTGCTCATTTCCCTCTCCTATCGCCAATAAATCCCACACCTCAGCATCACATACACCACCACGATGTACCCTGCCACGATCCCAAGCAGCAGGATTGATTTATCCTGGCCGCGTTGATTGTAGGCAACCCCGAGTTTGATTGGCCATCTCATGTGTAAGGTCCTTAGGTTAGGTTAGAGACAATGGCATCAGCGATCTTTGCCAAGATCATTAACTGCTGATGCGTCTCGGTTGAGATATGATCCGGTAAGCAGCCGGTGTTAGTTAGTTCAGTATGTAGATCACGTATCCATTTCAGCAGACTGTAAACATTTACAAACTCCGCTGTCTCTTGTTCGTAATTAAACTCTAACGTTTCCATTGTTCGCTCCGTTGTGTTGCCGCTCACTCGCCCCGCGTCACGATGCCCCGCAATCGGCCACAGATCGTCGCTGGTGTGTTTCGCGGGGCGGGCCGCTACTGCCCTACCGGACTGCGCCTTGGCGCATGGGCGCCGCTCCCTGACCGATTGCGCCTAATCCAGTTTGATCCGCTCAAACACGTAGTAACCGCCGTTAGGCGCGATAGCCTGAGCGGCTTCTAACGCCTCTTGCTTTGTCTCAAACGGCCCTAGATCGTGCCATTGCTTGCCGTCATAAGCGCCGCTGAACCAATCAAGTGACTTGTACATGGCCTTGCTCCGCGTTTGCGTTAGCTTACAACGAGAAAAGCCCGGGTATGACCGCGCTATTCCCATTTCATATCTGAGAGGCTAGAGTATTAGCAGCGTTGTCCGCTACTCGCTTGCGAGGCCAGCCAATCCCCCAGGCTCTCACTCTCCGCCTTTGGCTGCGCCTTCCTCTCGCTCACCGGCCCTACCGCGATGGAGAGCTTGCCGAAGTTATAACCGAACTTCAATTCCACACCCTCCGGCAACTTGGCCCTGAATGCGTCTTGCATCCCCGCCTCGAATAGATCACGCGTCACCTTGTAGGCGCGGTACGCTTCCTTACTCGCTTGATAGTTCGCCCATTGCACCGCGCCCAACTCAGTGCCAATCGCATTAATCAGAGCCTGCTCGTCCAACGTGCGCCAATCTTCCTTTGCCATAGCTCTCTCCATCTGTCCCGTAGGACTGTTGCTGATCTCATCAGGCGTGGCATTACCACGCGGCGCCTATTGCTAGGCGTTTCGATCTATGCCCAACCAAGCCATTCAACGCAATCAACCACAGCCTCGCGCGGTGTCATTTGCCCGTCGTGATAGGCAGTGTGGAATGAATACAACTCAGATGCCTCTCCATATCCCACGTTGAACTCACCTAGTATGCGTATCACATCGGCCTGGAATTGATCCCATGTCATAGCTTAGCTCCTTTGCGCCTTAGCGCCATTGATCTCGTAAGGTCTAGTTGTGTGACGGCGACATCGCGTCACGACGTATGAACGCTACCACAGCGCACTCGGCTTGTCCAATCACATTTTCGTGGTGGCTTTTGGGCAACAGGTGTTGCATCCATGCCACTGTGGCTGAACGGCAACGTGTCCTTTCCGCCACACTGTGACTTTGCCGCCACCCCCACCCCC
>Ga0209693_10000037_pt1 | contig 52614 bp, 50 predicted proteins | sample HubBroMetageWRM3_FD_188345 | JGI IMG/M metagenome (GOLD analysis project Ga0209693, IMG submission 188345) | Warmed soil microbial communities from the Hubbard Brook experimental Forest, New Hampshire - Hubbard Brook CCASE Soil Metagenome WRM 3... | ecosystem: Environmental > Terrestrial > Soil... | reverse complement strand
CGCAGCCGGTGGCCACAACGCCGTGTTCAACTTCAATGCCAACGGGACTCACAGCTGGGAGTACTGGGGCTCCCAGCTCAACGCCATGAAGCCTGACCTGCAGGGCACCTTGGGCGCTTCCCCCGGAGGCGGCGGATAAAACGTCACCTGCCGGAGGCCGTTACTGCGCTTGACGACACATCGTCAAGCGCAGTAACGCGTTAAAGGGTTTATCAACGAGCGCCGTCAGCGGCGACTCCAGTCTCACCGTGCCTGAAGATTCGGTTCCAAAAGGCTGCAATTCGCCTTCTGGCATGCTGATTTTGCCATAGATTTCTTATCTCGCGAGCCATTCAAATCGGTAACGCTTGGGACACGCCCGGCGAAATGCTTGACATGAGAAAGCTCGGCAAAGCTCTCGTAAAGACCGCCCTCGCGTGCGGTCTCATCGCAGCGTCGCTGGGTCCGTCTGCGGCTGTTGGCAACGCTGCCCCCCCGTCCCCCAACTGGGACGCAGTCGCGCAATGCGAGTCCGGTGGAAACTGGGCAGCCAACACCGGAAACGGCGAGTACGGCGGCCTGCAATTCAAGCCGGCCACCTGGGCCCAATACGGCGGTGTGGGCAACCCGGCGGCGGCCTCCAAACAGGAGCAAATCGCGGTGGCCAACCGGGTTCTGGCCGAACAGGGGTTGGAAGCATGGCCGAAGTGTGGCGCCCAATCGGGCCTTCCGACTGCACTGTTTTCGCACCCCGCACAGGGCATCAAGCAGATCATCAACGGGCTCATTCTGGCCGGCGTCCCGCATTGATGATTAGTCGCTTGCCTGATCTATGACCCGGCGCGAGCATGTGTTTGGATCAGGCGATGGAAGGTTCGGCGACAGTTCACATCGCGGCGCCTGCGGACAAGATCTGGGATCTGATCGCGGATGTCCGCAACACGGGACGGTTCTCCCCGGAAGTAATGGAGGCCGAGTGGCTGGGCGGCGCGACCGGCCCCGCCCTCGGAGCCAAATTCCGCGGCCATGTTCGGCGAAACGAGATAGGGCCGGTGTATTGGACGACGTGCGAGGTGACCGCATGCGAACCCAGCCGCGAGTTCGGCTTTGCGGTACTCCTCGGCGACAGGGCGGTGAACAACTGGCACTACCGGTTGGCGCCTTCCGGCGACGGCACGGATGTGACCGAGTCATTTCGGCTCAACCCCGCACCGTGGCTCAGCGTGTATTGGTTCTTTGGCGGCTTTCTGCGTAAAAGACGGAACATCCGTGATATGACCAAAACACTGAACGGCATCAAGGATGTGGTCGAGGCGGGCTGAGTCGCCCGGCTCATTACCACCGGAAGGTTCACATGCCGGGCTTTAATGGCACCGAGAAATCGGTCTTCATCACCGGGGCGGGCAGCGGCATGGGCCGCGAAGGGGCAAAACTCTTCCATGCCAAAGGCTGGCGAGTCGGAGCGGTGGACCGCAATGACGACGGCTTGGCAGGGCTGAGGGAAGAGCTGGGCACCGCGCGCCTGTGGACCCGCACCGTCGATGTGACGGACAAGTCGGCTCTGGACGGTGCCCTGGCCGATTTTTGCGCCGACAATGCCCGCGGCGGCCTGGACATGATGTGGAACAACGCGGGCATCGGCGAATCCGGCTGGTTCGAGGACGTGCCCTACGAAGCGGCGATGCGCGTCGTCGAGGTGAACTACAAGGCGGTGCTGACCGGCGCCTACGGAGCACTGCCCTACCTGAAGAAGAATCCTGGCAGTCTGATGTTCTCGACGTCTTCTTCCGCGGGCACCTACGGTATGCCCCGCCTCGCGGTCTATTCGTCGACCAAGCATGCGGTCAAAGGGTTGACTGAGGCGCTGAGCGTGGAGTGGCACCGACATGGCGTGCGGGTGGCCGACGTGCTCCCCGGCTTGATCGACACCGCGATTTTGACGACGACGACCAACCACTCCGATGATGCAGGAACGATGACCGCCGAACAGATCCGCGCCGGCGCACCCAAGAAGGGCTTGATGCGTCTGATGCCCGCGAGCAGTGTCGCCGAGGCGGCATGGCAGGCCTACCAGCACCCGAAGCGGTTGCATTGGTACGTGCCCAAGGGTATTCGCTTGATCGACCTACTCAAGGGCCTCAGCCCGGAGTTCGTGCGAGGCCGCATCGCCAAATCCCTCCCCGGGCTGATGCCGAAACAGCGGTGAAGGAGGTGAGTCGGTGCGGACGCGATTCGTCGCCATTGCGGTGGGTGTCGTCGCCGGCGTGGCGGGGTGCGCGCATGCCCAGACGGTCCCCCGGACGGCCGCCCATCTGACGATCGACGGCGCCACCCATTCGGCTCGCCCGGCCGCGTGTAGCCAAAACCAGGCATACCGAACGCTCGACATCCCTGACCGCGACGGCAACGTCGAAGCGGTGGTGCTGCTCAGCGGCGACAGGGTCATCCCCCAGTGGGTGAAGATCCGCAATATCGATGGATTCACCGGCAGCTTCTGGGAAGGCGGGGTGGGAGACGCGCGCGCTGAAATCGGCGGAAGTGCCTACACCATCACCGGAAGCGCCTACGGCATCAACAGCGGCAATCCCAACAAAGTCGTGACCGAAGACTTCAAGATCACCGCTGAGTGCTGAAGCCGCGGCCGATGCCCGCTGCGCCGCCAGTCAGTGAAGCTGGGCGGAGCTTTTTCTGAGACCGGCCTACCCTTGATCGAGACCACCCGATCGATGGAGGACTGGTGAAGCAGAGATTGCACTGGCTTGCGATGCACGGGTTCATCCGGAGCGTTGCGGCGATCGGTGTCCGGCGAGGTGACATGCAGTCCAGGTTGGTCGCCGACCCGGAAGTGACTGCCGACCCGGTTCCGTTTTACGACCAAGTACGGGCCCTGGGCCCGCTGGTCAAAGCCCGCGTCAACTACTTGGCTGTAGATCACGCGCTTGCCAGTGAGCTGTTGCGATCCGACGACTTCCGGGTGCTGATGTTGGGATCCAATTTGCCGGCGCCGCTTCGCTGGCTGGAGCGCCGCGTCCGCGACGATCTTCTTCATCCACTGCGTCCACCGTCGTTGTTGGCCGTGGAGCCACCGGAGCACACCCGCTACCGCAAGACGGTATCGGCGGTATTCACCTCCAGAGCGGTCGCCGCATTACGTGATCGAGTCGAGCAGACCGCGGTCAACCTCTTGGACCAGTTGGCCGACCAGTCCGGTGGCTCCGGCGTCGTTGACATTGTCGGGCGGTACTGCTCGCTGCTTCCGGTGGCGATTATCAGCGACATCTTGGGCGTCCCCGACCAAGACCGCGGGCGCGTCCTGGAGTTCGGTGAGCTGGCCGCGCCGAGTCTGGACATCGGACTGCCGTGGCGGCAGTACCGGAGCGTGCAGGACGGGATCGCCGGGTTCAACCTCTGGTTGGTTGACCACCTACGACAATTGCGACGCGCTCCGGGTGACAATCTGATGAGTCAGCTGATCCAGGCTTCTGAAAACGGGCCTGTCGAAACACGTCTCAGTGAGACCGAGCTCATCGGGATCGCCGGGCTGGTGTTGGCCGCTGGGTTCGAAACCACGGTGAACCTGTTGGGCAACGGGATTCGCATGCTGCTGGACACACCCGAGCACCTGGACACGCTCCGCCAACGCCCTGAGTTGTGGCCTAACGCCGTTGAAGAGATCCTGCGGCTGGAGTCGCCCGTTCAGCTCACCGCGCGGTTGGCAGTCAACGACGTCGAGATGGCGGGCACGCAGATCAAACGCCGCGAGTTGGTGATCGTCTACCTGGCCGCGGCCAATCGGGATCCGTCCGTGTTCCCCAACCCGCATCACTTCGACATCGAACGACCCAACGCGGGAAAGCATCTCGCGTTCTCCGGCGGCCGGCACTTCTGCCTGGGGGCCGCCCTCGCGCGGGCCGAGGGCGAAGTCGGATTGCGGACATTCTTCGAGCGCTTCCCCGAGGTGCGGGCAGCGGGCGCCGGAAGCAGGCGGGACACGCGGGTGCTGCGGGGCTGGTCGACGTTGCCGGTGGCCTTGGGACCGGCCCGGTCGATGGCTCCGGTCGACGGCTAACCCGCAAGCTGATCAGTGCCCGGCGACGTAGCGGTCGAACCATTCCAACAACCGCCGCCAGGCATCGGCCGCCGCGGCGGCGTTATAGCGCGGGCCGGTGTCGTTGAAGAACGCGTGGTCGGCATCGGGTTCGACGACGAGGTCGTTGACCAGCCCTGCTCGATCGAGGGCCGCTTTGGCCGCAGACTCGGACCCGGTGACGCGTTTGTCCAAGGCGCCGTAGATGCCCAGCACCGCGGCCTTGGATCCGGCGAAGTCGGGTTTGTCGGGTAACGGTCCATAGAACGGGACCGCGGCCGACACCGCCAGCGCGCCGGAGGCCAGCAGTTGCCACACCAGTCCGCCGCCAAAGCAGAAGCCGACCACGGCCACCTTCTGCCCCGGAACGAGCAGCCGCAGTTGACCCACACCGGAGTTCAGGTCGTGGGTGAATCGGTCCGGCGCAATTTTGCCCAACGCAGCGGTGGCCTGGGCAGGATCGTGAAAGGTGCTCGTGCCGCCTTCCTCGGACAGCAGGTCGATGGCCAGCGCCGAATAGCCGGCGCCGGCGAGCCGACCGGCCACCGACCGCACCCAGTCGGTCAGCCCCTTGTTCTCGTGGATAACAAGCACGCCGCCTTTGGGATTGACGGCTTGTGCCCAAGCCGCCTGCAGCTGCCCCTGTGGACCCGGCCAAGTGATCGGCTCCACCGACAGCGCACTGGCCATCCCCGGCGGGCGCGATGAGGTGGTGCCTGACGTGGGCGTCGGACCCGCTGGAGTCTCGGCCGGGTTCCTGTCGGAACAGGCCGCGATCAGCGCGGTGGCCGCCGCGGTGCCCACGCCGAGCAGAGCCAGGCGTCGCATGGCTTCGCGTCTGGTCAGCAGGCCCTCGACGTGATCGGCGGCGATCTCCTCGGCGATGTAGCGCTGTAGCGGGGTCACCATAGCGAGTATCCGCCACGGTTGACACCCGTGCGGCGGACGAGTGTCATTGGCCGGTATGACAGAAGTTTCCACGATTGCGGCCGAAGATGTCGTCACCGGTCTATGGCAGGCACTTTCCCGCCGGGATTGGGACGCGGTCAAGACATTCTTGTCAAAGGACTGCCTCTACGTCGACATGCCGATCCCTTCGGCGGGGGCGCGAGGCCCCGACGACATCGTGAAACGACTCAAGGTCGGGCTCGAGCCGTTGGCCGGCTACGAGAACCACCAGGGCGTGCTGCTGTCCAACGGCTCCGATGTCATGTATGAGCACTCCGAGACCTGGACGTTCACCACAGGCGAGCATGGCGTGCTGAGATTCGTCACGGTCCACAAAGTGGTCTTGCAGGACGGTGCGGCGAAGGTCAGTCTCTGGAAGGACTATTGGGACATGTCCGGGCTCACCAGCTTTGCGCCTGCCACTTGGTTGGAGGACCTTGCGAAGGCTGATATGTCGTGGGTCATCGACGCGACGGGCCTGGTGTAGCCGACCGGCACGGTCACCGCTCGCCGAGCCGATAAATGCGGGCAGCGTTGTCGTGGGCAACAAGATCAACCACCCGCATCGCGTCGGCCTCGCTCCAGTCGCCGTCCTCGACGAAACCGCGTAGTACGCGGTGGATTCCGTAGCGCCACAACGCGGCGCCCAGAAAGTGCAGTTCGGCTGGGCCGAACCCGTCCGACGAGTACAGGATCTTGCGGAAGGGCGCTATTTCCAGCAGTCGGGCGATGAAACCCGGTGCCCGCGCTCCCAAGTGGTTCACGCTCAACCCGCCGTCGAGATACACGTTGTTGAAGGCCTGCGCCAGATAGCCGGCTTCGCGCTCGTAGGGATAGCAGTGCAGCAGCACGATTGGCGTGTCGCCGGACTGCCGCAGAAAATCAAGCAGATACAGCGGATTGGTCTTGTGCAGATCGCAGTCCCGGTCGCCGAAGCCAACGTGAAATTGCAGTGGCCTGCCCAACCGCAGCGCCCGGTGCAAACCGAACCTCAGCAGGACCCGATCCGCTAACCGGATACCGCCGCGGTCGCGCCATCGCCCGGCGGCCTCGGTGACCTGCGACGCCGTCGGCTCGGTCAGGTCGCCCTCGAACCCACCGCGGTAGGCCAGAATTGACTTGGTGCCCACTGCTGTTGCGGCACGCCGGTGCAGGATCTCCTCGAACGCCGATGCGTAGTCGCCGGGTGCCTGCGCGGCCTGCTCGGCCACCTGCTCGAGACGAACCACCTCGTGCGCGCGGTTGCCGGACAACTCGCTCACCCCGGCGACATCCGCGATGCCGGCGACGTCGCTGTCGAGTCCGGTGTCCACCAGCCAGTCGCTCACCCCGGCGGCGGGCAGCAGCAGGCGAGCCAGCCCGGTCTCGCTGAACTGGCTTCGGCGTTCCCAATATGCCTGCGGATCAGCATGTTTCGGCAATCCCAGGACAGGACCACAGTGGGCCCGCACGGCGAAGCCGAGTTGTGTGTCGAACCCAGAGTCGAAGGCGGCAAGAGGTTCGGTGTTGGCCTCATTGAGGGCGTTCTCGAACCGCCGCCGGTCCCCCGCCCTCAACCAGCAACCGTGGACATGCTGATCGATCAATGCCACGCCGGTGATGTGTCGGGCCAGTGCCGAGGAGTCAGTCACCATCGCGGGGTCTGTCACAGGCTCCAGGCCATCCGGAACTTGTCTGCGAGTTGCTCGGGGCTGAGGTCACCGTAGCGCTGCTGCTCCAGACGGCGAACCGCGACCACCAAGTCGACCGCGGCGTCGCCCAGAATGCCGCGGAGCAGCTCCGAGTCATCAAGTACGGCAATCGCTTCCGGTTGAGCCGCGGGCAGGCGCAGGATGCCGGCGCGCTCGCGTTCCGAATCGGAGAGAGTTGCCGGGTCCACGGTGGTCTCCGGCGGCAGTGCCGCCTTGCGCTGTATTCCGTGCAGCGCCAGACCCAGGATCGCCGCCGACGCGAAGTAGGGGTTCGCCGAGGAGTCGACGACTTTTACTTCGACATTCCCGCCGTGCGGACTGCCGGGGCCACCCTTGACGAATCGCACTGCCGCCTCGCGATTCTCGGTCCCCCAGCATGCATAGACCCCGGCCCAGTTGCCGGGCTGCAGCCGCAAACCGGACACGATCGATCCGCACAGCACACCCTGGGCTTGCGGCAGTCCGCCAACCACTCCGGCTACCGCGCTTTCGCCTGCCGGCGTCATTCCCTGGACACCCGCTCCGTCGGAAAACAGCGGTCGCTCCGACGTTGTCAGCGAGAAGTGCTGATGAGCGCCGGACCCGACGCTGCAGGCGAAGGGCACCGGCGACAGGCTGACCCGCAGGCCGTGGCGGCGGGCGGCACGGCCGATGATGATCCGGGTCAGCGCCAACTGGTCGGCGGCCGCCACCGGCGCCAGCGGCGACAACGAAATCTCGAACTGGTTGGCGCCGTACTCGGGATGAAACTGCTCGATCCCGACGCCGGCCACCGCGGCTGCCGCGTTGACGTCGCGAATGAACGCTTCGTGCTCGAGTACACCGACAAGCCCGTACTGTGCCCACAACACCGACGGAAGGCGGCCACCGTCCGGATCGACCAGCAGGAATTCGATTTCATGGCCGATCAGTGCGTCGATACCGGCCCCGGCGAGTGCGTCCTCGATGCGTTTCAGTGTTCCGCGGCTACACGCCGGGACAGGTGTGCCGTCTTGCTCGAAGAACGCGGCGGGCGCCCACGCCAACCCGTCGCCGATGATGCGCAACGCGGACAGGTCGATCCGGAGGCGTTGATCACCGACGACGCCGACGTCGTCGGTGAACGCGATGCCGCTCTGGTCGATGGCGAACGCATGCCACGAGGGACTGGCACCCAAGCCGGGATCGGCGAACGTATTGGTCCGGCGGATCGGCACTGTCTTAGCCTGCGTGAGCCCGGCGGGATTCACGACTGTGCCGATGACGGTATCGACGCCCTCGGCCTCCAGTTGCGCGATCGCCGCCGCGGCGAGCGGAGTGGCAGTCATGGCAGCAATTCTGCGCCGCGGACTGGCCCGGGCCGAGCGCTGACCAGGCCCAGAGATCGCGTGCTGGTTAGACCCGGCTGGGCAGGGTCAGTTTGCAGGCCTGGGCGATATCCAGGGTCCGCAGAACGCGTCCCATGCCGATCCAGAGCGCGCACGACATGGCCAGATCGGCAAGCAACTCGTCGGAGAAGTGTTCGGCGCAGCGGCTCCAGAACTCTTCGTCGTCGCGCAGCACCTTGTGCTCGGTGGCGAACCGGTGCGCGAACTCGGCCGCCAGCCGCTCCTGCTCGCTGTAGCCGGGCCAGGTGCGCCACTCAAGCGCATGGTCGTAGAGCTCTTCGTCGACGCCTTCGGCGGGCCCGTCGGCGTCGCGGGTGTTGACGCAGACGATGCATTCGTTGTCGTGGGCTATCACCGCCCGCGCGAGCTCGCGGGTGCGCAACGGCAGCCGGTTCTCGGTGTAGACCGCCCGGCTGAAGCCGGCGAGCGCGCCACCGAGGTCGGGCGACTTCGAAATCCAGCCGGCCAGGTCGTCGTCGGCGAATGTTCCGATTCGGCTCATGGCGTGATGGTACGCCCGCGCCGCAGCCCGCACCGGGCCGAGCGTGACGCCACAGTCACTGTCGGGCGCGAACGTGACTGCAACGTCACGTTCGTCAGCCTCCACATGTCAGGTCGGCGGCCGGGAGACACATTGCGCCGAGTACAGCTCCTCGCCCAGCTTCTCCATCAGCTCCAGCTGGGTCTCCAGATAGTCGACGTGTAGTTCCTCGTCGGCCACGATCTTTTCCAGCAGTATGGCGCTGGTGCTGTCCTCCTTCTCGCGGCACATGATGATTCCCGGCTTGAGGCGGTTCAACACGTCGTACTCGATCGCCAGATCGGCCTCGAACTGCTCGCGCAGCGTCTGGCCGATGCGTAACGAGAAGAGACGCTGGTAGTTCGGCAGGCCATCCAGTATCAAAATGCGGTCGGTGATCGCCTCCGCGTGCCGCATTTCGTCGAAGGACTCCGCGCGAGTGTGCTCCGCCAACTCGGTAAAGCCCCAGTTGTCTTGCATCTTGGAATGCAGGAAATACTGGTTGATAGCGGTGAGCTCGCTGGTCAATTGTTCGTTGAGCAGGCGCAAAACGTCCGGATCACCTTGCATGATCACTCCTACGATGTGGGGGCTGTCATGACAGACCGCTGCAGGTGGGCTGGGCTGGAGCACACCGCAGGGCTGAGCAGCACTTTGCCATGCCGGTTTCGAATCTTCCAGCAAGGTTTGGCTGGGCTCACTGTGTCGCCCGTGGAGGTCAGGGCACGTTAACTTAGGTTAGGTACACCTACTTATGTTAGGCTCGGCTAACATGGGGCCTGGTGCGACTTTAGCCCGCGTGCGGGGGGTGTGCTGATGTACGTCTGCCTGTGTGTCGGGGTCACTAGTCAAACCGTGTCCGACGCCGTCGCAGAGGGTGCGTCCACATCCAAAGAGGTTGCCGCCGCGTGCGGGGCGGGCGGCGACTGTGGGCGCTGCCGGCGCACGCTGCGGGCGATCATCGCCGCCAAATCAGAGGCCAAACTCGACCGCGCCCCATCGGTTGGTTAGCTGCGCCGTCGCTCGGTGAAGTCCGCGAGCGCCGCGGCGTTGGCTTGGGCTCCCATCAGTTCGGCGAAATGAGCGTTCTCCCGTGCGGTGGCTGCCGCAATCCCAGGACGGATCGGTTCGACCATCGTGTGCTTGACCGCCATCAGGCTCGAGATTGGCCGGGAGGCAAGGATTTCGGCATACCGGCGGGATTCGGGCAGCAACTCGTCGGGGTCGCAGACCCGCCAGGCCAGCCCCATCCGCAAAGTCTCCTCGGCGTCGATCCATTCCGAGGACATCAACAGCCAGGCGGCGTTCTGCCGGCCCACCAGCTGCGGAAGCAGATAAGAGGAGGCCGCTTCTGGTGCCACGCCCAAGCTGGTGAAGGGACATTTCAGGCGCGCGGTCGACGACATGAAAACCAGATCTGCGTAGCCGAGGATGGTGGCCCCGATCCCAACCCCGACGCCGTTCACCGCGCAGATCAGCGGCTTGGGGAAGGCACTGAGCGCGTCGATCAGGCCGGGGAACCCGTGCTTTCCCGGAGTGAAGTTTGGGTCGGTGATGCGTGCCTGCATCTCGGCGAGGTCAGTCCCGGCGCTGAAGCCGCGTCCGGCGCCGGTCAGCAAGACGACGGCGACCTCGGGATCGTCGGCGGCGGCCAGCAGCGCCTCGGCGGTCGCGTCGTAGAGAGCCTCGTTGAAGGCGTTCAGCGCTTCGGGCCGGTTCAGGGTGAAGGTGCGCACCCGGTTTTCGTCGTCGATCTGCAGCGTCACGGCTGCAGCCTAACTTGGGAGCACAGGCCCAGCCTTTGATTATGGGGAGCTCAGCCGTTGCTGTACACGCGGCCGGGCTCGATCAACACCACAGCGCGCCGCTCTTTGGCCATGACCCGGTCGTACTCGTCCCAGTTGTCGTGGGTGCCACCCGCAGCGGTGAAAACCTCGCGGAGCAGCAGCCGTAACTGGTCCCCGTCTGCCAGCCAAGGCTGCGCGTCGTCCGGGCCGGCCAGCTCCGCGCGGCCCTCGACGGTCGCCCACTGCCATCTTTTGCGGAACGTGACGGCCAGCTGCGGCCGCGCCCGTAAGTTGGCGAGTTTGACTTTCCCGTAGGTGGTGAAGCCCAGGACTGGTTGACCGCCCGCCGGATGCGGAAGCAGGCCGACGTTGACCAGCGAAGCCTGCACGGTCCCGTCGGCACGGACGGTGGAGATCACCGCCAATCCGCTTTCTGCCGCCGCCAGCGCCACTGCGTCCTTGAGTGTTGTCATATGTGGGGCCTCACATTCGAAAATGGTGTCTTCAAGACGTAGCGGCTGGTCGGCACGGTGTCGATGTTCTCGTTGGCACCGAATGCAGTTGTACTGGCGACCATCCGGCTCAGCCGTTGTTGCAGTTCGCTGTCGTCGGCGGCACCGAAGAACGCCTTCAGATCGGTGATCGCCTCCGCCGGGAACAACTCCTCGACGATGCCCGCGATTCCCGGCGCGTCGGGAGTGAGAGTTCGTACCACCCAATTCTGGGTGTAGCCGAAAATCGATTGTGTCTCGATGGCCACCGCCGTGTGGTCGCCCTGCCAACGGTCCAGCCAGGTCGCCTGGTCCAGCCCGGCCGGCCGGCGTAGCAGCGCAATGTTGGCTAAACCCGTTGTGCGAGAACCTGGCTCGACCGCCGGTGCGCCCAGCGGGACCGACTCGGTCACCAGGTACGCGCTCAGCTGGTCACATTCCGCGGACAGTAGCTTCAACGCCGACACCATCTGGTCGCCGTAGCATTGCTGGGTCCACAGGCTCACCACCGCGGCGGCCGGCGGGTCCAGCGTGGTGATCGTCATCAGCGAGTGGCGCACCGCGCTATCACGCACATTGACGGACAGCCCGGCCACGCCCAGGCTCAACAGGGCGTCGGCGACCGGACCGCGTTGGCGGTCGCACCACTGGTCATCTGGTTCGGCGCGCCTCAGCACAGCGATTACCTTCTCCATAGGCTGAACCTACATTCGCCGAAGGAGCTGAGAGTTTGAGTCCATCCTGGGTAGCGCACGCGATCTGGTGGCAGGTCTACCCGCTGGGCTTCGTCGGCGCGTTTCCCGCAGATCAGACCGCTGATCCCGGCGAACACCGGCTGCGGCGACTCGTCAGCTGGTTCGACCACGCCATCAAATTGGGGGCATCGGGGATTGCGCTGGGACCCATCTTCGCCTCGCGCACGCATGGTTACGACACCACCGATCACTACCGCATCGATCCGCGGCTCGGTGATGAGGCCGACTTCGACTACCTGGTCGACGCGGCGCACCGCCGCGGCCTACGAATATTGCTCGACGGCGTCTTCAACCATGTCGGCGTGGACTTCGCGCGCCACCGCGAGGCCCCGGACGATGACGCATCCGCACGCTGGTTTCGCGGGCGTCCCGGTCGATTCCATACCTTCGAAGGCCACGGCGAACTGATCACCCTCAACCACGACAACCCGGAGGTTGTCGACTACACCGTCGATGTCATGGCGCACTGGTTGCGACGTGGCGCGGATGGCTGGCGTCTGGATGCGGCTTACGCTGTGCCGCAGCAATTCTGGGCGGCGACGTTACCCGAGGTGCGCAAGCTGTATCCCAATGCCTGGTTCGTCGGCGAGCTCATCCACGGCGACTATGCGGCGGTCGTCGACGCGACCGGCTTCGACTCGGCCACCCAGTACGAGCTGTGGAAAGCGATCTGGAGCAGCCTCAACGACGGCAACTTCTTCGAACTGGACTGGGCGCTACAGCGGCACAACGAGTTTCTGAGCAGCTTCGCACCGCTCACGTTCATCGGCAATCACGACGTCACCCGCATCGCCAGCCAGCTCGAACACCCCGACCATCTGGCCCATGCACTGGTGATCCTGTTGACGATCGGCGGCGTTCCCAGCATTTACGCCGGCGACGAGTTCGGGTTTCACGGCGTCAAGGAAGAACGCCGAGGCGGTGACGACGCGGTGCGCCCGGAGTTCGGTGCTCCCCCAGCGCAACTGGATCCGTTCGGTGAACGGCTGTGGGCATTGCACCAATACCTGATCGGGCTGCGCCGCCGCCACCCGTGGCTGCATGCGGCGTCGACCACCGCATTGCGGCTGGAGAATCGGCATTTCGTGTATGCGACCCGCAGCGGCGACGACGTATTGCTGGTCGCGCTGAACATCGATGACCAGCCGCTGCGCCTAGAGCTGCCGGAGCTGGGCACGGTGCGCGGGCAGGTGCTCGCCGGATCGTCCGCACCGCCCCAGGAGGTCGTCGACGAGGTGGTCGTCGAGGCACACGGCTGGCGGATCTTGCAGCCTGCTTAGGCGTCCAGTCGCGCCAGCGTCAGTGGGTCCTGCAGGCCGCGGTAATACTTGGCGAGCAGGGCGACGAAGTCCTGGTTGTCGTCGCTCGCGACGGCGAACAGTGTCACCGACGAGCACAGCTTGAGGTCGTCGGGCGAACCGAAGATCTCCGCAATCGAACGACCTTGCACCTGGTTGACCAGTTGGGTGCACTCGTGCAGTCGCGGGCCGAGCAGTTCATGTCGCAGATAGGCGCGGGCTTCCTGCAGCGAGTCGATCCCGTAACGGACCGCCATCGGGCTGCCCCCCAACCCGCTCAGCTGCGGGAAGACAAACCACATCCAGTGGCTGCGCTTTCGCCCGCCGCGCAGCTCGTCGACGACGCTGCGGTAGACCGGGGCCTGCGCGTCAACGAAACGCTGGAGATCGAAGGATTCGAGGGGCTGGCCGGACGATTCCATCTGGCTACGGTTGCACACATGCCGGTTAAACGACGGGTGCCCAGAATTCACGACCTGGCGCCGCTGATTCAGTTCAAACGCCCGGAGTTCAACCGCGCCAAGCGCCGCCTCGACGCCGCGCTGACCATCGAGGACCTGCGCCGCATCGCCAAACGCCGCACCCCGAGGGCGGCGTTCGACTACACCGACGGTGCCGCCGAGGATGAGCTGTCCATCGCACGGGCGCGACAGGCGTTCCACGACATCGAGTTCCACCCGACCATCCTGCGTGACGTCACCAACGTCGCCACCGGGTGGACGGTGTTGGGCCAGCCGGTTGTGATGCCGTTCGGGATCGCCCCGACCGGGTTTACCCGGTTGATGCACACCGAGGGCGAACTCGCCGGTGCACGCGCGGCAGCCGCGGCCGGGATCCCGTTCTCGCTGTCGACTCTGGCAACTTCGGCGATCGAAGACGTTGTGATCGCTGTTCCCCAGGGCCGTAAATGGTTTCAGCTGTACATGTGGCGGGATCGCGAGCGGTCGATGGCGCTGGTCAAGCGGGCGGCCGAGGCGGGGTTCGACACTTTGCTGGTCACTGTCGACGTTCCGGTCGCCGGCGCGCGGTTACGCGACACCCGCAACGGGATGTCGATCCCGCCTGCATTGACCGTGCGAACCGTGCTCGATGCGCTGCCCCACCCGCGCTGGTGGTTCGATCTGCTGACCACCGAACCCCTGTCATTCGCATCATTGGATCGCTGGTCGGGCACCGTCGGCGAGTACCTGGACACCATGTTCGACCCCAGCCTCACCTTCGATGATCTGGTCTGGATCAAGGCCCAATGGCCAGGCAAGCTCGTCGTCAAAGGGATCCAGACACTCGACGACGCCCGCGCTGTCGTCGAGCGCGGCGTCGACGGAATCGTGTTGTCCAATCACGGCGGCCGCCAACTCGACCGGGCCCCGGTGCCCTTCCACCTGCTGCCCGCGGTAGCGCGTGATCTCGGCAAGGACACCGAGATCCTGTTGGATACCGGCATCATGTCGGGCGCCGACATCGTGGCAGCAATCGCTCTGGGGGCCCGGTGCACGCTGGTCGGGCGGGCCTATCTCTACGGGCTGATGGCCGGCGGCGAGGCCGGGGTCAACCGCGCGATCGAGATCCTGGCGGCCGGGGTGCTCCGGACCATGCGGCTGCTGGGGGTGACTTGCCTGGAGGAACTGTCGCCCAGGCATGTGACGCAATTGCGCCGGCTGGCCCCCATCCCTGCGCCGGACTGAGGTTGCCGAGCAGACGCAGAATCGCCCGAAAGCAGCGCTTTCAAGGCGATTCTGCGTCTGCTCGCGCTCCCTGGGAACAAACCACCCCCGAGGAAGGTTGAGCGCATCAGACTTAACCTTTGGAGGATTGATGTCTGAAGCCAAATCCATGCCGGTGCTGTTCGTGACCGACAACATCGTGTTGCCGGGCATGGTGGTGCCGATTGCACTCGACGACGCCGCACGCGCAGCGATCGACGCCGCTCGGGCCAGTGAATCCAAGGAGCTGCTCATCGCGCCGCGGCTCGAGGACCGTTATCCGTCCCACGGCGTGGTGGCGACGATTCTGCAGGTCGGGCGGATCGCGGGTGGCGGCACCGCCGCCGTCGTACGTGGCGAGCGCAGGGCGCACATCGGTGCCGGAGCTACCGGGCCGGGCGCCGCACTGTGGGTCGAGGTCACTGAGGTCCCTGACGTTGAGGCGACCGATGAGGTCAAGGCTCTGGCCGCCGAGTACAAGAAGTTGCTGCTGGCCATGCTGCAACGGCGCGAGGCCTGGCAGATCATCGACTACGTCAACCAGTTGACCGACCCGTCGGCGCTCGCCGACACGTCCGGCTATGCCTCGTACCTGACCGATGTGGAGAAGCGGCAACTGCTCGAGACCGTGGATGTCGCCGAGCGGCTGCGTGTGCTGATCGACTGGACCAGCGAGCACCTGGCCGAGGTCGAGGTCAACGACAAGATCGCCGAGGACGTGCGGGAAGGCATGGAGAAGACGCAGAAGGAGTTCCTGCTGCGCCAACAGCTGGCCGCCATCCGTAAAGAACTGGGCGAGGGCGAGCCCGACGGTTCCGATGACTACCGGGCCCGTGTCGAGGCCGCTGACTTACCCGAGCAGGTGCGCGAAGCCGCGCTGCGTGAGGTCGGCAAGCTGGAGCGCGCCAGCGACCAAAGCCCGGAAAGCGGCTGGATTCGCACTTGGCTGGACACCGTTCTCGACCTGCCCTGGAACGTCAGAACTGAAGACTCGACAGACCTGGGGGCGGCACGGGAAATCCTGGATGCCGACCACCACGGGTTGGACGACGTCAAGGACCGCATCGTCGAATACCTGGCGGTGCGTACCCGGCGCGCTCAGCGCGGGTTGCAGGTCGTCGGCGGCCGCGGCTCCGGTGCGGTGATGGTGCTGGCCGGTCCTCCCGGCGTCGGTAAGACATCGCTGGGTCAAAGTGTGGCCAGGGCGCTGGGTCGTAAGTTCGTGCGTGTCGCCCTGGGCGGTGTGCGCGACGAGGCCGAGATCCGCGGGCACCGGCGCACCTACGTCGGCGCGCTGCCGGGCCGAATCGTGCGCGCGATCGGCGAAGCGGGGTCGATGAATCCCGTCGTGCTGCTCGATGAGATCGACAAAGTCGGCTCCGACTATCGCGGCGACCCGAGCGCAGCGCTGCTCGAGGTGCTCGACCCGGCGCAGAACCACACCTTCCGCGATCACTACCTGGATCTGGATCTGGACCTCTCCGATGTGGTGTTCCTGGCGACTGCCAACGTGATTGAGAACATCCCGTCGGCGCTGCTGGACCGGATGGAGCTGGTGCAGATCGACGGCTACACCGAAGACGACAAGGTCGCCATCGCGCGTGACTACCTGTTGCCCCGGCAACGGGAGCGGGCAGCGTTGCGCGACGACGAAGTCACCATCACAGACGCCGCGCTGCACAAGATCGCCGCCGACTACACCCGCGAGCCTGGGGTTCGGCAGTTCGAACGGCTGCTGGCCAAGGCGATGCGGAAGGTCACGACCAAGCTGGCCTCCAAACAGGGCGAGCTCCGTGGCCCGACGACCATCGACGAGCCCGATCTGGTCGGTTACCTCGGCCGGCCGCGGTTCACCCCGGAGTCGGCTGAACGCACCGCGGTGCCCGGCGTGGCCACCGGCCTGGCCGTGACAGGCCTGGGCGGTGATGTCCTCTATATCGAGGCTGGCGCTACCGACGGCGAGCCGGGTTTACAGCTGACGGGTCAGTTGGGCGACGTCATGAAAGAATCGGCGCAGATCGCACTGTCCTACGTGCGTTCGCACGCCGCGCAACTCGGTGTCGACCCGAAGGCGTTGGACCGACGCATCCACGTGCACGTACCTGCGGGGGCGGTGCCCAAAGACGGCCCGTCGGCAGGCGTCACCATGGTGACCGCGTTGGTGTCGATGGCCACAGGACGCCAGGTACGCGCCGATGTCGGGATGACCGGTGAGGTCACCCTGAACGGCCGGGTGTTGCCGATCGGCGGCGTCAAGCAGAAGCTGCTCGCCGCCCAACGCGCTGGCTTGTCGACGGTTTTCATCCCGTCGCGCAACGAGCCGGATTTGGATGACGTGCCGGCCGAAGTGCTCGACGCGTTGACCGTCAAACCGATGACGGACGTCGCCGAGATCGTCGCGCAGGCGCTGGAACCGGCGGCTGAGACCGCGACAGCGGCCGCCTGACCCTAACGTTCGGCGTCGAGCGTGACCCAGCATTTACGCTGCGCCACGTTCGCGTTGAATAGAGTCGTGAGCCTGAAACGACAGCTCGTCCATGGCGTGCAACGGCTGCTCGTCAATCCGATCGGTCGGCAATTGCCGGTGACCATGCTCGAAACCACCGGCCGTAAATCCGGACAACCGCGGCACACCGCCGTAGGCGGGAAGGTGGTCGACAACCAGTTCTGGATGGTGTCCGAACATGGCGACCATTCCGACTATGTCCACAACATCAAAGCCAACCCGGCCGTACGGCTGCGGATCAATGGCCAGTGGCGCAGCGGAACCGCCCATCTGCTGCCCGATGATGACTCGCTCCAACGATTGCGCAACCTGCCCCGGCTCAACAGCGGGGTTGTCCGCGTGATGGCCACCGACCTGCTGACCGTTCGAGTGGATCTGGACTGAGACCGCGGCGGGTGTCGGTAGCCGGCGTTAGGGTCACTTCATGGCCTATGACGAAGACCTGGCCAACCGGATCCGCGAACTTGTTGGCTGCGTGCAGGGCGTCGAGGAGAAACGCATGTTCGGCGGGCTCGCGTTCCTGATCAACGGCAACATGTCAGTAGCCGCCAGCGGCAACGGTGGGCTGATGGTGCGGGTGCCGCCGGAGGACACCGAAAAGCTGTTGGAACGCGCTCACGTGAGCCCGATGGTGATGGCCGGTCGCGAAACGCGGGGCTGGCTGCGCATCGACGCCGAGGGCCTCAAAACCAAACGCCAGCTTCAGGGTTGGGTTACCAAAAGCACCGGCTACGCGCGCAGCCTGCCGTCGAAATGACCGTTTGCGGCCGCAACTCGCGGGTACGCGGCTCGCGCCGCGCACGACCGCACCGCTGGCCGCCGCGCTCGTCGGAGTGTCGCTGGACGACGACGTGCGTCGGCAGGTGATCGGTTGGCCGTGTTGAACGCGGTGATGTTGCGGGAACTTTTGAGTTGAGCCGGCCCGAGTAGGCTGGGATTCGGACCGCGGAATGGAGCAGAAATCATGCCAAGCTCGACCACATTCGTCATTGTTGGCGGCGGCCTTGCTGGAGCCAAAGCAGTAGAAGCCCTGCGCGACAGTAACTTCGACGGTCAGATCATTCTTTTCGCCGACGAGCAATACCTGCCCTACGAGCGTCCCCCGCTTTCCAAGGAATATCTGGCCGGGAAGAAATCACTCGCAGATTTCACAGTCCAAAACTCCGACTGGTACCGCGACCATGACGTCGACCTGAGACTCCACTCGAAAGTGTCGTCCCTGGACCCTGCCGCCCACACCGTCGGGCTTCCCGACGACACCGTGGTGCACTACGACAAGCTGCTGCTCGCGACGGGATCGGCGTCCAAACGGCCACCGATACCTGGATCCCACGCAGCCGGAGTCCACTATCTGCGCACCTACGACGACGCTGCGGCACTGAATTCTGTTCTGACCGAAGGAGCTGCGCTGGCCGTGGTGGGGGCCGGGTGGATCGGCCTCGAGGTTGCTGCCGGTGCGCGCCAGCGCGGCGTCAACGTCACCGTCGTAGAGACGGCCAAACAACCGCTGCTGGCCGCTCTGGGCGAGACCGTCGGTGAAGTGTTTGCCGATCTGCATCGCGATCATGGAGTGGACTTAAGACTGGAGACGCAGGTCGAGGAGATCACTACGGCCGACGGCAAGGCGACCGGGCTGAAAATGCGCGATGGGTCGACGGTTTCCGCTGACGCTGTGCTGGTTGCCGTGGGCGCCAAGCCGAACGTCGAACTCGCCGAACGGACCGGACTGTCTATGGGCGATGGCGGTGTGCTGGTTGACGCTTCGCTGCGCACCAGCGATCCGGACATCTACGCGGTCGGCGATATCGCGGCGGCCGAGAACCCGCTGTTCAATACCCGGATCCGCACCGAGCACTGGGCGAACGCGCTCAAGCAGCCTGCGGTGGCGGCCGCCGGAATGCTCGGCAAGCCAGGCGAATACGACGAGCTGCCCTACTTCTTCACCGATCAGTACGACCTCGGCATGGAGTACGTGGGGCACGCCCCCAGCTTTGAGCGGGTGGTGTTCCGCGGCGACATTTCCGGCCGCGAATTCGTCGCGTTCTGGCTCGACGGCGACAGCCGGGTGTTGGCGGGAATGAACGTCAACATTTGGGACGTGCTCGATGACGTCAAAGCCTTGATCCGGTCAAGGACTCCGGTCGACGCTGACAAGCTGGCCGACCCACAGGCACCGCTTGCGGATCTGGTGAGCTGACCGTCAGTCAGCTCCGGGATGCGAGCCGGATTAATGAGGGCTCCGGTGCACGGGCACCCAATTCTTGTCGATGACGTCGGGCGGGCGCTGTGCTTGCAAGCGTTCCCGCTCGGCGCGTCGGCGCTTGATCCGCAACCGGGCATCGGCCGGGATGGTGAGCAGTTCGTCGCACGTCAGGTAGTACACATCGTCGACGACATCGATGAGATCCGTCGCGACCCATCGAGAGCCCAATTCGCGCAAGGTCATCCGAAGCTCATGAGTGAACCATATGGTGGTGTCATGGGCCAGTTCCCGCGAACCGCGGGCGTCGTCATCCAGCCGCCGCGCAGGTGGTGCTGCGGTCTCGGTTAATGCCGCAGCGGCCCTAGCGGCTGCCGTCAACAGCATCACCGGATCGTCACTGAACGTAGGGCTGGCCAACTCAGCTTCACCGGGCCCGCGGTGCCCAATGCGGGCGACAGCGTCATCGAGGGCGCCGGCGGTGTTGGGAGACAACGCGCGGACACTGGCCAGGTTGCCTTCCCAAGCCAGCGCGCAAAGGGGCGGGTCACTGCGCAAAAGCGCTGCCAGCGCACCGGTCTCTGCACTTATACGGCTGCTTTCCGTGAGCACGCCCAACCCGGAGACGCTGGACCCCGCCTTGGTTCGCGCCGGCGCCACCGCTGCGACGCCGGTGTCGATCAGCCACAGCGCCGTCAGAATCCAGCCTTGATGAATCCGATCTCGCAGCAGCCGAATACGAACCGCCAGGAAGGCGTCCGGCAGCGAGGTCAGCTGCGCCGCATCCAGGTGCTCTGCCTGTGCCGCGGTGCGATATGCCCGCGTATTGGCCCGCAGATGGCGCAACAGGGCCGCCGATCGCACCGCGACCACGGCTTTGGCGGCCGATCCCAGCGCACCGCTGGTCAGCTGAGGCCGACCGAAGGGCAAAAGGGTCCCGACGTCGGACGGCCCGCCCAGGGCGCGCTCGGCGACGGCCTGCTGGTCCCAGCCGGGCAACTGGCTGGCGGCGACGACGCTGGTTGACACCCCGATGTAGGGGCGATGACCGAACACCGCGACGGCCCTGCTCCCCCATTCGTCGTTGATCACGCCGCCAAGTGCAAGCACCTGACCCAGTGCCCGACTGGCTGTGCGCAGCCCGCTCATCTGGACGTCCAGCGTTATCGGAGTCAACGGTCCGGGCAGCGCCTCGGCGAGGCTGGTCGCGCCGAAGACCGGGAATCGCGGGTCGATTCGGTCGTCGAACTCGCCTTCCAGCCCATCTGGTGCCGCCGGCTCCAGCCCTTCGGACAGCCCCGACCGCGGAAGAACCTCCACCGGAAGCGCCAGTTGACCGCCATGGCTTTTCGCGCCCGCGGCACCGAGGCGGCGGCCGACCAGTCCACGACCGGTGTCGGCAACCGCCTCGACCGCGTGCCAGCCGAACTCGAACGCCCAATCCTCCTGTACTGCCGCGGTATCCATATCCGGAACCAACTCTGACCAGCCGCGAACCCGATGCAGGCGGGAACGCGGATCAACGGTTCGCAGCAATCGCCACGCGGTGATCACGTTGATGGTGTCCGGGGTGGCCAGGTCCACCACACCGGTGCGGTCGGTGTTCAGTGCCAAAACCAGGAAGCGGGCCAGGTCGTCCAGATGCAGCACCCGCATCGGCTGCGCCGAGACTTTGGTGCGCAGCAGCGTGGCCACCGTACGGCAAACCATCCAGTCCAGCTGACGGCCGACCGGAGGCGCAATCCGGATGACCAGGGTCGGTCCCCAACTCGTGGACACCAGCTCCTCGGCCGCCCGATACAGGTCGGGCCGGCCAGCGGCTTGGGACACGAACAGCAGCCGGGCACCAGCCCGGGCAGCCGCCTGGGTTACGTGTACAACGCCTTCAATTTCGGCGCTGCCAGGTGCGGTGATGTCAACCGGGGCCAGGTGGATCACCGCGTCGGCCTCATCGGCCAGCTCTTGGAGGATGGGGTCGTTCAAGGACGCGCAAACAAAATCGACATTGGGGTCCAGGCAGGCATGCGGGTGCTCAGCAACGCCGCTGACCGTGTGCCCGGCCGCGATCAGCTGCCGTGCGACCAAACGCCCGACTGTGCCGGTGGCGTCGGTAACCAGGATCTGCACCTGGGCTCACCTCCCCCATCGTCCACCCTCGACAATAGGCGCGTCGTCGTTACTTCCGCGACCGCTACCCCCCAAAGGACCCTCTGACCAGGCGTAATGTGCCTCGCCGGTTACCGCAGCGTTGCGCTACCGTCTAGGGCGACGGCAACCTTGGCGCCGCCGATATCCTCACGCACAGTTGACTCAGCCGGACCGGGATCGTCGATGACTGCCAACGTGCGCGACCCGTCGGGCGCGCGTACGGCCAGGAAAGCTTTCTCCGGTTGTCCGTCGCGGTTGAACGGCGTCGTCCATGCCTCGACTGTGCCGATACCTTCCCATTCCACTAGCCCATCTCGGGTGGGCTCTCGATCGACTGCCGATTGCATGTCTTCCCAACGGAATTCGGCCGGTGGGTCGGTGCTGTAGACACCGAAGCTGTGCTTGGTCAGGTAGCCGCCGTTGGCGGTGATCAAGGCACGTCGACCCGGATTGGCCACCAGCAGTTCGGCCATGGTGGCGATGGAATGCATGACGTAGTTGCTCCACGGGCCGCCCGCAAACGTCAATCCGCCGGTGACGGTCAGCGGGCGGCCCGGGTCGTCGAGACCCAATCCCAGCTCGGCCGCCGCGACCTGGACGGCGGACGGAAAGCACGAGTACAGGTCGACGTAATCGACGTCGTCGATGCCCAGGCCGGCCAGCTCCAGCACTCGCGCGCCGGCAATGCGAATGGCCGTAGATCGGTGCAGCTCATCACGCTCGGCGATGGCGGGGGTGTCATGCGCGTCGGTGCCTGCGTGGGGGTAGACCCAGTTTTCGCTGGGAATCTGCAGGCGGATTGCCTGCTCGACAGACGTCAGGACCAACGCGGCGCCCTGGTCGACCATGTTGTTGGAGTTCATCAACTTGGTGTACGGCCAGCTGATCATCCGGTTCTGCGGGCCGGGTTGCGCGATTTCCTCGGCGGTCACCGGTTTGCGGATCCAGGCGTGCGGATTGTCGACCGCGACGGCGTTGAAGCGCCCCCACAGCTCGCCGATGCGCCTGAGGTGATCCTCGATTGATTCGCCGTTCGCGATGCGAAGCGCCTGCTCGAACAGCGGATAGACGTAGGCCGGCCGGTCCAGCTTGATCCTGATCTCCGCATCACCGGCCATCGGGACGTCGTCGCCGCTGACTTCGGCCATCGGTACTGAGTCGTCCTGAACCGTCCACCCGAGCTTGCTGCCTTTGGCCTTCAGCCCTCTCCTGGTGCGCCACGTCTCCGCACCGGCGAGCAGCACGATGCCGGCCCGGCCCCGCTGAATGTCCAGGCAGGCTTGATTGACCAGCGATTGCGGCACGTTGCCACCGACCGGGCTGTAGAGCGTGGTGAAGTCAGCGGCGCCGATCCGCCGGCCGAGTAGCAGCCCGGGATCCCGGTAGTGTGCCGACAGCACGTTGACCACGCGAATGGAGTCCACGGCCTCGAGAACCTGGGAATCCGCAGCTTGCCGCGCCGCGGCGGCCATCAAGTCGACAGGTTCGACCGACCGCATCTCCGGGTCGATTTCGTCGCGATGGTTGACCTGGCCCCAGCCGATCAACACGGGTGTCCTGGGGTCGACGGGCATAGCTTCGAACCTATCGTGGCGACGATGCGGGCCAGGCTGCGGGCGTCGAACGCGACGCCACAGTCACCTTCGGGCGCGAGCGTGACGCTGGCGTCACGCTGGGCGTTAGGCCGGGGCGGCAGCGGGCCCGAACAGCACGCGATCGGCCATCAGACGCTCGGTCTCCTCGGTGCTCATCCCGAGCGCTTTTCGGCAGATCTCACGGGTGTCCTGACCAGGCACTGGGGCCGGACGTCGCGGAGCCGGCGGGATGTGGCGATACGGCGCCGGACCCGTCTCCGCGGGCAGTGGACGGTCGATCAGGGGATGGACCATGTCGCGCAGTAGTTTTCGCTCGATCAGCTGCGGATCTTCGAGTATGTCCGGCGGGCGGTTCATCGGGCCGGCCGGAACCCCCGCAGACTGTAGCGCCTCGGCGGCCTGCACCGGGGTGCGGGTCCGGGTCCAAGCCGAGACGACCGCCACCAACTCGCCGCGGTTGGCCCAGCGCGACTCGCCGGTCGCGAAGCGCGGGTCGTCGGCCAATTCCGGACGACCTAAAACGGATCTGACACAACGCCATTCGCTGTCGGACCGGATCGAGATGACGCACCATTCATCGTCGCCTGCGCACGGGTACACCGCGTGCACGCTGGGGTCATCGTGGATCTCGCCGACTCCTGCCGCCAAAGCACCCCGGGTGACGTACAAGGTGTCCAGTTGATTGACGACGACCTCAGCCTGGGAGATATGCACGTGGGCTCCGTCGCCGGTTCGATAGCGGCGGATCAACGCCGCCAGTGCGGCGATGGCAGTGATTCGCCCGACCACGTGATCGGGAAAGATCGTCGTCGCGTCGTAGAAGGCATGCCGGGAGCCGTCGCTCGGAGCCTGTTCAGACGTCCATAGCCGGGTGACGCCGGTAGCGGCGCGGACCAACGGACCGTAGCCCATCTGCTTGCTCCACGGTCCCCTGTTGCCGAATGCGCTGCTGCCTGCGAGCACGATGCGCGGGTTGATGGCGTGCAGCGAATCGTAGGAAAACCCAAGTGCAGTAAGGGTTCCCGGTTTGAAGTTAGCGAAGACCGCGTCGGATTGCGTCACCAGGCGGGAGAAGATCTCCTTGCCCTGCGCGCTGCGCAGATCCAAACCGAACCCGAGTTGATTGCGGTGTGTCCAGGCAAACGATTCACTCATCGCGTCGCCAGCACGAGCCTGCCGTAGTCCGTCCGGGTACTCGGCACTTTCGACTTTGATCACCTCGGCGCCCAGGTCGCCGAACAGCCGGCCCAGCTCGCCGCCGGCGACGATGACGCCTAGATCCAGGATCCGCAGGCCGGCAAACGGATAGTCGCCGACCTTGCCTGGCGGCGCCGCTGCCACGGCCGGATCAGCGCGCCAGCGGGGTTGGTCCTGTCCGGCGGCGGGGGCCGGTGTACGGAAACCGGCGCGGAGCCCGTCGACAACGAAGTATCCAGTGGGCACATCTGCGTGCACGCCCGGGACGAGTTCGGCATTGGTGATAGCGCCCACCGCCCGAAAATGCTCGGAGGCAAGGATCCCGGACGGCGTAAGCACCGCAGCGATCGGCACTCCGTGTGCCTGCCCGGCGGTCACCAAATCGTTCATCGTCTGGTCGGCGAATGACGTCTGGATCCACAGGCTGATCTCGGGCCACGCGGCGAACCGGGTGCCGAGCATGTCGTACTTCGGGTCTTGAAACTCTCCCGGCTCCCCCAGCCAACGCCGCAGGCCGCGCCACTGCCGCGGCGTCAACACGCACAACCGGACGTAGCCGTCTTTGCACGGATAGATCGGGTAGGCGTCCTGGTTCTTGGGGCGCCCCCGCCATTGTCCTGCGCCGCGCTGGCCGGCAGCGGCTTGACCGTGTGACCCGAACGCCGGGTCAAGTGCCATCACAACGGCGTCGAAACGAGAGAAACCGATGTACTCTCCTGTGCCACAACGTAATTTGTTGTAGTAAGCGGCGAGCGCAGCCCAGGCCGCCTGCACGGCGGCGGTTGCCGAAGCGATACCGTCCGGCGGCAACACCGGGGTCCCGGTGGCGGGGCCCGAGCGAGACAGCGAGCTGCACATCGCGTACAACACGGGATCGGTCGCGCGCCACGACGACCGCGGACCCGTCGCACCGAAGTCGGTGACAGAAAGTGCGACCAGGTGCTCGTAGTTATCGGCCAACTCCGCACACGAGGTGCCGAAAGTGGCGGCTTGCCTCCCACCGCCGCCGTCGACGACGATGTCGGCGCTCTCGACGAGTTCGAAGAAGCGCCGGCGGTCGTCCTCGTCGAGCGGGTTCAGCACCGTGCTGCGCTTGTTTGCGTTATGCACGGCGAATGGGATACTCGCGCCGGCCAGAGTTGGCAGCGTGTCGCGCCCAGGATTTCCGCCCGGAGGCTCGAGTTTGAGGACATCGGCACCCAGGTCGGCGAACAGGCGGGTCACCGCGTCGGTGTCGCCATCGGATAAGTCAAGGACGCGCAAGGCGTCGAGCAACCCGTCGGTCACGTGCATACCGTACCTGCCGGGGCAGTTGATCAAGGCCGGCAAGAACTTTGAGTGGTGCTTTGGCTATCGTCACAGGCCAACCCAGGCAGCTTGCCCGAGCGGATGGAGAATTTCGACGAATGAGTGCGCACTTGAGCTACGTCGAAGCCGTGATCGTGGGTGCTGCCCAGGGGATCACCGAACTGTTCCCGGTCTCCAGCCTGGGGCACTCGGTGTTGGTGCCGGCACTGATTGGCGGGCAGTGGGCTCAGGACTTGAACGTCTCCGCACCCCAATCGCCCTACCTGGCCTTCATCGTCGGGCTACACGTCGCCACCGCCGCCGCCTTGCTGGTGTTCTTCTGGCGTGACTGGCTGGGTATCGTCGCCGGCTTCGTCTCCTCGGTGCGTTATCGCCGAATTCAGACTTCCGGCGAGCGTTTGGCGTGGCTGATCGTGGCGGCTACCGTCCCGGTGGGCTTGGCGGGACTGTTCCTGGAAAAGCTATTCCGCACCACGCTGGGCAAACCCGTTCCGGCGGCCGCATTCCTGATCCTCAACGGCATCGCCCTGTACGCGGCCGAGGTCCTCCGCCGCCGTACCGGTCACCCGGACCCGACCACCCCGGCCGACGATCAATCCACACACAGCGGCGAGGCAATCGACGATAGGCTCGCCCAACTGCCCATGACCCGGGGTGTGTTGATCGGCTCCGCTCAAATCCTGGCGCTGCTGCCGGGTATCAGCCGCTCCGGCATCGCCATCGTGGCCGGCCTGTGGCGCGGCCTGTCCCACGAAGACGCCGCCCGCTTCTCGTTCTTGCTGGCGACGCCGATAATTCTGGCCGCTGGGGTATACAAGATCCCAGAGCTGTTCGGGCCACTGGGAGCCGGGATCGGCGGCCAGGTCCTGGCCGGCAGCATCGCCTCGTTTGTGTGCGCCTACCTCGCCGTCCGTTATCTCACCCGGTACTTTGAAACCCGCACGCTGACACCATTCGCCATCTACTGCGCCCTGGCCGGGGCGGCCAGCCTGGCCTGGCTCACCTTGCGCTGAATCCTGAGAACTAGACAGTTGACGGCAGTGCAAGCCCCATCCGGCCAAAGGTGTACCTGCCCGCCCAGACCTCGGGCCTCAAACTGTCGAGGTATTCCCGCGCGATAAGCCCCCGATATGCCGACTGCCAGCACCGAACCTGCACCCGGGCCACGGCGTGAGATCCGCTGGGACGGCCGCACGGCCAAACCCAGGCCGCGGGTAACCAACACGGCTGGCGGCCCAGCTACCCTGGACTGGGTGGCGAGCGTTTTGTCGGTCAACTTGGCTCGCGTCCGAACGAATCCTGACCCGCGCGCGCAGTCGACGTCGACGGGCATCGACAAAGTGGCGGCACCTGAAGCGGTCATGGTGCGAGCACCGGGGTCAATGCATGGTGGCCTCGGCAGCGGACTGGTCGGTGACACCATCGGCAATCAGAAACTCCATGGGGGTGACGACCAGGCCGTCTACGCCTATGCGCGAGAAGACCTCGATGCATGGGAAGTTCAACTCGAGCAGAAACTGACCAACGGAATGTTCGGCGAGAACCTGACCACCTCGGGCATCGATGTGACTCAGGCGCGGATCGGTGAACGCTGGCGCATCGGCACCGACGGCTTGGTCCTCGAAGTCTCCGCGCCCCGGACGCCGTGCCGCACTTTTGCGGCATTCTTGGATTTAGACAAATGGATCAAAACGTTCACTCAGGCTGGCAAACCGGGCGCCTACCTACGGGTGATCTCGCCCGGAGCAGTGCGCGCCGGGGACGCGATCACGATCGATCACCGCCCCGATCACGACGTGAGCGTCGGGCTGGTCTTCCGCGCCCGAATGTCTGAACCGGAGCTGCTTCCGCAACTGTTGGTGGCCGACGCGCTCTCGGCAGAGCTCGAGGCATATGCGCGCCGCCGGGTTACGTCGAACGCCGGCTAAGCCCGAGGTCAGCGGACGGTCGCCCGCCGGCAGGTAGACTCGCGGAACAATGCCTGACCACGCCGCGACGGCTTTGGCCGTCTTGGACGCCTCGGCCGCCCCCGAACCTCATCCGCTGGTGTCGCAGCTTTCCGCGCTGCACCAGTTCCGGATCCAGGTCGACGTCGCCGTGGTCGTCATGGTGCTGGTGCTGACCAACCTGATCGCGCACTTCACCACGCCTTGGGCCAGCGTCGCCACCGTCCCAGCTGCCGCCGTGGGGCTGGTGATCCTGATGCGGGCCAACGGTCTGGACTGGACCGACCTCGGCCTGGGCCGCGAACATTGGAAGTCCGGGCTGGGTTATGCGCTGGCCGCCGTGGCTGTCGTGGGGTCGGTGATCGCGGTGGGCGTGCTGCTGCCGATGACCCGGCCGATGTTCATGAACAATCACTACGCGACGATCTCCGGCGCGCTGATCGCCTCGATGGTCGTCATTCCGCTGCAAACTGTGATCCCCGAGGAGCTGGCCTTCCGCGGTGTGCTGCATGGCGCGCTGAATCGGGCCTGGGGATTTCGCGGCGTCGCGGTGGTGGGTTCGCTGCTGTTCGGTCTTTGGCATGTCGCCACGTCGTTGGGGCTGACGAGCAGCAATGTCGGCTTTACCCGGCTGTTCGGCGGTGGGATCGTCGGGATGCTGGCCGGGGTGACTTTGGCGGTATTGGCCACCGGGGCGGCCGGGTTCGTCTTCAGCTGGCTGCGCCGACGCAGCGGTAGCCTGATCGCCCCGATCGCGCTGCATTGGTCACTGAACGGACTGGGCGCCCTGGCCGCCGCGCTGGTCTGGCATCTATCAGCCTGAGGTCAGACGAGCAGGACCGCGGCCCCGGAGATCCGGCCGGCGCTCAGATCGGTCAGTGCTCGATCGGCTTGTTCGAGGGGGTATTCCGGCGTGGTCATCTCAATGTGATGCCGGCCCGCGAAGCCGAGAAACGCTCGTGCGTCGGCCCGGGTGTTCGACGTGACCGAGCGGACCTGGCGCTCCTGAAACAAGTGACGCTGATAGTTCAGGCTTGGGATATCAGACAGATGTATTCCGGCGATCGCCAAGGTACCGCCACGGTCGAGTGCCTCGCACGCGGGCAGCACCAGATCACCGACCGGGGCGAACAGGATCGCGGCATCCAGCGGCACCGGCGGCGGATCAGCAGCGCCTTGTGCCGACGCGGCGCCAAGTTTCAGCGCCAACTCCTGCGCCCGGACGCCGCGGGTCATCACGTGGACCTCGGCACCTTGGGCCAACGCAACCTGAGCGGTGATGTGGGCGCTGCCGCCAAATCCGTAGATACCAAGTCGGCCACCAGGCGGTAACTCGGCGCGCAGCAGCGAGCGGTAGCCGATGATGCCCGCGCACAACAACGGCGCAAGCTCGCTGTCGCTGTACCCGCTGGGCAGGTGATGCGCGAAAGCTGCAGGGACCGTGGCGAATTCGGCGTATCCACCATCGGCGTCCCAGCCGGTGTAGCGCGACTTCGGGCACAGGTTCTCATCGCCGCGCCGGCAGTACTTGCACACACCGCAGGTGTGACGCAGCCAGGCGATACCCACCCGGTCCCCTACAGCGAACTCGTCACCGGCGTCAGCGCCCACCTCGACGACCTCCCCAATCACTTCGTGGCCCGGAGTGACGCGGTCGCGGTGCACGGGGAGATCACCCTCGGTGACGTGCAGGTCGGTGCGGCAGACCCCGCACGCGCGCACAGCCACCAACAACTCTGAGGGCTCAGGGCGTGGCACCTCGGCTTTGACGTATTCGAGCGGGCCCGTGTCCATCGGGCCGGGCGCGCGCACCCGCCACGCGCGCATCGTCGTGGTGGTCGGGTGTGGAGCCATCACTCCATCATGCCGCGATTCGTCGTCGGCTAGCCGATCCGCCAGGGACGCAACGGGTTGAGAACAGCTGGCGTTTTTGTTGGTCGGTGTGGGTCATGAGCATGTCGGTGTTGTCTGCGATGGTGTGGGTGTGGTCTTGCGGCAGTGGCGTGGTGTGAAGCCGGTCGCTGCCCCAACGGGGGTGGCGATTAGCGCCCGGTTGTCGACCACTGTTGAGGATGAGCGTGTGCGCGTACAGCAGCGTGTGGGGTGATGCGCACTGGCGCCGCGGCCACGGTGATCGGGCGTCGCGCCCAAGGCTTCAGGGCCCGGCGACGGAAGGTGTGACACACGCACGACCAGAGGATCGTGCTGTGAGAGCTAGCCGTCACCGGCACGGGACTCGGGGAACCACATCCCGCGCACCCTGCCGGACAAGAACAGGGCTACCGGGCCGGGCAACCGTTACCCCGGCAATGGCCAACAACGGCCAGTCAGAAAAGTAACGGTTAGGCCCTTCGCACCAAGCCGACGATCCAGAGCAAGATCACAGAGCCCAGGACCGCAGTCAACAGGGTGAAGAAGAAGCCGCCGGCTGCGGTGTCGACAAAGAAGCTCAGCAGGTAGCCGCCGATCAACGCGCCGATGATGCCGATCACAATGTTCAAGACGATGCCGGATCCGCCGCCTTTGACGATCTTGCCGGCGATCCAGCCCGCGATACCGCCGATGATGATGTAGCCGATCCAGCCGACGCTGGTCAGCGTCGTGGATCGGGCGAGGTATTCGGTAGCTGCCATGACGTCCATGCGGGTCTCCTTGCAATCGCCGGCCAAGCCCGGCTCAAATATTGGGCCGTACTTTCGGTATACCCCGTTTACGTCACGATATGAGTGTCGAATTAGCGAGCCGGCTAATCCGGGCCAAACCACCCCACAAGCAGGTCAGGCCGGTACGGTCCGCTGTTGGGTCGGTAGCAGTGGGAGTCATTCAGCCGGCAGGTGCCTGGCCCGGTGCCGGTGCCGGCGCCGGCACACCCGGGACCGGTGGTGGCGCGCCAGGTGCCGGTGGTGGTGCCGGCGCACCTGGAGCCGGTGGTGGCGCGCCCGGTGCCGGTGGTGGGGCACCCGGGACCGGCGCGGGGGCCGGCGGGGCCGGCGGGGCCGCCGGGGCTGTCCAGGGCTGGATCGACTCGGCCAGCGCTTTCGCCGCGCCCTTGTCCACCGCGTCATTCGAGGTCCCGAGCCACACCACAAACCAGCGCTGCGGGGGTCCGGCGTTGGGCGTGGTCCCCGCGGGCGAGCCGATTACGCCCGTCCAGATCTGACCGTTCGGCTTGGCCGGATCGCTGAATTTGACCTCGTAGTACGACGCGCTTCCAGTCAACCCATTGGCGTTGAGCGGGGTGGTCTCCTGGTTGATTCGCGTGCCGGGATAAGGCATGAAGAACTCACCCATGTCCGAGCCGAGCCGGACCGCGGCTTTGTCGTTGGTGGCCTCGGCACTGGCGTAAAGCTTTTGATCGAGGCGCCCCAGCACAATGCGCGTGTCGTTGGCAACTGGTGGAGGCTGCCCCGGCGCGGGCGGCTGCCCGGTCGATTTGCTGAGCAACTCCGAGCCGTAGTCCAGGTGGGACGCGTCTGACTCGACCCAACCGCCGGGAAGGATGAAGCTGAATCCGCCCACGGCGTTGGTGATCCGGCCGGCGTTAGGGTCCACCACTGGTGGGGGTGGTGCGTTCGGATCGACCGGCGGTGGCGGCGGCGCATTGGGGTCGCCCGGCGGGGGTGGTGGCAATCCAGGTGCGCCCGGAGGCGGTGCGCCCGGAGGCGGTGCGGCCGGGGAATTCCCTGGTGCCGGCGCAGGAGTCGCGGTAGCGGGCGCTGCCGGCGGGGCCGCAGCCGTAGTTGGTGGAACCGGGGTCGGAGTCTCGGGATCGGCGTTCGAGGTCGCCGGCAACGCGATGGCTACGAAGCTGGCACTGGTCGCCGAGGCAATCGCCAGCACCGCCCAAAGTCCTCTGCGACGCGTCGAATTCGGGTCCACCTGATCCATGGCGACGAACCTACCGTGTTACGGCCGTGACGCAAGGATGCCTTGCTGACTGCATGTTGCGGTTTTTGTTGCGCGTCGGCGCAGTTCGCCGGTGTAAAGACCGGACGGGACGAGACCACTCACGAATGGGCGTGTCGCGGCGGCGCCGGGTACAGCGCCACCTCATGAGCTTTGATGCTGAACCACACCCGTTCTCCGGGCGTCAGCCGCAGCTCTGCGGCTGCGTCGGCGGTGATATGCGCGGCTAAGCCGGGTGCGCCATCAGGCTGCTCCCGGCCGCGCACCTGGACCGCGGAGCCGCGGGCATCCAGCTCGGCCACGGTCACCTCGACGGTATTGCGCGGGCTGCCCGGCGGCGGATCTCGGTACACTGCCACCGCGGTAGGTGCGAACACCGCGATTGCCTCTTGCCCTGCGGAAACCACCCTGCCGACCTTCTCAGCCGGGGCCCCGTACAGGTGTGCGCCAGACCGGGTGTGCAGGGAGCCGTCGGCGCCGATGGTCCCGTTGACCAGGTTGACGCCCGCAATGCGCGCCCCGAAATGACTGCGCGGCGCGGTGAGCAGGTCGGCGACCGGGCCCATCTCGGCGATCTTGCCTGACTCGAGCACCAGCACTCGATCGGCCAATGTGAACACGTCCAGCAGCTCGTGGGTTATCAGGATCACCGCGCAACCGCTGCGGGTGACCACCGTGCGCAGCATCGCGCGGATGGCGGCGGCCGCTGCCACGTCGAGTCCGGTCAACGGTTCGTCGAGTAGCAGGACATCGGGTTCGGCCGCCAACGCCCGCGCGATGGCCACCCGTTGGGCTTGACCGCCGGACAGCTGGCGCGGTCTACGGTCGGCGAACTGCTCGGCGCCCACCTCACGCAACCAGTGCAGCGCCTTTGACTTTTCTTGGGCTTTCTCCTGTGTGCATGCGGACCCGAAGATGCGGAACATCTTGCGTCGGCTGTGCGGCCCGAAAGCCACGTTGGCGGCGGCGCTCATGTGCGGGAACAGCAAGGGGTCCTGCAGGAGCAGCCCAACCCGGCGGTCGTGCGTCGCCACGTCCACCCCGGCCGTGGTGTCGGTCAGCACTCGGTCCCCCAAGCGCACCAGACCCTCGTCGGGCCGAACCAGGCCGGCGATGACGTGCAGGGCCGTGGACTTGCCCGCCCCGTTCGGTCCCAGCACGGCGAGCACTTCGCCGGCGGACACCGAGAACTCCACGTCCAGCTGGCGGTCCGTCACGACCGCGCGAAGCTGCAACTCGCTCATTGCCGGCTACCTCGCATCGGGCCCGGTCAGCCTGCGAGCACCCAGACCGAGCACCACCAGCGCCGCCACCACTACGAGCAGGATCGACAGCGCCACAGCCGCGTTCGCGTCGGTCACCCGCTGCAGGTAGATCTCCAGCGGCAGCGTCCGGGTGACGCCTTCCCGAGAACCGGCGAACGTCAGCGTCGCGCCGAACTCCCCCAGTGAGCGGGCGAACGCCAGTACCGCTCCCGACACCAACCCCGGCAGCAGCAGCGGCAGGGTGACTCGCCACCACACCGTGCTGGGCCGTGCCCCGAGCGTCGCGGCCACCACCTCGTAGTCGGCTCCTGCGGTACGGGCGGCCCCTTCCAGCGAAATCACCAGAAACGGCAACGAGACGAAGGTCTGCGCCAACACCACGGCGGTGGTGCTGAACGCGATGGTGATACCAGCAGCCTCGAGATAGCGCCCGATCAATCCGAGCCGGCCGAACGCGTACAGCAACGCGATGCCTCCCACCACCGGGGGCAACACCAGCGGCAGCAGGATCAACGGGCGCAGCAACCGCACCGGCCGCGCCGTGCTGCGGGCCAGCACCAGCGCCATCGGCACTCCCAGCAACACGCACAGCAGGGTGCTGGCGGCAGCGGTCTTCAGACTCAGCAGTAGCGCTGTCTTCGACGAGGAGCTGGTGATCAGCGACCAGAAATTCGGCCAATCAACCTTGATCGCGATCGCCAACAGCGGCAACACCACGAAGATGGTCCCCGCGGCGGCGGGGACATACACCCAGCGGGGCAGATCGGTAGGCCGGTGCACGTTGGTCGTCAGGGCTTAGCGAAGCCAGACTGAGCCAGGACTTTCTGCCCGGTATCAGATGTCACCAAGGCCACGAACTTTTGCGCCAGCGTTGGTTGCGGAGCCTTCTTCAGCACCGCAATGGGGTAGACGTTCACCGCGCCGGCGGCCTCGGGAAAGTTGACAGTCGCCACGTTGTCTCCGGCGCTGCGCGCGTCGGAGACATAGACCAGCGCGGCGTCCGCCTGTCCGCTGGTGACTTTGTTGAGCACGTCGGCCACGCTGGGTTCCTCGCTGACCGGGTTGAGCCGCACGCCGGTGCTGTCTTCGATGCGCTGGGTAGCCGATCCGCAGGGCACCGGCTTTTGGCAAACCACCACGTTGAGCCCGGGCTTGTTGAGGTCGGCGAAGGATCCGAGTTTCTTCGGGTTGCCCGGTGCGGTGACGATGACCAAGGTGTTGGAGGCGAAGTTTGTCGGGTCGCCGGCCAGCAGCCCCGCCTTGGCGACCGTGTTCATCTGCGCGGTGTCTGCCGATGCGAAAACGTCGGCGCTCGCGCCCTGAGTCAACTGAGTCGCGAGCTCAGAGGAACCGGTGAACTCGAAATCGACGCTGCTGCCGGGATTGTCGGTTTTGAACTGCTCACCGAGCGCAGTGAAGGCCCGTTTCAGCGAGGCCGCGGCGAATACCGCAATCTTTCCGGTGGCCTGCGAAGGCTGGGAAGGCGATGACGAGGAGGGTGATTGCGAACTGCACGCCACCGAGCCCGCTAACAGGCCCGCTACCAGCATCGTCAATATCAAACAGCCCAGGACCCCGATCCGACGCATGGTGAGACCCTAGCCGTTCCGGTGCCGGAGCAGGATACCGATCGCCTGGTCGGACGCGGCGCATACCGGTTGCAGAAGTGACGCCTGAATGGTTACCCAAATCGTCCGCGCGTCGTGGCGGCCAGAAATTTCGCCGAATAGCTACTGTCCAGTAACGTCTACCGAGATCGACGCCAGAACACGCTGAGATCCCAGGCATTGTTTCGGTGGTGTGCCACTATCGAAACCCGGTTCGCAGCGCGAGCCGCGGCACAAGCGCTGGTGAACTGCCAGGGTCTGGGTTCAACGTTGAACACGAGGAGGTCATGGCAGTGGAGGTGCTGGTCACCGGCGGAGACACGGAACTGGGGCGCACAGTAGCCGAAGGTTTCCGCGATGCCGGTCACAAAGTGACCCTCGTGGGCGCACGCCGCAGCGATCTCGAGATCGCCGCCAAAGAACTGGACGTGGACGCGATTGTCTGCGACAACACCGACCCGGCCAGCCTCACCGAGGCTCGCGGGTTGTTCCCCCATCATCTGGACACCATTGTCAACGTGCCGGCGCCGTGCTGGGACGCCGGCGATCCGCGTACCTACTCGATCTCCGATACGGCCAAAGCCTGGCGCAACCAACTCGACGCGACGGTGCTTTCGGTGGTGCTCACGGTGCAGGCCGTGGGTGATCATCTGCGTTCCGGCGGCTCCGTCATCAGCGTGGTGACGGAAAATCCGCCTGCGGCCAGCGTCGACGCAGCTGTCAAAGCGGCACTCTCCAATTGGATTGCCGGGCAAGCAGGCATCTTCGGCACTCGCGGGATCACCGTCAATGCCGTGGCCAGCGGGCGCAGCGTGCAGCCGGGTTACGACGGGCTTTCGCGCACGCCGGCCCCGGTCGCGGCGGAGGTCGCCCGGTTGGCGCTGTTCCTGACTACTCCGGCGGCTCGCCACATCACCGGCCAAACGCTGCACGTCAGCCACGGCGCGCTGGCTCGTTTCGCTTAGAGCCGATTTCGCTTCCGGAGCAGATCGCTACGGTAGACACTGTGGCTATTCGTCTTGGTTATCAGATACCCAACTTCTCCTACGGCACCGGGATAGAACAACTCTTCCCGACGGTCATTGCGCAGGCCCGTGAAGCCGAATCGGCGGGATTCGACTCGGTTTTCGTCATGGACCACTTCTACCAACTGCCCATGCTGGGCACACCGGACCAGCCGATGCTGGAGGCCTACTCCGCCCTCGCCGCGCTCGCGACCGCTACCGAACGGGTGCAGCTAGGCACTTTGGTGACTGGCAACACCTATCGCAATCCCACCCTGCTGGCCAAAACCATCACCACCCTGGACGTGATCAGCCAGGGTCGGGCGATATTGGGCATCGGCACCGGCTGGTTCGAGCTCGAGCACGATCAGCTGGGATTCGATTTCGGCACCTTCACCGACAGGTTCAACCGGCTCGACGAGGCGCTGCAGATCATCCTGCCGATGCTCAAGGGCGAGCGACCCACCTTCTCGGGCACCTACTACCGCGCCAGCGAGGCGCTGGCCAATCCGCGCTACCGCGACCACATTCCGCTGATGATCGGTGGCAGCGGTGAGAAGAAGACGATCCCGCTCGCCGCACGGCACTTCGACCACCTAAACGTGATCGCGGGATTCGACGAGTTGCCGCGCAAGCTGCAGGTTGTGCAGCAGCAGTGCGAGAAGATCGGCCGCGACCCGGCCACGTTGGAAACCAGCATGCTGATCACTGCGCTGCTCGACGAGAACGTCAAACCCGACGTGGCACCCGCCGAGATGAGCCAGCGCATGGTGGTTGGCAGCGCCGATTCGATCGCCGATCAGATCAAAACCAAGGTGATCGACGCGGGAATCGACAGCGTGATCATCAACATGCCCTTCTACACACCCGGTGTCATCACCGCGGCCGGCGAGGCGCTGCGGCCTCTGGTCGGTCTCCAGGTGGGCTAGGGGCGGCGTCCAGCGTCGAGCATGACGCGCATCACGTTGCCCTGACCTGGCCCGATGCTGGGATGTGGTTGATTACACATGCTTATCACCGGTTTCCGGGCATCGGCTTGACTAGCGTGGAATCTAAAGGAAGTCCCACGTCAGGAGCCCGTCAGGAGCAGTGGACACATGAGCCCCCCGCAAGTCACAGTTGAACCGAACCGTCGGCATCGAGTCGTCATCATCGGTTCGGGCTTCGGCGGACTCAATGCGGCAAAGAAGCTCGGTCGGGCCGATGTCGATATCAAGTTGATCGCCCGCACCACTCATCACTTGTTCCAGCCCCTCCTCTACCAGGTGGCGACGGGGATCATCTCCGAGGGCGAGATCGCGCCGACGACCCGGGTCGTCCTGCGCCGACAGCGCAATGTTCAGGTGCTGCTCGGTGACGTCACGCATATCGACCTGGCTGGCCGGTTCGTGGTATCGGACTTGCTCGGTCACACCTACGAGACCCCCTATGACAGCCTGATCGTCGCCGCCGGCGCCGGCCAGTCGTACTTCGGCAATGACCATTTCGCCGAGTTCGCGCCGGGCATGAAATCGATCGATGACGCGCTGGAGCTGCGCGGCCGGATTCTGAGCGCGTTCGAGGCGGCGGAGCGGTCAAATGATCCGGAACGACGGGCCAAGCTACTGACGTTCACCGTCGTCGGGGCCGGCCCCACCGGCGTCGAGATGGCCGGCCAGATAGCGGAGCTCGCGGACTACACCTTGAAGGGCGCGTTCCGGCACATCGACTCAACCAGGGCGCGGGTGATCCTGCTCGACGCCGCCCCCACCGTGTTGCCGCCATTTGGCGAAAAACTGGGTCAGCGGGCCGCCGCGCGGTTGCAGAAGATGGGCGTGGAGATCCAGCTGGGTGCGATGGTCACCGACGTGGACCGCGACGGCCTCACGGTCAAGGACTCCGACGGAGCCATCCGCCGCATCGAGTCGGCCTGCAAGGTTTGGTCCGCAGGGGTTTCGGCCAGCGGGCTGGGCGCCGATCTCGCTGACCAATCATCTGTCGAACTCGACCGGGCCGGACGGGTCAAGGTGCTGCCCGACCTGTCCATCCCCGGCCATTCCAATGTGTACGTGATCGGTGATATGGCGGCCGTCGACGGCGTCCCCGGAGTCGCGCAGGGAGCGATCCAGGGCGCCAAGTACGTCGCCAACACCATCAAAGGCGAACTCGCCGGGGCTGATCCAGCGCGACGTGAACCGTTCCAGTACTTCGACAAGGGCTCCATGGCCACGGTCTCGCGGTTTTCCGCGGTGGCCAAGATCGGTCCGCTGGAGTTCAGCGGCCTTTTCGCCTGGTTCGCTTGGCTGCTCCTGCACTTGGTCTACCTGGTCGGGTTCAAGACCAAGGTCAGCACGCTGCTGTCCTGGACTGTGACCTTCCTGAGCACTCGGCGTGGCCAGCTCACCATCACCGAGCAGCAGGCGTTTGCCCGCACCCGCCTCGAACAGCTGGCGGTGATGGCAGCCGAGGCAAAGCGTCCGGCCACCAGGGTGGCCAGTTAACCGTCCAGCCGGTCAGCCTGCCACGTGCTCAGCGTTCCGCCACCGGCCAATGTCAGCAGAATCGATCCCGGATTCGTATCGGTGCCCGTAGCAGCTGCGAAAGCCGTTGCCGGAAAGCATAATTCGCTCACAGTTGCACGCGGCGCCGAGATGCTGTCGTCGGCCAGTGATCCGGCGCCCAGTTCTACCCGGTGCCGCAGCAGCGGGCGGTCGTGCCAGTCGGCCTGAAGCGATCCTGACCAGAACCCTTCGCGTTCATTGCATCTGCCGATCTGCACCCGCTCGCGGAAGCGGGCGCTGCCGTCGTCGTGCAAAAACAAGGCCACGGTGGACACATGCCGAGCGGCGGCGGCCACGACCGTCGGCTCAAGATCTATGTCGAGGCTTCCGGTCACCTCGATGTCCCAGTGCGCGTGCGACGTCAGGGTGCCCGCCCCGGGCAAGGCCACGGTGGCGGCGGCACTGCGCAACTTCAGTCGGGCCCCTCGTTCGACGATTATTCGGATGTCGATGGTGTCGCCGCCCAGCGGGGTGGCGGCCGCCGACACCAGGTGCACCGTGTCGGGAGCGGTGCAGCGTGCCTGGATACCGCCGCGGCACTGGATGCGCGGTAAGCGGTTGCCGTACGCGACCAGCAGGACTTCAGAACGCATCAGTGGGAGGTGGCCAGTTGCGTGCGCACCCAGGCCAGCACTTCGGTGGCGGCCGGGTCCTCGGTCAACGATTGCAATACCGTCGGGCGGCAGTCGCGCACCGCGTCGGCGTCGCGGGCCATCACCTGCAGGTCGGCGCCCACCAGCGGCGCCAGGTCAGTTTTGTTGACTACCAACAAATCCGAGTAGGTCACCCCCGGTCCTCCCTTGCGCGGCACCTTGTCTCCGCCGGCCACGTCGATGACGAAGATCTGCACGTCCACCAAGCCCGACGAGAACGTGGCCGTCAGGTTGTCGCCGCCGGACTCGACCAATATCAGGTCCAGCGCGTGGTGGGCCGCGATCAAATCATCGATCGCGTCGAGGTTCGCGGTGATGTCGTCACGGATCGCGGTATGCGGGCAGCCGCCGGTCTGCACGGCCACGATCCGGTCATCGGCCAGCACCGCATGTTTGCGCAAGAAATCGGCGTCCTCGGTGGTGTAGATGTCGTTGGTGAGCACCGCCAACGACATCTCGTCACGCAACTGCCGGCATAGTGCGGCGACCAGCGCGGTCTTGCCGGAGCCGACCGGGCCGCCGACGCCGATGCGCAGCGGTTCCCCCGGCTGCCTGACCCGTTTTGGCCGATCGATATGTGTATGCGGGTGGCGGTGGAGATGTGTTGGCATGGCTTGCCTTTCAGGAGACGAATAGCGGACGCTCGCGTTCGGCGTGGCGCTGGGCCAGCGTGTCAAGCAACGGGTCGGACAAATCGGCCAGCCCCTCGGTCGCCTGGGCGGCGGTGCGCTCGCACAGTTCGGACAACCGGAAGGTGACGGCTGCTACGGTGGCGGGGTCCAGCGCCAGCAGACGCTGGGCGGCGGTGGCCGACCCCGTCATCGTCGTGTACACGATGTGCAGCGCGTTGTGCTCGGGGGCCAGGCCACTCATCGAGCCGATCCGGCCGGCGGCCACCGCGAGATGCGGACGCAGGCCCAGATCGTCCCAGCCACCGTCCGGCCAGACCAGTCGAGCCAACCGCGTCAGCCCGCGGCCCTGGCTGCGTGAGGCCCGCCGGGCTGCGGGAGCCGGAGTGCGCGCATCGGTTTCAGCGTCGGCATCGTCGAGGGCGAGATCGCCCCGATGGACCGCGGCGGCAACTGACGCCGTGACCAGTCCGTGCGTGCGAATCCGCCTTATGAGAAACGCCTCCAGTGTGGTCAGATCCCTCACCATGCCGCTGGTGACGGCCTCTTCGAGGCCGCCGGAGTGCGCGTGCGCACCCGTGGGCAATCGCGAATCGGACAGCGTGAGAAGTACCGCGAGCGAAGTCATTAGAACAGGAAATATCGTTGCGCCATAGGAAGTTCGGCTGCCGGCTGCTGTTGCCACACTTGACCGTCGATGCGCACGGTGAAGGTGTCGGGTTCGACCTCGATGCGGGGTAGGGCGTCGTTGAGCGGCAGGTCAGTCTTGCTGACGGCGCGCACATTGCCCACCGGCACCAGCCGCCGGTTAACCGAAAGCTGTTCGCCCAGACGCGCATCAATGGATTGCGGCGCGACGAAGTGCACCGAGGTGGCCGCGGCAGTTGCCGGGGCAGCGCCGAACATCGGGCGCGGGAGCACCGGTTGGGGCGTCGGTATCGACGCGTTCGCGTCGCCCATCGCCGCCCAGGCGATCGCGCCACCCTTCAGCACGGCATGCGGGCGAACCCCGAAGAAGGCCGGCTCCCACAACACCAGGTCGGCCAGCTTGCCCACCTCTACCGAGCCCACCTCGTGGTCGAGGCCGTGCGCAACGGCAGGGCAGATGGTGTATTTCGCAATGTAGCGCCGAACCCGGGTGTTGTCGGCAGCACTATCGCCGGGGAGCGCGCCGCGACGTCCCTTCATCACATGCGCTGTCTGCCAAGTGCGCAACACCACCTCGCCGACGCGGCCCATTGCCTGGGAGTCGCTGCCGATCATCGAGATCGCGCCCATGTCGTGGAGCAGGTCTTCGGCGGCGATGGTGGACGGTCGAATCCGGCTCTCAGCGAACGCCAAATCCTCGGGTATCCGTGGGTTGAGGTGATGGCAGACCATCAGCATGTCGAGGTGCTCGTCGAGAGTGTTGACCGTGTGCGGGCGGGTCGGATTGGTGGAGCTGGGCAACACGTTCGGTTCTGCTGCGACAGTGATGATGTCAGGGGCATGCCCGCCGCCGGCGCCCTCGGTGTGGTAGGCGTGGATCGAGCGTCCGGCGATCGCGGTAATCGTGTCCTCGACGAATCCGGTCTCGTTGAGGGTGTCAGAATGCAGTGCTACCTGCACGCCGGCGGCGTCGGCGACGGTCAAGCAGGCGTTGATGGCCGCGGGTGTCGATCCCCAGTCTTCGTGCAGTTTGAAACCCGACGCGCCGCAGCACAGTTGCTCCCAGAGCGCGTCGGCGCTGACGGTGTTTCCCTTGCCCAGTAGCGCGAAGTTCACCGGCCAGGAATCCAGCGACTCCAGCATGCGGGCCAGGTGCCACCCGCCGGGGGTTACGGTGGTGGCCTTGGTGCCCTCGGCAGGGCCGGTGCCGCCTCCGATGATCGTTGTGGTGCCGGCGCTCAGCGCCTCGGTGATGATCTGCGGACAGATCAGGTGTACGTGAGAGTCGATGGTGCCTGCGGTTACGATTCGTCCGTTGCCGCCGATGATTTCGGTGGACGGCCCGACCACTAGGTCCGGATGCACACCAGTCATGATGTCGGGGTTGCCGGCCTTGCCGATTGCGACGATGCGACCATCGCGAATCCCGATGTCAGCCTTGATGATTCCCCAGTAGTCGATAATCACTGCCCCGGTGATAACGGTGTCGGGTGCCCCCTCCGCCCGGGTCGCGCGCCCCTGGCCCATCGACTCGCGCAGCACCTTCCCGCCGCCAAACACCGCCTCGTCACCGGCCAGTCCCGGTCCCCCGCAGCGGTCTTCGGTGATCTGCACCAGCAGGTTGGTATCGGCCAGTCTGATCCGGTCGCCCGTGGTGGGGCCGTACAGATGCGCGTAGCGCTCCCTCGACAGCCGTGCCATCAGCGGTCCAGTGGTCCGGGTGGATTCAGGGTCAGGCCGTGCACCTCGCGTCGACCGCTCAACGGAACCAGGCCGACAGTCTTGGGCACGCCGGGCTCAAAGCGGACCGCGGTGGCAGCCGGGATGTCCAGCCGGTAGCCGCGGGCCGACGTGCGATCAAAAGACAGCGCCGCATTGGCCTGCGGAAGGTGTACATGGCTACCGACTTGTACCGGACGGTCGCCAGCGTTGACGATCTGCATCTCGACACGCTGCGCACCGGCATTGATCTCGATATCTCCGCTGCCCCAAAAGATTTCGCCGGGAATCATGAGATCGGGTGATGGACGGTGACGAGCTTGGTGCCGTCTGGGAACGTCGCTTCCACCTGCACATCGTCGAGCATCTCCGGCACTCCCTCCATCACGTCGTCGCGGCCCAGCACGTCGCAACCGCTGACCATCAGCGCGGCGACGGTGTGACCGTCGCGCGCGCCTTCAAGGATGTGGTCGGTGATGACCGCCACGGCTTCCGGGTGATTGAGGCGCAAGCCGCGGGCCCGACGTCGGCGGGCCAGCTCGGCGGCGTAGGACAGCAGCAACCGCTCCTGCTCGTGCGGCGTCAGGCGCATGTTCTGCGATCCTGCCATCTCACAGCGATGTCGGCCTCACGGGGCGTGGGCGGCAATGCTCAGCCGTCGCTGGGCTGCGCCTCGAGGTTCTGTAGCCGCACCTGACCCCTGGCCACCACGCGGTCGGTCGAGTCGGTGATGGTGACCAGCCACAGCTGCTGACGCCGACCGCGGTGAATGGGTTCGGCGGTGCCGTACACCGTCCCCGATTTGACGGAACGCAGGAAATCGGTGTTGTTGTTGACGCCGACAACGTTTCTGCCATTCCCGCCCTGCGTAGCGAGCCAGGTGAAGGCGGCCACGCTGGCCATGCTCTCGATCATCGAGCAGTAGACACCGCCGTGGACGAGGCCCATCGGCTGCAACAGTTTGGGCTGCACCTCGAGCTGCGCGCGGGCACCGTCTGGACTCAGTTCGGTGAACTGCAGGCCTAACTCGTTGTCAAAAGGCGCGATGAAATTCGAGGGGGAAACCGTGTTCGGCGGCTGCACGTTCTTGTGTCTACACCAAAGGCCTGATAAGGCCTGATTCGCCTCAGAAACGGGCGAGCCCCGTGCACAAAGGCACGGGGCTCGCCGATCGAGTTGAACCGGGGGTCACTGCAGCCCTCAGGACTCTGCCGCGGTCGTTGTAGCTCGACGAAGGTTAGAATAGGCAAGCCTGCCCTAATTTCGCAAGGGTTCGGTGCGTACTGTGTAACTCGCGCCGGCTGCGCTCTGATTTCGGTGCCAGCGCACACGTTTTGCGCGGCGTTGGTACGACGGTCGGTAGTAAGCCGGAGTAAGCTGGCTGCTAACGCTCAGGAGATGAACGAATTATGGTCAAGCTGACGCGGCTCGGGGATCTGGAACGCGCCGTAATGGATCATTTGTGGTCCATGCCAGACCCGCAAACCGTCCGCCAGGTCCACGAAGCATTGTCTGCGCGACGCGACCTTGCTTACACGACGGTGATGACCGTGCTGCAACGGTTGGCCAAGAAGAATCTCGTCTCCCAGATTCGCGACGACCGGGCCCACCGGTACGCGCCCGTGCATGGCCGCGACGAGCTGGTGGCCGGGCTCATGGTGGATGCGCTGGCACAGGCCGAGGATTCCGGCGGCAGGCAAGCCGCGTTGGTGCACTTCGTCGAGCGTGTCGGTGCCGATGAGGCAGAGGCACTTCGGCGCGCGCTTGCCGAACTGGAAGCGAATCAACGCACTGCGCCGTCGGCTGGCGCTCCAGCGGAGGAGTGAGGGAGACTGGCAGCGTGTCCGCGCTGGCCTTCACCCTTCTCGCGGTGCTGCTGGCCGGCCCGGTGCCGGCCCTGCTAGCACGAGCAACGTGGCCGTTGCGCGCCCCCCGCGCCGCGATGGTGCTATGGCAGGCCATTGCCCTGGCTGCGGTGCTCTCGGCGTTCAGCGCCGGCATCGCGATCGCCACCCGGCTGCTGATGCCCGGTCCCGACGGGCGGCCCACGGCCAGCGTCATCGGCGCCGCCGGCCGGCTCGGCTGGGCGCTGTGGACGGCGTACATCGCGGTCTTCGCGCTGACGGTGCTGGTCGGCGCCCGGCTGATGATTGCGGTGGTGCGGGTGGCCACCGCCAATCGGCGCCGGCGGGCACACCACCGCATGGTAATCGACCTGGTCGGGGTCGGGCACGATGCGGCCCTGGCCCGGCCGTGTGCCCGGACGCGCGACCTTCGTGTCTTGGACGTTCCACAACCGCTCGCCTACTGTCTGCCGGGTGTGCGCAGCCGGGTTGTGGTCAGCGAAGGCGCGCTGACCACGCTCGCCGACACTGAAGTCGCGGCCATCCTCACGCACGAGCGAGCTCATCTGCGAGCTCGCCACGATTTGGTTCTGGAAGCCTTCACCGCGGTACACGCTGCTTTCCCGCGACTGGTCCGCAGCGCCAACGCGCTGCGCGCGGTGCAACTGCTCGTCGAGTTACTGGCCGATGACGCTGCGGTGCGAGCGACGGGGCGCACTCCCCTGGCCCGGGCGCTGGTCGCCTGCGCGTCAGGGCGGGCGCCGTCTGGCGCGCTGGCCGCGGGGGGTCCCAGCATGGTGCTGCGGGTGCGTCGGCTCTCCGGACGTGGCAACAGCCCGGTGCTGTCAGCGGCCGCATACCTGGCCGCGGCAGCTGTATTCGTGGTGCCGACGGTCGCGCTGGCCGTCCCGTGGCTCACAGAGCTGCAGCGGCTATTCAACGTCTAGTGCTTGTATTGCAACCCGGGAAGCCAAACACTATGCAAGACCACGAGTCCGCTGTGCCAAAGTGTGTCGGAAAGGCTTCAGCAAAAAGTTCTAGCAAAAGTTCTCCAACCTTGGGAGGCCAGACATGAGTTCGTCGGATCCGAAGACTGCTACGGCACAGATCGGCGTCACCGGCCTAGCCGTAATGGGTTCGAACATCGCCCGGAATTTCGCCCATCACGGCTACACCGTCGCGCTGCACAACCGGTCCGTCGCCAAGACCGACGCGCTGCTCAAAGAGCACGGCGACGAGGGCAAGTTCGTGCGATCGGAGACCATCGAGGAATTCCTGGATGCGCTGGAGAAGCCGCGACGGGTGCTCATCATGGTCAAGGCCGGCGATCCCACCGACGCGGTCATCAACCAGCTCGCCGACGCCATGGAAAAAGGCGACATCATCATCGACGGCGGCAACGCGCTATTCACCGACACGATTCGCCGCGAGAAGGCGATGCGCGAGCGCGGGCTGCACTTCGTGGGCGCCGGCATCTCCGGTGGCGAGGAGGGCGCACTCAATGGACCGTCAATCATGCCGGGCGGCCCAGCCGAGTCGTACGTGTCGCTGGGCCCGCTGCTGGAGGAGATCTCCGCGCATGTCGACGGCGTGCCGTGCTGCACGCATATTGGCCCCGACGGTGCCGGGCACTTCGTCAAGATGGTGCACAACGGCATCGAGTACTCCGACATGCAGCTGATTGGCGAGGCCTACCAGCTGCTGCGCGACGGACTCGGCGAGACTGCCGATGAGATCGCCGGCGTGTTCGACGAGTGGAACAAAGGCGACCTGGACAGCTTCCTCGTCGAGATCACCGCAAAGGTGCTCCGTCAGAAAGATGCTAAGACCGGCAAGCCGCTGGTGGACGTCATCCTCGACGAAGCCGAGCAAAAGGGCACCGGCCGCTGGACGGTGAAGTCAGCCCTGGATCTCGGTGTACCGGTCACCGGTATCGCCGAGGCGGTGTTCGCCCGCGCGCTATCGGGATCGGTGGTCCAGCGTAAGGCCACTACCGGGCTGGCCTCAGGCGACCTGGGCAGGCGGCCAGGCGCCGCCGAAAATGGGTCAGCTCAGTTCATCGAGGACGTTCGTCAGGCCCTCTACGCGTCGAAGATCATCGCCTACGCGCAGGGCTTCAACCAGATTCAGGCCGGCAGCGCCGAATACAACTGGGGAATCACGCCCGGCGACCTGGCCACCATCTGGCGCGGCGGCTGCATCATCCGGGCCAAATTCCTCAACCGGATCAAAGAGGCGTACGACTCCGACGCGGACCTGGCGACATTGATCGTGGCACCATATTTCCGCAGCGCAATCGAATCAGCGATCGATGGCTGGCGTCGCGTAGTGGTAACCGCCACGCAGCTGGGCATCCCGATCCCGGGGTTCTCCTCGGCGCTGTCCTACTACGACGCGCTGCGCGCCGAGCGGCTGCCCGCCGCACTGACCCAGGGGCTGCGGGACTTCTTCGGAGCCCACACTTACGGGCGGATCGACGAGGACCCGAGCAAGAAGTTCCACACCCTGTGGAGCGGAGACCGCAGCGAAGTGCCTGCCTAGCGGGGGCTTCCACACAAAGGGGCGTAAGGGGCTTTAGTAGTTTGAGAAGACAGCGATGAGGCTTTTAGACGGGCACCGCCCCGGATACGACCTGACCTACGACGACGTTTTCATCGTGCCGAACCGCTCCGACGTCGCGTCGCGGTTCGACGTCGATTTGTCAACCGGTGACGGGTCCGGCACCACCATTCCGGTGGTCGTCGCCAACATGACCGCAGTGGCCGGGCGGCGGATGGCTGAGACGGTGGCCCGCCGCGGCGGCCTGGTGATTTTGCCGCAGGACCTGCCGATCACGGCGGTGCAGCAGACGGTCGAATTCGTCAAGAGCCGTGACCTCGTGCTGGACACCCCGGTGATCCTGGAGCCTGACGATTCGGTGTCTGACGCGATCGCGCTGATCCACAAGCGGGCGCACGGCGTCGCGGTGGTGGTGTTCGAAGGCCGCCCGATCGGTTTGGTCAGCGAATCTTCCTTCGTCGGGGTTGACCGCTTCACCCGGGTGCGCGACGTGGCGGTGACCGACTTCGTAAGTGCCCCGGTCGGTACCGAACCGCGCAAGATCTTCGACCTGCTCGAGCACGCCCCGATCGGCGTCGCGGTGCTGAGCAACGCCGATGGCACGCTGGCGGGAGTGCTGACCCGCAGGGGGGCGATTCGCGCCGGCCTCTACACCCCGGCCACCGACGCCCGCGGGCGGCTGCGCATCGGCGCTGCCGTCGGCATCAACGGCGACGTGGCCGGTAAAGCCCGGTCCCTGGTCGAGGTCGGCGTCGACTTGCTGGTCATCGACACCGCGCACGGACATCAGGTCAAGACGCTGGACGCCATCAAGGCTGTCTCGTCGCTGGACTCGGGTGTACCGTTGGCGGCCGGCAACGTGGTGTCGGCGGAGGGCACCAGGGATCTGATGGAGGCCGGGGCGACGATCGTCAAGGTCGGTGTCGGTCCGGGCGCGATGTGCACCACCCGAATGATGACCGCTGTCGGCCGGCCGCAGTTCTCCGCTGTGCTCGAATGTGCTAATGCTGCAAGGCAATTCGGTGGACATGTGTGGGCTGACGGCGGGATCCGCCATCCGCGGGACGTAGCGCTGGCGCTGGTTGCCGGTGCGTCCAACGTGATGATCGGGTCGTGGTTCGCCGGCACCTACGAGTCGCCCGGGGACCTGATGCGGGATCGGGATGACCAGCCCTACAAAGAGAGCTACGGCATGGCGTCGAAGCGGGCGGTGGTCGCCCGCACCGCCGCCGACACCGCGTTCGATCGCGCCCGCAAGGCGCTGTTCGAGGAAGGCATCTCGACCTCGCGGATGGGCCTGGACCCCGACCGCGGGGGTGTCGAGGACCTGCTCGACCACATCACCTCAGGCGTGCGCAGCACCTGCACCTACGTCGGTGCCTCGACCCTGGCGGAGTTGCAGGAGCTTGCTGTCGTCGGTGTGCAATCAGCGGCGGGCTTCGCCGAGGGACACCCGCTGCCCTTCGGCTGGTGACCGCATGCCGAATGGCTTCGCTAACATGTGAATTCCTGTGATCTTCAGGCCCGCCGCAGGCAGCTGCGCGGCGTTGAGCGAAAGGGATGACGTGCCGCAGGCACCCGTCGAGGTCCCATCGAAGCGGGGGGCCTTCCGGAACGAGCGGCCAGCCGCGTCGTCGCCGGGTCCTCCGGCATCGCTCGGCCCGTCCCGAAGACCAACCCCAAGACCGAGCCGGTCGTGAACGTCACCACCACCGCTGTGAGCGTGTTGGCCATCGTGGTGCTCACCTTCGGCAACGCGGTGTTCGTCGCGGCCGAATTCTCGTTGACCGCGTTGGACCGCAGCGCAGTCGAGGCCAATGCCCGCCGGGGTGGCCGCCGCGACCGCTTCATCTGGCGCGCCCAGCGCGCACTGTCATTCCAGCTGTCGGGTGCTCAGTTGGGTATCTCGATTACCACGCTGGCGACGGGCTACCTGACCGAACCGATGGTGGCCGACCTGCCGCATCCGTGGTTCGACGCAATGGGGCTATCCGACCCGGTAGCCAATGGGATCATGGCGTTCCTGGCGCTGTTGATCGTGACTTCGGTGTCGATGGTGTTCGGCGAGCTGGTTCCGAAGTATCTCGCGATGGCACGACCGCTATCGACGGCACGCGCCATCGTGGGCTTTCAATTGCTGTTCTCGCTGCTGCTTACCCCGGCCATCCGATTGACGAACGGAACGGCGAACTGGATCGTTCGCCAACTCGGCATCGAGCCCGCCGAGGAGTTGCGATCGGCTCGCTCACCGCAGGAACTGCTGTTGCTGGTGCGTACCTCCGCGCGCAGCGGCGCACTGGATGCCACCACCGCCGGCCTGGTGCGGAGATCATTGCAGTTCGGCGGGCTGACCGCCGAGGAACTGATGACGCCGAGGTCGAAGATCGTGGCGCTGCAGACCGACGACACCGTCACAGACTTGGTTGCGGCCGCCACTGAGTCAGGGTTCTCTCGATTCCCCATCGTCGACGGTGACCTCGACGAGACGGTGGGCATCGTGCACGTGAAGCAGGTGTTCGCAATTCCGGCCGCCGATCGGGCGCACACGCTGCTGACCTCGGTCGCCCAGCCGGTGCCCGTGGTGCCTTCAACGCTGGACGGCGATGCGGTGATGGCGGAGATCCGCGCCAACAACCTGCAGACCGTGATGGTCGTCGACGAGTACGGCGGCACCGCGGGCATGGTGACCGTCGAGGATTTGATCGAAGAGATCGTGGGCGACGTCCGCGACGAACACGACGACGCCACTCCGGATGTGGTGGTGGCCGGCAGCGGCTGGCGGGTATCGGGTTTGCTGCGCATCGACGAGGTGGCCATCGCCACCGGATATCGAGCTCCGGAGGGGCCCTACGAGACGATCGGCGGCCTGGTGCTGCGCGAGCTCGGTCACCTCCCGGTCGCGGGTGAAGCGGTAGAGCTGCCCGTATTAGACGCGGACGGCCTGCTGGACACCTCGGGGCGCTGGCAGGCGACGGTGGTTCGGATGGATGGCCGTCGGATCGACATGCTCGAGCTGACTGAACTGGGCACTCACGCTGAAACGATTGCGGAACACTGATGGACGACACGCTGGGCCTGCTGTTGGCGATCCTGCTGATCGGGGTCAACGCGTTTTTCGTCGGCGCGGAATTCTCGTTGATCTCGGCTCGCCGGGACCGTCTCGAAGCGTTGGCCCAACAGGGCAAGGCGGGCGCGGTCACCGTGATCCGCGCCGGTGAGCAACTTTCTTCCATGTTGGCGGGTTCCCAGTTGGGCGTGACAGTGGCCTCGCTGTTGCTCGGCCGGATCGGCGAGTCGGCAGTCGCCGAGGTGCTGCAGTCAGCGCTGGGTCTGGCCGGTATGCGCCCAGCGGTGCTCCACACGATGTCGTTGGTGATCGCGCTGGCGTTGGTGGTGACACTGCATGTGCTGCTCGGCGAGATGGTGCCGAAGAACATCGCCCTGGCGGGGCCCGAGCGGACGGCGATGCTGCTGGTCCCGCCCTACCTGCTGTACGTGCGGGCGGCACGACCGTTTATCGCGTTGTACAACTCGTGCGCCAACGCGATAGTGCGCGCGCTGGGGGTCGAGCCTAAGGACGAGCTCGACATCACCGTCTCCCCGGTCCAGCTCAGCGCGATGATCGCCGAATCGCTATCCGAAGGTCTGCTGGATCCTGAGGAGCACACCCGGCTGACCCGGGCGTTGCGGATTCGCACCAGGGTGGTCGCTGATGTGGCGATACCACTCGCCGAGATCCGGGCGGTGCCAGTGGCGGTGGTGGGCTCTGGGCTGACCGTCGGCGAACTCGAACAGGCCGTGGCGCAGACCGGCTACTCCCGGTTTCCGATTGCGGCCCCCAACGGTGAGTTCATCGGATACCTGCACATCAAGGATGTATTGACACTGAGCGACGATCCACAAACGGTGATCGACCTGGCGGTGGTGCGGCCGCTGCCGCGGGTTCCCAAATCGCTGCCGCTGGCCGATGCGCTGTCGCGGATGCGCCGCAGCAACAGCCACCTGGCGCTGGTGACTGCCGATGACGGTCTCGTGGTTGCGATGGTGGCCATGGAGGATCTGGTGGAAGACCTGGTCGGCAGCATGCGCGACGGGACATCCTGAGTCATACGAGCGGGGACGTACCATCGGACCGCCCGCCGAAGCGGGCGTCACACAGTCCGTATGATTGAACGCTGCCAGTACAGAACGCTGCTGGAGGGCCCGGGTCCCGGCCCGTTGTCCGGGGTTGCCGAAAGCGACTCCCAGGGCCCGCCGCGGCGCCAAGGGTGAAGCTATTCGTGTGCCTGACCTGCTGTTGCGGGTCGGGAGAATGGGGTCGCCCAGCTACTGGGCGGTAGGCTGATGACGTAGCCAGTTGGGTCAGCTGGGGCTGGTGGGACCAATGAGGCAATTATGGAGGAGAGTCATGACTGATCGCGTGTCGGCGGGGAATTTGCGCGTCGCCCGGGTGCTGCACGACTTCGTGAACAACGAGGCCCTGCCTGGCACCGATATCGACCCGGACAGCTTCTGGGCGGGCGTCGACAAGGTGGTGGCCGACCTCACCCCGCAGAACCAGGGTCTACTGAACACCCGTGACGAACTGCAGGCCCAGATCGACAAGTGGCACCGGCACCGCGTGATCGAGCCGCTCGACGTGGACGCTTACCGCCAGTTCCTCACTGAAATCGGTTACCTGCTGCCCGAACCCGCTGACTTCACCATCACCACCTCCGGCGTCGACGACGAAATCACGACGACCGCCGGCCCGCAGTTGGTGGTGCCGGTCCTCAACGCGCGGTTCGCGCTGAACGCCGCCAATGCTCGCTGGGGCTCGCTGTATGACGCGCTGTACGGCACCGACGTCATTCCGGAAAGCGACGGCGCCGAAAAGGGGTCGAGCTATAACAAGGTTCGTGGCGACAAGGTGATCGCCTATGCGCGCAAGTTCCTCGACGAGGCTGCGCCGCTGTCGTCGGGCTCCTACACCGATGCCACCGGTTTCAAGGTGGCGGACGGACAGCTGCTCGTCGATCTGGCCGAGGGGTCTACGGGGCTGGCCAACCCTGGCCAGTTCGCCGGCTACACCGGCGAGGCCGAGTCGCCCAAGTCGGTGTTGCTGGTCAACCACGGCCTGCACGTCGAGATCCTGATCGACCCGGAGTCACCGATCGGCAAGACCGACGCCGCCGGAGTCAAGGACGTGGTGCTGGAATCGGCGGTCACCACGATCGTGGACTTTGAAGACTCGGTGGCGGCCGTCAACGCCGAGGACAAGGTGCTGGGCTACCGCAACTGGCTTGGGCTGAACAAGGGTGACCTGGCCGAGGCGGTCGACAAGGACGGCAAGACCTTCACTCGCACGCTCAACGCCGACCGCATCTACACCGCTCCTTGGGCGAATGTCGCCGACGCCGCGGCTCCGGAAGGCGGCGAGCAGTTTGCCCTGCCCGGCCGCAGCCTTTTGTTCGTCCGCAACGTCGGCCATCTGATGACCAACGATGCGATGGTCGACTCTGATGGCAACGAGGTGTTCGAAGGCATCATGGATGCGCTGTTCACCGGCCTGACCGCGATTCACGGGCTCAAAACCGGCGAAGCCAATGGGCCATTGGCCAATAGCCGCACCGGTTCCATCTACATCGTCAAGCCCAAAATGCACGGCCCGGCCGAGGTGGCCTTCACCTGCGAGCTGTTCAGCCGCGTCGAAGACGTGCTGGGGTTGCCGCAGGGCACCATGAAGGTCGGCATCATGGACGAGGAACGCCGCACCACCGTCAACCTCAAGGCCTGCATCAAAGCGGCGGCCGACCGCGTTGTGTTCATCAACACCGGTTTCCTGGACCGGACTGGCGACGAAATCCACACCTCGATGGAGGCCGGCCCGATGATCCGCAAGGGTGCGATGAAGAGCACGACGTGGATCAAGGCGTACGAAGACGCCAACGTCGACACCGGCCTTGCCGCGGGCTTCTCGGGCAAGGCCCAGATCGGCAAAGGCATGTGGGCGATGACCGAGCTGATGGCCGACATGGTCGAGCAGAAGATCGGGCAGCCAAAGGCAGGCGCTACCACCGCATGGGTGCCATCGCCGACAGCGGCGACCCTGCACGCGATGCACTACCACCAAGTGGACGTGTTCGAAGTGCAGAAGGGACTCCAGGGCAAGACCCGCACGACCATCGACGAGTTGCTCACCATTCCACTGGCCAAGGAACTGGCCTGGGCTCCCGAGGAGATCCGCGAGGAGGTCGACAACAACTGCCAATCCATCCTCGGTTACGTGGTGCGCTGGATCGATGACGGTGTCGGCTGCTCGAAAGTTCCCGACATCCACAACGTTGCGCTGATGGAAGATCGTGCCACGCTTCGGATCTCGAGCCAGCTGCTGGCCAACTGGCTACGCCACGGCGTGATCACCAGCGAGGATGTGCGGGCCAGCCTCGAGCGGATGGCTCCACTGGTGGATGAGCAAAACGCCGGCGACGCGACGTATCTCCCGATGGCGCCCAACTTCGATGACAGCATCGCCTTCCTGGCTGCCCAGGAGCTGATCCTGTCCGGAGCGCAGCAGCCCAACGGTTACACGGAGCCGATCCTGCATCGCCGTCGGCTTGAATTCAGGGCCCGGACCGGTGACGATGCGGGCCGCTAGTGGCCCGCTGAGGAGCCGGGCCCATCGAACGGAGGCGGTGACGATGCGGGCCGCTAGTGGCCCGCTGAGGAGCCGGG
>Ga0209693_10000036_pt1 | contig 52954 bp, 49 predicted proteins | sample HubBroMetageWRM3_FD_188345 | JGI IMG/M metagenome (GOLD analysis project Ga0209693, IMG submission 188345) | Warmed soil microbial communities from the Hubbard Brook experimental Forest, New Hampshire - Hubbard Brook CCASE Soil Metagenome WRM 3... | ecosystem: Environmental > Terrestrial > Soil... | reverse complement strand
GCCCAACCGATTTGTCGGCGGTGTGCCAGCATTGAGCAATGCGTGCACACCACGTCACCCGCGTCCTCGGCGTGGCGGTCGCGATGACGTTGGCGCTGGCGAGCGGGCCGACCGACATCCCTTCCGCCGCTGCTGATCCATGCCCCGACGTCGAGGTGGTGTTCGCTCGCGGCACCGGAGAGCCCCCTGGTGTCGGCAAAGTGGGCCAGGCATTCGTCGACTCGCTCAGACCGCAAGTTGGTGGGCGGTCCTTGGGCATCTACCCGGTCAACTACCCAGCGTCCCAGGCTTTCGCCGAGAGCGGGAAAAACGGTGCCGACGACGCCGATACTTACATCCAGGGCATGGTCGGCGGCTGCCCCAAGACGCGAATGGTGCTTGGCGGATATTCTCAGGGCGCGGGCGTCATCGATTTGGCTACGACCATCATGTCGCCCCAGGCGGCCGATCACGTCGCCGCGATCGCCCTCTTCGGAAATCCGTCGAGCGCACTCGCGAGTAACCTGTCGGGCGCCGCTTTCCCTCCGGTCAGCCCGCTGTACAGCTCAAAGACCATTGACTTGTGCGTTCCCGACGATCCGGCATGCTCCGACGGCATCAACGTAATGGCGCACACTTTGTATGTTCAGTCCGGGCTGACGACTCAAGCCGCAACGTTTGTCGTGAGTCGGCTGTAGCCGGCAATCAATCCTCATACGGGTGCGCTTCTGCCCGCCACCGTGCTACGGCGGCAAGTTTTGGGAACCGCCTTCCCGGGCGGCGCCCAACCAGCAAGTATTTAAGTTGTGGCAGCGAGCCCAGATCCCTTCGACGACCTTGCTTTTAGGTCCATCCGGCATCCGATAGATCAACTCAGTGCCGACGAGCGCGCGGAGATCGAAGCTTATACGACGGGTGGCTTCGAACTCATTAACGGCGCTCTCCGGGGTCACATCTCGATGACGCCATCACTACAGCAAAGTGTCGACACAATCCGGAGCGCACTTCAGAGATTCCCCCTGGAGGATGATGTGCGCGTGACGCGCGAGATAGGCGCCTCCGACATAGGGCTTTCGATGGCTGATGCCGCGCCAGTCAAGGTCGGACGTAAGCTCTATGATCTCGGCTTTCTGTCGACGAGCATGAACCAAACTCCACCACATTCGACCACGCACACGGACCCGATCGAATTGGACCTGCTTGTCCCCGCTGGCACTGCGGCCCTTGCTGTGGGGAGTCTCTCGGATTTTCCCCTTGAACGCGAGCTGCTGGTTATCGACGCTCGAGAGATCTTCGTCGTAGACTCACGAGTGAATCCTGTGACAGGACGATGGCGGCTGTATGGCCGAGTGGTACCGGAGGGAGGGCTACTGTGAAAATAGCGAGAAGTCCCCTGACCAGCGACAAGCTTGAATTGCGAGAGGTGCCGATTACCGCTGCAGAGGCGACACTGCTTCGCCGTTACGCGTCCCGCGGCGACTGGAAAATGCCCGTTACGCAGCTCGAACGCGATCTTTACGCGGCCGAAGGTTTACCGCCAGCAGAGTAGAAGCTGGCGATCTCGGCTCCCTGTCGCGGCGCAGGTCCTTATCGTGTCCATCATTCGTAGCTACGATAGGTGCTACGCCTGACCGCTCAAGCAAGCGTCCACGCGACCTGAACGCGTTCGCCACGTTATCTCGAAAAAAGGGACGCAAAGTGTGCGTACGCGACGCGGGTATGGGGCGGCGCAAAACCGTCGAGACAGTGACGACCTGGGGCTCGATGATGAGCCAGATCCTGGCGCTGCGTGAGCATCCGATCGCCGAGCGGATCACCTGCGCGGTGATGGAGGCCCCCGCCACAGCCGGGTAGCCGCCGTTACCGCCGGTTGCCTTCGGTCCCGCTGGCGGGCCGGCTGCCCCCGGGACGCCGATCGCTGATTGGGGCTGGCCGACTCCACGCTCAACGCCACCGACACGATCTGACAGTTAATTCAACGTGACCGGTGCGGCTCCGCCAGGGAAGTAGCCGATCGAGCCAGACGCTCGTCAAGGGTGGCGTGGAAGTGCCCGATCGCGCTCTCATGCCGTCCAAACTCCACGAACTCGTTGGCGCCCGCGTGCAATCCGCGTTGCACACCTGCCGACATCTCGTTGTCCTCCACCAAGCCCCGCGCGATGAAGCTACCCTGACCTGCTGGGTTGATCGGTGCAGCATCTGGTGAGGGCCGGGCGGTCCCTTCTTTGGGTTCGGGCCTGACCATCGAATAGGTGGTCACCGTACTGTGGTCGACGTCCACCGGATCGATCACAACCACGCTCACTACGTCGGGGAGCGTCGCGATCATGACGTTGGGGAACAGCTGGTACACATACGTCACGCGCGCACCGACGGTCCAGGAGGTCTCCGGACGGTCGCGGAGTCGTTCAATGTTTTGGTAGGGGAACGTGATACGGCTATTCGGTCCGAATGCCTCGACCACGTTGAGGTCGTCGTACTGCACCGGGTAGAAGGTGGCCTTGTGCGTCGAGCGGATGTGATAGCCCTCCAGGAACTGCTCGACGAGCACCTTCCAGTTCATCGCTCGCAGGATCGAATCCACGTACACGAGCCGCTCCGCCGGCACTAGCTTGTCACGCCACGGGGTCCCGTCGGTCAGCCAAGCCATCGCGTCGTCGCCATGTTCGTGCGAACCTACAGAGTCGAGTGGGCCGATGACGATGAGCCCGTCCGCCTCGTGGCTGACAACCTCGACAAGACCGCGCGCCGACGTGTCCAGGTCGGGGAAGGCGTCGCCGTGCGGCACATGCGCGAGCGCACCGTCCAGCCGGTACGTCCAGCCGTGGTAGCGGCACACCAGCGCCTGCGAGCACCCAGTGCCCTCGACAAGGGTAAAGCCGCGATGCCGACAGGCGTTGCGGAACACCCGCGCCCGTCGATCGCGCCCGCGCACAGCGAATAGGGGCACTCCGAAAGCAGTTCGTTCGACGTGATCACCCGGGTTCGGGATCGTCGCGGAAGGAACGAACACGCTTGGCATTGCGCGCAGCAACCGGAGTTCCTCGGCGAACCGGCCTGAGTTCAAATAATTTTCGACGGGCTCACGCCACGCCGGACCCTCATCGGTGGTCCCGGCGTCGATATGGCCGAGGACACGCCGAACGATCTCGACATCATCGGCCACCAACGACTTCGTCGGGGAGCTCATGCAAGTCAGTATCACACTATTAATATCACGCGTCAATGATCTGGTGATGCGAGCGGCAATGGGCGAAGATACATGGGTGCCCGCCCTGCCCCGATCCCGCGTGCGAGACCTGATTGGCAACCGGCCGCTCAGTGCACGTTCGGTCTTGGCTTCGGCGTTATTGGGGGCCGACCAAGGCCGTCTGACGGTGGCGGAGTTGGTCGGGCTCGCGTCCCTGTTCGGCATCAGCGACGGCGCGGCCCGCACCTGCCTCTGGCGGATGGTCTCTGCTGGTGAACTCACCGGCGACGGCGGCAGCTATGCGCTCGCCGGGCGCTTGCTGGAGCGCCGCCAGCGTGTCGACGACGCGTCCCGGATAGCCGATGCAGCCGCCCCCGGGTGGGATGGAACGTGGGAACTGGCCGTCGTTTCCCTGGAGCGTCGGTCGGCAACCGACCGTCTCGAGCTCAGGAAAGCCGCGATTGCCCTGCACCTGGCCGAGCTTCGGGAGGGCGTGTGGATGCGTCCGGACAATCTTGACCCGCAACGGCTTCCGGCATCCCGGGCGGTGCTGGACCAGCAGTGCACGCACTTTCACGGCGCCGCCACCGACATTTCCGCCGACAAGATGCGGTCTCTGTTCTCCCTTGACGAGTGGACGGACGACGCCAGGGCGCTGATCGAAGCGATGAACGTCACGCTCAAGGCGAGCAAGCGCGACGACTCGACCGAAAGCTTCACCTACGAGTTCGCATTATCGATCGCCGTTGTCCGGCATCTTCAGCTCGACCCGCTACTACCAGTGGAGCTCATTCCAGACCACTGGCCCGGACACACGTTGCGTAGCACCTACCGCAGTTTCGACAACGCGTTCAAACAACGAATGAACAGCGCCTTCCGCCGGTCCTCGTAGTGCATGTTCTTGCCTTCTATGACATCTGGTGGGCACTACGCGCCTAGAGATCGGCCTTCCCCCGGCAGGTACACCATTGTTACTGTTTCGTAGTGCGCCGGGTGGGGGGAGCCTTCGCAGTCTTGCTTGCGATCGGTTCAGCGTTGCTCAACGGAGGAATTGCGCATGGTGACGGTGGAGACGAGCCGCAGTACGCGGAGTTCTACACACCACCGGATCCGCTGCCGCCGGGTCAGCCCGGTGACCTGATCCGTACCGAGCCGTCGCGGCTGGTGCTCGAGCCGTCCGGCCAACTGGGCGCGATCGTGGCCACTGGGACCCGCATCATGTACCGCAGCACCGATACCCGGGGCAATCCGATCGCTGTCACCGGCACCTACTTCGAACCCGACAATCCGTGGCCGGGCAAAGGGCCGCGGCCACTGATCAGCTACGCGCCCGGCACCCAAGGCCAGGGCAATCAGTGTGCCCCGTCGCGAATGTTCAACCAGGGCATCCACTATTCGGGCGGCTGGGACATCATGTTCAACTACGAGGAGCTGTTCGTCGCCACGATGGTCGCGCGTGGTTTCGCCATCGTGATGACCGACTACGAGGGCCTGGGCACTCCTTCGATGCACACCTATGTCGGCCGCGTGGCCGAGGGTCAGGCCGTGCTCGACGCCGCCCGCGCGGCCATGCACCTGCCGGGAACATCGCTGGATCCGCATGGGCCCGTGGCATTCTGGGGATACTCACAAGGCGGCGGCGCGACAGCGTCGGCGGCCGAGTTGGCCTCGGCTTATGCCCCTGACTTGCATATCGTGGGCACCTACGCCGGGGCGCCACCGGCCAACCTCAAGGAACTACTGCCCTACGCGGACGGCAGCGTCCTCGTCGGCGCCGTCGGCTACGCGCTCAACAGCATCATGGCCGCCTATCCGGAGGCCGCCGACGCCATCCGCTCCAAAATGACACCCCGCGGGCTGGCAATGCTCGAATCGGCGTCGCGCCAGTGCATCGGCCAGACCCTGCTCGATTTCATGTTCCGCCATCTGCGGCCCTACTTCACCGAAGACGTCTACCAATTGGTCAACGAGGAACCGTTCAACAGCCTGTTCGAAGCGCAGCGGATCGGACGCTACAAACCCAACGCGCCGGTGCTGATCGACAGCAACCGCTACGACCCGCTGGTGCCGTGGACCGCGGCCAATCAACTCGGTCGCGACTGGTGCGCCCAAGGCGCCGATGTGGAATTCCGCACCAACGAGGAACCACCGTTCCTCAACAAGCTCATCATCAACCACGCGCTGCCAATGCTCGTCGATGGTGAACCGGCCATGCAATGGGTCGCCGCACGCTTTAACGAAGAACCCACCGCACCCAACTGCGGCCAGTTCTAAGCGCTCGCGACCTCCGCGTCGTCATGGCGGGTGCTGATCCGTTCTGGCCGGCGGCGACTGCCTCGGTCGAGTCGGGTCGTGCGGAAGGTCTCGCGGTAGACGATGATCGGCCCGTGGAATTCCTTACCGATTTGGTGACCAATGTTCCCGACGGCACTCCCGAGACCGAGGTGGAAGCCACCAAGGCTGCGGAAAAGCTCCGGGCCGGTGAGTTGGTAAAGCACCCGAACGATCCAGGCACCGCCGCCGCACCTTAGCGTTCGTTCAGCATCCCGTTGATGAGCCGATGCAGTACCTGCCCGGTCTCCCGGCGGGCACGTTTCGGGTCGTCTGCCGTTGCGATCGCCATGGCCGCCTCGTCGAGCGCACCGATGAGTACATGGGCCAGCGGTCGCGTTGGTTGACGGGCCAGCTGGTCCGCCCGGATCGCTTCGATGAGCAATTGTTCGGTCATACCGAGGCTGTATCGCTGGGCGACATCGCGGAAGCCGGCCCAGCCCAGCACACTGGGCGCATCGAGCAGGATCAGCTGGCGCACCTCCGGATCGCCGGAAACCTCGAGCCAGGCGTCCACCGCGGCCCGGATCGCGTCCGCGGGTGTGGTCGCTCCCGAGGAGGCCACCACGGTCGCCATCCGGGACATCACATCCTGTTCCACCACCTCCACGACCTCGCGGAATAGCGCTGCCTTGTCCGCGAATTGGTGGTACATCGCCCCGCGGGTGACGCCAGCGGCCGTGGCGATCTCCGGCGTCCCCACCTCCGCGTAGCCCCGTTGGCCCCACAGCCTGCGGGCAGCCGAGATCAGCGCGTCGCGGGTCGCCGCGGAGCGCTCCTCCTGAGTGCGTCTCTTGCTTTCCATACAACCTGTTGGTAACTTACGAACAGACAGTCTGTTTGTAAACTATATCCCGAAATAGGAGTGCACTATGCCGTCGATCGACATTAATGCCGGAACCATCCATTACGAAGCAACCGGACCCGAGAACGGCAGGCCCGTCGTGTTCGTGCACGGGTTCATGATGGGCGGTGAATTGTGGCGCCACGTCAGCCAACGGCTCGCGGGTCTTGGCCTGCGGTGCATCGCCCCCACCTGGCCGCTTGGCGCACAGCCACAGGCGCTGCGCCCCGACTCCGACCGGACCATCACCGGCGTCGCTCGCATCGTCGCTGATTTCCTTGCGGCCCTTGACCTAGACGATGTGGTGCTGGTTGGCAACGACAGCGGCGGGCTGGTCGCACAACTCGTCGCGGTGCACCATCCGCAGCGAGTCGGCGCGCTTGTGCTCACGAGTTGCGATGCGTTCGAACACTTCCCACCACCGGTTCTCAAGCCGGTGATCCTGGCAGCCAAGTCGAAGGCCGTGTTCCGGACCGCGATCCAGGCCCTGCGGGCACCGATCGCGCGCAAGCGCGCCTTTGCCGGCCTGGCGCACAGCAACATCGACGATCTCACCGAGATCTGGGTGCGTCCGGCGCTAATCGATGCCGCGGTCACCGAAGACCTACGCCAATTCTCGCTGTCGCTGCGCACGGAAGTCGCCACCGGTGTTGCGGCCCGGCTGCCGGAGTTCGACAAACCCACGCTCATCGCGTGGTCGGCTGACGACGTGTTCTTCGCCCAAGAGGATGGCCAACGGCTGGCTGCAACCATCCCGAACGCCCGTCTGGAGGTAATCGAGGGAGCGCGGACCTTCTCGATGCTGGACCGGCCGGACCGACTCGCCGATCTGCTGTCTACCGTCGCGGTGCCCGCCTAGCACCCGTTGACCTCAGCGGCCAGAGTCAGCCGCCACCACCGGGGCCAGGGTCGGGGGCGGCTGGGGCATCGTGTGGATGGTCAGCGCCGGGAGCGGGATGGTGGTGCGGGATAGTGCCAGGACAGGTGATGCCACGAATGCACCCACAGTTGAGGCCGATAATGCAAGCGCCGGCGGCGGGAACTACCGGCAAGGCTCCTCCGCCACCAGTAGTACCGCCGGGATCCGTTGGGGGCGATGGTGTTTCGCTGGACAAAGTGCTGTCGGCGGTGGTAGCCGCCAGCGAGGTCCCAGCCGCTGCGGGTGCCCCGCTTTGCGCCAAAACACCGACACCAGCACCGCATCCGGCCATGAAGACGAACAAGCCCACGCCGACGCGTAACGCGACCGGCGTCCTGCTTTCGTTCACCACGACTCCCAACTCTAGGTTCTCGACGTGACGTGCGTATTAAGCGAAGCTCAGGTGTGTATTCGGACCGGAATGACCACCGGACTGGATGCGGTGTCCGCCGGGTTGAGCCGGACACACGGACGGGTGGATGCGATGGCGATATAGCGTTTCGGGCATGTCAGACTCAGCAGCGCTGCGAGGCCGACGGATCTTGGTTACCGGCGCGGCTACCGGCATCGGCGCGGCCGCCGTCGCAGTCCTCACCGAGGCGGGGGCCGAGGTCGTCGCCACCTTCCACCACACTCCACCGCCGGATGATCTCCTGCCAACCGCGGCCACCTGGCTGCAGTGCGATGTACGCGACGCCGACGCTGTCTCGGCGACAGTGCAACAAGCAGCCGAGCACCTTGGCGGGCTCGACGTCTTAGTCAACGCCGCAGGGCTGTGGCAGCCCGGGATACCGGGATACGTCAGCGCCGACGAGATCTCATTCCTGCTGGACACCAATGTGAAGGCAACCATCCTCACCAATCAGGCCGCCTACACCATGATGAAGGGCGGCGGCGGCAGGATCATCAACTTCGGCTCTTCTGAGGCCGTTGTGGGCAGCCCCATATCAGCTATATACGCTGCGACCAAGGGCGCGGTTCAAGCGTGGACGCGATCCGCCGCGCGAGCCTGGGCTTCCGACAATGTCACCGTCAACGCTTTGGCGCCGGCGGTGCAGACGCCCGGTGCCGACCGGTTGCGGGATTTCCTCGGGCCAGAGGCCGGCGCCCTCGTCGACCAGCAGCTCAAGACGATGATCCCGCTGGGCGGGGCGCTCGGGGATCCCGCACGGGACGTCGGGCCGATGCTGGTCTTCCTGGCCGGCGAGGGTTCGGCCTTCATTACCGGGCAACTGCTGGCGGTGGACGGCGGCCTCATGATGGTCGGCGGGTAGACGCCGTTCACAGATGATCTTGGCATCGGGAGCGTCTTCGGGCTGCCACCCGTCGACTTCGTGCACCTCGCCGCAGCCGTGCGCCGCTTAGTGACGTATCGGCGTCAGCGGTAACGGGATTCCACGATCCGCAAAGTCGAACGCGGCGCCCTTGGAGAACTCGGTCATCGCCACCTCGCCGCGCCGCTTCGCCGCGTCCTGAGACCATCGGATCGCCACAACCAGATCGGTGCCGTCGCGGTGGGCACTGAGGTTGTTCCAGTGCGGGTCGACGCCCACGGCGATCGCCTCCAACGGCTCGAGGTGGTCGGTGTCGATCGTCGACATCCAGCCACGATCACGCATCGCGGGCGAGTCTGCCGGTAACCGGATCGCTACGCCATCGGTGCCGAGCGCCGCCACGGTGATGCCGGTGTACTGCAATGGGTTCAGCGCCGGGTGCAGACGGATGACGCGGGCCAGATCGTCGGCGCCTTCCCCGGCGTTCAGGCAACGGCGGAGTCGTGCCGCTGCCACCCCGGCGACGCCGGTGAACTGTTTGCGCAACACATCGGTGGCCTGGTCGGCGTCGCATCGGCCACGCATCGACAGGTCGAACGACAACGACAGCAGGTGGTGCTGCAGCGCGACCTCCTCGGCCATCCGGGTCAACGCCGATCGCGACCACTGCTGGAACCGAAGGTCATCGGTAAGCGGTCCGCGGTAGTCGGAGATCCCCTCCTCGTTCGGGTCGATCGGGGACAACTGCACCGTCGCCGCCTCGGTGGCGCCGATGACGTTGGCCTCCTCTGGTATCGGCAGCGCCGCGTTCTCCGGCTCGATGCTGACCTTCCACGCGCAGTGTGGATGCTGATCGGCAGGCACCCGGGGTGGACGATGTATCGGGATGAAGCGGGCCCGCGGATTGGTCGCTATCGCGGTCGCTTCGAAGGTCGGGTCCTCGATGTCGTGGCACATCTCCTTGACTGCCTCTTCACCGAGCGGTTCTACATCGAGAAGCGCTCCGCAGTGCTGCAGGTAGAACTCACCGTGGTGGTCGTCGATCACCGAGTACCGGAAGTCCATGAACTGGGGCGGCGCGCCGACGTCGAGTTGCATCATCTTGAAGATCTCCGCGACGGTGTCACCGGTGAGCCCGAAGGCCGCCCGCATCCGCCGCGTGTAGACCGGACTGGCACCCATCCACTCCTCGATGGCTACCTGGGTCATGCCCTTTTGCCCGAACGCGGCCAGGACGTGACCCATGCCGCTGCGGTCGATCATGTGCCCGCTCAGCAACAGTTCGGGCAGCAGTCGGGCAAGCTCGTGTTGAGTCAGTTGGTCGTATGACATCCGACCGCTCCCCTGCATTGATCCACCTGATACAGCCCGCCCTTGCCGCGTGCGATATAACATAACAAGTGCAATGTTTTTGCGTCAAGGCAGTCGGCGTGGCCGCCCGCCCGATACTCAAACAGGTGGGGTGATCTGTGGTTGTGTCGCGACGAGTGACGCCGACCAGACCCGCCCACGGCAATCAGGCACGGGCCGAACGCACACGTGCCCTGGCCATCGACGTCACCGTGCAGATCGTGTTGAAGGAGGGTTTTGCCGCCGCCACCGGCCGGCACATCGCCGACGCGGCGGGTGTCACCTGGGGGGTGATCCAGTATCACTTCGGAGACCGCGACGGCGTGCTGATGGCGGTGGTCGACCGGGGGTTCGGCGAACTCCTGCACGCCCTGGAATCCCTGCCGCCTGCCACGCCGGCAACCACGACGCGGGACCGAGTGGACACCGTGGTGACGGCGGCCTGGCATGCGATGTCCAGCCCGACGGCGCGCGCCGCCAGCGAGATTTTGATCGGGACCCGGGCCACCCGTGGCGCCGAGGCCGCCGGGCATCTGCGGCAGCTGGCGAAAACGTTCACCACGCTGGGCAGGATGATCGACAAGGATCTGGACCCGACGCAGGGCGCGGCCATCGGCGAACACATGCTGACCACATTGCGCGGAATGATCGCGACCCAGCTGGTCTTGCCGAGGGCCGTCGACACGGCCAAGGACCGTCAGGTTCTCGTCGACGTCCTCAGCAGTTATATCGATCAGCATCGAGCCGAGGCGCGATAACGGCGAAAAGTTGATGCATGCGTATCATGACATCCGCGAATTTTGACGAGGTGGAACCGAATTCATGACCGAGACGATTCAGTCGCTGCTGCAACGGCGCAGCTCCGATACCGCAGTCGCGGTGAAATACGGTGATCTGCAACAGAGTTGGACTCAGTACCTGGCAGAGTCGGCCGCGTGCGCCGCGGCCCTCCTCAAGGCCGCCGATCCATCCCGGCCGATGCATATCGGTAGCCTGCTGGGAAATACCCCCGACATGCTGACCCAGATGGCGGCGGCCGGGCTGGGCGGTTATGTGTTGTGCGGTCTGAACACCACGCGCCGCGGCGATGCCCTGGCCGCCGACATCCGGCGCGCGGATTGTCAGATCGTCGTGACCGACGCCGAACATCGCCCGCTGTTGGAAGGTCTGGACCTGACGGGCACGCAGGTCTTCGAGACCTCGACCACCCCGTGGGCTGAGCTGGTCGGCGGTGCCGGTGCCCTGGTCCCGCATCGGCAGGTCGACATGACCGACCCGTTCATGATGATCTTTACGTCGGGCACCAGCGGAAACCCCAAGGCGGTGCAGGTTTCTCAGCTGATGGCCACGGTCGCCGGCCTTAGCCTCGCCGAACGCTTCGCGCTGACCGAGCAAGACACCTGCTATGTGTCCATGCCGCTGTTTCACTCCAACGCCGTGGTCGCGGGTTGGGCCCCTGCTGTGTGTTCGGGCGCTGCGATTGTGCCGGCGAGGTTCTCAGCGAGCAATTTTCTCGACGATGTCCGCCGGTACGGCGCCACCTACATGAACTACGTCGGCAAGCCGCTGGCCTACATCCTGGCGACCGCCGAACGCGACGACGACGCTGACAATCCACTGCGGGTGGCCTTTGGGAACGAGGCCAACGACAAGGACATTGAGAACTTCGCGCGCCGCTTCGGCGTCCAGGTCGAAGACGGCTTCGGGTCGACGGAGAACGCGGTCATCGTGATACGCGAACCCGGCACGCCGCCGGGCTCGATCGGCAGAGGGGTCGATGGCGTCGCGGTCTACCACAGTGACTCCCTAACCGAATGCGCTGTCGCACAATTCGATACCGGCGGGGCGCTCAGCAACGCCGACCAGGCCATCGGCGAGTTGGTCAACACATCGGGATCAGGTTTCTTCACCGGCTACTACAACGACCCCGACGCCAACGCCGAACGTATGCGTCACGGCATGTACTGGTCCGGGGACCTCGCCTACAAAGACCCGGAAGGCTGGATCTACCTTGCCGGCCGCACCACCGATTGGATGCGGGTGGACGGCGAGAATCTGGCGGCGGCGCCGATTGAACGGATTCTGTTGCGTCACAGCTGTGTTAGTCGGGCCGCGGTGTACGCCGTCCCCGACGGGCGTGTCGGCGATCAGGTGATGGCCGCCCTGGTCCTCAACGACGGCCACGTTCTCTACCCTGACGAATTCGAAGCGTTTCTGGACGCGCAGGCCGACCTGTCTCCAAAGGCTCGGCCACGCTACGTCCGCATCGCTTCTGAGCTGCCCAGCACCGCCACCCACAAGGTGCTCAAACGCCAGCTGATCGCGCTGGGAACAACCATTGGCGAAAACGAGACGCTCTGGGTGCGCCAGGAGCGCGGTACCGCCTACCGGATTTCGTCGTCGACCTGAGGTGTGAGGCGCACCCGACGGCGGATCTGTCCCTTGGACCGTCGCACCCGTTGGATGGGATCCCGTGTTGTGCCCGCGGCGATCTCATCACGCAGCTGCTGAATGTTGGAGATCTCCGCGTACAACCCGCGGATCGCATAATCGAGCACGGCCAATGAGAAACGCTGGTCCGGATCATCGACGATGCCGAGTTCGCGTGAACGCTGCCGTGTCCATAGCGCCTCGTCCAGCCGGGCGCGGGTCGCCTCGAGATGCCGATCCAACGTATCGGCCACGTGTTCTGGATCCTCGCCACGGGAAAGCCAGGTTCGCAGGATGACCGGGTGCTTGATGACGACCTGATCCTGACCCGGAAAGTGTTGCACCCACCGGCGAAGTGCATCGAGCCCGGAATCCGTGGTCTGGTACAAGGTAATCGCACGCTTGCCGGATTGAGTGCAGATCTCGCTGACCATCCCGCGCGCCAGCAGTCTGTTCAGCTCACGACGCACGTGACTGACCGATGGCGACCAATAGAAATGGCCGACGGACAGTTCGGCGCGCAGCTTGATCTCGCCGGCGGTGACTTGTTCGTCGTTGGCCGCCAGCACACCCAGGACGAGGTAGGCGGTGACCGGTAGGCCGTTGCTGGTGCGCGCGGGACTCATAGCCGGCTACCAAGACCCGTGAAGTACGGCAGCGTCACGTCTGGACCAACTTCATGGAATTGCACCTGCACGCGCATGCCGATCGCCAGGTCGTCTGGAGCCACGCCCACAATGTTGGTCAGCATCTGGTAGCCCTCGTCCAGCGTGATGATCGCCGGGGCGTAGGGCGGTTCGAATTCCGCCGTCACCGGCCGGTGCACCACAGTCCAGCTGTATACCTCGCCGACACCGCCGCTCGGCGTCCAGCACAATTCGGCTGAAAGGCATCGGCGGCAATGCTCGGTTGGCGGGAAGTTGGCCAGGCCGCAGGTCTCACAGCGCTGATAGCGCAGCTCCTCTGATCGGCATCCCTGCCAGAACGGAAGGCTGACGTGACTGCTGGCATGGGGTAGCGGCCCGGTCTGCGGTCGCAAAGCGTCGGCACTCATCGCGGTTCGTCTCCAAGGATCAACACGGTGGTGAACAGGGCCCCGGCTCCCCCGTTGCTGCACAACGCAATATGGGCGTCCGGCACTTGGAGGTTGTCCGCCTCGCGCCGCAGCTGCTGAACGCCCCGAACGGCGCGCTGCATCATCTGCGGATTCGAACCCGCGTGGCTGAAGGACATGGTTCCTCCGTCCGTTGTGATCGGATGGCTGCCGCCGATGGCGATGTGGCCGTCGGCGACAAACGGCCCGCCTTCGCCCTCGCCGCAGAATCCGAACGCCTCGAGCTGGCGAATGATCTCGAACGAGAACGGATCGTAGAGTTCCAGCACATCCACGTCGTCAGGCCGAAGTCCGGCGTGGCTGAAGGCGCGCTCGGCCGCGCGTCTGCCGACTACGCCGTTCACGTGATCGCCGCGCCGGCCGACGAGATCCCACGCGGGCGGGTGCTGATACGACGGGCCGTGGAAGTCCGCGCCGCTGCCCAGCAGGTAGATCGGTTGGCTGGCGATGTCCACTTTGTCGGAGATCTTTTCCAGGTTCGCCACGACCAGCGCGCACCCGCCTTCGGAAGTGGTGGCGCAATCGAGTAGATGAAAGGGTTCGGCGATCGGCCGTGATGCGGTGATGTCCTCCGGAGTGAATGGTCCACGTTGGTAGTAAACGGCTTCGGGGTTTTGCGATCCGTTGTTGCGGATGGTCGCTGCCACCATCGACATTTGTTCGCGCGTGGTGCCGTAGACGTGCATATGCCGACGAGCGATGAGGGCGAACTCTGCGGTGGTGAACATTCCCCACGGCGCCACGAATTCATTCTCCGGCCTGGTCCACGGAGCCGTGGCCTCGTGATCGCGGTATTCGCCTGCTTGAGCGGCGACGAGCACCACCACGTCGGCCATGCCGTGCTCGATCGCGGTGGCAGCCTCGGTGATCATGGCGACCCCAAAACCCAGTCCCTGCCACGCCGGGCCGATGCGCAGGTCGTAGATCAGCGAGGTTGACAGCGGACCCGCGCTGATTCCGTCCACGTCGTCGAGGGTCAGGCCGGCGTCGCTGAGTGCGCCCTGGATGGCTTTGAGCGCCAGACCGCGCGAGGTTTCGCCGTCTAGGCGGCGCCCCTGGACGGTGTTGTGCACCCCGACGATTGCTGCAGTGCGGCGCTTTGCGCTCACCCTGTCTCCATTCTAATCTTGTGCAGGCATTCAGTTTTCGTCGGCGACAACGCCGAGATAGGTGCCTACCACCTCGTATTCCCGCCCGTCGCGGACAACGCTGCCGATCGTTCTGGTTCGCGGGTCGGCTTGCGCTGTGCCCGGGTTGACGACGTCGATCCGCACGTCCACCGGTCGTGCGGTTTGCGGGTCGGTGATCTCGACGACCATCGCCACGGCGCATTCGCGTGCGTCCCACTCGACACCGGTGATCCGGTGCCGCGCGGTCAGTTCCATCACCACGGAGTCTTGGCGCACCAGAAAGCGGATGGGTGCGCACAGCTCGCCGGCGCGCGGCGGCACGCACAGCGTGACCGCCATGTCACAGTCCCGCCGGCCGTGCACTCGTCGCCCCCGACTCGCGCAAGGCGGCCAGCTCCTGTTCGCCGTGCCCCAGGACGCCCATCAGCACCTCACCTGTGTGCTGGCCATACAACGGAGGCACGCGGCGAATCCAGCGCCGCGGCTTCCCGACGAATACGAAGGGCATCCCGGTGCACAGGAACGAACCGGCAACAGGGTGGTCGACGGTCTCCCAGAACCCCCTGGCCAATAATTGTGGATCGCTCAGCAGTGCCGCGGGTGCCACTAGCGGCGCCGCAGCCACCCCGCTTGCGCGCAACACACCGACCGCTGCGGCCACCGAGCGCCGTGCGGTCCAGTCGGAGATCAGCTTGTCGATCTCGTCAGCACGCTCGCGCCAGTCGCCCTCTCGGAGCTCGGGTTGACCGATCAGGCTCGCCAACGAAACCCGGGCCGCGGCGTCCAGCGCGGCGATCGCCACCCACGCGTCGTCGCCCTCGGAGTCGCCCTGAGCGCGGTAGACGCCTTGGGGGCTGGCGCCCGGGCCCCGATTTCCATCTCGGCGCATGTGGATTCCGTTGCGCGAGTACTCCACCAGCATTTCGGCGGCCACGTTGAGCGCCGACTCCACCATTGTTGATTCGACGTGCATCCCGACCCCGTCCCGGTCGCGGATCACCAGCGCCGCTATGGCAGCGAACGAGGCGTGCAGCCCCGCCATTGGGTCGCACACGCCCCGTGGAATCACGGGCGGGCCGTCGGAATGTCCGGTCATCCACGCCATCCCCGTCGCCTGCTCCATTGTCTGTGCGAAGCCGACGCGGTCACGCCACGGGCCGTCGAGGCCAAACGCGGGCATCCGGACCATGACTGCGTGCGGATTGGCGGCCGCGACCGCATCCCACTCCAGACCGAAATTTTCCATCACCCTCGGGGAGAAGTTCTCCATGACGAGATCGCTCGCGGCAATGAGCTCCAAGGCGATTCCCCGTCCGGCTTCCGTACTGAGTTCGACGCTGATGGCACGCTTGTTGTTGTTGCTGCACAAGAACACCGGGCCCCACTCCCACCATTGGTCCCAGCTGGGTGGACGGCCGGCGGCGAACCTCATGCCGTCCGGTCGACGAACGCCCTCGAGCTTGATCACATCGGCGCCCAGGGCGCCAAGGAACTGGGTGGCCACCGGCCCTGCCCAGAACGCGGTGAAGTCGGCTACTCGTATGTCGGACAACGGAAGTGCGCCGATATCGGCGGGACCGTGCCGCTCGGGTCGTGGCGGCCAGCGAACGCGCCCGTTATCGGCGCCCAGTAGCGGAGGTCGCCCCGGCGTCCTGGTCGTGATGGCGTCGCTCCGATACGGCACCCGCGGCTGTAGCACGCCGAGCTCTGATTCGACGAACACGCCTCGTTGTACGAAGTGGTCGACCTTTGGCAGCGTGGCCGGTGTGGCAATGGGGGCCACCGGAATTCGGAACGCCACCGCGACATCGACGATCTCTTGTGTGGTGCGGGTCTCGGTCCATTGGGTGACCATGGCGACAAATTCGTCGCGGCGAGCGGTTCGCCCGGTGAACGATGCCAGGTCGGCATCATCGACCAGGTCGGCACGGTCGATCATCACCAGAAAGTCCTGGAACTGTTGCGCGGTGATGGTGCAGAAGCCAACCATGCCGTCGGCGGTGGGGACGATAGAAGGCAGTTCCAGACTGCGTTGCTGCAGCAGGGAATCCGCACCCAGAACACTGGCCGACATGGTGGCCAGGCCACCCATCGCGATCACCATCGCCTCGTACGTCGAGACGTCGATGGTTTCGCCACGGCCACCTCGGGCGGCATGCCGGGCCGTGGCGGCGGCGACCGCTGCGGCGAACGTACCCGCCAGCCACTCACCGAGCCGCCCGCCCGCCTGTACAGGTTCGTCGCCCGGCCAGCCTCGGCCGGCGGTCGAGCTGCACAACGCCTGCAGAATGAACTCGTTGGCCACCACGTGGTCGTCGACGTAGGGACCCGTCATTCCGAATGGTGTCACGGACACGACTACCGCCGCCGGACCGGTGTGAGCCGTGATGTCATCGAGCGTCCAACCGTCGGTCAGGTCGGTAAGCACGATGTCGGCGCCGGAAAACAGCGCCGCGACCTGCGCCCGGTCCTGACAAACCACCGACTTCTTGCCCGCAGCCAGATAACCGAACAACGCCCCGGCCGGTGCTTGGACTGACCAGCCGTCAGCCGACCATCCGCGCAACAAATCGCCTTGCGGGGATTCGATTTTCACGACGTCGGCGCCCGCGTCAGCGAACATCTTGGCGCAGTACGACACCGCTATCCCGTTGGACAACTCCAGCACGCGCCAGTCCGCGAACGGCGCCTGGGCGGGGCGTGGCACGCTCAGTTGCCCAGCGTTGTGCCGCGCAGCCGGGTGGATCGCCCGGAAATATCGGAAGCCTCGACCGTCGGCGGCGCCTGTCCCTGTGCCATTGCCTGCAGGCCGAGCTGCGCCATCTGAGTCCACGTATCGAGGTCACGCTGGCTGGCCTGGCGGCCGACATGGGTGACCACGTCGACGTCGGTGGCCTGGCTGCGCAGGTAGCCGGCTTGGGCATGCGCTTTGGGGATGTGCCGGAACGGATCGAATGAGTAAGCGGCCATGGCATTTTCGTGGGTGATCTTGTTGATCAGCGAGTCGTCGAGATGGCCCATGGTCTCGACGATGTCCTCCGGCGCGAACGGCCAGTTGCTGTCGGAGTGCGGGTAGTCGGACTCCCAGCACAACATGTCCTCGTTGAACCAGTCCATGTTCTGCACGCCGACTTTGTCGCTGATGAAGCAAGTGTAGAAATGCCGCTTGAACACGTCGGCGGGTCCGCTGTAGCCGGGTGGGAACGTCGCGAGCGTCCAACCCGAGTGGCGGTTGTAGACGTGCTCAGCACGCCAGACGAAGTACGGTATCCAGCCGACGTCGCCTTCGGTGAGCGAAAACTTGATCTCTGGGAAGTCGGCGTAGAACTGCGCCCAGATCAGCTCGGTGAAAGTGAACATGCTCATCATCGACGACGCGGTCATCATGACGCTCGGTGGGGCGTCCGTCGACACCATCGGAGATCGCGATGCGGAGCCGACATGGGTGCACAGCACCGTCTTGTTCTCGCAGACGGCTTCAAAGAGTGGATACCAATACTTGGTGTGGATGCTGGGCATTTGCAATGCCTCTGGATTCTCCGAGAAGGTCACCGCGTGGCAGCCCTTGTCGGCGAGCCGTTTGACTTCCTTGGCGGCTTCGGCCACGTCGTACAGCGGCAGGATCCCGCAGGGGATGAACCGCCCCGGGTAGGCTCCGCACCACTCGTCGACGTGCCAGTCGTTGTACGCCTTGATCATCACCAGGTTGACGTCACGTTCGGGCCCCTGGTTGAGGACCTGGCCCGAGAAGCCGGTGAAGTTCGGGAAGTTCAAACCGGCGAGCTGGCCGCCGGCGTTCATGTCGCGAACCCGCTCGTCGACGTTGAAGCACCCCGGCCGCATCTCGTCGTAGCGCGAGGCGTCGATGTTGTACATCTCGCGGGGTTTGCCTGCGACGGCATTGAGGCCCATGTTCCGCCCGCGAACCTCCCCGTAGTACCACTGCTGAATGCCGTCGGGCTCGGCGACCACCCGGGGGGCCAGGTCCTTGTACTTCGCGGGGACATGCGCGTCGAACATGTCCGCCGGCTCAGCGATGTGATCGTCCACGCTGATCAGGATCAGGTTGTCCTTGTTCATGCTGCGCTCCTCCCTCAATCAAATGACTAGTAGACATTGATTTAGGTCACAGTGTCAATGACGTGCCGCACTTGCGGCCAAGACGATTTGGGACACATAGGGTCAGTTCAACGTCCACTTCGGCGATCTAAATTCGTGACTGACAACCGTTATAGGCTAATGCTGCATCAGCGTTTCCCTGTCAGCATGTGGTTGAACGCTGAATGATTATTTGTGGATGCAGATCGGGCGATGAACGAACAAAGACAGACTATTAGTCTGACCTCTCAGACTTAGAGATCATTGCGAGCGTCGGTGATGGTGGCGGTCAGCGGTGGCCGCCGTCAACTTGGGCGGCTTTGATCACGGCGTCGACGATCTGACGGATACCCCGCGCTGCTTGATCGGGGTCCGGGCAGCCGGCGTCGAGCCAGGCGATGACAGCCTCCGTGGTGAGCGTCGGTAACAGCGCCGCCGCCCAGCTGCGCCATCGGTGGTCGGTGATGTCGGCGAGGTGGCCGTGGGCAATCTCGGTCGCCGTCGATCGAAAGGTGTCCATGACGTCGCGGAATTCGGGTTCACGCGGGGCGTGGCGGAACAGCAGTCGAAAAGCGGCCGGGTCGGCGGAGGCGGCTCGCAGCAGTGCCGGGATGCTGGCGTCGTCGAAGGTGTCTGCACCGACGACCTCACGCACCCGAGCGCCCGCGCTTTCCAGGACCGCCCGGTAGAGGTCGGCCTTCGAGGCAAAGTGCCGATAGAGAATCACGGGGGTGACACCGGCTTCGGCGGCGATGACATCAAGGCCCGTGTTCGTGAAGCCGGCTCGGGCAAAGGCACGAGTGGCGGCGCCAACGATCTGTTCGCGCCGTTGGGCGCGGGGCAGCCGCCGCGTCGCCACCGCAGGTCGTGCGGCGGTCAATCCGACCTCCTCTTGTCTAAGCGAGAGTTTACAACTAGAGTTGTCTAACTGAGAATATACAAGCTAGCTATTACTTGGAGGATGTGGTGACCACATCAGCCCAGTTGCCGCAATTGCCGTTCGGGCAGCCACACCCCCTTGAAACCGCACCCGCACTGCGTGAACTTCAGGCGCGGGGTGCGATCCACCGGGTCCGCACTCCGGTGGGCCATGAAGCCTGGCTGGTCACGGGCTACGCACTCGTGCGCGAGTTGCTCGATGACCATCGGCTCGGCCGCTCGCACCGGCAGCCCGAGACCGCTGCGCGCAGCGGGGAATCGGCGCTGTTCGGGGGCCCGCTGGGCAACTTCGACACCGAGCCGGCCGACCACGCTCGGATGCGTACCCTGCTGCAGCCACACTTTTCGCCCAAACATTTGCGAGCGTTGATACCCAAGGTGGAGGCGCTGACCGCCGGGCTGCTAGACCAGCTCGAGGAGGAAGGACCGCCCTCCGATCTGCACGCGAAATTGGCGCTGCCGCTACCGATTCTGGTGATCTGCGAGCTGCTCGGGGTGCCGTACTCCGATCGTGACCAGTTCCGTTGCTGGACCGAGAACGCTGCCAACGTTTGCGATCACGCCCGCTCCGAGCAGGGTCTGGCCGAGCTTTACCGCTACGGTGTCGAGTTGGTCAAGCACAAGCGCGCCCATCCCGACGATGATGTGACATCGCGGCTGTGCGCGACCGACGGGGTCTCTGACGAGGAGGCCGCTGCCAGCTCGATGAACTTATTGTTCGCCGGACATGAGACCACCGTGGTGCAGATCGGATGGGATGCACTCCTTTTGTTGACCAATCGGTTTCAGTGGCAGGCACTTTCGGACGATCCGGCCCTGATTCCCAATGCAGTCGAGGAGCTGTTGCGCGCATCGACCAGAGGCGGCGCCGGCATTGCCGGGATCCCGCGCTATGCACGCACGGACTTCGACATCGATGATGTCGCCATCCACGCCGGGGACCTGTTGCTGCTGGACATCGGATCGGCAAATCACGATCCGGCGGTGATCATCGATCCGGATTCCGTGGACGTCGTCCGCAAACACGCCGCCCACCTGACGTTCGGATACGGGGCACACTATTGCATCGGCGCTCCCCTGGCCCGCATCGAGCTGAAAACAGTCTTCACCCAATTGATTCCACGATTCCCGTCCATGCAGCTGACGGTTGACCCCGCAACACTGCGGGTGCGTCGTGATGTGCTGGCCGGCGGGCTCCGTGAGCTGCCCGTGTCATGGTGAAGACCACCATAAGCGGGCACGAAGCCGGCATACTCTCCGCGACGAGGCCGATGTTCAAGGCCGCAGCTCGACAGGCTGGGCGGTACGCCCCCCACCAAAGGAACTGCTGGCACGGTCGATCTCGCCGAAGAAGACCATGACGTCGTTCGGGTCCGTTCCTGCCGCCTGCAGGCCAGTCACGATCGCGGAAAGAAGCGAGCGCTTCGTGTCTTCCTCAGTCCCTGACGAGAGCAGGACCTCGATCATCAGGACATGCTCGCTGCGAGGCTTCTGCAGATCGGGATAGACAGGGCTGATGCGAAGATCAACGTCTTCCAAACAGATGAACCTCTGGAAGTGATCATCCTCGGGATAACCGACGCTGACGCTTGCTTCATGAATGGCGGCGGATATTGCGTCCTTTTCCGTCACCGTTCGGCCGGAACGCATTGTGACAGTGAAAAGGGGCATAGCATTTCCGGTTTTTGGCGAGTAGCAGGCGGTCTGTTCGTGGGAGGTGTTGATGATCATCGTAGCCGCCGTGTCGCGGTGCGCTTGCGTTCGGCGAGCGACATTCGGTCACCATCTTCACGCGAAGCGGTTCCCAAAAGGTAAGACATGGTCTAAGTAGGAGACTATGACTCAAAATCAGGCGAAGACTCAAAATCAGGCGAACGAGCCGGCCGGTGAGGTCGCCCCGAAGTCGCGTGCCGCGTGGCAGTTCTTCCAGCAGATGCTCGCTGATGTCACCAAGATCGTGACCGAGGACGCCGAAACCGAGCGCGAACTCCTCGAAGGGATCCGGGTCATCGCCCGGGTATCGTCGTTGTGCTCGCAACTGTCCGTCGAGGCTGACCCCGACCGGCCGTCGTTCTTCGATATGTGTTCGCCGACAAGGATGATCGGCGGGCCTAATCCTGACGGCAACTACTACCTGGCAATGATCCGCGGTGACCGGCGCTACCGGGTCACCGGCACCCGGGGCACAAGTGCCTACCTCGGATTTCAGATCCTCGCCGGCACCGGCCTGACTCCGCGGCGAATGTCGAATTACGTCAGCGACGTCGACCTGGCGCTGAGCTCCGGCGAATTCGCGCTGGTTCTCTCGGCGGACGAACCTGCCGATCTCGCCGGCGCGCAGTGGGTGCAGATCCCCGACGACGCATCATCGGTAGTCGTCCGCGAATACATCGGCGATCCCGCCTCCGAAGAGTTGGCCACCATGCGGATCGAGGCCCTCGACCCCGACCCGGTGACCGCGCTGACCGACAACGACCTCGCCGACCAGCTCACCGCGATGGCGTGGACACTGATGAAGCTCACCACGCTGCACCGCACCATCAAGCCCGAGCTCCTGGACAGCCCCAACACGCTGCTGACGGCCGAGGCCGCCGATCTGGGTGCAGCCGACACCACCCCGGACAACCTCTACATGATGGGGACCTTCCGGCTCGACCCCGACCAGGCGCTGGTGCTCGACATCAAGCCACCCGACACCCGGTACTGGAACGTCACGCTGGAAAGCATCTGGCACGAGTGCCTGGAGCCGCGCCGTCGGCACAGCTCGGTGACCAATCGCGCGGTGCGACCAGACACAGACGGCAGCGTGCGCATCGCTATCTCCGCGGCCGACTTCGGATTCGGCCATTGGCTCGACACCGGGGGCCGACATCGCGGATTCGTGATCGTGCGCTGGCTGGACAACCCCGAGCCGCCCGCCGTCACAGTTTCAGTGCGCCGACGCGAGCAGCGGCCGTGACGCTGCAGGAGCGCTTCGCTCCGGAACGGCTCATCGCCACGGCCTGCGAGGAAGCGGGCAGCGACGATTTCGGCGACGAGTCCGGTGACGAAGGCTGGCGCTCCGGGCTGCAGCGTCTCACCGACGGGCTGGTCAATGAGGCGCGGCTATCGGCCATCGGTGTGGAGATCGCTTACCTCGATCTCATGCGCGCGCTGAAGAACCGGCTTGGCGTGATCGCCTGGCGCAGGCAAAATCCCGAGATCGCCGGCAAGCCAATCAGTCAGCCGATCTTCATCGTCGGCCAGCCCCGCAGCGGAACCACGATCCTTTACGACTTGCTCGCCCAGGATCCTGATCTGCGCGCACCGTTGACGTGGGAGGTCGATGCGCCCTGCCCGGTCCCGCAGCCCGAGACCTACCACAACGATCCGCGCATCGCGGCGACGCAGGCCAGCATCGAACTCTCCGAGCAGATCGTTCCAGGGTTCCTGGCATTTCATCCGATGGGCGCACTCGTCGGGCAGGAGTGTGTGCGCATCACGGCCAGTGCGTTCACCAGCATGATCTTTACCGTGCAGTACCGCCTGCCGAGCTACTACCGCTGGCTGCTTTACCAGGCGGACCACGCCGGCGCCTACCGCTTTCACCGAATCTTCCTGCAGCATCTTCAGTCTGGCGTTTCAGGGCAGTGGCTGCTGAAATCGCCGGCGCATCTCTGGCAGCTCGATGCGCTACTCGCCGAATACCCCGATGCGTTGATCGTGCAGACGCACCGCGACCCGCTCAACGTCATCTCGTCGATCGCCGCGCTGAGCCACCACCTGCGACGAATGGGCAGCGACGAATCGGACATCGCCGAGTGCGCGGCGCAGTCCTATGAAGAGATCGTCGTCGGCCTCGACCGCGGCATGGCGTTGCGCGACAGCGGCGCTATCCCCGCCGGCCAGGTGATCGACGTGCAGTTCTCTGATTTCATGAACGACCCGTGGACCACGATCAAGGACATCTATCAGAAACTGGGCCGTGAGCTGAGTCCCGATGCCGCACAGAAGATGCGTGACTTCCTGGCCGTCCATCCCGGCGACGGCGGCCGCGGCCGTTACACCTGGTCGGACACCGGCCTGGACGCTGGTGAGGTCCGTGACCGGGTGCGCGCTTACCAGGACCGCTACGGGGTGCCGACCGAGCAGTTGCGGTGACACCTGCACGGACAGCCTCGCCGACTGTGAACCGTGTGACGCGACACGCCGATTGGCCGTCGTGTGGTGCACACTCGGAGTAAGCGCCTTCGTCAGCCCGCAGCGGGTTCGTAGCGCAGCAGGGTGACGTCATGGTCGGGGTAGTCGAAGAACACCGGTCCTACCCGCATCCCGACTCGCAACCCAGCCGGATCGACATTCACCATCTCGGTGGAAAACCTCGGCCCTTCATCCCATTCGACGATGGCGAGTTGCTGCGGAACAGCGTCGGCGAAGTGCGGGCTGACCGGCCGGCGCGCCACCGTGTACGAGTACAACGTCCCCATGCCGGAGATCTCTCGCCATTCCAGGTCGTCAGCCAGGGTGCGCGGAGCGCGTACCCGCGGATAGAACACATAGCTCTGCGACGACGGCGAGTACTGGATGACGATGCGGTGCTGGGCCAGCGCATCCCAAAACGGCGCGGTGGTAGGCGTCTTGACGGGCATCGGTCGCTCGAAGCTGATAGCCATTATCTTCTGGGTCCTTCCTTCGCTTCAGTCGCCTTGGAGGATGAGCGTCGTCTGCTCGGACAGGATTCCGCCGTTGCCCGACACGAAGGCGCGGTGGCAGTCGGAGACCTGGGCGGCACCCGCGCGCCCCATAATCTGGCGGGTGGCGTCGCACACGTGGTGCATTCCGCCCGCCAATCCCGCTTGGCCGAAGCCGAGTTGGCCGCCGGCGGTGTTGAGCGGAAAGTCGCCACCGAAGGTGAGGTCGTGGTTCGCGACGAACTCCATGCCCTTGCCCTTCTCGCAGAAGCCCGCATCCTCCAGCGACAGCAACACCGTGATGGTGTAGCAGTCATAGATCGACACCATGTCCATCTGGTCGCGGCTCAGGTCGGTCATCGCGAACGCGGTGTCGGCGGCCGCGGCGATCGGAGTGTGTAGGAGATCCTCGGCGTAGGTCGGAGTTTTGAACGGCACGTGTTCGCCGAATCCTTTGATCCACACCGGACGGTTGCGCGCCCGCTTGGCGACGTCGGCGCTCGCGACGACGACTGCGGCGCCCCCGACGCAGGGCATGACGATCTCCAGCATGCGCAGCGGGTCGGCGATGACCGGGCTGGCCAGCACGTCGTCGACGGTGAGCGGCTTGTCCTTCCAGATCGCGCCGTCGGTGTGGTTGGCATTGACCCGTTGGTCGACAACGATCTTGGCCATCGCCCGCTCGTCGTACCCGTAGACGGCCGCGTAGCGTTGAGCCACCTGACCGTAGGGCCCGTTCTGTCCGAGATTGCCGTAAGGAATCTCGAATTCAGCTTGGGGAGAGCCATATTGATTGCTCGACGAGCCGAAGAACATCGCATCGATTACCGGCCTGGGCTTCTTCCTGGACGATGGCGTGATGTAGCGGGCGGGCAGGGCACACAGCACGGCGTCGCAGATGCCGAGTTCGATCGCCGCGGCCGCCCGCCACACCATCGCCGCGGCACTGGCACCTCCGAGGTCCACGTGTTCGGCGAATCTTGCTCCTATCCCGAGGTATTCGGCGATCGTGGAGGGTACGAAGATCTCCGATTCCGCCAGATGCGACGCCACGATGCCGTTGACGACATCGCCCGGCAGCCCCGCATCCGCCAAGGCGGCAGCGGCGAGTTCTGCCCATTGTTCGATGACGAACGGCGCGGGCGAGGCCTTGTTCAGGCGTTCCGGCGGAAGCTCGACGTACCCGACGATCGCGGCCTCTCCGCGTAATCCCATGACGTCGCCCTTTTTCTCGGTATTCCTGGTGTTCTGCAGCTTATTTGCGGGGCAAGCCGAGAATCATCTGCGCGATGATGTTCAGCTGAATCTCCCTGGTTCCACCGCCGAGCAGCTCGGCAGGCAGGTGTAGATACGAGCGCACGACCGGGGGATCAGAGTCGTCGACCATGGCCACCCGCCCGGTCAATTCCAGAGTGGCCTTGAAAGTACGTCGCAGCAGCACGTTCATCGCCACCTTGGCGATGCTCGACGCCGGACCCGACGCCTGCCCATCGAGCAGCCGGATGGTTTCTCGTACACCAAGAGCCTTGATGGCGTTGCTATAGGCGTCAAGTTCGCCGAGCGCGCGCAGCGCGTCGTCGCGGTCCGGTCCCGGCTCCGCCGCGAGCCGGCGCAGCGTGGCAGCCCTGTCGTATTTGACGTATCCGCTGATGGCCGAACGCTCTTCGGCCATGGTGGCGATCGCCAGGTTCCAACCGCCAGTGGGGTCTCCGAGCAGCAGGTCGTCGGGCACGAAGACATCGTTGAGGAAGACTTCGTTGAACTCCGAGTCGCCGGTCACCTGTTTGATCGGCTGGATTTCTATGCCGGGGGACCGCATGTCGACGATGAAGTAGCCGATGCCACGGTGCTTACTCACCGTCGGGTCGGTACGCGCCAGCAGCGCCCCGTAGTCGGCCCGGTGCGCCGACGACGTCCAGATCTTGTGCCCGTTGATATTCCAGCCGCCGTCGACCTTGGTAGCGCGAGTTGTCAGCGCGGCAAGATCGGAGCCGGCGCCGGGCTCGCTGAACAGCTGACACCACGCGAGCTCACCACGTTGTGTCGACGGGATCAACTTGTCCTGCAACTCCTTTGGCGCAGCACGAAGCACCGAGGGCAATATCCACTCGGCGATCCCCAGCGACGGACGGACCAGAGTGGGTCGTTTGTCGAACTCCTCGTCGATGATGAGCTGCTGCAGGGGGCCGGCATCGATTCCCCACGGCGTTGGCCAGTGCGGGGCGATGAGTCCCGCCTCGGCGATCGCGGTGCGCTGCGGCCCGCCGGCGAAGTGTTCGTAGTCACCTTGGCGTCCGGGCTGGTCGTTGCGCAGCGCCAGCGCCGAATCCAGAGTCTCGGCGACCCGTGACCGGAAGTCCGATTCCGCGTCGCCCAGATCGACCGACATGTCACGCTGCTGGGAACACGTCAGCTTTCCCAGACGCCGGGCCCAGCGGTTCGCCGGGCCGATTGATGCCGCCAAACTGATGGCCCGCCGCCAGTACAGGTGCAACTCGTGTTCCCACGTGTAACCGATGGCGCCGAACATCGTGAGTGCGTCGAGCACGAGGTCCGGCACCGGCGAGATCGCGATCATCGCCGCCGCGGCCGCGGCGAGTCGGTGCTGGTCGAGGGATTCGTCCGCGGCACGCACCACATCCCAGGCCGCGGCAGTGGCCAATTCGCTGTTGACCAAAAGCATGGCTGCGTTGTGCTGCAGCGCCTGGAAAGTACCGATTACCTTGCCGAACTGCTCTCGGATGCTCAGATGTGCGGTAGCCGCCTCGACACACCACTGTGCGATACCGACCACGGTGCCGGCCACCAGTCCTACGGCGATGCACTCAGCGCGATCGGGATCGATGCCGGTGAGCATGTCGGAGTCGGCCACGCAATGCTCGGCCAGTCGCAAGATCCCGACGTCGCTGACGAGATCAGTGCCGTGCACGGATTCGACAGTCGCCGTCGACTTTCCTGTGTCCACCGGCACCCACACGACGCCGCCGTCCTGGGCGGGGACGCCGACCAGGATCAACCGCGCCGAACATACACCCGCGGTGACCTCCGACGCCCCGGTCACCAGCCACCGTCGCCCATCCGCCCGCGCGCGGAAGTCACCGTTGTCGGGAAGGACGACCGCCGCAGGCACGCCGGATGCCAGCTCACGCACCAACGATTCAGCTGCCGGTGTCGGATCGGCCAGCATCGCAACAGCTCCCGCCGTGACCGTCGGCAGCAGCGGTCCGGGCAGCAGGGCCTTGGCGGCCGCCTCCAGCACGCATGCGGCGTCGATCAGGCTGCCGCCCTGGCCACCGAGGTGTTCGGGCAGGTGAACCGCGTGAAAGCCGTTGGTGACCAGCGCATCCCACCATGCCGGAAGCTGCCCGGTTGCCAGCGCGGCGAATTCATCCCGCGTCGCGGCCACTGGGGCGTGCCGGCCGGCGAACTGCTTGACGGCGCCGCTGAGCGCTCGCTGCTCGGTGGTCAGTCCCAGGGTCATAGCCCGAAATCCTCGATGCCGTGCCTGGGGCTGAGACGACGCGCCATCCGGACCGGTACCCTTCCGATTAAACAAGACGAACCGTCTCGTCTTATAGCAAGCTACGATGCTAATCGAAGTATGTAAAGCCAGCTGACCCGAGGACCACCGGATGCCAATCGATCTCGACCCGGGCACCCCGGTGAACCCACCGCGGCGCCGCAGCGAGAAGTCGCGCATGGCAATCGTCACCGCCACTCGCGAACTGCTTCTCGAGCACGGGTTCGACGGCTTGACCATCGAGGCGGTCGCCGCACGGGCCGGTGTCGGAAAGCAAACCATCTATCGCTGGTGGCCCAGCCGTCCCGCACTCGTCGCCGACGTCATGCTCGAAGACGCCGACAAGATACTCGCGTCGGTAAACCACACCGACGACCTGGCTACCGACCTCGTGGGGTGGGTACGCAAACTCGCCGGGAGTCTGACGACGGACCGCGGCTCGGCCATGCTGCGAACCTTGACCGTCGCCGGCATGGAGCACGAGGACACCGCCGTCAAACTGCGGGCCGGATTCAGCACGCCGCTGCATGACAGTGTCCGGACCCGGCTTCTCGCCGACGGCATCGATGAGTCGACCGCCGAGTCGGCCGCCGACGCCATCGTCGGCGGCGTGGTGTACCCGATCCTTTCGGGCGCGCAGCCATATTTGCGGCGCCGAGCCGAACTGACCACCCGAATCATCGTTGAGGCGCTAACCCGAAGCCGCTGAGCACCGCGTGCAGCAAGCTCGCACCCGTCGAGAGTGGCTGCGCTCCACCATCATCAATACGAATCGGCCTTATCACAAATTGGAATTGGACCTGGACCCACCCGGATGTAAGTATCCGTTGGATACCGTCGATCGAGAACTGCTGATCCTGGAGACAATCAATGGATGAGGCGTTTGCCCACAGTGCCCGCGACGCCATCGTCGAAGGGGTTGGCCGACGTGACTTCGTAAGGGCCGTCGCGGCAGTCGGCGCCGGTGTCGGCGTAGCCGGCCTCGCGGCCAGTTGCGCCAGGGGCGGTTCGGCGGTTTTGATTCCGAATGATGTCAAGGTTCTGCAGCCGGGCCAGGGCACTATCGAGGGCAAGCACTACCTACAGTCCACACCCGACCAGGTGCTCTGGGGATACGTCCCCAACGTGCACGCCACAGCGGTGCTCCGGATGAAGTCCGCCGAGACGATCACCGTCGACGCCGTTTCGCACGAGGGCATCCTCGAGGATCAAGGGCGCAATCCCGTCGCGTACTTCGGATCCAAGGGTGTCCCCCGGTCCGATGTCCTCGAAGACGCCATCGCCATCGCATCGCAATACCGCCGCACGCCGCGCGATTTCGACAAAGATGGGCCCCACGTGGTCACCGGACCGGTGTTCGTTGAGGGCGCGCAGCCAGGAGACGTACTCAAAATCGAAACGCTGGAGGCGACGCCGCGAGTACCCTACGGCGTGGTCTCGAACCGGCATGGCAAGGGGGCATTGGCCAGAACCGCGGACGGTGGCGCGCCGGCAGGAATCACCGTCGAGGAGGTCATGCCGCCAGTAGGCCAAGACGGGCGGCCCAACGCTGACCCGACGAAATACGGCAATGTCTCGACCTTCACCGCCGTCGAGGATGGCCTCGGTGTCATGCGCTACCGCAACGCGTCGGTGCGATTCCCGCTCAATCCATTCATGGGAATGATGGGAGTCGCCTTTTCGCAGGACTCAGCGCTGACCGCGCCCAGCTCTAACTCGATCCCGCCCACCCTGGGCGGAGGCAACATCGACATCAGGCTCCTCGGCGTGGGCTCCACGTTCTACCTGCCCGTGTTCGCCGAAGGCGCGCTGTTCTACGCCGGCGACCCCCACTTGGCGATGGGTAACGGCGAAGTCGCGCTAACCGCGATGGAGGGTTCCTTGCGCGCAACGTTTCGGCTCACGGTGTGTAAGCCGAAATCCGGCGATGCCCCCTCGGTGGCCTACCGCTACCCGTTCGCCGAGAATGCCGATGTTTGGGTGCCGATCGGGCTGTCCGATCCCGACGGCAGTGTCAACGGACAGATCAGTGACCTCAATGTGGCGATGCGTCGGGCGGTCGTCAACGCCCTGGACTTTCTCGAGTTCGACAAGGGCATGGATCGCGCGACCGCATACGCTTACCTGGCTGCCGCCGCCGACTTTTCGGTCTCCCAAGTCGTCGACCGCACTGTCGGGGTCCACGGCCAGATCTCCAAGTCGCACTTCAAGTGATCTGCCGCTTGGGTGGGCACTCACCGTTGCAGAACCTCCCGAAAACAGGCACTGGCGAACTAGGCTGATTGTCGTGACAACCGCGTCGAACTCCTGGAGCGACGAACAAGGCAGACTCCCGCGTCAACTGCAGATGCAAGGTCGAGTTCTCGGCCACAGGCGCGCGCGACGGCTTTGCCAGCGCTTCGCGCGCGTCGGTGTGATAACCCCGCCGGACCGGCTCCAAGCGATGCTGGCCGGCGCGCCCGTCGCAGCAAGTGAAGTGACAGACGTGAATTTCGCTCTGATAGCGACCCAGTTCAATCGCGCAGAGCGCGTCGCGAAGCTCAAACGCCTACAACGCCAAGCCACGCGTTCGCTGATGTTTGCGGGCCTGGTTCTGGTTGCGTTGCACTTCCTTTTCTGCATGGCCTACCTCTTGGTGAACCTCACCCAACAGGCCTCGCCGTAGTGAAGCCACTCAGCGCCGGCTGAGGTTCGCTTTGCGGGCCGCCAGCGCTGTGCGACGCCCCTGGTGGGCAGCTACGCGCAAGCAAGTCGGTGGCTGCGTGGATTGTGCGAAGGGTGGGTGCGGGCGCGCCGGTCAGGTCGGCCAGCTCGACCACTGCGGTCACGATGGCGTCCAGCTCTAGTTGTTTGCCCGCTTCGAGGTCCTGCAGCATGGACGTCTTGTGGTGTCCCACGTTCTCCGCGCCGCGCAGCCGTTTGTCTATGGAGATCTCGGGGGTGCTGCCCAACCTGGCGGCGATGTCAAGAGCCTCCTCCATCAGCTGTATTACCAGCTGCCGGGTGTGCCGGTGCTGACACATCTCGACCATCGTTGCTCTGGTGAGCGCGCTAAGCGGATTGAAGGCGACGTTGCCCATGAGCTTGATCCAGATGTCGTTGCGCAAATCGGACTCGACCGGGCACTTCAATCCTCCGGCGATCATGGCTTCGCTCAACGCCTTACAACGCTGGGAGACCTCCCCCGACGGCTCACCGATAGAAAACCGGGTGCCTTCGATGTGCCGGACCACCCCTGGGGCCTCAAGGACTGTGGCCGGATACACCACGCAGCCGATGGCCCGCTCGGGCGCCAGCACGGCGCTGGTGGCACCGCCGGGGTCGACGGCCTCGATCCGATGCCCCTGATACGGACCGGACAGTTCGTGGAAATACCACCACGGAATCCCATTCTGCGCCGCCACGATTGCCGTGTCCTTGCCCAGCAGCGGCTGCACCAGCGGACCGCAGGACGGATAGCTGTATGCCTTGAGTCCAAGAAAGACGTAGTCGACGGGCCCGATCTCGGCCGGGGAATCCGTGGCGTTGGGATGCGCCACGAAGTCGCCGCGCGGACTTATCACCCGCACACCGTTGTCGCTCATCGCCCGCAGGTGCTCGTTTCGGGCGATGAGGTGGACTTCAGCACCGCCTCGGTGCAATGCGGCGCCCCAGTAGGCGCCGATTGCTCCGGCACCAACGACTGCGATCTTCATAGAGCCTCCTCTGGCTTCTATTGTGTGCACTCGTCGTTATGTTGATCGCGAGGGGTTCGGATCACCTAATCGGCGATTATTGCATACAGTATTCAGCTGCGGTATCTTAAGATGTCACCTGGGTGGGTAACCATCGGCCGCCGACCGCGGACAGACCCGAAACGCCCGGCGTGTGCTGGACTACGCCCGTCGGCGCGCGCCTTCTGGGCAGCGCAGCCAAACTGGCCAAGATCCCTGCTGACAATGTGACGGATGACCAATCCTGTTGGACGACTTTGCATATCTCGGCGGTGTAGCCGCAGATTGGATGTTGTTGACTGTATACTAAGTACCGGCCGTTGGGCCTCATCGGTATCGGTAGACCACCACGAGAGCGCGGAGAGAGACTGTATGACCCAGGATCGCCGTGCGTCAGCTCGCGCAGTTAAGGACGCCGGAAGCGCTGTGCCTGCACCGACGGTGCGGGCACCTTTGGAGCGACCGGCACCGTTGCGGGAGGCCGCCTACGATGCCCTGGTCGAGATGATCATCACGCGCGAATTGCAGCCAGGCCAGCATCTGGTGGAAAACGAGTTAGCGGTTCAGCTTGGGGTCAGTCGGCAACCGGTTCGAGAGGCGTTGCAGCGCTTGCAGAGCGAAGGTTGGGTGGACTTGCGTCGTGCTTTAGGCGCGTTTGTTCACGTGCCCACTGACGCCGAGGCCGATGATCTCCTCGCTGTTCGCACCGTGCTGGAGGCGGAGTCCGCCAGGCTGGCCGCCCGGCGGGCTACGCCAGCGCAGGTCGACCACCTCTGGGAGCTTCAGCGCACCGGGGAGAAGGCGCTTGCCGATGATGACGAGGAAGGTCTTGTCTCTGCCAATAATGCGCTGCATGCCTATTTGGTTTCGATGTCCGGCAACACCGTGCTGGCCAATCTGATTGCGTCGGTTGCCCATCGGGTGCGATGGTACTACCGGCCCATCGCGCTCCTCCGGGGCAAAGACGCCTGGGACGAGCACGCGGAACTGATCATGGCGATCGCCGGCCGAAACGGCAGGCGTGCCGGCGACTTGATGCGCCGGCACACCGAACGCACCAGGGAGATCTACCACCAGCGGCGTCAGGAAGCCGGCGAGGAGGCCGAGGGTGCTGAAGGCGTGGCCTGAGGGATCGCGTCTTCGGCTTTTCCGGTCGTGCTACCGTGCCGGCCCGGTTGCCGCAGCAAGGCCGCGGTGACGGCTGACAGCAGCGCACTTGCCGCGGCCAGCCAATAAGCACCGGTGTAACCCCATGCCTCAATCACACTGGCACCCACGCCGATCCCGACGACCGAGCCGACCAGCTTGGAACTATAGACGATGCCGTAGTTGCTGGCGTTGTTGTTCTCGCCGAAGTAGTCGGTGGTCAGGGTAGCGAACAACGGATAAAAGGCGCCGCCGCCAAACCCCACGAGGACAGCGAAGAAGATAAAGGCAGACTCGTTTTTGAGCAGGCCGGTGTAGAGCAGGCCAATCAGTGCCACGACCGATGTGAGCAGCACGACGATCAGGGTTGGCTTGCGTCCGACCCGGTCGGAGACAAAGCCGGTGGCCGCGCGGCCGACGCCATTGATGATCGAGAGAGCGCCGGCCGACGACGCCACCATCAACGCGCCGAATCCGAGGTGTTTGGCGAACGGAACCATATAGCTGATGCCGAACAGCGAGACACCAGTGGTGATCCCCAACGACACCCACATCAGTGGCAGCATGCCGGTCTTCATGGCCTCTCGTGGTGTGTACTGCCGGACGGCCGGGGGGTTTTTCCGAAGGCTCCTGACATCCGAATTGCCGGCCGTGTGTTGCAAAGGGTCGACGTCTGCCGGCCACCAGTTCTTGGGCGGGTCCTGGAAGTAGGCTCCGCACAGGGCCACAACCACCAGCATGAACGCGCCTACCAGGTCCAGCACCCATACATAGGTGTTCGGATGCAGGGCGTAACTGAAGATGAAGATGAATGGCACTGCGCCGTAGGCGAATCCGCCACAGACGAACCCCGTCTTAGCGCCTCGCCGCTCCGGATACCATTTGCCGACGATGGTGATGCCGGTCGAGTACACCAGACCAACCCCGCAGCCGCCGCACACGGCAAAGCCGAGGAAGGCGACAACCAAATTGCTGCAGTGGGCGACGGTGACGAAACCAAATGCCGAGAGGACCGCGGCGGCGAACATGGTGGATCTTGCGGAGGTGATTCCCTTCTCGCGAAGCCGCCCGGCGGGATAGGCAACGCCTGCCTGGAACACGGCCCAGATCGACAGCAGCCAAAACGTCTGGGACAGGCTCCAGCCGTGCGCATGCCGTAGGGTGTCCGCGGCGGCGCCGTATCCGTACTCGAAGACGCTGACAGCCATCATGGCGATCCATGGCAGCCACACCATTGAGGCCCGGGATCTGCCGAGGATGTCCCGATCGGTTTCGCCGACGCGATAAACGCGACCGTTCGCGTCGACGATCTCGCGATAGCTCGCTAGCGCTGAAGACATCGTTGACTCACTTCCGAATAACGGCAGGGGTAGGAACATACGCCCGGCACCTCAGATGACTCCAACACTCCTGAACTCCCGCAGCTGATCTGGTGAGTAACCGAGTTCTGTGCAGATCTCTTCGGTGTGCTCACCGAGCAACGGCGAGCGGACGACGTCTACTGGCGAGTCTGAGAGCCGCAGTGGGGCGCCAACCGTCTTGAACGGCCCACGCTCGGGGTGGTCGACAGTGACGATCGCGCCGAGTTCCTCCAGCGTCTCGTCCTCGATCAGTTCTTTCGTACTGAGCACCGGACCACAAGGGACGTTGAGGGCGTTCAGCGCGTCCAAGGCCTCCCACTTGGTGTGCCGTTGGCTCCAGTCCTCGATCAGCGCGAACACCTTGTCCAACTTGGACAGTCGATCTTCCGGGCGAGCCCAGTCAGGATGGTTGGCAAGGTCGGGTCGGCCGATCAGCTCTGCCAGCGGGGCCCAGAGGGCAGGCTGGATGATCACGTAGATGTAGTCGTTGGGATCGTCGCCCTTGGTCCGGACGGCCCACCCCGGTTGGCCGCCGCCGGATGCGTTGCCCGATCGAGGGACCGCGTCGTTGAACTTGTCGTTGGGATATTCTTGCAGCGGGCCGTGTTCGAGCCGTTGTTGGTCGCGCAGCTTCACGCGGCAGAGGTTGAGCACGGCCTCTTGCATCGCGACCTGAACTCGCTGTCCACGACCGGTATTCGTACGCTGGTAGAGCGCTGCCAGGATCGCAGCGACCAAGTGGATGCCGGTCCCCGAGTCGCCGATCTGTGCACCGGTGGCGGTCGGTGGCCCGTCCTCGAAACCGGTCGTCGCCATGGAGCCGCCCATCGCCTGTGCGATGATCTCGTACGCTTTGAAGTTGAAGTACTTGCCGGGACCGAATCCCTTGATAGAGGCATAGATCAGCCGCGAGTTTATCTCCTGAAGCCGCGGCCAATCGAACCCGAACCGGTCGACGACACCTGGGCCGAAATTCTCCACCAGGATGTCGGCGCGCGACACCAGCTTGGTGAAGATCTCCTTACCTTCGTCGCTCTTCATGTTGACGGTGATGCTGCGCTTGTTGCAGTTCAGCATCGTGAAATAGAGGCTGTCCACGCCCGGGATGTCGCGGAGTTGATTGCGGGTGACGTCGCCGCTTCCCGGCGCCTCCAGCTTGATGACGTCTGCGCCCAACCAGGCAAGCATTTGGGTGGCCGACGGGCCAGACTGGACGTGTGTCATGTCGAGTACGCGGACGCCGTCTAGGGCCTTACCCACGAAATTCCTCCAAAAGCACCGTCATCGCATCCGGAGTCCGCTGTCGTCGTATACGGCGAGAGACCGCGGACCGTACCTGTTCGACCCCCTTGGGTCGCTTGACGGCAAACAAGCTCCAGTGCAAGGGGTTCGGCGGTCGCAGCGTCTTCGAGCGCCGGGCGGCCGTGGCTGTGTACAGGAGACTGTATACCGTATGCGTCTTGTCAGTTTGGCCTATCTGACACCCTTTGTCCAGGCCAGAGTGGATGTTCCGCCTGGGAAAATGCTGTGCAAATAGGGACGCCCTGTGTTCGTCCAAATGTTAGGCGCACGAACTTGTTTACCTTGTTTGCAGCCCGACGGGGACCCGTTGCGAAAAGGCCCCAGGTCGCCGACCTGGGGCCTTTTCCCTGCCTTTTCCCTGCCCTTTCTAAGACCGGACTCAGCGATCAGACGACGACTTTCTGCTCGCGCCACGCGGCGATCGTATCGGCGTCGTAACCCAGTTCGGCCAGCACCTCATCGGTGTGCTCACCGAGCAGCGGTGCCCCCTTGATGTCGGGCTTGAAGGCGGAGAACTTGATCGGGCTGCCCACGGTCAAGAACGTTCCGCGGCCCTTCTGCTCCACCTCGACGACGCTGCCGCTCTTGCGCAGGTCGGCATCGACCGCCAGTTCCTTCATGGAAAGCACCGGCGCGCAGGGCACCTCCCACTTGCGCAGGATGTCGACCGCCTCGTACTTGGTCTTGTCGGCCAGCCACTTTTCGATCTCAGCGAAGATGTCGAAGATCTTGTCCTGGCGCGCCCGCGCGGTGCTGTAGCCGGAGTCCTCGGCCCATTCCGGCCGGCCGATAGCCTCGGCCGTCCGCGCCCAGTTCTGCTCCTGAATGGTGAAGTAAATGTAGGCGTTCGGGTCGGACTCCCAGCCCTTGCACTTGAGCACCCAGCCCGGTTGGCCGCCGCCACCCGCGTTGCCGCCACGGGGCACCGCGTCGCCGAACTCGCCGTTGGGGTACTGCGGGTACTCCTCCAGGTAGCCAACCCGCTCCAAGCGCTGCTGATCACGCAGTTTCACCCGGCACAGGTTGAGCACTGAGTCCTGCATGGAGGCCGACACCTTCTGACCCTCGCCGGTCTTGTCGCGCGCGATCAGTGCGGTCAGGATGCCGATCAACAGGTGCATACCGGTGTTGGAGTCGCCAAGGGCGGCACCGCTGACGGTCGGCGGGCCATCCCAGAACCCGGTGGTCGACGCACCGCCGCCGGCGCACTGTGCGACGTTCTCGTAGACCTTGAGGTCGTTCCACGACGAGTCGTCGTTGAAGCCCTTGACCGAGCCGAAGATCAGGCGCGGGTTCCACTCCTGCAGCTTGTCCCAGGACAGGCCCATGCGATCCATGGCGCCGGGGGCGAAGTTCTCGACCAATACGTCGGCGCCACGGACCAGCTTCTCCATCACCTCCAGGCCTTGTGGTGACTTCGTGTCGATGGCAAGCGAGCGCTTGTTGCTGTTGAGCATCGTGAAGTAGAGGGCGTCAAGATCAGGGATGTCGCGCAACTGATTACGAGTCACGTCACCCCCGCTGGTGCGCTCCACCTTCAGGACGTCGGCGCCAAACCAGGCGAGCATCTGGGTACACGCCGGGCCCGCCTGAACGCCGGTGAAGTCGATAACCTTGATCCCCGACAACGGCAGTTGGGTCATGACACATTTCCTTTCTTTCGTCGTGCTTGTAGTCGTCTCGTTGCGATACGTCGGCTGACAAGCAGCCGTTTGTGCGCGCGCTCAGGGCTTCTTGGAGATGCCCTTGGGGTTGAGATGGGCGATGTTGCCGCTCTCTGTGCCGTCGGAGGGGTCGATCACGCAGTCGATCAACGCCGGCCTGCCAGAGGCCAGGGCTTCCCGCAACGCCGCCGCCACCTCACGGGGCGTCGCGGCGTGATATCCGTTGCCGCCGAAGGCCTTGATCATGAACTCGTGACGAGCCCGCAGCGCGGTCGGTGCCGGGTCCGCGGAGCCCGAATCCTCATCACCGCGATAGACACCGCCGTTGTTGAGGATCACGATGGCGATGGGCAGGTCATAGCGACAGATCGTCTCCAGCTCCATTCCGCTGAATCCGAAAGCGCTGTCACCCTCGATCGCGACCACCGGTTCGCCGGTCTCTACGGCCGCCGCGATCGCATAGCCCATACCGATGCCCATGACGCCCCAGGTTCCGCTGTCCAGCCGATGGCGCGGTAGCCGCATACCGATCGTGTTGCGCGCCAGGTCCAGGGCGTTAGCTCCCTCGTTGACGACGTAGACCTGCGAGTTGTCGTGCAGGACATCGCGGATCGCCTGCAACGCGCCAAGGAACTTCATCGGGTGCGCGGCCTGCGCGGCCGAGAGGCGGTCCTCCATCTTCGCGACATTTTGCGCCGCTCTGGCCGAGAGTTCCTCGCGCCACGGCGCCGCTACGCTGATCTGGTCAGGCTTGGTGCGCTCGAGCAGAGACTGCATCACCGAGCCGATGTCACCGACAAGCGGTGCCGCGATCGGCTGATTGCTGTCCATTTCGCTGGCCTCGATGTCGATCTGGATAAACTGGGCGTCCGGATTCCACTGCGGCGCATCACCATGCCCGAGCAGCCAGTTCAGCCGCGCACCTACCAGCATCACGACATCGGCCCTACGCAGGGCCAACGACCGGGCGGTCGCCACCGACTGCGCGTGGTCGTCGGGCAGCAACCCCTTGGCCATCGACATCGGCAGGAACGGCACCCCGGTGCTTTCCACGAATTCGCGGATCTGCTCATCGGCCTGGGCGTAGGCAGCACCTTTGCCCAGCACAATCAAAGGCCGCTCGGCAGCGGCGAGCAGATCGATCGCGGCGTCTACTGCCTCGAGTTCGGGCAGTTGGCGCGGCGCCGGATTGACCACACTCCAGATCGTCGTCGCGGCAAACTGCGCGTCGATGACCTCGCCGAGCACAGCGGCCGGGATGTCCAGGTAAACGCCGCCGGGACGTCCAGACGCCGCGGTGCGAATCGCCCGCGCCACGCCTCGGCCGATGTCTTGGGCCCGCGATACGCGATACGCCGCCTTGGCGAACGGCCTGGCCGCCGCCAGCTGATCCATCTCCTCGTAGTCGCCCCGCTGCAGATCGACCAGATGACGCTCACTGGATCCCGAAATCTGCACCATAGGGAAACAATTCGTGGTCGCGTTGGCCAGGGCCACCAGCCCATTGAGGAAACCCGGCGCCGACACCGTCAAGCAGATACCGGGCTTTTTGGTCAGGAATCCAGCCGCGGCCGCCGCGTGGCCCGCAGCACTTTCATGACGAAAACCGATGTAGCGGATACCCGATGCCTGCGCAACCCGAGCAAGGTCGGTAATCGGGATGCCCACCACCCCGTAGATGGTGTGCACATCGTTGAGCGCAAGCGCGTCGACGACCAGGTGGATCCCATCGGTGAGAGGACCCGTGCCGTCGGCACCCTCGGACTTGTTGTCACCTCCGGTAGCGACGCTCATGACGTTTCCCTTTCTGGCTGTTCACGCTTTTGTTGCTCCCAGCTTTCCGCGCCGTAGATCCGCACGTCCAAGACTTGTCATCACTCACTAGATAAACAGCAGTTATCACGGCTCCGGCAAGACTGTCATCCTCGGTTGTATGCAGTATGCATTATTCAGTAGACTATCGCTAGGAAGGGAGCAGTGGTGGGCGCGGACTCGAGGGAAGTCGGCATGACCGACGCGGAGCTTGCCCAGGCGGTTGTTCACGAAGCGCCTGAGGCGATCGTGGTGACCGACCCGGACGGGATCATTCGGCTGTGGAACAGCGGGGCGGAGAAGGTCTTTGGTCATTCCGCGGCTGAGGCGATAGGCCGAAACCTGGACTTGATCATCCCGGAAAAGTTGCGGGAAAGACACTGGAAAGGCTACCGGCAGACGATGGCCACCGGTCATACCCGCTACGGGGACGAGCTGTTGAGCGTGCCTGCCACGCACCGGGACGGGCACCGGCTTTCGATCGAATTCAGTGTCGCCCTACTGCGGGACGAGGACCGCCGAATCGTCGGGATATCCGCCATCATGCGCGAGGTGACCGAACGCCGCAACGCTGAGCAGGCGCTGCGCGCCAGACTGGCTGAGCTGGAGCGCCCCGTTTAGTCGCGGGCCAGCTCGCGCTGCCCGATCAGCTCGCTGATACCGGTCGCACCGAGCCGCTCACGGAACGCCTGCGCTGTGTAGCCGACGGCGGTCGCGTCGGTTCGGGCGCGCACCGTCGCCGAGCGCGGCATGTGAAACAGCACACCGATTTCGCCGAAGTAGTCCCCGGGCCCGGCTACCTTGACCAATTCCTCACCACCGTCGGCCAATTCGCGCACAATGTCGAACTCGCCTCCGGACACCACGTAGATCAAGTCGCCCATCGTGCATTGTTCGAACAGCACCTGGCCGGCGTTCAGGTGGACAGTTTCGGGTGGCCGGTTCGTTGACGCGAGCGCGGGTGCCAGCTCGATGACGTGATCGGCCATCGGCAGTATCCGGCTGTCGTGGGTCGCGACCACCACAACACGCTCGCCGTCGGCGAGCGAGCGGATCAACCGCAGTACCTCCTCCACCTGGATGAAGTCGAGGTGCGCGGTCGGTTCGTCGGCGAGAATCAACGGCGGATCCAGCGCAATCGCGCGAGCGACCGCGACACGTTGCTGCTGCCCGCCGCTCAGGTCGCCCGGCCGATGTTTCATACGGTCTGCAAGATTGACGCGCGTCAACAATTCCCCGGCACGTCGACGCGAGGCCGCGCGTGACATCCCGGCCGCACGCAGCGGAACCATCACATTCTCGAGCGCGGTCAGGCTCGGCACCAGGTTGAAGGCCTGGAAGACGATGCCTACCGTGTCGCGCCGATATTTCGTGCACACGACGCTACCGCCGTCCACGGCCGCTTGACCAGCCCTGCAGCCGGCCGCCTGTCGCTTTTGTGATCCGGGCGGGCAAAGTCAATACTCCGGCAACGGCTCCCACTCCCGCGACACCGACACGCTCCACCGCGGCGCACGACGCTGCAGAAACGCCTCGACACCTTCGCGCGCATCGGCGCTGCCCATCACCCGGTGATGCAGTTCTGTCTCCAAGTCGGCGACCTGGCGCGGTGCGTATCCCTTGATCAGGGTGTCCCAGAGCAGCCGTTTGCTCAGCGCCGCCGACATCGGCGCAACATTGACGGCAATGTCGCTCGCCACGCCCATCGCGTGGTCGAGCACTTCATCGCCCGGCAGCGTGCGGGCCGCGATGCCCATCGCTGCCGCCTCGACGCCACCGAACGTGCGTCCCGTCAGAAGGAGGTCAGCCGCCACGGCGCCGCCTGCCACATGAGGCAACGTCCAGTGCGACATGCAGTCGGGTATGACGCCGCGCCGGACTTGCGCGACAGCGTATTTGGCGTCGATGGCCATGATCCGGATGTCGGCTTGCAAGGCGATCGTCAAACCGATCCCAATGGCGTGCCCGTTGACCGCCGCAATGACCGGGGTGCGTAGCTCAAATGCCGCGGGATCGGTCGGCGCAGCCGTGAACGCCGAGTCTTCCGAAGGAGCGTCGAAAGGATTTGTTGACGTGGAGAAGTCGGCACCGACGCAGAAAGCGTCACCCGCCCCGGTCAGCACGATTGCGCGTACGCGATCGTCCTCGTCGCACTCCCGGTAGGCGCGGTTGAGTAGCTCCCCCATCTGCTCGGTGTAGGCATTGCGCCGCTCCGGCCGATTGAGGGTCAGCAGCGCGACGCCGTCGGCGACCGCGACGGTCAGATCGGTCACGGTAATGCCGGGGTGTTGTGTAACGCGCCGATGAGGTCGGTGATCTGGGTACCCGGAGGCCGATAGCCGGGAAAGTAACAGCACACCTCGCTCGCGTACCCACCGAAGCGGCGACCGATTTCGGCCGCGCACTGCTCAGGCGTCCCGACCACGCCGATGCGGGCCACCATCTCGTCGCTGATAAGTGCTCTCATCTCGGCGAACTTACCCACTTTGGACAGCGCATTGAGCTCGGGCTGGACGTCGGCCCACCCTTCGACCTCGAGAACAGGCAGGTAAGCCGGCGTCGATCCGTAAAAAGCGATCAGCCCCGCCACCGCGTCGGTGGCCGTTCTCAGTTCAGCCTCGGTGCGACCGACAGCAACCATGGCTTGCGCCACCACCTGGAAGTCCCCGGGCGCACGCTCGGATCGGCGCAGACCTACTTCGAGCGCGGGCACGGTGCGCTCAGCAAAGTGGCGGGCACTGTTGAAGGGCATCACCAATAGGCCGTCGGCGACCTCAGCGGCCTTACGGGTCATGATCGGCCCGAGCGCACCCATCAGCACCGGTGGGGTGCCAAACGGGTTGGGACCCGGGTTGAAGTTCGGCGGCATCAGCGTGTGGGTGTGGTACTCACCGCGGAAGTTCAACGGCGCCTGGCCTTCCCAGGCCGCGAAGATCGCCTGCACAGCTGCCACTGTTTCGGCCATCTTGGCTGCGGGTTTGGCCCACTGAGCGCCATAACGCTTCTCGACGTGCACTTTGATCTGGGAACCCAATCCCAACCGGAATCGCCCACCGCTGTAGATCTGCAAGTCATAAGCCGCATGCGCGAGGTGCAATGGGCTGCGCGGTCCGGCGATCGCCACGTTGGTCATCAGTTCCAGTGACGTGAGGCCGGCGGCGACCACCAGCGGCAGGAACACGTCGTGCTGTCCCTCGAACGTGAAGATACCGTCGGCGCCCAGCTCGGCGAGCCGGGCCGCATGTTCGGCCACCCGGTCCGGCGATCCCTCTACCTGCAAGTGGACTTTCACTCGACACCTCGTTCAATTAGGCCTTGACCGGTTGCGGTCATAGGTGCATTCAACTGCAGTATTGCATCTGACTGCACTGCGCGCTAACATCGGCGAATCAGCCCGGCGAACGGCCGCCAAATCCCAATGGGAGGACCATGAGCGCGCCAACAACGAAGTCGGTCACGCAGTTCATGGACGACCCGATCAATTTCTTCGGGCAGTCCTATACACAGATGCACACCATCGCGCGCGCTGAACTCGAAGAGTTGCAGCGCGAGGCGATAGGTATCCGCTTCCAGCAGCACCATCAGAGCATCGAGATGCTGCGCAAGCTGGCCGACCGGCTCGGGATCACAGAGCTCGGCCAGTTCAACGACGTTGTCCCGCTGATGTTCTCGCATACGGCGTTCAAATCGTACCCGTCCGCGCTGATCGACAGGAAGCGGTTCGACCTGATGACCAAGTGGCTGGACAAGTTGACCGGCTACGACCTGTCGAGCGTCGACACACAGGGGTGCAACAGCATCGATGATTGGATCGACCGCCTCGATGCGCAGACCCCGCTTCAGGTGATCACCTCCAGCGGCACCACCGGCACGCTGTCGATCCTGCCCAAAGACAAGCGCGGCGCGGTGGAGGGCATGGTGCTGTGGAAGATCTGCCTATTCCAGACGTTCGGCCGGGAGCCCACCGACAAAGAATTGAACCCTTCCGTCGACGTCATTTGGCCGAACTTCGCCAGCGGCAAGCTGGGACACCTGCGCATCGCGGACATGATCAAGAACGGGTTCACCGGCGGCGACGCATCCAAGTTCCATCCCCTGTACTCCGGGTCGGTGGAAACCGATCTGATGTTTTTGGTGTCGAAGATGCGTGCCGCCGCATCACGCGGCGAACTCGACCGGCTGGAGATCGACCCGGCGCTGGCAGCCCGCAAGGACGAGTTCATCGCCGTGCAGCTACGGCAGCCCCAGGAATTAGACGCGTTCTTCGTCGAGATCACCGAAAAACTGCGAGGCAAACGGGTGTTCATGATCGGCACCTACCACCTGATGTACGACATCGCCAAAGCCGGCCTGGAACGGGGCGTCAAGAACGTGTTCGCCAAGGACTCGGCGATCCTCACCGGCGGCGGGATGAAAGGCGTTGCCCTGCCGGCCGATTTCATGGACGTCATCACCGAGTTCCTGGGTGTCGACAAGATCCAGGTCGGCTACGGATTCTCCGAGTCCAGCACCTTCCACTGGGCGTGTGAGGAAGGCCGCTACCACGTCATGCCGTGGGTCATCCCGTTCATCCTCGATCCCGACACCAGCGAACCACTACCGCGCACCGGGCGACGGACCGGCCGCGCCGCGGTCTACGACATCCTGCTTCGGGCGCATTGGGGCGGAGTGATCTCCGGTGACGAGGTCACCATCGATTGGGACCTGCAGTGCCCGTGTGGACGGGCAAGTGTTGCGTTCGAGAGGGACATCATCCGCTACAGCGAAAAGCAGGGAGTCGAGGACGACCGGATCACCTGCGCGGCCACCCAAGAGGTCCACAACGAAGCCATCGACTTCATGAAGGGCTTGGACCTGTGACAAGACCTGTGACAACACCTGTGACAAGACCTGTGAGCGCTGCCTACACGGTCCCGTTGTTCTTGCGAGGAGAGGTGATTGCCGACGACCTGGTGTCATTCGGGACCCGGGACGGGGCTGCCCGATTCCAGGCACCCGACATGGCGAAGTATGTCGGGCGGCTGCCGCTGAAAAGCCCTGGCGAAATGGCTGACTTGTACGACGTGAGTTTCGACGAAATCCTCGATGTTCTCGAAGCCCTCGGCGAAGCATTGGATTTCGACAGCAATACCCACCTGCAGGAAGCCTACGAAGCCTCGCTGGTGGCCAACGTTCTGCCCGCGGAGATGATGCGCAACAGCTATCGCGTGCTGCGCCCGATTTTCAGCCGACAGCACGTCCTCGAGGTGGCCGACACCCAGGTGGGCCTGGCCTACCTGAATGGCTGGGTGCCCCAACAGCTTTCCGATGGTAGGCAGCTGCGGGTACGCGCATTCGGGTCGCGGGTGCTGCACATCCCGGCCGGCAACGGCGGCCTGGTGTCTGCGGTCACGATCCTGCGTTCGGTCATCGCCCGCTGCGACACGATCATCAAAGCTCCGTCCAATGACCCGCTGACCGCCATCGCCATCGCCCGCACCCTCGCCGACGTGGCGCCCGAGCACCCGATCACCAAACACCTGGCGGTCGGGTACTGGAAGGGTGGGGATCTGGCGGTCGAAGAGGTCCTATACCGACCGGAGCACGTCGAGAAGATCGTCGCCTGGGGAGGATTGGCGTCTGTCAAGCACGTCACCCGCTACATCCAGCCCGGTCTGGAACTGATCGCACTTGACCCCAAGCGCAGCGCCACCATCATCGGCGCCGAAGCTTTCGCCGATGAAGCCACCATGCGCGACGTCGCGCAACGCGCCGCCATCGACATCGGCGTCGCCAACCAGGAGGGCTGCGCCAACGCCCGGGTCATCTACGTGCTCTCGGGGACCGACGACCCCGGCCTGGCCAATGCGAACAAACTCGGCCAGATGATCTACCGGGAACTCGTCGAGCTGCCGCCGTTCATCAGCACCCCGCCGCTATATCCGGACCGCGACCTGTTCGAGCACCTCGAGACGTCGCGGATGACCGACGATTTCTACCGGGTCTTCGGCGGAGAGCAGCGCGAAGGGGCGATCGTGGTGTCCCAGTTCGACGAACCCGTCGACTACTCACCGATGCTGTCGGGCCGGGTGGCCAATATCGTGCCCGTCGACACCATCGACCAAGTCACCCGCGCCGTGAATGCGTACACCCAGACCATCGGCATCTATCCAGAATCCCTCAAACGTCAACTGCGGGATATCCTTCCGCTATTCGGTGCACAGCGGCTGACCAGCCTCGGCTACGCGTGCAGCGTTGCCGTCGCCATGCCGCAAGACGCCATCGAGCCCATCCGCCGGATGTGTAAGTGGATCGTCGATGAGGAATGCGATCCCGGGGTCGTGGTCCCACTGTGGCGGTTGAGTCAGTGCCGCGATCCCGACCTGACCCCCGCGGGTTAGGATCCGGCGATGAATCGGGCCGAGCGGCGCAAGAACGAGGTGCGCGAGCGCATCCTGGCTTCGGCATTCGAATTGTTTGTGAGCCAAGGTGTTTCAGCGACCAGGATCGACGAGATCTGCGAGCGGGCCGATATCGCGACTCGTACCTTCTTCAACCACTTCCCCACCCGCCAGGACATGGTGCGCGCACTGGCCGAAAGCCGACTGGTCAATCTGCACGACGTGGTCTTCGCGCGCAGCACCGAGCCGATTCCCCAGCGGCTCGTCGGCGTATTCGATGACATCGCAACAACGTTGGTCGATTCCGGCGATGCCTATCGCGAGATGATCGGTGAGATGATGGCTGCGGCCGACTATGGCGCTCAACGCGGCTCGCCGTTCCACGAGACGTTCGTCGAACTCGTCAAGGACGGACTCGCCCGCGGCGAGGTCCGCACTAGTCATGACCCGCAGATCGTCGCGGACATCGTCGTCGGTGCGCTGTCCGGTGCGATCGTCAACTGGCGTGTCGACACCACCTACTCGTTGCCAACCAATCTGCACCACCTGGGTTTGGCGCTGGCTGATCTGCTCGTCACCGACAGCTGAGGGAGGCCGTCGCGTGTTTGGGTTTGCCACCACCGCCGACCAGGCGATCGCCGGTGTCGACCTGAGCGGCAAGACCGCCGTGGTGACCGGTGCGTCCAGCGGACTCGGCCTGCAGACCGTGAGCACACTGGCTTCGGCCGGGGCAGACGTCGTTGCGGCGGTGCGGGATCCGGAGAATTTCCGCGCAAGCGACGGCTGGGTCGAACTGGGCGGGCTGACGAAACGGATCGACCTCGTGGCTCTGGACTTGGCGCGCCTGGCCAGCGTGCGCGCGGCAGGTCAGACGATCGCCGCGCGGTACCCGCGCGTCGACATCCTGATCAACAACGCCGGCGTGATGTTCACACCACACAGCACCACTGCCGACGGGTTCGAGCTGCAGTTCGGTATCAATCATCTCGGCCACTTCCTGCTGACGACGCTGCTGCTGCCGGAGCTGCGCGCGGCGGCCGCGACCACGGGTAACGCCCGAGTCGTCACTGTGTCTTCGGAGGCGCACCGGCACTGGGGTATCGACCTCGATGACATCGACTTTGAACAGCGCGGTTACGACACCTTCCTCGCCTACGGGCAGGCCAAATCGGCGAACATCCTGATGACCGTCGAACTGCACAGGCGCGTCGGCTCCGACGGCATCACCGCGTTGGCCGTCCATCCGGGCACCTGCGCGACCAACCTGGGCCGCTACCTGGACCGGCCAACTGCGAAGAAGCTCTTCGCCATGAGCGCTGACACATTCGCCCCCGAAAACATGAAGTCGGTGGCACAAGCCGCCGCCACCACCGTGTGGGCCGCCACCGCGCCATCCTTGGCCGGCAGTGGTGGCGCTTACCTGGCCGACTGCCAGATCGCGCGGGCCGCCCCGGCAGCCACTGACTCGGCGACGGCGCGACGGCTGTGGCTGTTGTCGCAGGAGTGGGTGACGCGCTGAGTCAGGGGCTGGGTGCGGGCTGCGCTTCGTCCTGCTGCGCGGCTGCAGGTCTGGTAGGCCACAGTGCCATGCGGTTGATGAGCCCGTCGCGCAGCACGAGCGTGTGAAACAGAACCGCGCAGATGTGAGCGGTGAACGTCGCGAAAAGCAGGAAGGCGAAAACGCTGTGGCATTCCCGCAGCACCGCATAAACATCGATGTTGTGCGGTGCGATGCCGGGCAGCTGAATGGGCCCCACCAGGGTGACCGGGAACCTGGATGCCGACACGGTGGCCCACCCGATCAGTGGTTGAACCAACAGCAAGGCGTAGAGCAGGTATTCCGACCACGAAGCGATGCGACGCTCCAAGGGACTCATGGTGGCCAAGAACGGCGGCAGCCGATGGGTGAGCCGATTCACCAGGCGCACCATGGCGAAGACCAGGATCAACATCCCCAACGGCCGGTGGATGGCCAGTAGCAGCGGGTAATAGCTCAGGGAAGCGATCATGGTCACGCCGATGAGCAGTTGCGCAATGACCATCGGCGCCATCAGCCAGTGCAGAATCCGCGACGGTAGCGCAAAGCGCGCCGAAGCGGTGGTGGTTTCGTTCAGCTCGTCGGTCACGAGAGCACCTGGGCCACGTTGACCTTGCTGGGCGACTTGGGTTCCTCGGCACGGCGGGTGAAGGAGCGCGCGTAAACGGCCGATCTCGCGGCGAGTATCGGGTCGTCGGAGGCGGTGATGCCGTCTGGCAGCACTAAGGGGTCGAAGTTGATATCGCGCGCGTTACCGGGCTCCTCGGTCTGCACCGCGGTGATGGTGATGGTGCCGGCGTCGATCGCTCGCCGCGATTGCGGCCAGGGTTTGGTGGCGTCGTTGGTTGGATCGCCCGGCTCGCCGATTGTGAGAACGAGCCGCCAATTCAATGGGCGCTGCGCCAGCGCGCGAATGAGGTCGTCGAACAGATAATCCCGGCCAAGCGATGACGGCGGCGCAGCTGGGATATCTGGGCCGCCGGCTTCGCGGGGAACGAGGGACCAGCGCACCGGAACAGTCGCGCCCGCGCGGTTGGTGAGGTAAAACGCGTTCAGTCCATGAAACGTGCTGTTCGCGAATCCGGTGCTGGGCGGTGACTGCTTGATGATTTTCATCGCCGCGGCGGTCTCGGGATGGCGATCGAGGAAAGCGGCCATCTTCTGTGGGTCGGGCCGTCCCGTATCGGGCAGGGGTTTAGACGCGAGCAAACGCTCATAAAACCCTTGTGGGGTGCTGTCCGTGAAGACGGGAACGTTGACCATCGCCGTGCGCCACTGCTGACCGTCGGGCGCCTGGAACAGCAGCCCCAGCCCTCGGACGGTGCCGGGCTTGTCTGCCTGATCCGGCAGACCGCCGCCCAGCGAAAACCGACCGATCAGCGGAACGTTCCCCGGCTGGAAGACTGCTGCCCGGCAGATGGCGGCGCCGGCTCCGGTGCTCGTGAAAGATCCGGTGGCGCTGAGACCTTTGGCATGGTTGCGCCGAAACCCGTCATGGCGGCCGTAGACATTTTCGAAGCGATCGGTGAACCGGGGCGGGGTCAGGGTGTCTGGTCGCAGCCAGCCGCCGGCATAAGCGAACCCGCCCACATCCACCGCGGCGACACCAGCGACCGCACCGATGCCCAGCAGCGCGCCCCGGCGAGTCAGCGCACCGGGGCGGGGACGGGCGGTCTGGGTCTCGGCGCCTGGGTCAGGCTGTACGCCGTCCTGCTCGTCGGCGCGATCATCGGGGTCCACACACACCGCCCTTGCCGTCTTCTCGGAGCCGCGGGGAACGAAATCGGTGAAGACAATTTTCACATACAACGTCGATTTAGCTGTATTGCTCCCGAGATCCGGCGCAACGAACTACAGTCCCGCTTGTGACGACCCCGTCCGACCATTGGGGCGACGCCCGAGGGAAGCTATCGCATCAGTTACAGCTGCGGGGCCAAAGCCTTGGACGCGCGCAAGCGCGGCGGCTGAGCCGGCGCTGCGCGCGCGTCGGCGTCCAAACCCGGCCGGAGCGCCTTCAAGAGATGGTTGCCGGAGTTCCCGTCGCTGCTGATGAAATTACCGACGTCAGTTTCGCGCTGATCGCGACGCAGATCAACCGCGAAAAGCGGGTCGCAAAGTTCAAACAGCTACGACGCTGCGGCACCCGCTCACTGATCTTCGCGGGCCTGGTGCTGGTTGTGTTGAACTTCCTTTTCTGCATGGCCTATGTCTTGCTGAACCTGACCCAGCAGGCCCCGCCATTGTGAATCTCTGGTACCCGTCACGCAGGGCCACGCCCGTCGCCGGCGAGCCTCAGCAGAAGTCGCGTGCCGCCGAGCGGGCTGGCGTGCAGCGACGCTGTGCCCCCATGTAATTCGGCCTGCTGAGCGACTAGTGCCAGTCCTAACCCCGAGCCCGAACGCGATGCCGTCGACCCCCGGGAGAAGCGTTCGAAGACTGCGGCGCGTTCTTCCTCGGGGACACCGCTGCCGTTGTCGTCGATAGCGATTTCCACACCTGCACTGGAACTGCTTACGTTGAGCTGAATTTCGGTGGCGCCACCGTGCTTGACGGCGTTGGCAATGGCGTTGTCGATCACCAGTCGCAGCCCGGTGGGCAGCCCCACCATCAGTACCGTGGGCGATGGCACCAGCGACACCTCCACACCGGGATACCCGCGAACCGCGTCGTGCGCGGCGCGATCCAAAAGCTCGGTGATATCGAACGGGACAAAATCATCGACGGTGGTCAGTTCACCCTGCGCCAGGCGTTCGAGCGCCGTCAGTGTCGCTTCAATCCGGCTCTGGGTTCTTATGACGTCGCCGATCACCTCCTGGCGCTGCTCGGGGGCCAACTGCAAAGTGGACAGCACCTCCAGGTTGGTGCGCATGGCTGTCAACGGGGTACGTAACTCGTGCGACGCGACAGCGGCGAAGTCGCGAGCCGACTCCAACGCTGCCCTGGTGCGCTGTTGCTCGTTGCCGATGCGGGCCAGCATTCCCTCGACCGCTTCGGCGATTTCCACGGCCTCACGCACACCGCGGACCTGAACTTCGTCAGGGCTGGACTGGGCATTGATCGCGCGCGCCTGCTGAGCTAACAGGAGGAACGGATTAACCATGATCAACGAGATCACCCAGCCGACCAGGAACGTGCCGCCGATACCGCCGCCGCAGATCAACAGCACCCGCAGGTGCTGTTCGTTGATCCGATGTTGAGCCTCAGCCAACGGCGCTGCCAGCGCAATCGAAGCCGGGCCCGCGCTGAAAGTACGGACGCGGTATTGCACGCCGTTGATGGTGGTGTTCGCATATCCGTTTGCGAGTTTGGGCACGACGATATTGCCGGGAACCGACACAGTCACACCCCCGATGCGTGCGGTGCGTACCAAGTTGCCGTCCGGCGTGGGCCGGTCGGGGTCGGTCCGCGGTGCGCTGTCGAGCAGTGTGTTGATATCGCCCAGGCTGCTCACTGAATCAAGGCGGCGGTCGAGCTGGCTGTATTCATTGTTGGTGACGCCGATCCACACCCACGCGCCCAGGAAGACGAAGGTGGCAATCACCGCCAGTTGCGCGACGATGACGATGGTGCGCAGCGACAGCACCCGCATCGGCAGCCGTGCCCACCGAAGCAAGCCGGCCTCGGGCTCCACAATTGAGCTCACAGTGCCCAGCCGACGTTGACGGTCTCAACCGACCTGGCTGGGTCACTGTCCATTGTCTTGTCCTCCTTGACGTCCTCCGGGCGGGCTCACGACGATTGTCCCGGCCGGAATCTGGTCCTCTTGCACCGGCCTGACCGCCATCTACGACCAATCTCGAGCTGTAGTAGACGACTATATTGCCCTGCGGGCGGTGAGTGAGTAATCTCTCACCATGCTCGTTTCGGGGCGTGACCGGCTGCTGGCCGCAGCGCTGAAGCTCTTTGCGGCCAAGGGGTACGCGGCGACGTCAGTGGCCGACATCCAGCGGGCGTCCGGCCTGGCCCCGGGATCCGGCGCGCTCTACAAACACTTCGGCTCCAAACGCCAGCTGCTGGAAGCCGCGGTTGCGCATCGGATCGACACCATCGTGGCCGCGCGCGAGCAGTACGACGCCGGAGAGCCGGCCAGCTTCAAGAAGGCGGTGCGCACCGCAGGCCAGCTGATCTGGAACAACCTCAACCAGAGTGAGGATTTGCTCAAGGTCATGCTGCGCGAACCCGACGAGCTCGGCGACCTCGACGAGAAGACATGGCAGGTCATCACTGACAACGCCTATCAACGGTTCGCCGACGAGCTGTCCGCATTGAATCGCTCCGGCCTCGCGCACATCCCCGATCCCGAGGCGGCCGCGGCCGTGGCAATCGCGTCACTGTCTTACGCCGCAACGCTGCAAGCGCTGACCGGCCGCATGCCCGGCAACGTCGATGAGGACCGTTACTTCGAGGCCTGGGTGAACCAGACGCTCAGCGTCCTCGCGAACTACACAAAACCGCCATCGTTAACCACCAACGCATTTCAGGAGTAAATCTGTGACGTTCTCACTGCAACTGAGCGACGATGTGATCGAGGTACGCGATTGGGTGCACCAATTCGCGATCGAAGTCATCCGTCCCGCCGCGGCCGAATGGGATGAACGAGAAGAAACTCCGTGGCCGGTGATCCAGGAGGCCGCGAAGGTGGGTCTCTACTCCCCCGAACTGTTCGCCCAACAGGCGGCTGAGCCGACCGGGCTGGGCATGCTCACCGTATTCGAGGAGATGTTCTGGGGCGACGCCGGAATCGCGCTATCCATCATGGGCACCGGGCTGGCCGCAGCGGCGCTGGCGGGCAACGGAACTCCCGAGCAGGTGAGCCGCTGGATTCCTGAGATGTTCGGGACGCCCGGCGACCCCAAGCTCGGTGCGTTCTGCTCATCGGAGCCCAACGCGGGTTCTGACGTCGGCGCCATCCGCACCCGTGCGCGCTACGACGAGGCGACCCGCGAGTGGATCCTCAACGGCACCAAAACCTGGGCGACCAACGGCGGCATCGCTAACGTGCATATCGTGGTGGCATCGGTGTACCCCGAACTCGGCACCCGCGGCCAGGCCACATTCCTCATCCCGCCGGACACCAAAGGTCTGACTCAGGGGCAGAAATTCAAAAAGCACGGAATCCGCGCTTCGCACACCGCCGAGGTGGTGCTCGACAACGTCCGTCTGCCCGAGGATCTGATCCTGGGCGGCCGGGAGAAGTTCGAAGCACGCGTCACTCGGGTCAAATCCGGTGCCTCCACAGGAGGGCAGGCGGCGATGAAGACCTTTGAGCGCACCCGGCCCACCGTCGGCGCGATGGCCGTCGGCGTGGCACGAGCCGCCTATGAATACGCACTCGAATATGCCGGCCAGCGTGAGCAGTTCGGCCGCAAGATCGGTGAGTTCCAAGCCGTGGCGTTCAAGCTGGCAGACATGAAAAGCCGCATCGACGCCGCTCGTCTGCTGGTCTGGCGGGCCGGCTGGATGGCGCGCAACAACCAGAGCTTCGACTCGGCGGAGGGATCGATGGCCAAGCTGGTGGCAAGCGAGACCGCTGTCTACGTCACTGATGAAGCCATCCAGATCCTGGGCGGCAACGGGTATACCCGCGACTACCCCGTGGAGAGGATGCACCGCGACGCAAAGATCTTCACGATCTTCGAGGGAACCAGCGAGATCCAGCGCCTGGTGATCTCACGGGCGCTGACCGGCCTGGCCACCCGCTAGCGATGTACCTCACTCCTGCGCCGACAAGGTCCTCCGTGCGTGCCACACCAATCAGGCACGTGCAGCGGTTTCCGACCCTCGGCCAGCGCGTTGTCGATTTGCGAAGCCTTCTCGTACTCACCCAGAAAGAGCTGTCGAGCCTGAGCGGAATCGGCCAGTCCTACCTGTCCGACATTGAACGCGGGAACGTGGAACTGACGCCGGCAGCCATCCACAGAATTTGCTCTGCCACCGCGACACCCACATCGTTCTTTCAATACTGCACCCCGTCCTACTCCGCTGACGACATCAACTTCCCGAAGAACTCTCGGGTGAGCGCCAAGGGACGAGACTTCGTCATCCAGGCGTTCAAGGAGATCGAACGGATCTCGGCAGTGCTCGCCGAAGCACCGGTGCGGCTGAAGCGCGTCAGTATTCCCGTTGCCGAACACAGTGACATCGTCAGCGATTACGACCTCGATCTGCTCGCGGGTGATATCCGGCAGGCCTACGGTCTCGATAGTGATGCGCCCATTCGCAACGTGACGCGCATGATGGAACGGGCGGGC
>Ga0209693_10000035_pt1 | contig 53686 bp, 48 predicted proteins | sample HubBroMetageWRM3_FD_188345 | JGI IMG/M metagenome (GOLD analysis project Ga0209693, IMG submission 188345) | Warmed soil microbial communities from the Hubbard Brook experimental Forest, New Hampshire - Hubbard Brook CCASE Soil Metagenome WRM 3... | ecosystem: Environmental > Terrestrial > Soil... | reverse complement strand
GAACAACCAGAACGAAAACGCGTTCAGCCGCGGGAATGCCACGTCAGGGGCGCCGATCTGCAGCGGCAGCACCAGATTGGCGAAACCGAACACGATCGGAGTGGCGTACAAAAGCAGCATGATCGTGCCGTGCATGGTGAACAGCTGGTTGTATTGCTCATTCGACAAGAACTGTAAGCCCGGCGCTGCGAGCTCGGTGCGCATCAGTAGCGCCATCAGCCCGCCGAGGAAAAACAGCGCATAGCAGGTGACGACGTACATGATCCCGATCAACTTGTGATCGGTGGTGGTCACCAACCGATACAGCAGCGTGCCCTTCGCGCCTACCCGGGCCGGAAATGGCCGGCGCGGTTGCAACGGCGCAACAGATAGTGCTTGAGCTGTCACAGTATCTCTCGGCATTCTCGATGATGGCTGGTTTCAAACGAGCGATCTCAAATCCGCGGAGCTAGTCGGAGACCGACGCATGGCTGGACGTCTTGACGACATCTCGCCATAAGATCGTCAGTGCGTTCCTGTAGCTCATTGTCGGCTACCGCGAGATGCTCGTTGCGTTCCCTGGGCACCCGGGAGGCCCCAGTGCTGGGGGCCGAGGCCGGTCAATACGTTTTGGCGCAAGTTGTCCTCGGGCACGCAACCCACAGTACCCGTACCCGAAGCCGTGGCGGTATCGCATGGCCGAAGTCCGCACCTCTCGCAAATTCGTGACTGGGCGCTAGATCTACTATCGTGCAACACATTCCGAAGAAGTCGTCATGATCACCGATACGTCGACGCGCACCCCGTCGAACCGGCCTTGGCCACCGTGTATCCGCGAACCGGGGTTGCCAACGGACCTGGATGATCGCAGGCACGAATTAGCGTGGCCTACAACATGATCGAGGCTATCTGAAACCCGCCACCGCTCTGCCTGACCGGCCTGTTCATTCCGAGTTACCGGCTACCCTACGGTTTTCACACACAACAAAATCGTGTGGCGTCACAACACGGAGACCTCTACTGAAGTCGTCGCAGGCAGTGCAGCATCAAGGGTGTGGCCGGTGGGTCCAATGAAGTGCCTACCGCTACCGTCGACCCACATCACCGTTGATGTCGCAGGCCCGCCATGTGGCCGCGTGCCCGTCGAATCTGCGCCGCCTGAAGGAAATTGCCGGTGATGTGCTTGGCGCAGTTCGGGCAATCTTTGTTAAGGAGAACCCCGAATGACCATAGCCCGTCCCGTCAAGACTCGCAGTGAGGGCCAGTGGGCGCTGGGAGATCGCGAGCCGCTCAATGACGCCGAGCAGATCAAGCATGACGATGCGCCGCTCAATGTGCGGGATCGCATCGAAAATATTTATGCCAAAAAGGGTTTCGACAGCATAGACAAGGCCGATTTGCGGGGGCGCTTCCGCTGGATGGGTCTTTACACCCAGCGTGAGCAGGGCTACGGCGGTACCTGGACCGGCGATGAGCACATTGACACCATCGAGGCCAAGTACTTCATGATGCGCGTGCGTTCCGATGGCAAGGCGATGTCGGCTGCCACGCTGCGCACGCTGGGTCAGGTTTCGACCGAGTTCGCTCGCGACACCGCCGATATCGGCGATCGGGAAAATGTGCAATTCCATTGGATCCAAATCGAGGACGTCCCCGAGATCTGGAAGCGACTGGGAGCGGTGGGCTTGCAGACCATCGAGGCCTGCGGTGACTGCCCACGCGGCATCCACGGTTCGCCGCTGGCCGGCGACTCGCTCGACGAGGTGCTTGACCCTTCACCGGCGATCGACGAGATCCTCCGGCGCTTTATGAACAATCCCGAGTACGCGAACTTGCCGCGCAAGTACAAGTCCGCGATATCGGGTCTGCAGGACGTCTCCCACGAGACCCATGACGTCGCGTTCATCGGCGTCCACCATCCCGAGCACGGTGCCGGGATGGATTTGTGGGTGGGCGGCGGCTTATCGACCAACCCGATGTTGGCCCAGCGGGTCGGCGTGTGGGTTCCGCTGGACGAGGTTCCCGATGTCTGGGAGGCGGTCACCCAGGTGTTCCGCGACTACGGCTACCGGCGGCTACGCGCGAAAGCCCGGCTGAAGTTCTTGGTCAAAGACTGGGGTATCGAAAAATTCCGCGAAATTCTCGAAACCGAGTACCTCAAACGTCGGCTGATCGACGGCCCGGCTCCCGAGCCGGTCAAGCATCCGATCGACCACGTCGGAGTGCAGCGGCTGAAGAACGGGCTCAACGCCGTCGGGGTTGCCCCGATCGCCGGACGGGTGTCTGGCACCGTCCTCTCGACGGTAGCCGACCTCATGGAGCGGGCCGGCTCGGACCGGGCACGGTTCACCCCTTACCAGAAGCTGGTCATTTTGGACGTGCCCGACGACAAGCTCGACGAGTTGATCGCGGGGCTGGACGCGCTGGGGTTACCGTCGCGGCCATCATCGTGGCGCAAGAACTTGATGGCGTGCACCGGTATCGAGTTCTGCAAGCTGTCGTTCGCCGAAACCCGGGTCAGGGCACAGGCGTTGGTGCCCGAGCTGGAACAGCGCTTGGCCGACATCAACGCTGAGCTCGACGTGCCGATCACGGTCAACATCAACGGGTGCCCGAACTCGTGCGCGCGCATCCAGGTCGCCGATATCGGATTCAAGGGCCAAATGGTCGACGACGGTGTTGGCGGGTCGGTCGAGGGCTTCCAAGTCCACCTCGGCGGCAGCCTGGGCGTAGACAGCGGGTTCGGCCGAAAACTGCGCCAGCACAAGGTCACCAGCGATGAGCTCGGCGACTACATCGACCGGGTGGTGCGCAACTTCATCAAGCAGCGCGAGAACAGCGAACGTTTCTCGGCCTGGGCGCTGCGGGCCGAGGAAGCCGACTTGCGATAAGTGCGCCTGACACCACCAACGACGAGGGCTGACGTAACGAGCTGAGGATGACGAGATGAGCGATGTGGTGAACGGTTTTACCGAGGTGCAGCTTCGTGAGCTGGCCGAGCGCGGCGCGGCCGAGCTGGACGGCGCCAGTGCCGCCGATCTATTGCGCTGGACCGACAACAACTTCGGTGGCATCAACGGACCCCGCGGGTGGGCCACCTGCAATTACGTGGTGGCCGCCAACATGCAAGACGCCGTGCTGATTGATCACGCGAGCAAGGTGCGCTCCGGCGTGCCGGTGGTCTTTTTGGACACCGGCTACCACTTCGCCGAAACCATCGGCACCCGCGACGCAATCGAATCCGTCTACGACATCCGGGTGCTCAACATCACCCCCGAACACACCGTGGCCGAGCAAGACGACCTGATGGGCAAAGACCTATTCGCCCGCGACCCCAACGAATGCTGCCGGCTACGCAAAGTTGTCCCCCTGACCAAAGCGCTGCGCGGATTCTCGGCATGGGTCACCGGGGTGCGGCGGGTGGAGGCACCCACCCGCGCCGACGCCCCGCTGATCAGCTTCGACGAGGCGTTCCACCTGGTGAAAGTCAATCCGCTGGCCGCATGGACCGACCAAGACGTGCAGGACTACATCGAGAAAAATAATGTGCTGGTCAACCCGCTCGTTGACGAGGGCTATCCGTCTATTGGCTGCGCCCCGTGCACCTTCAAGCCGGCTGAGGGCGCCGACCCGCGCAGCGGGCGCTGGCAGGGGCAGGCCAAGACCGAATGCGGGTTGCACGTCTGATGAGCACGCTCGTACTCACCGCGCACGGCAGCAAAGATCCACGATCGGCCGCCAATGCACGAGCCGTGGCGGCCCGGCTGAGGCGCATGCGGCCCGGTCTCGATGTGCGCGTCGCGTTCTGCGAACAGAATGCGCCGAACCTCATCGACGTGCTCACCGGATTGCCGGGCAGCCGCCAGGCGGTGGTCACCCCCCTGCTGCTGGCCAGCGCCTACCACGCGCGTCTCGACATCCCCAAACAGATCGCGCGCGCCGCTGCGCACGGCGTACGGCAGGCCGACGTACTCGGTCAGGACGACCGGCTGGTGTCGGTGCTGCGCGAACGACTCGCCGACCTGGGGGTTTCCCCGCTCGACCACGAACTCGGGGTGCTGGTGGTCGCGATCGGCTCATCGAACAGCGCAGTGAACGTGCGCACCGCGCAGGTGGCATCCGCGCTGGCCGCGGGCACCCGGTGGGCAGGGGCCACGATGGCCTTCGCCACCCGACCCGAGCCGTCGGTGGCCGAAGCCGCCAACCGGTTGCGGCGGCGCGGCGCCCGCCGGCTCGTGATTGCGCCGTGGTTCCTGGCACCGGGACGCATCACCGACCGCGTGTGGACCTATGCGCGAGACAACGGGATTCCGGTGGCGCCGCCGCTGGGTGCACACCGGCTGGTGGCCGAGACCGTGCTTGACCGCTACGACCAAGCGTTGGCCAACCACGCCGCGGCCTGAAGCCGTTTGTCGGCCGGCTCGGCGATCGACGCCGATAGTCTATTTTCTGAACGTTGTTGTGCGGCTGCTGATGTGGCTTAGCAAGTCTCGTATTGCGCCAGCGGGCGGAGTGCGCCCACCCACCCAGATGGCTCGAAGCTGGCGCCGTAAGTCCAACTCGGGGATGGTGATCGCGCGCAGCCGGGCGACTGCCAGGTCGTCGGCCACCGCCAGCCGGCTCATGGCCGCCGGTCCCGCGCCGGCCAAGACTGCGGCGCGCATAGCCGCAGCGGACGACAGTTCGAGTACGGGTGGCGCTTGCTGCATGTCGTCGCCCAGCACCTGACGTAGCGCCACTGTCAGTGAATCGCGTATGCCTGAACGGGGTTCGCGGGTCACCAGGGGTGTTTGCGCGAGTTCGCGGGCACTCACGACTCGTGACCGTCGAGCCCACCTGTGGCCCGGCGACACGACGACCACCAGCTCGTCGTGTCCCACCACACAGCTGCCTAATCCCGCAGGCGGACCCGGGTTTTCGACGAACCCAAGATCGGCGGTGCCGTCGCGAACTGACGCGATCGCGTGATCGCTGTTGGTGGCAGTCAGAACTACCTGGGGGGCAGTGCTGCCGCGGCGTGTGTCGGCTGCCTGCAAGGACAACAGCCAATGGGGCATGAGGTGTTCGGCTATCGTCTGGCTGGCCACCACTTTGATTCGCTGGCGGCCTTCCTTTCGCAGCGAGGCCAGACCCGCGTCGATGTCGTGGGCGACTTCAAGCAAGCGGGCTGCCCACTCGGCGACCACGACACCGGTAGGCGTGAGTTGTGAGCCACGTGTCGTTCGAACGGCCAACGTCAGCCCGGACTGGGCTTCCATCGATGCCAGCCGCCGTGACATAGCTTGTTGGGTCAACCCGAGTTCGCGCGCGGCACCGCCGAGACTGCCTGTCTCAGCGATTGTCAGAAAGATTTCGAACGAGGCGAGTTCGGGCATGTGAGAGCTGAGCGCCATGATTGATGGAATCACTATTAGCTTGTGACGAGCTGGGAAGACGGTACACCTTAAGCTGGTAAATCCGGTCGGTCCGCCGATGCGAGCATGGGGTGTTCTTAAAAGGCCGCTGAGCCTCGATGGCGGCGTCGCGTTAACACAACGACGTATGGCCGTTAACCTGCTGTGTCGCAGTCAGTATGATCCGCAGGCTAACGCCCTTTGACGTGTCGTCCACAGGATCACACGGCAGCTCCAGACGGGTCGCACAGATCATAATGCCGGGCCTACTGATACCCGATTCAGCTAGCCGCGCGGTCGCCAGACACAACGAAACCGTGTGACTCCACAACATCGAACCCTCTAGTGACGCCCCATCCGGACGCGAATCATCGGAACCATGATCCGTCGCGGGAGGCTTTGAGTATGCATCAATACTGCGTCGCGATCGTGGGTTCCGGTCCGTCGGGATTCTTTGCGGCCGCGTCGCTGCTGAAAGCCGCTGATGCATCCGAGCAGATCGAGGTCGTAGTCGACATGCTCGAGATGCTGCCGACGCCGTGGGGGCTGGTGCGCTCCGGTGTGGCGCCCGATCATCCCAAGATCAAATCGGTCAGCCAGCAGTTCGAAAAGACCGCCGCGGATCCCCGTTTTCGCTTCTTCGGCAATATCACGGTCGGCGAGCACATCGAGGCCGGCGAGCTCGCCGAGCGCTACGACGCGGTGATCTACGCGGTCGGGGCGCAATCCGACCGCCTCCTCAACATTCCCGGCGAGCAATTGCCGGGCAGCGTCGCCGCAGTCGATTTCGTCGGCTGGTACAACGCGCATCCGCACTTCGAGCAGATGTCGCCTGATTTGTCGGGCGCCCGCGCCGTCGTCGTCGGCAATGGCAACGTCGCAGTCGACGTCGCCCGCATGCTGGTGACCCGTCCCGACGCGCTCGCACTCACCGATATCGCCGATCACGCATTAGAGTCGTTGCGCCCCTGCAGCGTTGAGGAAGTGCTGCTCATCGGTCGGCGGGGCCCACTGCAGAGCGCCTTCACGACGCTGGAGTTACGCGAGCTGGGCGAGCTTGAGGGGGTCGACGTGGTGGTCGATCCGGCCCAGCTGGAGGGCATCAGCGACGACGATGCGGCCGCGGCGGGCAAGATCGCCAAGCAGAACATGAAGGTGCTGCGCGACTACGCGAGCCGTGCCGCCCGGCCCGGGCATCGTCGAATCATATTGCGGTTCTTCACGTCTCCGATCGAAATCAAAGGAGACGGCAAGGTCGAAAGCATCGTGCTCGGCCGCAACGAGGTGGTCAGCGACGATAGCGGGCGGATGATGGCCAAAGACACCGGCTCGCGCGAAGAAATGCCCGCGCACCTGGTGGTGCGCTCGGTCGGCTACCGCGGCGTGCCCACACCGGGGCTGCCGTTCGACGAAACGGGCGGGACGATCCCCAACACGGCGGGCCGGGTGGCCGGTAGCCGCAACCAGTACGTGGTTGGCTGGATCAAACGCGGCCCGACCGGGGTGATCGGCACCAATAAGAAGGACTCGCAAGACACCGTCGACACCTTGCTGAACGACCTGGCCGGCACGCGGGACTCCGAGTTGGCGGACCCCAGTGGTGACCACGCTGACGAACTCGCCGAGTGGCTGGCCTCCCGCCGGCCCAAGCTGGTCTCCGCTGCTCAGTGGAGGGCCATCGACCGCTTCGAGCGGGAAGCCGGTGAGCCGCACGGACGCCCGAGAGTCAAAGTGACCAGCCTGTCTGAACTGCTGCGCATTGGCACGGCTGACGTCAGCCCAGCGCAGGTGCGGCGTGGCTCGTCGCGATAGCTACCAGGAAGGAAACGTCTATGACATACGTGATCGCTGAATCCTGCGTTGACATCAAAGACAAGGCATGCGTCGAGGAATGCCCTGTCGACTGCATTTACGAGGGTGCTCGGATGCTCTACATTCACCCCGACGAGTGCGTCGACTGCGGCGCCTGCGAGCCGGTGTGCCCGGTCGAGTCCATCTACCACGAAGACGATCTGCCCGGCGAGTTCAGCGAGTACACGCAGATCAACGCTGACTTTTTCACAGACCTCGGGTCACCTGGTGGCGCGGCGAAAATCGGAATGACCGAAAACGACCCCGCCGCGGTCAAAGGCCTGGAAAGCAGAGCAGAGGCAACGTAGAACGCGTCAAGCCTCGGCGACCGACAAATCTGCCGCGGCCTTGCCCGTCCGGGGCCGGACGGAGCCACGCTTCTCGGTCCTAGTAACTAGGTCGGCCCCAGAGCGTTGCGGTCGCCAAAGCCAGCAGGACCAAGTTCAATACGATCATTCCCGGTTCACGACGACGCGCGTGTACCACTGCTGCACCTAGCATGACAACAATCAAGCCCGCTATCCCAGCCGGTAGCACCAACCGGGACGGAATGTTTGTCACCGCGGGCAGGATGATTGCCGCGCCGCCCATCATCTCTGTGAGTCCCACGAATCTCACTGTGCCCGAGCTGAAGTCTTCGATCCAACTCGCGCCCCGCGCTAGGCGCTTTTTGGATAGGACCAACTTCATGACGCCGGCGCCGGCGAACGCCAGGCCCATCGCAATGCTGACAAACCATAAAGCCACGTTCACTTGCACGTTCGTGGCGCCCGCACCGTTCATGCTCAGACAAGGTGAGGTGCGGCACACCGATGCAACCGACGGGATGAAACCGGCATGAGGGATTTTGGGCGACGCCGGTTAGTGTTGTTCGAGTTGCCGGCTCGCCATATTTAGTCTGGTGACAAACTGCCGCGCCCGTGCGTCCGCGTTGAGGGTGTCCCCGACTCGCTTGCTGTGAACGATCGCGGTGTGCGGCCCTTCGACAATGACGTGAACGCGCCGATCGTCGCGGCCACGGCCGAGGTGGGCCTTTTTACCGGTGTCCTCAACTCGCGCACTCAGGCCTGCCAGGGAATGCCGCGTGGCGTTCCTCCAGTAGCCCTCGATCAGCTCGGTCCTGGTGAAGCGCAGCCCCTCAAAGTCAGCGATCACACCTGGGTCCCTGTTCTTGTTCGCCTCTTGGATGCCGTGCGCCACGGCGGTCGCGATCGATAGGACGACGAGGATGATGATCACCGTAAGCAGTGGGTCCATTGTTGCTCTCACTCTCTCTGGGAAAGTGTAAGTCCAGGACGGGCCGCCCGAGGCGGAAAACACAACACGCCCGTTGCCGCGACGGTGGGATCGTTTGGACGTCGACTGAGGTTCGCCTACTGATGAACACCGAGGCTTGGGTGCCGGCGCTGGACTGGCCCGAAAGCGTCAGGGGACCATCCAAGACAGCAGGGGCGAGGATTGCAGGGCGGACAGCACGCAGATAAAGAACAGGAAGACCAGGCTCCACATGATGACGCGGCGGAAGATATCACCTTCTTTACCCTGCAGGCCGACCGCCGCGGCCGCGATGGCCAGATTCTGCGGGGAGATCATCTTGCCGAGCACGCCGCCCGAACTGTTCGAGGCGGCCGTCAACACTTGGGACAGCCCCGCCTTGCTCGCGGCAGTGACCTGCAGGGCGCCAAACAGCGAGTTGGACGAGGTGTCGGAGCCGGTGACCGCTACGCCGAGCCAGCCGAGGATGGGTGACAGCAGCGCGAAGGCTCCCCCCGCCCCCGCCATCCACATGCCAAGGGTGATCGTCTGCCCGGAGGCGTTCATCACGAACGCCAGTGCCAGCACCGCCATCACGGTGAGGATGGCCCAGCGCAGCTGATCGAGTGTCGCCCCGTACGCCCTCAACGCCCGAGCGGGCGACACGCGCAGCGCGAGCATGCTGAGCAAGCCCGCGACGAGCATCTGGGTGCCCGGCGTGGTGAGCAGGTTGAGGGTGAACGTGGTGAGCGGCAGCGGTTTTCCCTGCGCATTGAGCAGGTGAAGTCCCGGCCAAGCGAACGTGTGCGTTGCCCGGTCGAGCAGACTCTTCACCGCCGAGACCTGACAGATCACGAACACCACGATGATGATCGTGTATGGGGTGTATGCGCGTACGACGTCGGCGCGCGCGTCGGGTTCGGCGACGCGTTCGGGAAACCCAGAGGTCGGGCCGTCCGATGCGGCGCCGACGGGCATGTCGGGCTCGGTGTGCGGCCGCCGAGGGCGCCGGACTCGCACCAGCGCGATGAGGGCGGCGGCCGACAGCAGCGACGCGACCACGTCGGCCAGCGGCACAGAGACGAAGTTGGAGGTGGTGTACTGCGCCAGCGCAAAGACGAGCCCGCAGGACACAGCCAATCGCCACATGTCGCGGATGCCGCGCCACCCGTCCACGATGGCGACCAGCACCAGCGGTACAAACACTGCCAGGACCGGGGTCTGGCGCCCGACCATCGCGCCGAGTGTGTCACTCGATATGCCGGTCACCTTGCCCAGCGTGATGATGGGTACTGCCATGGCCCCGAACGCGACGGGCGCAGTGTTAGCGGTCAGCGCGAGCACAGCCGCCTTAAGCGGCCTGAAGCCGAGCCCCATCAACATGACCGAGGTCACCGCCACCGGAGTGCCGAAGCCGGCCAACCCTTCCAGCAACGCACCGAACGAGAACGCGATGATCATCGCCTGGATGCGCTGGTCGTCGCTAACCCGAGCGAACGAACGGCGGAGCACGTCGAAATGCCCTGTCTCGACAGTCATTTGGTAGACCCAGATCGCGTTGATGACGATCCACAGGATCGGGAACAAGCCAAACGCGGCACCTTCTGTCCCAGCCAGTAGCGCCTGTCCAATCGGCATGGTGTACACCGCGACTGCGATCACGAGGGCAAGGGCCAACGACACCAGCGACGCCACCCACGCGCTCACCCGCAGCACGCCGAGCAGCACGAACAGCACAAGGAGCGGTAGTGCTGCGACCAGGGAACTCCAGCCGAGAGAGTGAGCGACGGGATCCAGAAGTTGGCGGTACACGGCGACCACCTCAGCGATCGTACTTCAGGGCTGGACGGGTACCGGCGCGAAGATCTCCCGGCCGCTCAACTCATGAAGGCTTGCGTGCCGAGAACGACCGCGAGGGCTAGGCGCTCGGAATCCTCCGTGCCAGGTTCGGCGGTGTAGATCATGATCCGCAGATCGTCGGCGGCGACGATCAGCGTGTCGCAGTCAAGCGTGATCAGGCCGACGTCCGGATGGTCGATGACCTTGTGTCTCCCGTAGTCGTGGTGCGGTTCGAGGTCGCCGGACTCCCAGAGGTCGACGAAGCGTGGGCTGTGCGCAGAGAGTTCGCCGATGAGTCGCTGCAGCCGCTGATCGGCGGGATATCGGGCGGCGGTCAGCCGTAGGTCGGCGACCAGTCGGGCCTCGAATTCGGTTTGTTCGTCGGGGGTGTGGACGGCGCGCGTGCCAGGACCGATGAGGTTGCGCCACAAGCTGTTCCGTTCGATTCCCCGCCAGCTCGTGGTCTGACCCATCAGCGCGTCGTATGGGGCGTTGGCGACGACCAGCGTCCAGGTGGCGTCGTAGACGGCGACGGGGGTGTTCGCCAGGCGGTCGAGCAGGCGTTGCACGCTCGGGGTGATGCGCGACGATACGACGTCGAGTCCAGGCGCAGCAAGCCCGGCCAGCCGGAAGAGGAGGTCGCGCTCCGCGTCGGAGACGCGGAGCCCGCGGGCGAGGGCCTCCACCACCTGCGCCGAGGGCGAGGTTGCCCTCCCCTGCTCGAGCCGGGTCAGATAGTCGACCGAGATCCCGGCCAGCCCGGCGAGCTCCTCACGGCGCAGCCCCCTCGCGCGGCGGCGTCGGCCGACGGGAACGCCGACCGCGTCAGGCGGGACGCGGTCGCGCCAATGACGCACCGTCCGACCGAACTCCCACGATTCCACCACTCCACTGTGCCCGTCGTGGCAGCGGTTGTCCTGGCCCTGGCGGTCCTACGAAAACCGGACGACTGCCTGACCATCCATGTACATACGAAATCCCCGGCATCTCGTCACCGACTAAGTCCGGTCCGGCGCTTGCTTCAATCGTCCTCGACGACCGCTGGTCGCATCTCCGAGACGGTGCATTCGTCGTCAAACACGAGGAACGCGACGTGAAGCCCTTTGCGAAGGATCCGGTTCGTGATGCAAGGCTGTGGGAAGCCACAGCCGAACTCCTGAGCACCGCTCAGTAGGAGTGGTCAGCCGAGTGCGCCGACCGTGGTGCGCAGCTGTTCCTGCCGCACCGATTACTGGATTCGTTCGACCCACTGGGCGCGAGATGGCCCCGGCTCGAACGGGTCGCCAAAGTATTGCGTTTCGCGGACCACCTCGCCATCCTCGAATTCCATGATGCTCACTACGTAAAACGGTTGTCCGTCATAGGTGAGGACCAGTTCGCTGATCCAAAGATTCCCGCCGCCCAGCATGCGTCGCACGGTGAAACGCTTCGCGTTGGGCTGCGCTTCGCGCGACGCCTGAATGTTCTGCCGCCCCCTAATGCGCTCGCCCGATTGCGGGTACTCAAGTACCGCGTCTGTTCGATAGATTTGGTGCTCGGTCGCAAAGTCGTTGGCATCAGAGGCTGCCCAGTGGCTACGGAGAGCGGTCCGCAAGTCGTCGTCACGCATGGCGGTCTTTCCTTCCGGTGGATAGATCGACGTCCCGCTGCACCATATGCCGCGCCAGAATCGTGCGTCGTGGCCACGACCATAACGTGATTCGGGGTCTCCTCGCCCGCTCCCCTCGATCTGCGAATACGACGAAATCAAATATGCAGAGCTACCGTAGATGGCCGCGACTTAGCCTTTGGCTTCGCGCCACCCTCGCTCGAACGGCAACCGCCAGGCATTGGGCGCGATCAATTGATGGATGGCGTTGGGCCCCCATGTACCGGGTTGGTAGATCTTCGCGGGCGGTGGGTCGGCGAGCAGTTCCTCTGAACGCTCCCACAACGATTCGATGCCGTCGGCGGTGGTGAATAGGGTGTGATCGCCGCGCATCGCATCGAGGATGAGCCGTTCATAGGCCTCCAGCACATCAACAACCGTGTCGATCTCCTGCGAGGAGAATTGCATAGACAACTTGTAGAGCTTCATACCCGGACCGGGCCGCTTGCCGTAGAAAGACAGTGAAACCTTCGACGCGTCGGCGAGGTCGAACGTCAGGTGATCAGGACCTTCGGCCCCTACTCCCGACCCCGGCGGGAACATGGTTCGGGGAGCCTCTTTGAATGCGATCGAGATGATGCGGATGCCCTCGGCCATCTTCTTGCCGGTGCGAAGATAGATCGGTACGCCGGCCCAGCGCCAGTTGTCTATGCCGACCTTGAGTGCGATGAACGTCTCGGTGTCGGAATCTCTTGCCACTCCAATCTCTTCGCGGTACCCGCTGAACTGGCCGCGCACCACATCCGAACACTTGACCGGCAGCATCGACCGGAACACCTTGTTCTTCTCTTCGCTGATGGCACGCGGTTCGAGCGCCGTCGGCGGCTCCATCACCACGAACGCCATCACCTGGAACAGGTGGGTCACGACCATGTCCTTATAGGCGCCAGTGCTTTCGTAGAAGTTCGCCCGCTGATCCAGACCCAGGGTTTCGGGAATGTCAATCTGGATGTGGTCGATGAAGTTGCGGTTCCAGATCGGCTCGAATAGACCGTTGGCGAAGCGGAACGCCAGGATGTTTTGGGCTGCCTCCTTGCCCAAAAAGTGGTCGATGCGGAAAATCTGGGATTCCTCGAATGTTTCGTGCAAGAAGTCGTTGAGCGCCACTGCGCTGGCCAAGTCGGTGCCGAACGGCTTCTCCATAACCACCCGGGAGCGCTCGACCAGATTGGCGTCGCGCAGCATGGTAATGACGTCGCGCGCCGCTTTCGGAGGGACCGACAGGTAATGCAGTCGCCGCACGTTCGGTCCCAGGTTGGTTTCGGCTTCAGCGACCGCGGCGGCGAGTGCTTCGGGTCCGGCACCTTGCGGGACGTAGGTGATTATTTTTGCGACGTTGGCCCACTGTTCGGGCGTGAGCTTGTGTGCGCCGAACGAGTCGATTGCGGTCTTGGCGAGTTCCCGGAACTCGTCGTCGGTGAAGTCTTCCAGCGACGTCGCGACGATTTCGATATCGGGCGCAAGCTCGGACTGATCCAAGTAAGCCAGACCGGGGATCAGCTTGCGTTTGGCCAGATCCCCCGTTGCGCCGAACAGGACGATGACATGAGGGTCGATCGCGTCATTGTGGTTGCGGGTTGGACGTGCGCCTGGCGCCGGGTACGAGATCGTCTGCGGTTTCTTGGTGGCCACTCCCGTGATACTTCCACCGCCGCGCCGTGTTCGCAGCGCTGACGTCGCGCCGGTCATGTTGAAAGGCCACTTGTCGCGCTCCATTCAGTCGACCGGGGCCGCGATGACCACTTGCGTTAACCGCCCCGTTTCATCAAGTACGACAACTATTTCACTCTCGGTGTTTTATGGCCGCAGTTTCAGAACCTCAGTCTGGGGGATATCAAGAGAGTCATCTAACTGATGTCGCCATTGTCTTGAGCGATGCACAACAGTTCGACATCCACCGGGATAGCAGTGGGCTGGTTGACGACAATGGGGCCGCGCGGTCAGGCCGATGAGTTCGGGCTACCCGCCCGGGGAGAACGTACGTGCTTACACGTTCGCTGCTTCAAACCCGCAACCGGCTACTGCTCGCAGTCTCATATCGAGCTGTAGACGATTGTCTCTCCGCCGGCGACGCCGTACGAGATGTAAACCGGGTGCTGGGCGTACGGCCAATATCCGGTGTTGCTCACGCCTGATGAAATAGGCGCCGGGCCGTTCCCGGCGCCCACCGTGTAAGTGGCGATCGGCGTCGTAGTGTTGTTCGGGGCGTAGTAGTTAACGACAGTCCCCGCTGGTAGACCGGCCCCGATTAAGGATGACGGGAGGGTTCCGTACACACCACCGGAATCAACAGTGGCGGACACAGTTTGCAAAACCCCCCCGTTGCCGATTTGCACCTCAATGTTGCCGATCGGAGATCCGGAAATCGACCCGATCTCGGTTGCCCCAGTAGGAGGTGGACCGAACTGCAGATAGCCTCCTTGTTCGTTGATGAGCACACCCTGACTTTGGGCGCCCGGCAACGCGGTGTTGGGGATGCTGGGACCCGGGCCCCCTGAATTCGGACCAATACCCCAAACGCCACTTACGCCGTCCGGAGCAAAATAGGACTGCCAGGTGAGGCCGTTGGTGAGCGCGGCGTTAATCGACGTCGGGAAGGCAAAGATTTCGAGATTAACGGAGGTCGGCGCGGTGACGGCTCCATTCCCGAAATTCACCGGCACGGTAGTCGTGAGATAGAAGTAGTCCAATCCCCCGCTGTAACCGCCGAAACCGATCCCGGTGGGAATGCCGAGGTGTTGCAGCCCGACGTCGGAAAGTGGGAGCACAAGACCAGTCGATCCGGTGTCCACCAGCACGGGCACACTTTTGCCGCCGTTTACCGAGATATTGACCACCGGTTCAGTGGTATTCACCATCGTCAGCGGGATGGATGTATTCGTCGCCGCACCAGCGCCCGCGCTCCCAGAGGGGCCCAACGCCCAGCCGCCGAGGCCTCCGGCGCCGCCGTTGTTATTAGGTCCGCCGTTACCGCCGTTGCCGCCCAGACCGAACAGACCCGCAGTACCACCGGCTCCGCCGATTCCACCCTGAGTCCCTGAGAGAGCTCCTCCCTGGCCGCCGGTGCCGCCCACACCGATCAGCCACCCAGCGTGACCACCGGCCCCGCCATTTGCGCCGGCGCCGCCGGCACCCCCGGTACCCCCAAAGCCGATCAAGCCCGCCGCGCCACCGGCCCCGCCGGCCACCCCCGTCGCCGTTTGCGAAAAACCGTTGCCGCCGTTGCCGATCAACAGCCCACCGGCCTGGCCATTCGGACTCGCGGCCGTCCCGTTTACTCCATTGCCCAGCAACGGACGCCCCAACAACAGCTCGGTGGGCGCATTGATCACACCCAGCACATCGCCGAACACCGTCTGCAACGGTTGCAACGGCGACGTGCTCGCTGCCTCCGCGGCCAGATACGACCCGGCCCCCGAGCTCAACGTCAGCACAAACTGCTGTTGAAATGCACTGGCCTGCGCGTTTAGTGCCTGAAACTCCTGGCCGAACCCGCCGAACAGTGCCGCCACCGCCGCCGATACCTCATCGGCGCCGGCCGCGGCAAGGCCGGTGGTTGGAACAGCAGCCGCCGCGTGCGCCGCATCAAGCGCCGAACCGATGCTCTTGATGTCGGCTGCGGCCGACTCCAGCAACCCTGGAGCCACGGCCAGAAGTGACACGCCGACCCCCCTCCGCGTCAATCAGCGTTCAGTGTGCGCCCCAGCGTATCGGTAGCTGGTCTTCCCCGGCTCAGTTTGCCGATAAGTTCGAGTGGTAGGTCAATCCACGGTTGACGGTGGTCTTCCCGCCGTGCCCTGGTGCGCGAGGTGCTCGATGCCGAACGGTCCCGGCACCGGCCGCGCTGCCGCAGTCGGTGGTATGTCAGCATTTGGGGATGACTGCACGCAGCCTTGCTCGCATCGTTGGTGTCTTGGTGACGGCATGGGGGCTGCTGGGCGCGCCCACCAACAGTCCTGCCGCTGCTGCTGATCCATGCTCCGACGTCGCGGTGGTTTTCGCTCGCGGCACCCATCAGGGGCCTGGGCTTGCCGACGTCGGCCAGGCATTTGTCGACTCGCTTACCTCACAGGTCGGCGGGCGATCCGTCGACGTGTATGCGGTCAACTACCCGGCCAGCGACGACTACCACAACAGCGCGACAGCCGGTTCCGATGATGCCAGTGCCCATATCGAGGGCGTTGTCGCCGGCTGCCCGAACACCAAGATCGTCCTCGGTGGATATTCTCAGGGCTCGACCGTGATCGATTTGGCTACCAATGCGATGCCACCTTCGGTAGCTGATCATGTCGCCGCTGTCGCCCTTTTCGGCGAGCCCACCAGTGGCTTCTCGAGCATGTTGTGGGGTGGCCAGCCGCTGCCGGCCATCAACCCGCGGTACGGCCCCAAGACCATCAGCCTCTGCGCTCCCGACGATCCGATTTGCTCCGGAGGCGGGAACATCATGGCGCACGTTACTTATATTTCGTCCGGGATGGTGAATCAGGCCGCGACATTCGCGGCTGACCGGATCCACTAGGGGTCTGGACGCGCCCAGCAGTTCATGCGGGCGAGCTAGCCTGGCGGTATGACTGATCGTCAAGAGCGCGCAATGTCTTTCGGATCGATCGCCGAGGATTATGACGGCCTGCGGCCGCAGGCCCCGCAGGCGGCGGTGGACTGGTTGGTGCCATCCGGTTGCGAGGTGGCCGTCGACGTGGGCGCGGGCACCGGGCTGTTCACCCGCACGCTGGTGAGCAGAGCTGCACAGGTCATCGCGGTCGAACCCGATGCGCGGATGCGCAAGGTGCTGGCCGAGCGATCCCCGGAAGTCCGTGCTGTCGAGGGCCGTGGCGAGTCGATCCCACTTCCCGACGCATCCGCGGACGCCGTGTTCGTCTCGTCGGCGTGGCACTGGATGGATCGTGAACGGACCGTTCCGGAGATCGGTCGCGTGCTGCGCGACGGCGGTCGGCTCGGATTGATCTGGACGAGCCGAGACCGCGAGGTGGACTGGGTGCGTGACCTCGACCGGCTACCCGGCGGGGACAAGGTTGACGAAAAACAGGCCGACCGATTCCGGCGGCGTCTGGACTTCGATCTACCGGAACCGCAGATCTTCCACGACATTGCGCGTGAGACTTTCCGATTCGTGCGGACGATGCCAGTCGAGGACGTCGTCGCGATGCTGGGGACTTACAGCAGGGCCATCATCGCGTCAGCGGATGACCGCGCGCAGGCGCTTTCTGAAGCGCGCGCCGCGTTGGAGGCGCGTTTTCCCGGGGCCGACACGATCGACATCCCCATGCGGGCGTGGTGTTGGCGTGCGGATCGGATCGCCCGCGCCGGCGGGCATTAGGCCGTAGCTATACCTGGGCGATGTCGCCGTGCTCCGCACTCATCCCGCCAACTTAAAGCAAACGCCCATCTCGAGGGCGTGCGCCGACGTTTAGCACGTGCTTAGGTCGGGTTTGTGAAATCCCTGGTTACGTTATTCCGCGACACTCTCGCGGTTCGGCTGTTGGTTGCCACGGTGCTCGGAGGTGCTGTCGCTGTCACGGTGGGTAACACCGTCGGCTGGCGATTCGCGCTCGTCGGCTGGGTCGTTGGCGCCGGAGTGTATGTGGGGTGGACGCGGCTCATCCTGGGCGGCATGGATGCAGCGCAGACCTGTAGATATGCGACCCGGGAAGACCCCACCCGGTCGATCACCGAGGTGATCATCGTGTCGGCAAGCATCGCGAGCCTGGGCGGGGTCGGCTACGTGGTGGCCGCCGGGTCGCGGTCCGGCTCCGAAGCCATATCGGCTGCAATTGTCGGCATTCTGACCGTCGCGGCGTCCTGGTTTGCCCTGCACACGCTGTTCACCGTGCACTACGCGCGGCTGTATTACTCAGACGAACCGGGCGGGATCAACTTCCACGACCCGGAGCCGCCCCGTTTTCGGGACTTCGCGTATGTGGCCTACACCGTCGGCATGACCTACCAGGTGTCAGACACCGAGATCGGATTGACATCCATCAGGGCGACGGTATTGCGCCATGCACTGCTGTCCTACCTTCTGGGCGCGGTTGTCCTGGCAGTCACGATCAATCTGATCGCGGGGTTGGGTTCCAAGATTTAATCGAGCCGATCCTGGACTTGTTGCGCCCACTGAATCAGCCCAACAACTCGACATTCGGCGCAAGGGACCACGCGCGCCACGGACGCTAGGGTGGCGGGTATGGCCATAGAGTCCACCATGCTTGCCCTCGGCACACCCGCGCCGCCGTTCACGCTGCCCGAGCCCGCCACCGGGGGCCGTGTCAGCCTCGACGAGCTCACCGGTCCCGCGCTCGTCGTCAGCTTCATCTGTAACCACTGCCCCTATGTTCAGCACGTCGCCGGCGGGCTCGCAGCGCTTGGCCGCGACCTGGCCGGCCAGGGCGTCGCGATGATCGGCATCTCCAGCAACGACGTGGCCACCTACCCCCAGGACGGGCCCGACCAAATGGTCGTTGAGGCCCGCCGCCAGGGCTGGACGTTTCCCTACCTCTACGACGAGACCCAGGACGTCGCCCGCGCCTACTCTGCGGCCTGCACACCCGACACGTTCGTGTTCGACGGCCAGCGTCGACTCGTCTACCGCGGCCAGCTCGACGACTCCCGACCCAAGAACGACGTGCCGGTGACGGGCGCTGACATCCGGGCCGCCGTCGACGCGGTGCTCGCCGGGCGGCCGGTCAACCCCGACCAGCGGCCGTCGATCGGATGCGGCATCAAGTGGCGTTGAGCCGCGCCGTTCCAAGCATCACCCCGAGTTAGGTTGCGCCGATGAAGGTTGCGCTGGCCGGGTATGGAAGTCGCGGCGATGTCGAGCCTTGCGCCGCCGTCGCTCGGGAGCTGCTGCGCCGAGGCCACGACGTGTGTATGGCGGTCCCGCCTGACCTGCTTGGCTTCGTGGAGTCGGCGGGGCTTGCTGCGGTCGCCTTCGGGCCGGACGCGCCGGAGCCGCCTGCCGAGAAGATCCAGAATCCGGTCAACGCGATGCTCGGAGCTATGCAGCATTTAACCCAGGCTATGACGCAATGGGGCACGACACTGACAGCGCTGGCAGATGGGGCCGACCTGCTATTGACCGGCGAAGGCGAGCAGGGGCTGGCAGCCAATGTCGCGGAGTACTACGGCATTCCGCTGGCTACGCTGCACTTCTTCCCGGGAGAGCACCCGGGCCTCAGTGGCGTCATCGGGCACGTGACGAAGCAGGCCGAAGACGCGCAACGCCGTGCACTGGGCCTGCCGGATACAACCGGACCGTCGAGCGCACCGATGGCGGAACGCGGTTCGCTGGAGATCCAGGCGTACGACGCGCTCTGCTTCCCCGAGCTGGCAGCCGAATGGGCGCAACAGGGCGGACTTCGACCGTTCAGGCCCTTCGTCGGCGCGCTGACGCTGGAGGTGCCGACCGAAGCCGACGACGAGGTCTTGTCCTGGATTGCCGAGGGCACCCCGCCCATCTACTTCGGCTTCGGCAGCAACGTGCGGCTCCCCTACCCCGCTGAGACGGTCGCCGTGATCAGCGCGGCCTGCGCGCAGTTAGGCGAGCGGGCGTTGTTTTGCTCTGGCGCGAGTGACTTCATCGGCGTCCCGGATTTCGACAATGTGCCGGATTTCGACAATGTGAAGGTGGTGAGCGCGGTGAACCACGCGGCCGTCTTTCCGGCTTGCCGCGCGGTCGTCCACCAAGGCGGCGCCGGCACCACGGCTGCGGGCATGCGTGCTGGTGTCCCCACGCTGATCCTCTGGCACCAGATCGATGATCAGCCGATCTGGGCTGCTGCCGTCAACCAGCTGAAAGTTGGTGCGGGGCGGGCTTTCTCGGCCAGCACCCTGGATTCACTGGTCGCGGATCTGCGTTCAATCCTCGCCCCGCAGTACGTCACTCGAGCCCGTGAGGTCGCCGCCCGGCTGACCAAGCCCGCCGAGAGCGTTGCCAGCGTCGTCGATCTGCTGGAAGACGCTGTCCGCCTGGGGCGCGTGGACGCGTAGACATCACCGCGAGTTAGGTTTGCGCCGATGAAAATTGTGGTGGTCGGACATGGGAGCCGCGGCGATGTCGAGCCTTGCGCCGCCGTCGCTCGGGAGCTGCTGCGCCGAGGTCACGACGTCCGCATGGCGGTCCCGCCTAACCTACTCGGCTTCGTGGAGTCGGCGGGGCTTGCTGCGGTCGCTTACGGGCCGGATTCGCGGGAGGAGATGAACCCGGCGACGGGTGTGTTCCGCAGGGTTGCGACGAAGATGCACGATCCGGTCAGCATGCTGACCGAAATCACTCAGCACGTCAGCCAGGTCAAGGCGGACAAGAGCATGACGCTGACGTCGTTGGCAGATGGGGCCGACCTGCTATTGGCGGGCTTCAACGAGCAGGGGCTGGCCGCCATCGTCGCGGAGTACTACGGCATCCCGATGGCTGCGCTGCACCCCTTCCCGACACAGGTTTATTCGTCTTGGTCGATGCATGCCTCTATAACCAAGGATGCTGAAGACGCTCAACGCCGTGCCCTCGGACTGCCCGAGGCAGACGGATCCTCGATTCGACTGGAGATCCAGGCCTACGACGAGCTCTGCTTGCCCGAGCCGGCAGCCGAATGGGTCGAATCGGATGGGTTTCGACCCTGGAGGCCATTCGTCGGCGCGCTGACGCTGGAGTTGCCGACCGAGGCCGACGATGAGGTCTTGTCGTGGATTGCCGAGGGAACGCCGCCGATCTACTTCGGCTTCGGCAGCACGCCGCTCGTCTCTCCGGCTGAGACGGTCGCCGTGATCAGCGCGGCCTGCGCGCAGGTGGGCGAGCGGGCGTTGATCTGCTCTGGGGCGAGTGATTTCACCGATGTCCCACAATTCGACAACGTGAAGGCTGTCGGCGCGGTGAACCACGCGGCCATTTTTCCGGCCTGCCGCGCGGCCGTCCACCACGGGGGCGCCGGCGCCACAGCCGCCGGGATGCGGGCCGGAATCCCCACGTTGATCCTTTGGTTCTGGCTTGATCAGCCGGTCTGGGCTGACGGCGTTACACGACTGGAAGTCGGCTCTGGGCGGGCCTTCTCGGCCAGCACCCTGGATTCACTGGTCGCGGACCTGCGCAGCATCCTCACCCCGCAATGCATTACTCGAGCCCGTGAGGTCGCCGCCGAGATGACCCCAGCCGCTAAAAGCGTCTCCAGCGCCGCCGATCTGGCGGAACAGCTGGCGATAACCGTCTGACTTTTGCCTGCCCGTCCCGCGTTTGCAGATATCCTCACAGCGGCGGATGGATGGAGACAAAATGTTGAACCAACAACAGGCTGACAAGATGAGGTCGGGCAAGGGCTTCATCGCCGCGCTCGATCAGAGTGGCGGGTCGACACCCAAGGCGCTGCTTCTCTACGGCATCAAGGAAAGCGCGTATTCCTCTGAGCAGCAGATGTTCGATCTCATCCACCAGATGCGTTCGCGGATCATCACCTCGCCGGCTTTCACCGGCGAACGGATACTGGCCGCGATCCTCTTCGAGCAGACCATGGATCGCGAAATCGAGGGTGAGCCGTCGGCGAGCTTCCTGTGGCAGCGCAAGGGCGTCGTCCCGTTCTTGAAGATCGACAAGGGTCTGACCGAGGTCGCCGACGGCGTTCAGCTGATGAAACCGATACCGGGTCTCGACGACCTGCTGGCCCGCGCTGTACAGCACGGGATTTTCGGGACCAAAGAGCGCTCGGTGATCGGTGCCGCGAACCGAGAGGGCATCACGGCCATCGTTGACCAGCAGTTCGAGGTGGCAGGCCGAGTGCTCTCCAGCGGGCTGATCCCGATCCTGGAACCCGAGGTCACCATCTCGATACCTGACAAGGCAGAGGCGGAGGCCATCCTGCGCAATGTCATCACCGCGCACCTCGACGACATCCCGGACGGCACGCAGGTGATGCTCAAGCTTTCGCTGCCCACGATCGCCAATTACTACCGTCCATTGATGGAGCATCCCAAGGTGATGCGGGTCGTGGCGCTCTCGGGTGGTTATTCACGCGCCGAAGCCGATGCGTTGCTGGCTAAGAACACCGGGTTGATCGCCAGCTTCAGCCGCGCCCTGACCGAGGGATTGTCGGCCGATCAATCCGACGCGGAGTTCAACGCCACACTCGACAGCGCGATCCAGTCGATCTACGAGGCATCGACGGCTGGTTGATGGGTCCCACGCGCAGCTGAATCAGCCGCATCGCTGGTCAAACCACTGTCATTGGTTGCCGATATTCTCCGCGGTATGCAGCTGGATCGAGCGGCCCGGCGCGGCCTGATTTGGGTTGGGCTGTGGGGCGTCGTTTTCCTGGCGATGGTCATTTATGCGGCAGTCAATCATTACCGGCTCGGCGCATATGTTTCCGGTGGCGTCTTCGTGGTCTGCGTCTGCTGGTGGTACGGCAATTTAAGTGACCGCGCTCGCGAACGAGCACGCGAAGAAGCATTGCGGGCGTCGGGGTTCGATCAAATCGACATGATGACCGGTATTCAGTTCGAGGAATACTTCGCAACGGTGCTCAGGGGCCTCAGTTATCAGGTGACGATGACCAAGACCACCGGCGACTTTGGCGTTGACCTGATAGCGATAAAAGACCGGGAGCGCACAGCTGTCCAGTGCAAGCGAAAAAGAGGCGGCGCGGTCGGAGCTGCAGCCGTCCAACAGGTCGTCGCTGGGGCAGCGATGCACGGCTGCAGCGCGACAATGGTTGTGACGAACAATCTGTTCACCCGCGCGGCTCAGCAACTCGCGGTGGTGCACGATTGCCGGCTGGTTGATCGATGGCAGTTGCGGCAGTTTGTGCTCGACGCAATCAGCACGGCGGCCACCGATGCGCCTGGTAGCCACCTCACCTCGATCCAGGCCGATTCCGACGTATGCACGGGGCTCAATGGCTTGCAGAGCAGGGGTGAAGACTTCTACAGGACCTATCGAAGTTTGCTGCGCGCCGACGGAAAGTCTGTCGTCAACGCGAAGCTGCTCAGCAGTCAGCTTCGAAACTTGGCGACGGTCGGGGCGCCACCGGGTCAGGGTGATGGGTCTGCCGCGATCAACGCAGCAAATCCTGGCGTGCGGTTGCCGCTGGAAAAGATGGTTCGCGACGCCGATAGGCTCGCACAGCGTTTCGCCGACATCGCGAATGGCTCACCGGCACTCGGCGCGGACCGGGAGCTGACTGCGTTTTTCGACTCATTCACCGACGCGTTGGTGGCTTGCGCGAGGGCCGGACATGCCCCGGCCTGGTTCAATCCGGACGACCTGGACTGAGGTTCGGCCCGCCGCGATCCCGGAACAAGCCCGTCGGGGCCTACGCCGATCACGTCAGGCTCTACGCTGAATGGGTCAGTGCCACAGACGAACAAGACGGCGACGGGAGACCGCATGCCCCAGGTGGCGATACTCGACGACTACGCCGGCTTAGCTCTCGACCTCGCCGACTGGTCGCCAGTGCAGAGCCGATCCGAAGTGACCGTTTTCGACCGGCACCTCTCCGAGGCTGAGGCCGTGGACGCACTTCGGCCGTTCGATGTGGTGTGCACCGTGCGCGAGCGTATGGCGCTTCCGCGCACCCTTATCGAGCGGCTGCCGAACCTGAAACTGATCACCATCGTCGGCAAGAGCCTGCCGAACTTGGACATGGCTGCGGCCAGCGAGTGCGGCGTCCTGGTCGCCCACTCGAACTTCGCGAATCCCCGATTCAGCTCGGTCCGCGACGCCACTCCGGAATTCGCCTGGGGGTTGATGATCGCGACGGTGCGCAATCTGGCCGAAGAGCATCGGCGCATGCGTGACGGCGCGTGGCAGACCACGACCGGTCTGACGCTGTCCGGCAAAACACTGGGACTTCTCGGTCTCGGAAGGATCGGCAAACGCATGACCGAATACGCGAAAGTGTTTGGGATGGAGGTTATTGCGTGGAGCCAAAATCTCACCGAGGAGGCCGCCGCGGCGGTCGGCGCCCGCCGGGTCGAGAAAGCGACGCTCTTCGAAGAATCCGACGTGGTCTCCATCCATTTGGTGCTCTCGGAGCGCACGCGAGGTCTGGTCGCTGAACCCGAGTTGGCCCTGATGAAGCCGCACGCCTACTTGATCAACACTTCCAGGGGCCCGATCGTCGATGAGCCGGCTCTGATCGCCGCACTCGAGACCGGGCGTATCGCCGGAGCCGGGCTCGACGTCTATGACGTCGAACCTCCTCCGCCGGACCACCCTTTGCGACGTCTTCCGACTGTGACGCTGTCGCCCCATCTCGGATACGTCACCCGTGAAACGCTAAGCGCCTTCTATTCGGACACCGTAGAAGCCGTGGTGGCCTGGCTGAACGGGACGCCCATTCGGATCGCCAACCCTGAGGCATTGAAGCATCGAACTTCACCTGACCCAGGGTCGGCGGACGGGAAGAATCCTCCTGCGCAATCCAGCGGCGGGCCAGAAATCAATTAGTCCGCGCAATAGGTCGATTCTGCGGCACTAACCATGGATGTGACGTCCGCGAACGTGATGCCTTTCGGGCCCAAGGTGGAGTGGATGTCCGAGGCAATCGTGTCTGGCGTTTTGCCGGCGTTGCGATCGGCGCAGATTTGGTGCCCCATCGAGACGATGTCGGAGTCATCCCCGGTCGGCCATGTGAAGCCCAGATTGTGCATTTTCGCGATGAATGTGTCGTCGGTGGTGTCGGCGAGTGCAATCGCAGTGCCATTGATGAGGCCGGCACTAACCATCACGGGGACGGTCAGTCTGGCCAGCCAGCGACGTGAAGACATTTGCGTGCCTTTCCTTGTTGTCGGCGTCGACGATGCCGTCAGTATGAGAGCTCGAAACCGCGGCGGGATGATAGACAGAAACGCTGGGAAAAAGCTTGCGGAGAGCTGAAAATATCCTTCGCGAGGCCAACAGTACGTCCCGGTCGCTGTGGCCGCAATCTGCTACTACGACGCGTACTTGGCTGTGAAACGCAGTTGCGGGACGTTACGCCGCTACGATTGAATATCGCCCACTACCGCGAAACCGGCCCTACCATCGGGTCGGGATCTCGGGAACAAAGCGAACGGACCGCCGGGTCTCCGGCTCGGTGACCGGAGCGGAGCATTCATGACAATCGATCCAACGACCACACTTGGCGAGCAGCATTTCGTTTCGCTGACCACCTTCAAGCGCAACGGAGACGGCGTGCCGGGGCCGATGTGGATCGGCCGCGACGGCGCTGATCTGTTCGTGTGGACACCGGCGGACAGTTGGAAGGTCAAACGGGTCCGCAACAATCCACGCGTCCTGTTGGCACCCAGCAGCCGGTTCGGCAAGGTGCGCGACGGTGTTTCGCCCGTCGAAGGCACCGCGCAGGTGATCACCGACCCGGTGACGGTGGATCGGCTCCAGGGTGAGATTCGCAGAAAATACGGCCTCCAGTACCGCCTGGTGACGCTGATCGAAAGGATCGCGGCGCGTGGAAGCAAGCCGCGGGTGATCCTGCGGATTGCAGTGTCAGGCTGATGCGCTGCGGTTAGCGGCGTCGCGGTCAATGTGGCAGCAGCAGTCGTTTCTGCTCAGTGAATTCCTCATCGGTAAGGATTCCCGAGTCGCGCAACGAGGCCAGTTCACGTAGCTCGGCGGCGATGCTCGTGATCGGGCCGCCCGTCGAAGTCTGCGGCGGTTGCGTCGGCTCACCCGGTTCCGTCGGCTTGCGCGTTGCCGCCCCGATCCGCTCCCGGCGCCCCGGGCCACCAGTACCGGCAGTGCCGGCCATGGCACGCCCGGCCATGCCCGCCAGCGCCATCTGGCTGAACAGACTTCCCGTGCTACCGGTGGAGACTTCTGCGGCGGCGCCGACGCTGGTGGCGGGCAACGCTACTGCGAGAGGGCGTATCTCCGGAGCCGCCGCGGTCCAGCCGGCCGGCACCGACAACCTCCCGATCGTATTCGCCTCGCCCATGCCCGCCGAGACCGGCGAGCCCAGGTTCGTGATCACCGGGAAGGGAGTCGGGGGCACCGGCGCTGTCCCTGGCCAGCCCTCTGCGCCTGCCCAGCCACTAACGATGCCATCGGTGTGCAACGCAATGTAATAACTGGCAACGTCGGGGTAGTAGGACGCGACCGTCAATGGTGTGTCCGCACCAAGGCCGGCCAGGTTGGCTGGTACGTCCAGAAGAATTGCAACCAGATCGCTCGACAGGTCCAGCAGGTCCAGCGGCGACAGGGCCGCGGCGCTGGTCGCAGCCGGGCTCGCAAGGCTGTTCAGCGCGTTGGGTATCGCGGACAAGGCTTGTTGGGCCGACGAGACCGCGCTTTGCACGTTGCCGGCGGAGGTGCCGGTGGCTTGGCCCACCGCGGCGGCTTGGTTGGCCAGCCCGCCCGCGTTGGTGCTGGACGACGGAGAGGTGAACGGCGTCAGTGTGGTCGCAGCTGCCGACGAACCCGCGTAGCCATACATTGCCGCGGCGTCCTGGGCCCACATCTCGGCGTACTGGGTTTCGGTCGCCGCGATCGTCGGGGTGTTCTGCCCGAATATATTCGTCGCCACCAGGGCCGTCAGCAGGCTGCGATTGGCAGCAACCACTGGCGGCGGCACCGTTTCGGCGAAAGCCGTTTCGTAAGCGGTGGCCGCCGCTTCGGCTTGTTTGGCCGCTTGCTCGGCCTGTAACGCGGCGCTTCTCGTCCATGCCACATACGGGGCGGCCGCGGCAGCCATCGACATCGATGACGGGCCCATCCACTGGCCGGCGGTCAGTCCCGCGATCACCGACTGATACGAGCCTGCAGTCGAATGAAGGTCGGCAGCCAGCCCGTCCCAGGCCGCCGCAGCGGCCAGCATCGGTCCCGAGCCGGGCCCCACGTACATCCGGGCTGAATTGATCTCCGGCGGCAATAATGTGAAATCCATGCCGATTCCTTCCCATCGAAGGGGCCGTCGGGCTGGCGGCTTCGGTTACGGCATATTAAGCGGCGGGTGCGGTTGGTCTCCCCAGAACGCCCGGCGCGCGACGGTGTAACTGTCCCTCTGGCTGCGAGCGGTGGTGCGAAGCGGGCTGGGTCATGTAGAAGAGTCTGATGGAGGATTCGCCCCCCGGTTCGTTCGATCCGTCTACGCTGCGCGAAGCGATGGCCCGGCGGTTGTATCGCCGATCTATTGCCGCGGGCCAGATCACGGTGCCGGCGGTTCCGGCCATGATCGACGAGTACATCAAGATGTTTGACAACATCTCTGCCAGCGTGGGCGCACAGCAGACCCCCGAAGAAGGTGCCCAGCTCAAAATGATGTTGGAAACCGAGTTGACCCGGGCCTATGCCGCCTCCCAACGTTCGAACATCGTTATCTCATACCACGCTCCGTTCGGCATCGGCGTGAACTATCGCGTCAAGGCCGAATGGTCGACGGTCGCGGGTGATTACGACACCTGGGTCGGTGCCCGCGAGGGGCCACTGTTCGGCACTGCAGCGGATGCGCGTGTGTGGGCGCTGGCCGGGGAAGCAGCTGATCCGAAGACCTATCGCGTGCTCGATATCGGTGCAGGAACCGGGCGCAACACCCTTGCCCTGGCCCGACGCTGCCACCCGGTGGACGCGGTGGAGATGACCCCGAAGTTCGCCGAGATCATTCGTTCTGAGGCCGAGCGGGAATCACTTGACGTCCGCGTGATCGAGAGCGATGCATTCGAGGCCATGGATGGTGTTCGCAACGACTATCAGTTGATCGTGGCTTCCGAGGTGGTGCCCGACTTCCGGACGACGCAGGAGCTACGCGGCGTGCTCGAACTCGCCGCAGATTGCCTGGCTCCCGGTGGACGCCTGGTGTTCAATACGTTCTTGGCGCGCCCGGGCTACATGCCCGACAACGCCGCGCTGGAGCTCGGGCAGCAATGCAACACCATGGTCTTCACCCGGGATGAGATGACGAGTGCCGTGGCCCAGCTACCTCTCGAGCTCGTTTCCGACGACTCTGCGATCGAGTACGAGAAAACCCATCTACCGCAAGACGCTTGGCCGCCCACGAACTGGTTCGCCGGCTGGGCCAATGGCCTCGACTTGTTCGACGTCGAAGCTGAGGAATCCCCGATCGAGTTGCGCTGGCTCGTCTACCAGAAGGCGGCCTAGGCCGATCGATCCGAAGCCGAGCCACCGGATCGGTTTCAGAACGCAAACCCCCGGCTACTTGAATGAACAACATTGTCGACGGGGAGGCAGGTGATGGGCGAACTGGAATCGAGCCGACGATCGCTGCTGATGGCAGCGCCACTGTTGCTTGCGGCGGTCGCCGCCGGCGACAAGCCAGGCAATATCGGAGACATCGCCTTGTCGCCGGCACCCAAAACCGGCCCTGATCCAGACGAAACGTTCACGCTGCCCTACGGGAACATGAACTTCGAACAATGGGGCAGCCTGCCGCCACACAGCGGCGAAATGGCCAGGCTCTATGGAGATTTCGACGAGCCGGGTCCATACCTGATGATGATGAAATGGAATCCGGGCTGGTTCAGCGCACCCCATACCTATGCGACCGACCGCATTCAGGTGGTGGTGTTCGGCACCTGGTTTGTCAACAGCGGGAATGATTTTCAGCCGCAGGACGCGGTTCCCGTCGAGCCGGGCGGTTATGTGAAACGGACCGCGCGTACCCCGCACTACGATGGTGTCCCGGCGAACCACCGCGACCCCGCCGTGATCGCGATTTTCGGGCTTGGCCCCGTCGATATACAGCTGGTTGACCCGACGCAGCCGTCATGGCGCCAGGTCTGACGAGGCAGGACACCGAGAACTCCTGGCGCGCGAACAGCGGGAGCTGGTGGATTACTGCCTGAAGAACTGGGCGCCCCGAACCAGGTAGATCTCTTTGCCGGGCATCACACCGTTACGGTGCCCGAACGTGGTCGTTGGCACGCGATGCAGCCGGCGCTGTCGTCGTGAACCGGTAGTCGCGCAGGGGGAACCGACGGCTGCGCCAATACACCTCGAGCGTGCTGGCCGGCCGCAGCGGCACGTCGCCGTTCTTGTCGAAGTAGTAGCTGTTGGCCAGCCTGCAGCTGTCCTGCCAGAAGATCTGCCGGTGCCGCTTTCGCATCATCTCGGCGAAATACCGGGCGTTGGCCTCCCGGCTCACCTCGATCCGGGTCGCGCGCCTGCGGCGGGCCCGCTTCAGACAGCGCACGATGTGGCGGGTCTGCGCCTCGATCAGTGCGAAATACGACGACCCTACGAACCCGTACGGGCCGAACACCGTGAACAGGTTCGGAAAGCCAGGAACACTCACACCTTCGTACGCTTGCAGCCGGTGTTCGTCCCAGAAACGGGCCAGCGACTGTCCGCCCACGCCCACGACCGGGTAGGTGGGTATGTTGTCGGTGTCCATCACCTTGAACCCGGTCGCCAGAATCAGGACGTCGGCGTCGTGGGACTCGCCGTCGGTGGTGGCTACTCCCGCGCCGGTGATCTTGTCGATGGGTTCGGTCACCAGCCGGACGTTCTCGCGGTTGAACGTCCGTAGGTAGGTGTTGTGGAAACCCGGCCGCTTACAGCCCACCGCGTACCGCGGGGTGAGTTTGTCGCGCACCGCCGGGTCGTGAACCTGCTTGCGCAGAATGGCCTTCCCGACGTCGTCCATGTGCCGGGCCATCGGGTTCATCGTGAAATAGTGCGCGGCCAGCGGGAAGGTGAGTTCCACGTAGGCCTGGCTGATCAGTCGCTGGATGGTCTTGCCGCCCGGGACCCGCATCGCGTTGCGCGCCGCAGTCGACAGCGGCACGTCGGCTTTGGGGAAGCACCAGATCGGCGTGCGTTGAAAAACGGTGAGGTGCTCGACAACCGGCGCGATCTCGGGGATCAGTTGGACCGCGGAAGCGCCAGTGCCGACGATCGCCACCCGCTTACCGACAAGGTCCTGACCATGGTCCCACCGCGCCGTGTGCATGGTGATGCCGGCGAACGAGTCGACTCCGTCGATATCCGGCAGATTTGGGGTGGTTAACACACCGCAGGCGCTGATTAAAAAACGGGCGGTCACCGATTCGCCGGAATCGAGATCGACCCGCCACAAATCGTTCTCTTCGTCGAACACCGCGCCAAGTACTTTGGTGTCGAACCGGATCCTGGACCGTAGGCCGTAATTCGAAACACAGCGCTCGGCGTAGGCCCGCAGTTCGTGGCCGGGTGCGTAGGTACGCGACCAATCCGAGCTCTGCTCGAAGGAAAACTGATAGGAAAACGACGGGATATCCACGGCGATCCCGGGATAGGTATTCCAGTACCAGGTGCCGCCGACGCCGTGGCCGGCTTCGACGATCAGGTAATCGCTCATTCCGGCCGTATCCAGCTTGATGGCAACGCCGATCCCGGAGAATCCGGCACCGACGATCAGGGTCTGGTGATCAGGCTTCAACCGGCCGTCCTTCCGTCCGCGGCGATGGCTTGCCCATTCGCACCCCATTCAGGCCGCAAAGTCAGCGTCGCCTCCAAGTCCGCAAATGGCAAGGGCATGGCTCGCCGCACTTCCTCCGGCCAACACGGCGCGATGTCGAGACGGATCAAAGATGTACTGAGTTGCTCAGCGGTGCAGCCGTGTTCGGCCGACCGTGCGCATCGCTTGGTAGCGGGTCGACACCAGAGTCATCTGGCCGTCGACGGGCTCGGCGCCGGCAGGTCTCGCGGTCGAGCAGTTATGCGGACTGCTTCGACAAAGTCTTGACTGATTCCAGAAAAGGGGCCATATTGGCAGGGTGTTCTCGACGGCCGATTTCGCAGAACAACTGCGGGTGGCCGATCTGCGTGTGACCCGGCCGAGAGTCGCCGTGCTGGAGGCCGTGCACGTCCATCCGCACGCTGACACAGAGACGATCTTCGCGGCGGTCCGCAACGGCCTGCCCGATGTGTCCCGCCAGGCCGTATACGACGTACTCAATGCGCTGACTGCGGTGGGTCTGGTTCGGCGGATCCAGCCGTTGGGTCTGGTCGCCCGCTATGAGTCTCGGGTCGGCGATAACCACCACCACGTCGTATGCCGGTCGTGCGGGGTGATCGCCGACATCGACTGTGCGGTCGGCGAGGCGCCGTGCCTGACCCCGTCGGACGACAACAACGTTCTGGATGGCTTCGTTCTCGACGAGGCCGAAGTCATCTACTGGGGTCTGTGCCCCGACTGCTCGACTGCAGGTTCCTGATCACAGCCGTGATCGAAGCCCGACTCAACCCACCACCGGAAAGGAATGCTGTGTCATCCGATACATCTAGCAAGAGCGAGAGCGAAAGCCCGGTAATCCCCGCCCCCGAGCCCAAGGTGGGCCGCCCCCTGACGAATCAGGATTGGTGGCCCAACCAGGTCGACGTGTCGAAGCTCTACCCGCACCCGCTGCAGTCCAACCCGCTCGGCGAGGACTTCGACTACGCCGAGGAGTTCGCCAAGCTCGACGTCGAAGCGCTGAAAGCCGACGTGTTCTCGGTGATGACCACCTCGCAGGACTGGTGGCCCGCCGACTACGGCCACTACGGCGGCCTGTTCATCCGGATGAGCTGGCATGCCGCGGGTACCTACCGCATTCACGACGGCCGCGGCGGCGGCGGCCAGGGTGCCCAGCGCTTCGCCCCGATCAACAGCTGGCCGGACAACGTGAGCCTGGACAAAGCCCGCCGGCTGCTGTGGCCGGTCAAGCAGAAATACGGCAACAAGATCTCCTGGGCGGACCTGATCATCTTCGCCGGCAACTGCGCTTTGGAGTCGATGGGGTTCAAGACCTTCGGCTTCGCGTTCGGCCGCGAAGACATCTGGGAGCCTGAAGAGATTCTCTTCGGCGAAGAGGAGGCGTGGCTGGGCACCGACAAGCGCTACTCCGGCGAACGGAGTCTCGCGGAACCCTACGGTGCGACCACCATGGGTTTGATCTATGTGAATCCGGAGGGCCCCGAAGGCAAGCCGGATCCCGTCGCCGCGGCGCACGACATCCGGGACACGTTCGGCCGGATGGCGATGAACGACGAGGAGACCGCCGCGCTCATCGTCGGGGGTCACAGCTTCGGTAAGACCCACGGCGCCGGTGACGCCGATCTCGTCGGTCCCGAGCCGGAGGCCGCCCCGATCGAACAGCAGTTGCTGGGCTGGAAGAGCGCCTACGGCACCGGCAAGGGAAAGGACGCGATCACCAGCGGCCTGGAGGTGGTCTGGACCGCGACCCCGACCAAGTGGGGCAACGGATTCCTGCAGAACCTCTACGGCTACGAGTGGGAGCTGACCAAGAGCCCGGCGGGAGCTTGGCAGTTCGTGGCAAAGGACGGCGCCGGCGCCGGCACCATCCCCGATCCCTTCGGGGGGCCGGGTCGCGCCCCGACGATGCTGGTCACCGACATCTCGTTGCGGGAGGACCCGATCTACCGCGAGATCACTCGGCGCTGGCTGGACCACCCCGAGGAGCTGGCCCCTGCATTCGCCAAGGCGTGGTACAAGCTGCTGCACCGCGACATGGGCCCGATCAGCCGCTACCTCGGGCCGTGGGTTGCCGAGCCGCAACTGTGGCAGGACCCGGTTCCGGCTGTGGACCACAAGCTGGTCGACGAGCAGGACGTTGCGGCCCTGAAGAGCAAGGTGCTCGACTCCGGCCTGTCCGTTCCCCAGCTGGTCAAGACGGCCTGGTCGGCGGCGGCGAGCTACCGCAACACCGACAAGCGCGGCGGCGCGAACGGGGCGCGGCTGCGGCTGGAGCCGCAGCGGAACTGGGAGGTCAACGAGCCCTCCGAGCTGGGAAAGGTGCTGCCGGTGCTGGAGCGGATCCAGCAGGACTTCAACGCCTCGGCCTCCGGCGGCAAGAAGATCTCGCTGGCCGACCTGATCGTGCTGGCCGGGTCCGCGGCGGTGGAGAAGGCGGCTAAGGACGCCGGCTATGAGATCTCGGTGCATTTTGCGCCGGGGCGTACCGACGCCTCGCAGGAGAGCACCGACGTGGAGGCGTTGGCGGTGCTCGAACCTCGGGCCGACGGGTTCCGCAACTATGTGCGGTCGGGCGAAAAAGCACAGCTGGAGCAGCTGCTGGTGGAGCGGGCCTACTTCCTGGGTGTGACCGGTCCGGAGCTGACGGTGCTCATCGGTGGGCTGCGTGCCCTCGGTGCCAATCACGGCGGCAGCAAGCACGGCGTGTTCACCGACAAGCCGGGCGCGTTGACCAACGACTTCTTCGTCAACCTGCTCGACATGGGCACCAAGTGGAAGGCGTCGGAGACCGCAGAGAACGTCTACGAGGGTCACGATCGGGCTTCGGGCGCTCTGAAGTGGACCGCGACCGCGAATGACCTTGTGTTCGGGTCGAACTCGGTGCTGCGTGCAGTCGCGGAAGTGTATGCCCAGGACGACGCTAAGGGGAAGTTCGTGGAGGACTTCGTCGCGGCGTGGGTCAAGGTCATGAACAACGATCGGTTCGATCTCAAGTAACACCCGACCTGACAGTCGGCACCATGCGACACCCCCCAAGAGCCGACGGCTCGCGGGGGGTGTCCGCATTGACATCGCTGGTTCTCACCGACTCGCGCCCACCGCGGCGGCGGGCACAACCAAAATGGACCACCCGAGTCTGGCTTTGGCCGCGGGCCAAGCATTCGATAACCTGCTCGCCGCGATAACCAGGTGCCAGGCCGAGGGGATGATGAGCGGTCGTGCACAACGTCGGCATCGACCAGGACCCAGAAGACATGGTTGCGAACGCCCTGTCCGATTGGATTCAGCTTCGCTGAACAGTGGCTGTCCGTGCGTGACCGCTATCTCGAGAAACGAGTGAGGCCAGCCACACTATTACCCGTCGGTAACCTACGAAGGCGTAAGTTACGTACCGTAGGCAAATATTGGTTGAGGCCTCCAACTACCAAGGCTGGGTAAACGGTCGACATGAGCGAATTGACGTACCTCGAAATGCACGGCGACCGGATCGCCTACCGGGATGCCGGTCACGGCCACGCCCTGTTGCTGATCCACGGGATGGCCGGCAGCTCGGCCACCTGGCGTGCGATCATTCCCCAGCTGTCCCAGAAATACCGCGTCATCGCGCCGGACCTGCTCGGCCACGGCATGTCCGCGAAACCGCGTGGGGATTATTCGCTGGGAGCCTTCGCGGTCTTTCTGCGCGATCTGCTCGACGAACTCGGGGTGGACCGGGCGACCGTGATCGGGCAATCCCTCGGCGGCGGTATCGCGATGCAGTTCGTCCACCAGCATCGGGACTATTGCGAGCGGCTGGCTCTTATCGGCAGCGGTGGCCTCGGCCCCGATCTCAGTCCAGTGCTGCGGATGCTGTCGGCGCCCGGCGCCGAGTTCGTGCTGCCCGTCGTCGCACCGCAACCGGTACTGAACCTCGGGAACAAACTGGGTTCGTGGCTGACCTCGGCGGGGATTCAGGCGCCGCGTGCGGGTCAGATGTGGCACGCGTACTCCTCGCTGTCGGATGCACGGACCCGCCAGGCGTTCTTGCGAACGTTGCGCTCAGTGGTGGACTACCGCGGTCAGTCCGTCAGCGCGCTGAACAAGCTTCACCTCACGGCCGGGCTGCCAACCGTGCTGATCTGGGGAGATCACGACCGAATCATTCCCGTCGCGCACGCCTACGCCGCCCATGACGCGCTGGAAGGCAGCCGACTCGAGGTGCTCGAGGGCATCGGACACTTCCCACACGTGGAAGCGCCTGCGGCTGTGGCGGACATTCTGGAGAACTTCATCGCCACGACGGCAGCTCCGACCAACGCCAACAGTCCAGTGCACCTGGGTATGTAGCGGACGTGGCTCCAGATCAGCGATCGAGATCCCACTGTCCGTAATCGGTCGCAAGGACCTCGTCCACATCCACGTTTATGCCGCCCAGGAGCGGACCCGGGTTCGACGCGGTGTTGACCACCGCCTGATAAAGCACCGCCGCTGGCTCGCGCTCTCCATGCGACCACGACTTCGTCTGCCATGCCCATTGGTGCCCTGCGGTGGTTGAGTTCCCTATTACGCCGTCTCTGATCGCCCACCCACACGCCTGGGCATGCCCATAGATGCCGGTGCGCCCCACGCCCAGTATCGAGTTGATTCCTCGAAACCAGTCGACTGCCTGGCTATTCCACGTGTTCTGGTCGATATCGTCGTCGACGCTGAAGAAGATCGGGGCCGAATTCCCGCCTCCGGCTGCAGCGTGCAGCTGTAGAGCTGTTTGGGCGTCTGCCACACCGCCGTCGTGCCCGCGGGTGAAATCCGCTGGCGTAGGCCAACCGGGCTTGCCGTATTGGAAGTTGCTGACGATGTGCAGACCCGCTGCGCGCAGCGCGTCCGCGTACTCGCGGGTGATGGGCTTTGCCTCGAAGTTGGCACCCGGCCGCGACTGGGAGACGTAGTTGACTACCCCGTCATAGCCTGCCGACTTGATTTCGTCCGGAGCGATCCTCCGCTCTGCAAAATCGATCAGCCTAATGTCGGCGGCTGATGCTTTCTGTGCATCGGAAGTTTCGGCCAGCGTCCCCAGGCTCAGTACCGCCGGAGCAAGCGCATATTTGAGGACGCCGCGTCTTGAAACAGATCGCTGCCCGCCGCGTCCACGTGGCGCAGCCGAATCGTGCACCGCGCGATGGTAGCAAATTCAGGTGGTCTGCTGCCGGCGACGACGCAGCCTCAGAACCGATGCGCGGCCTTGATGAACTGCGCGGCGCGCTCGCCGATCACCACGCAGGGGGCCATGGTGTCAGCGCTGGTGATGCGCGGCATGATCGATGCATCGGCGACGCGCAGATTCTCGACGCCATACACCTTCAGCTGTCCATCGACGACTGACATGGCGTCGCGGCCCATCTTCGCGGTTCCCGACTCGTGCCGGTAGGTAGTGACGGCGTTGCGCAAATAGTCTTCGAGTTCGGCGCCCGACAGGTCGCCGGGCATCACCTCGCGCGCGACGAACGGACGAAGTTCGGCGGAATTGCCGATCTCGCGCAGGGTCTCGAGGCAGGCGATCGCGGCCTTGAGGTCGTCGGGGTGGGACAGTGCGTTCGCTTCGATCCGAATCGGGTCGGCCGGATCAGGGCCCGACAGCCGCAATTGACCCCGGCTTTTGGGGTGCGTCGGGGCGCCGAACAGAATCCAGCCGTTCTGTGGCAAACCATATTTCGCGACATTCTCGGGAGTGGACTTCGCAAATGGCCCCACACACGCGAACAGGTCCGGCCCCTCGATGTCTGCCGCCCCGGAGTCCCAGAACAGCGTCGCCCCTACCTGAGTGCTGCCCTGTACGGTGTCGGGAAACTCCCACACGCAGTCGAACCCGAAGTGGTCCTGAAAGTTGCGTCCCACCCCCGGCAGATCCTCGCGGACCTCGACTCCCACACGACGCAATTCGAGTTCGTCTCCGAGGCCGGACTGCATCAGCACTTTGGGCGTATGAATTGCTCCAAGTGACAACACGACCTCGGCGTCAGCAGCCACCCGATGCACCACGCCACCGTGGAGGACCTCAACACCGGTGGCCCTCCTGCCCTGGAAGACCACCCGCGTCACCAGTGCATCTGGCAAAACCGTCAGGTTCGGCTTCTGCAGGTATGGAGCGGTGTAGGTGCGAAACACCGACAGGCGTTTCCCCTCTTGCCAGCGCAGGTCGGTGATGGCTGCGCCGCGGGTGGCCTCCATCAGGCGACCGTTGGGGCTTTGGTAGCTCGGAATCCCCAATCTCCTGGCCGCCTCCACTGTCGCTGTGGCGAGCGGATGCACGTCGGGCGCCGGCTGCACGAACACCGGTCCGCCCCTGCCCCGATGATCCGGTTCGCCTACGCCTTGCCAATCCTCGATGTGCCGGTATAGATCCAGGACAGGCTCGTATCCCCAAGCCGGTTCACCGGATTCGGATGCGAAGTGGTCCCAGTCGCTACGGTGTCCGCGCGCCCAGATCATCAGATTGATGCTTGACCCGCCGCCCAGCACTTTGCCCATCGAGAACGGGATCGAGCGCCCATGAAGCCGCGGGTCAGGCTGGGACGCAAAACCCCAGTCGCGTTCGCCCCCCAGATTCGACGGCCACTGGCTCGCTTCAGTCACACCGGGGACTTCATCGGTGCCCCCGGCCTCCAGAAGTAAGACCGTCACGTCGGGGTTTTCGGCTACGCGGCGAGCGATCACCGACCCCGACGACCCTGCCCCACATACGACGACGTCGTAATGTCGCTCCAACAGAGAATTCACGACGGCTCCTCCACGTGACCCGGTCTAGGGCTGTGCACCTAGCCACGTGTGGACAAGCCGAACGGTTCAACCGTCCAGCAGATTCCCAGGACGCTGTCAGGGTTATCCCCGGCGTGCCCCGGCCGGCGGCCTGTCCTGGCAGTGGAGCGAACTCAACCAACAAGCGCCTGCGGCGATCCAGCAAACAAACGCTCGCCACGACCGCCCGATCGTCAGCCCATTGGCTCACAACATTTTTCAATCCCCCGAAAGCCTCCGCGCGCCCCTCGAACAGTTATCAGCAGACCTCTCGGCCTGACCAATGCGGCGAAATCTAGTATTGAGGGGCACCGATGGCGCGTTGCGGCGGTTAGCTGATCGAACTATAGTCTGGACACATGTCCAGTTTGCTGTCACGGAGTTCGGGAATGCTTTGATCGCGATCGATTCGGCGCCCTTCCGCGCTCGTCAACCAGCAAAGAAGAGTTGAGTATGCGAATTGCGTTGCTGTCCTACCGTAGTAAGACTCATTGCGGCGGGCAGGGCGTCTACGTGCGCCATCTCAGCCGGGGTCTGGTGGAACTCGGTCATGACGTAGAGGTCTTCTCCGGCCAGCCGTATCCGCAGCTGCTCGATCCGCGCGTGCGATTGACCAAAGTGCCAAGCCTGGATCTCTACCGCGAGCCCGACCCGTTCCGGGTGCCGTGGCCGAGCGAGATTCGTGACTCAATCGATCTGTTGGAACTCGCCACCATGTGGACCGCGGGCTTTCCCGAGCCACGGACCTTCACGCTGCGTGTGGCCCGGCTCCTGGCCGATCGGGCGGCCGATTTCGACGTCGTCCACGACAACCAGAGCCTGGGAACCGGCCTGCTCACGATCGCCGGCGCTGGGCTGCCGGTGGTGGCCACCGTGCACCACCCCATCACCCGTGATCGTGAGCTTGACCTCGCCGCCGCGCGATGGTGGCGAAAACCCTTGGTACACCGCTGGTATGGATTTTCCAAAATGCAGAAACTGGTATCGCGCCAGATCCCGGACCTGCTGACCGTCTCCTCGGCATCAGCCGCGGACATCGTCGCCGACTTCGGTATCTCGCCGGATCAGCTTCACGTGGTGCCGTTGGGTGTGAACACCAACCTGTTCAATCCGGGATCGAGGCCACGCCGACCTGGCCGGGTCATCGCGATCGCCAGCGCCGACACCCCGCTGAAGGGTGTCAGTACCTTGCTGCACGCGGTTGCGCGGGTTCGGACGAACCATGATGTCGAGTTGCGGCTCGTCGCCAAGGTGGAACCGAACGGTCCTACCCACAAACTCATCGCTGAACTGGGGATCTCCGATATCGTGCACGTCACCAGCGGACTTTCCGACGCGGAGCTGGCCGCCTTATTTGCGTCGGCCGAGGTCGCCTGCATTCCGTCGCTCTACGAAGGGTTTTCGCTGCCCGCTGTCGAGGCCATGGCGAGCGGTACCCCGATCGTCGCCAGCCGGGTGGGCGCGCTGCCCGAGGTCCTTGGCACCGATGGTGCCTGCGCCGAGCTAGTGCCGGCCGCCGACGTCGAAGCATTGACTCGCGCGCTGGGCACGCTGCTCGACTCGCCGGAAAAGCGCCGCAGTTTAGGCAAGGCGGGTAGAGCACGGGCAATCAGCGTGTTCAGCTGGGAAGCCGTGGCCGCTCAAACCGTGCAAATCTATCAGCGGGCGATCGCGCGAAGGGCCGGCACCGAGGGCGCAGCGCAATGCTGACAGTCGATTTCGATCGGCTGGGCATAGGGCCGTCGACCAAAGTCATCGACGTCGGTTGTGGGGCCGGCCGCCATGCTTTCGAAGCGTATCGCCGCGGTGCCGACGTTATCGCCTTCGATCGCGATGCATCGGAACTTCGTTCGGTGGAGACCATCCTGCGTGCGATGGCCGAGACCGGTGAGGCGCCCGCCGCGGCCTCAGCGAAGGCGGTGCTCGGCGACGCGCTGAGCCTGCCGTACGCCGACGCGACATTTGACTGCGTCATCGCGTCCGAAATCCTGGAACACGTGCCGGAAGACGACGCCGCCATCGCCGAACTGATCAGGGTACTCAAAGTCGGTGGCATACTGGCGGTCAGCGTGCCGCGATGGCTCCCTGAGCGAGTTTGCTGGCTACTTTCTGAGGAGTACCACAGCAATGAGGGCGGCCACGTGCGCATCTATCGCGCCAGCAAATTGGGGGCCAAGATCAGCGGTAGCGGAATGGAATTGACTCATACCCATCACGCGCATGCACTGCATTCGCCGTTTTGGTGGCTGAAGTGCGTTGTGGGCGTCTCGAATCCCGACCATCCTGCGGTGACGGCATACCACAAACTCTTGGTGTGGGATCTGATGCAGCGGCCGAGGATAACCCGGGCGGCAGAGTCTCTGCTCAATCCGCTGGTGGGCAAGAGCGTGGCGATGTATTTCACCAAGCGCCAGGCCTTAAAAAGCACAGAAAGCGGAGCGACGCTGGGACATTCAGTTGCACCGGGTTAAGCCACCGGCAGTTCCGGGCGTCCTTACTCCCGAGCAATGCCGCCAGACCGCGCTTTCTATCGCCGCCGCGCAGGAATCATCGGGCGCTATTCCATGGTTTGAGGGGGGTCACACCGATCCATGGGATCACCTGGAATGCGCGATGGCGCTCACCACAGCCGGGCTGCTGGAGCCGGCACGCGCCGCGTTCGACTGGAGCCGTCGCACGCAGCGGCCCGATGGGTCGTGGCCCATCCAGATCCGTGCGGGGACCGTTGAAGACGCTAACAGCGACAGCAACTTCTGCGCCTACATCGCCACCGCTGTTTGGCACCACATGCTGGTCACCGGCGACGAGTCATTCGCCGTGGCGATGTGGCCGGTGGTGCGCAAAGCAGTCGATTTCGTCATCGACTTGCAGGTCGGCTATGGCGAAATCTGTTGGGCACGAAGCCAAACCGGACCCGTGCCAGAAGCACTACTGACCGGGTGCGCCAGCGTGTTCCACAGCATCCGGTGTGCGCTGGCGCTCGCAGGTCTTGTTGCAGAACCACAGCCGGAGTGGGAACTGGCGCTGGGCCGACTGAGCCATGCGCTCGCCGCCCATCCGGAAGCGTTCACCGAGAAGGACCGCTACTCGATGGACTGGTACTACCCCGTCCTTGGTGGTGCGCTTCGGGGCTCGGCGGCCGTCACGCGAATAAAGCAGCGCTGGGATGATTTTGTGGTCAGCAATCTTGGCATTCGCTGTGTGGATGACCGGCCCTGGGTGACCGGCGCCGAAACGTGCGAACTTGTGATGGCGCTAGATGCCATCGGCCACCGGTCAGCCGCGCACCGGCAATTCGCTGCGATGCAGCACCTGCGCGAAGACGACGGCTCGTACTGGACGGGTTTGGTATTCGCGGATGGGCAACGCTGGCCCGAGGAGCGCACCACCTGGACCGGGGCGGCGATGATCCTGGCGGCTGACGCGCTGTCGGACACCACTGCCGGCGCGGGGATCTTCCGCGGCGACGGGCTGCCGATGGGTCTAGAGACCGACTTCGATTGCGAATGTGTTGTCAGCGGCCAGGGCCGCTGACCGGAATCTTCTTCGGCGCAATCCCGCGACTTTAGTCGTGGGATAGGCGATGCTGTCCTCAACTTCGCCGATGCGCGCCACCGGCCGCGAAACCCTGGGCCGCGACCCGGCCGCTGTCACCGTGCATCACGGCGCGGCGGCCGCGATCGGCAGACGTGGCCTCGGCATGGCGACCAGGCGACGGCCGGCAGGACCCCGCACCCAACTGGGGGTACTTCCCGCTTGCGGGGGACGGATGCGTGCGGGCACTCCACCGGGCAGGCCCAGCGGCCAACACCGTTCGGGCCGCACAGGACTCACTCCTGCTCACTAATCAGGAACGGTGGTCCACATCAGTTCGGTGATGTCGGTGATGCTGATCAGCAGTATCGGGTCGGTGGCGCGAAGGAGCAGCGCGTCGGATACCACGGTGCGGACCGGGAAGCCCTCGGCGTGAAGCCAGTCGATGACCACGGTGCCGGCGGCGCGCAGTGCGGTGACGCAGTCGCGCGACGGGGTCGCTGAATGTCCGGCCAGCAGCGCGGGGAGCGGTTGTCCGGTCAGCGTGGTGGTGTCCGGGTAGCCGAGCAGGGTGGCGAAGGCGAGGTTGGTGTAGATGAGGACGCCGTCGAGTCCGGTGGCGAGCATGGGAGTGGGCAATCGGTCCAGCAGTATCAACGCAGGCAGCTGGTGGAGGTATCCGTCCAGGGTGCTCGGCGCGGGCTGGTGGCGTCGTTCGGTGATGCGCCACTGCACGTCCACGAACTTGTCGTGGCCGTCGCCGTGAGTAGTTACGGCGTTGTCGAGCGTGGCGGGGCGCCAGGCGGTCTGGTCGATTCGGTGCTCAGCAAAATCAGGTGATGCGGTCATCGTGATCCCAGCGTGCAGACGATCACCGTGCATGTCGGGTACGGGAGCGGTGCTCCTTGAGTTCTGCGGCGGACAGCGGAACTCATTCCCGGACGAGCTGAATTTTCCCAGCGACCCCGAATCTACCCGATCTGATCGGGTAGCGGGAGGCGCGGACCTAAACCCGACCCCGACAACCCTGGGCGGTTCCTGCCCAACGGTGCTGCGGCCGAGTCAGGGTTGAATCGTTCGATACATGCCAACTGTTGGGGCCTGATCGCGCAGCGGCCGGCCCAGAAGATGTCGGCATCCGGGACCACGCTCGTGGTGGTGCCGGCGCAGTATTCCAGTCAGCAATGTCGTCGTGTGGCCACACGTCGCCGGAAAACCGTAAGAGCCAAACGGATTTCCGGCCTACCCCCGGACCGGGGGCAACACCCGTGTCCACGGGTGTGCTCGCGTACGCGAGAACCTCGAACGCCGCCCAACACGGCGGCGTCACGGAATCCCACGACTTCAGTCGTGGGAGCAGGTCAATTGAATATGCTAGATCTGCTCGCCCGGCTGGCCGCTGAGGCGTTCGAGCACCCGTAGCGACCCGGTGGCAGAAACCTCGCGGAATTGACCGGAATCGATGGCGCGGCAATAAATGTGGTACGGCGGCCGGCCGCCGTCCCTGGGGTCGGGGAACACATCGTGTATGAGGAGCGCTCCGCCACCGGTCACCCACTTCGCCCACCCGTCGAAGTCCTGTGTCGCGGCGGTTTCGGAGTGGCCGCCGTCGATGAACAACATCTGCAAGGGTGACTGCCACCCCCGAGCCACAATCGGCGACTTGCCGACAACGGCGACGACGTGGTCGTCCAGCCCGGCGGCGTCGAGCGTGCGACGAAACGTCTGCAGCGTGTCGAACCGTCCCGTGACCTCGTCGACTAACGAGACGTCGTGATATTCCCAGCCGGGTTGGTGTTCCTCGGAGCCGTGATGGTGATCGATCGTGTAGAGCACGCTGGCCGTTTGTTGTGCCGCAGCGCCGAGCAACAGGGTGGACTTACCGCAATAGGTACCGATCTCCACAGCGAGGCCGCCGTGGAGGTAGTGCAGCGCGGCATCGTAGAGCGCGCGTCCCTCGGCGTCCGGCATGAAACCCTGCGCCTGCCCGGCCAGCGCGAACAAGTGCTCGGTTGAACTGGCATGGGCGCGGCTCATGAGCTGAACTTATCGGTCTGCTCGGTAGCTCCGGCATCGTGGTCTTGCAAGAACAGGTCGTCCTGGCATGCGCAGTTTCGGCGTAAGGCCGGCTCTGATCTTTGACCCTGTCCAGCGGCCGGAGCGCGATCCCCTTAACATCATGCTTGTGCGCCTTTCACCTGCCCGGATATCAATTGATGTTGGATTAGCGGCGATCGCGATCGCGGTCGCACTGATGTTCACTGCTGCAGTTCTGCCGTTCGGCACACCTGGAGCCGCGCCGTCGGCCGCCGCGGCGAATTGTCCGCAGGTGCAAGTCGTCTTTGCCCGCGGCCGGTATGAATCACCGGGGACGGGCGTACTCGGCAATGCGTTCATCAACGCGCTCGAATCCAAGGTTTCTAAGAACGTCGGCACATACGCTGTGAAGTACCCCGCCGACACGGAGGTCGACGTCGGCGCCAATGACATGAGCCAGCACGTCCAGTACATGGTTGGCAACTGCCCGGACACCCGGCTGGTGCTGGGTGGTTACTCGCTTGGCGCTGCGGTCACTGATGTCGTCCTCGCGGTGCCCTTCAGCGCGTTCGGCTTCAGCAACCCCCTGCCGGATGGCAGCGATCAGCACATCGCCGCCGTTGCGTTGTTCGGCAACGGCAGCCAGTGGGTGGGTCCGATCACAAACTTCAACCCGCTCTACAACGACAGGACCATCGACTTGTGCCACGGTGCCGATCCTGTCTGCAACCCGGCTGATCCGAACAGCTGGAAAGATAACTGGCCACAACACCTCGCCGGCGCGTACATAGACTCCGGCATGGCCAATCAGGCCGCCGACTTCGTGGCGGGCAAACTGTAGTCGAGCACGCGCCCGACGTGCAGCGACACCAGGGACAGATCAGGCCTCGTAGGTGACGTGGTACCAGTGGCGGACCGGCTTATGGGTCTTGTCAGCTTGACCCGTGTCGGTCGCGCTCACCACGTTTACGTCGGTGATCCCGGCATTGTGGGCCTCGATGTAGCGCTCCAACTCGTTCAGGAGTGCCTTATGCGGTTGAGCTGGGTTGGCGAGCGCTTTGGCTGTACGTGTTTGTGGCACGCAGCCAATTATGGCCGAGCTCTGCGCGGCCGGCGCGACTAGAGCGCCTTACCCACGAACCGCGCCTTCCGTACCGTCGTGGCACAGCGGTTCGCCGTGGCATGTGGAGGGGCGCTCGGTCGCCTTGAGCGGGCTTGCTCCCCCAATTAGGGGAGGGCAGCTCATCAGCACGATCGGTCGTCTATGGGAGTGACGCGGCCGCATCGCGCGACAAGGGTGGATTGAGACCGAATCACTCGGGTCGATACAGGCGGTCTTGCGAGAAGCGACGCGCCGCAGAAGGGGTGCGCCACTGTGTTCAGCTGTCCACCACGCCCGGCGGCGACCGCTTCGGGTCGCCCAGCGGGTCACGGCTTGGGTTGGTGAGGTTATGGCCTGCTTAGCTCTCGTTGCCAGCATCGCCTTGCAGGCTGTGATTACAGCGCTGCTCGGATTGTCACTGACGCCGGCAGACAGTCTGCTGTTGCTGGTAATCGCCGCGACGGCGTGTACATTGCTCGGCGCGCTGGCGGGTCGTGGGAACCGCACCACTTCAGTTGCCCGCGCACCCGATAGGCGGACGCTGGTCTGGTTGAACGTGTGGACCGCGGTGTCGTTCGTCGCTTTCTACTTGGGTGTGGCGGTCCACAGCGCGGCTGTGGTGTTCACACTGGAAGCGTCATTCGCCCCCCTTGCGGTGGTAGCGTGCTCGGCCGTTCGCGCCCATCGCGGCGGCAGCGAGGCGCGCCCTGGCTCAGCCCAATGCCGGGCGGCGTGCCTGCTGGCAGCGCTGGGCACCGCGCTGGTGGTGGTGCTCGCACAGTCCGACTCCGTCGAGATGATTCCGCTGCTGGTCGCGGCCGCGCTGGGCGTCATCGCCGGTGTCGCCGCCGGCGGGGTGGCCACCGTCTGTCGGGACTTGGGCCGCAACGGAATCGGCGTCGGGCAGGTGATGGCTCAGCGCTTTTACGCCACCTGGTTCCTCGCCACCACCGCGCTGCTCACACTGGTTCCGTCCGGGCTCCTCGCCCCGCCTGCACTGCACGTCGGCTTGGTCGGTGTTGCGGCGTTAGCCGCTGTGGTGGTGCCCCTGTTTCTGCTGCAGCATGCCATGCAGCGGTTGGCGCCGGTGTCGGTCACTGCCGCACTGGGAACGATGCCGGCCATCACGATCGGAGTCGAGCTGGCATCCGGACGAGCCATCAGCTTTGCAGTTCTGCTGCTCGCGCTGCTGATCGTGCCGGCCAGCCTGGCGCTACTCGTCACGCCGCAGGTACGGAAAAGGACTTCTTCTCGGCCTTCCATGCCGAGCAAGCGAGTGTCGGTCGCGAACACACCGGCCGCCGGGGGCACCTGCGTGTACGCGCACGCGACGGCCCAACTGGTAGGGGCGGCATGATCGCCGAGGGGCTGTCGGTTGCCGAGATCGCCAAGCGCTTTCACCTCGCCGCCAGTACCATCAAGACCCACGTCCAAAACCTGCACAAACGCGCCGCAGACCCGCTACCCGAGGACCTCGCCGAAGCAATCGCCAAGATCACCAACGGCCTTACGCGCTAAATGCCCTTAGTCGGGTCACGGCGCTCGAAAACATGATCGAAGAACACCTCGCGCGCCGAAAACATCCCGCGCGCCGATACCTTCCAACATAAGTGACACAATCGATTTCGCCCGGCGGTATTAGTACGATTGGTCTCTATAAACGGGATTTTTACGTTGCGTTTCCGTACGTTAACGCTGGGCAAGATTTGCTTAAAAACGGCCGGAATTGCATATAGAATGCATCCGCCGCAGGTCGCACCTTGCGAACTTTATGGCACTCGATAACCGAAGGTCGCCTGATGCCCTGCGCGCATGCCCCGCCAACGACTTGACTAACTCACCCGACTACTGCACTTTTGGTCCTGAATTTGCAATACAGATAGGGACCGCGGCACATTTTCAAGACCATCGCAATGCGGCGGCCGCCGACCTGGGTGTCGACGCCGATCGCGGCGCGGCTTATCACGTAAACCCCGACCAAGGAGATGGGAAACAATGGATTACGCTTTCTTGCCACCTGAGATCAACTCCGCCCGGATGTACAGCGGCCCGGGGCCAGGCTCGCTTTTGGCAGCCGCGGGAAGCTGGGACTCGCTGTCCGCTGAGTTAGGCACCACGGCTGAGACCTATGAATCGGTGGTTTCGGGCCTGACCGCCTTGCACTGGCGCGGCCCGGCCTCGGCGTCGATGACGGACCGGGCCGCCCCATTTGTGGGTTGGCTGTACACGACCGCCGAGCAGACAAAGCAGACGGCCATGCAGGCCAGGGCGGCGGCGATGGCCTATGAGCAGGCATATGCGATGACTGTGCCCCCGCCGCTGATCGCGGCCAACCGCACGCAACTGACATCACTGACAGCGACGAACTTCTTCGGCCAGAACACCGCGGCGATTGCGGCGACCGAGGCACAGTACGCCGAGATGTGGGCTCAGGACACCTCCGCGATGTACGGCTACGCAAGCAGCTCGGCGGCAGCAACGCAGTTGACGCCGTTCCCCTCTCCACAGCAGACCACCAACCCAGACGGGTTGAGCGCCCAGAGCGCCGCGGTCAGCCAAGCCGTCGCCGGCCCCGTTGGACAGGCGCAGACGATGTTGTCCCAGCTTGGTTCGACGTTGTCGCAGGACGTGGAGTTGCTGGACGCGCAGATCCCCGTCGTCCCTAGCGATTTCACCGTCCTTGACGGCATCTTGGGCGTCTTCGCCACGACAAACTCCATCAACAATCTTGAGGGGGTCGCTACCGGGGTCATCGGGGCGGAGAACAATTTGGGCCTTATACCCGGGGTAGCGGCGGCTCCGGCCGGGCTCGCCCCGGCGCTCACCGCGCTGCCTCAGTTAAACGGTGCGGCGTCGGGCTTGGGCGGCCTGCCCACCGCGGTGACCGCAAGTTTGGCCCGGGCGAATTCGATCGGGCCGTTGTCAGTACCAGCGGGCTGGCAGGCACCCTCGAGTGGCTCTGTCTCGGCGTTGTCGGGCGCCGGCTTAACCACGCTGCCGGGCACCGACGAGCTCGCCGGATCCGCGTCCGGAATGCCAGGTGTACCCGGGATGCCGGCCGGGGCACTGGCGCGAGCCTCGGGCGTTATCCCCCGATACGGGGTCCGGCTCACGGTGATGCCACGCCCCCCGGCGGCCGGGTGACGGACGCCCCGAGCCGGCAGGCCACTCCGGAGGTGCGAACTTGCATTGTCCGGATTCTTCGGGGAATACATCACCGCAAGCAGTTGGCCGATCACCGGCCATGCACCGGCGTTGACAGCCATGCGCTGATATACGCGTGCTCATCGACGGCGGGTCCTCAGTAAGTGGATCAGCACAGCCCAAATGGCGGTTTCAATTTCGAACTCTGATTCCACACAGCTCGCGGATCTGACACTGTCACAGGTGAAAACGTGTCGGTAGGCAGAGGGCAATCCAACGGCTTCCCCACCGCTGTCAGGGAAGCCAGGCGACCTATCTCGTCCGAACCCCGGGCGCCGTGGCCATTACCGCCCACTGCAACGGCAAGGGTGTCGTCATCATCCAGGTAACCAATGTATGGATAGCCGGTCACTGTCTTTTCGATGATGCAGGTCGCGTGGCGCGCTTCAGGTAACTCCAACGTTGGAGCGAGCTCGCTCATTGCTGCGGCGAGAAACTGAGATTGGTCGGGAGTTACTCTTTGACTGCGGTACCAGTCGATCATCTCCGCCGTCGTGGAAAGGCGGAAGACAAAAGGCTGCATACCGGGTCCAATGCGCATGTACCACTTTCCGTCGGGATAACGAACCGGCGGGATGAAGTACGTTGACTTGTTCGCGTTCCCGGTATCGTCGGGATCCACCGTCACTACTGGCGGCAGATTCCATATTCCGCCGCTTCGGGGTTCGCTGACCTCGAAGAAAAGGTTCGGTTCTGTATAGGCCTGCATGGCGAGCAGCTTGCCGTGAGGCAGGACGCAATTATGGTTAGTCAGGGCACCGGTCGCAATCAGAAGCTTCTCGGCGCGAATCTCGTGGTTTCCGGTTGCGCCTTCCACCTGCAGTCGCCAGAGGCCTCGGCGCTTCTCAGTCGCGACGACTGCGCCGCGCACCAGCTCGGCGCCTGCGGCGCGGGCCAGCGCGAGCTGGGCGGAAACCAACTTTTTCGGATTTAAGAGGCCAGCGCCGGTGCGTTCGAGGAGTCCTTCAACTCCGCCAGTCAGCTGCGGGAGTCCTAGCATGGGGAACTCACCGCGAAGCGCATCCTGCGACATCCGCTCGACCCGAACCTCATTCTCGACAGCCTGGTCGAGGATCTTGTCGGTTCGCTCCCCGATTGACTTCGCAATGAGGATTAGCGATCCGCATTCAGAAAAGAAACTGATCCCGGACTCGGTTTCTATGTCGCGGAACCGCTCGAGCGACCGGGCATCGAGAAATGCCCAGACGGGATCCCACCCGAGTCGGCGGCAAATCCGACCTTGGTCGTAGTGCGCAGCGAAGGAGTGCTGGTCGACAGGCTCGTCACCGGTTGGTTCAGCTGGTCCGATCGCAGTGACCTTTACACCCTCCCGGCTGAGGTATTTCGCGGCGGCAGCGCCAAACATGCCGGTGCCGACGACAGCGACCTCAGCTATTAATGACATGGTTCTCCCGGATCAGCCGGTTGGCATTTCAATTGCGGAATCGTCAGTCTATCAACACAACACGTCGACAGATAATCCCGTTTCGGCTTGCCGCCGACGCTCTGCTCGACGAGAAGGCCACCGCCACAGGTAGTTTCGTGCCGATAGGTTTCGTGAAGCATGAGAAAAAAATCGTCCAATTGGAGGACAGTACTCATCAAATCGGAGGACAGTACTCATCCAATCGGAGGACACAGTAATTGTGCCCATTCTGCGTACCGCCTGACCATTCACGCAATGCTGGTGCCTGCAGCCACCCAGCGGGGTAGCCGCACCCGTTGCTACGAATCCGCCTCACTAATCCCTATCGCATCCTGGACATGAGTCGGTTCCTCGACGGTCACGAGTTTCGCTATGCCCTGCACGCGTTCGATGTCAATGGTCAGTTGGTCGTTGTCTTCGTGGGTGAGGCAGACCATGCCCCATGCGGAAAAGAGATCAACGGTCTCGGGCGCGAATTGCCCCGGCTCTACCATGATTTTCGAACTGTGATGCGAGGCTAGACGGCTGATGTCGTCGAGGCCGACGATTTCTGATACGCGACCGGCCCGCAGATTGGTGAGGCAACACACTGCGAAATTCTTGTGGTAGGTGTACGGCGCGTTCGGGCTCAACCCGCTAAGGACGGCGATTGCCTCGCCATATGGGCTCACCCCGGTGCACGCGTGGATCATTTGGGGCGTCAGCGCTCCGGGGAGCCGGTTGTTGACCTCGATCACCCGCGCGCCCTTCGACGTGAGTTTGAATTCGGTGTCGTTGACACCGACGCGGACATCGATGGCTTTGTTCGCCTCGATGACATAGTCGATCGCCGGCTGGAGGTCGGGGTCATCGGGCCGAAGCGAGCGGAATCCTCGGCAGATGCTTGCCTTCTTGCCGCGCTGAATCTTGTCGTAACGGGCTAGACATAGCACCTGTGGGCGGGGCGAATCTGCGGAATGCACCAGGTCGACGAAGTATTCGTCGCCGTCGAGGAACTCTTCGACGAGCACCGTGGATGTTGGTGGGCCAAATGGTTGCGGGACAGTGGATATGAGGCGGTAAGCGTCTTCGACCTCGCTGAGGGTGTTGCACACAAATACATTGAAACCCCCGGCGGATGACTCGGGCTTCACAACGACGGGCAGCCCATTGCGGGCCGCCCAGCTCGCGGCTTCGCTCGAACTGGTCGCTTGATGCCAGCTCGCACACGCAATGCCTTTGCTGGTCCACGCTTGTTTCATCGCGGTCTTGTTGCTGCGCGCATCCGAGGTGGCAACCGGGTTGGCCGGGACGCCGAGTTGTTCGGCGATGAGGTCACCAACAGCCATTGAGGTCTGGAAGGCAGCCACGACCGCGGAGACGTTGTGTCGACGCAGAATACTGGTGGTGGCCGCCACCGATTGGTGGTCGACTATTGCTGCGTAATCGGCTGCGTTGAACGTCGAGGCGAGGTAGGGATCGTGAAATTGCTGTGTGAACACTGCCACAGCGTCGATCCCAAGAGCTCGCGCGTGTGCGCCGAAGGCCCCGCCGGAGCCGATCGGATCGACGACGGCCACGACGCGGCGCGGGGATGGATCTGCATTCACTGATACCTCCATCTGGGATTCCCAGGACCTGCGGCCAGTGCGGTTCGTATTGTATTTCGGGTAGGACCGGGAACCGGATCCGCATCGGCCCGTATGGCGCCTTCCCCACGAACCGCGCCAGGTATACCGTGCGCTCATGCCCGATCGAAACCGCCGCTTCCTCCTCCGTGAACGCCCCGCCGGTCATATCGGGCCGGACACCTTCGAGCTCAGCGAGGAGGCGGTCCCCGAGATCGGCGACGGCGAGGCGCTGGTCCGTGTCGACTGGATCTCGCTCGACCCGACGAACCGCGCATGGATCAATGACACACCGACGTACTTGCCGCCGGTGGGCATCGGTGAGGTCATGCGCGGGGGCGGGCTTGGCGAGGTCGTCGCGTCGAAGAATTCGAATTACCCGGTCGGCCAGACCGTGCAGGGTCTCGTTGGTTGGCAGGAGTATGCGGTCGCCTCGGACGCGATGTTTTTGTTGCCGGTCAACGTAGCCGAAGGCGTCTCGCCGAGCGCCTACCTGGGCGCGCTCGGGACTACCGGGCTCACCGCCTGGCTCGGGATCCGCGATATCGGCAAGCCGCAGCCGGGCGAGACGGTCGTCGTGTCGGCCGCGGCCGGCGCGGTCGGTTCGGTCGCCGGCCAGCTCGCCAAGCTCAGCGGCGCCCGCGTCGTCGGGATCGCCGGCGGCCCCGAGAAGTGCACGTTGCTGACCGACCAGCTCGGCTTCGACGCAGCCGTCGACCACCGCGCCGACGACTGGGCCGCTCAGCTCGCCGCGGCGACGCCCAACGGCATCGACGTCGACTTCGAGAACGTCGGCGGCGACATCATGGACGCGATCTTCGCCCGCCTCAACATCGGGGCGCGCGTTGCGCTCTGCGGCCTGATCTCCGGCTACAACTCGGTTCATCCGCCGCCCGGACCGCGTGCGTTCGGGAACCTGCTGGTTCAGCGCGCGACGCTGCAGGGCTTCATTGTCCTGGACCACTTCGACCGCGCGCCGGAGGCGATCGGTGAGATCTCCGGGCTGATCGCCGAGGGCAAGCTCACAGCGCTCGAGACTGTTGTCGAGGGCTTCGAGCAGCTTCCGACGGCGATCAACATGCTCTTCGAAGGCAAGAACGTCGGCAAGCTGGTCGTCAAGACGTCCGGCTAGCGTGATCTCAACACGTGAGCAGGGCAACCGCGCTCCAGGGCCTGCTGCCCGGGTGGCGCAGGTCGGGCTGGGGTAGCCAGGCAACCGGACGCATGAGCATCGGCAAGCGATGGAACCGATGGGCGGCCACGAATGTCGATTCCGCTTCGACGGTGCGCCAGCCCAGGTCTTCGAAGTAGGCCAACCCGTTCTCGGGCGCGAATTGGAACGGCGCATTTTGCAGCATGCCGGCCATCTTCTTGTTCATCATCTCCTTCAGGCCTGGAAAGGCGAAGTCAAGCATCCACCAGGCGACCTCGGGTCGCTTGATCGCTTCCGAAAGCGCGGCGACGTCACGGTCTTCCAAATACATCAACAGGCCCTCGGTCAGCACCAGCGCTTTCGTAGCGCCGTCCAGCGCGTCGTTCAAGAAGGCGTCGCGGGCGCGCGGATCGGCCAGGTCGACGGCGGCCCGAGTCAACCGGCATCGCGGTTCCTGGTCGGCAAGTAGCTGCGTCTTTTCGGCGAGCAGCCCGGGCAGATCTGCCTCCACCCAAGTGAAATCAGCCGGAAGATCCAAACGATACGGCCTAGTGTCCAAACCGGCGGCCAGGTTCAACACCCGGTCGCAGCCATCGGCGATCGCTTCTGCAATGGCGTCGTCGATGATCTTGGTACGCGCCACGAGCCACCACCCGTTACGAGTCGTCCGTGGAACCCTGGCGACGATGGCGCGGCCGCCTTCACCAGCGAGGTGTTCAGCGAGCGGATCGCTGAACAGCGCATCGGGGCGTGCCGATTCGGTTGCCCGATGCAACGCCGTCCACCGGGCCGTATCGGAAACGTGGGTGATCTGCCCAGTGCCTGACATACGTTGCGTTATAGCATCCACCGCGCGCGCTGCGGCACGCACATTAGATTGTCCGTCGCCCCGGGGAGACGGGGACCGCTCGACCCCGATACCTGCGGACGGTGTTCACGCGGGTGTGTCGGCGCTGGGGTGCAACCTCAGGCCGGGGAAGATGACCGCCACGTCGCCGGCAGCGCGCTGCCGGGATGAAGGATGGCGGCGCATGGATTCGTTGCGCTGACGTGCGCGCTGCTGAGCCGCAACCCAAGTTGGATGCGAGTGAAGGAAAATCACCGTCGCCCCTGTTGCATTTGCCACGATTGCCACTCCTCTCGAGCAACCCAACTCAACCTGTAAGGCCCAAAAGGCGGTTATCGGCCTGTGATCTAAGCATGCCCAGCCAAACTGAGACCAAACCAAGCGTCACGGTAAGAATTTGCCGTCAATTTGGGGTAATCCCGGGCGCCATCGCTTTACCGGCACCCACCGGTCCAATAAGGAGGATCGAAATATGGGCGGTTGAAGAACCATGATAACCGCATATTGGCATGTCAAGAGCCTAGCGGTGGCCTCTGACAGAATTCGTCGTGCAACCGGCACAGCGCGGCCTGCTATCGTCCCTTGCTTATGCCCGACTTGAATCGTCGTCGCATGATGTTGATGACAGGAATCAGCGTGGCGGCAGCTGCGCTCCCCGTCCCTGAGGCGCAGGCGTACCCATCCCGACCTGATATGCCGGCTGATCGGGTGCCACCGCCGAGTGCGCCCAGCGGCCAGAGCGGGGCATACATTTTCCAGGATGAGTTTGATGGGCCGGCCGGCTCAGCCCCCGATCCGTCGAAGTGGACGGTGGCCACAGCCCGCGAGGTAATCAAAGATCCGACGTATTGGGAGCGACCCGAGAACATCGGGCAGTACCGCGACGATCGCCGGAACGTCTTCCTCGACGGCAATTCCAACCTCGTGCTCCGTGCGGCAAAAGACGGCAACACGTACTTCAGCGGCAAGGTTCAAAGCAATTGGCGGGGCGGTGTGGGTCACACCTGGGAAGCCCGGATCAAACTCAATTGCCTGACCGCCGGGGCCTGGCCCGCCTACTGGCTGGGCAATCAGGATCAGGGCGAAATCGACGTAATGGAGTGGTACGGCAACGGCAGCTGGCCCGCCGCAACCACGGTCCACGCCAAAGCAAACGGCGGCGAGTGGAAGACGCACAATATCGCGCTGGACAGCGGTTGGCATACCTGGCGAACCCAGTGGGATGAGGCAGGAATCCGTTTCTGGAAGGACTACAGTGACGGCGCGTCGCCCTACTTCGACGTACCGGCCAGCTCACTGCCGGATTGGCCGTTCAACGGTCCTGGCTACACCGCGTATCCGGTGTTCAACCTCGCGGTAGCCGGTTCCGGTGGCGGCGATCCCGGGCCCGGGACCTACCCCGCGGACATGCTTATCGACTGGATACGCGTCTGGTAACACGTGCCCGCAGAGCGATATAGCCGAGCACCAGCCCGGTCCCGATCTCGCCTGCGGCGGTGAGCCACGAGAACCACGTGACGTTGATTCGCGGTCCAGAAGTGAAGCTGTCTTGATAACCGGGCAGAAAAGTGGGCAGCAGATGCGCGTACGTGAAAAGCGCGGCGCTGCCGAAACCCACGACGATCGCAGCC